>Ga0080004_1067811_pt1 | contig 184544 bp, 171 predicted proteins | sample WasSprMetagenome_FD_69207 | JGI IMG/M metagenome (GOLD analysis project Ga0080004, IMG submission 69207) | Sulfidic aquatic microbial communities from Washburn Spring, Yellowstone National Park, USA - WS (SPADES assembly) (version 2) | ecosystem: Environmental > Aquatic > Thermal springs > Hot...
TCCCTCTTATATTATCCCTGATGAATCCCTCATCTACCCTTTCAGGGAGAGAAGCGATTTCGTTGACATCCACAAATGTCTTGAAGAATTCAAAATCTTCTTTTCTGAAAATCTGCTCCGCCAAGTTCTTATGCATTGCCAATAAAACTTTTGGTTTGGTAGACATAAAGGTTCACTCCTTTCAAGACCTGTTTTATTATTCTTTTAAAGAAAATTCAATAGTCCCTCTAGATAGTATATAATAATATTAAGTACCCTATCTAGAGAGACCAGTATAAATTACTGCTTTATAAAGAACTGTTCAGGATATAGTGGTTGACGATGATAGAAGTTTTGCAAACCAGTCACTTTTCTAGGAGTATTCCTGAAGTTTTTCTTTATTATATGGGCCTCTCCTGGATCCCACATTCCGCACGTGTCACTCTCAATTATAATATTTTTTACGCTCCTTCCCCATCAGTGAAAGAATCTTCCTAGGCACTTCCCTTAAATTCGTCACCTTTACTATCTCTATCTCCTTAGTAACTTTCAATTCTAATCCTCCATCCTTTTTCGAAAGAAAAATTTTTATACATTATACTATACCTGCGGAATATAGGCAAAAAGTTGAAGAGTCGTATAACAATTGACAAGATAATACTAATTTAGTATATTAGTATTATCTTAAAAACAAAAATCAAAATTGGAGGTGGAACGATGAATAGAGTGTGGAAAAGGGTAATTGGGCTGTTGGTAACAGTGATGCTTATCTCTATGCCACTTTTTACCAGCGCCCAGACGGTCAATGTGAACAAGGATGGCTGGTTGGATGAGGTAGTCTTCTTCCCTGAGAAGGATCTAGCTAAAGCCATCGATATGATGACTAAGGGGGATATGGATGTCTTCTTCAAGGACATCGATGACCCGGTTCTCTTCAGGAGGATCAAGGAGAATCCACAGCTTGCTTACTCGATGTCTTTCGGGCTTTATAATGAACTGACATTCAATCCTGTGGGACCGGAGTACAAAGATGGCAGACTGAATCCATTCAGTAACGCCAAGATAAGAGAAGCAATGAATCTCGTTATAGACAGGCAATACATCGTAGATGAGATAATGGGTGGACTTGCCACACCAAAGTTTGTACCTCTAAGTAAGGGTTTCCCCGAATATGAGAGGTATAAATCTACCATATCCACAATAGAAACAACCTATAAGTACAGTTTTGCCAGAGGACAGAAGATCATATCAGACGAACTCAAAAAGATGGGAGCAGAATTAAAAGGTGGTAAGTGGCACTATAAAGGAAAACCGGTCACGGTAAAGTTCATCATAAGGACTGAGGATAGGAGAAAGGCTATAGGGGATTATGTCTCTGGCCAGCTAGAAAAACTAGGATTCACTGTAGAAAGGATGTATAAGACATCTAGAGAGGCTTCTCCTATATGGATGAGAGGAGACCCTGCAGAAGGACAGTGGGATATATATACCGGTGGCTGGATTACTACCGTAGTAGCAAGAGATAATGCAGATAACTTCCAATTCTTCTATCTACCAGATTCAAGTATGTCCTTCTCTCCTCTATGGAAGGCTTATAAACCAACCAAAGAATTCAGGGATATCGGTAATAAGCTTGCCAATAGGAACTTTACAAGTATGAAAGAGAGAAACCTGCTTATGACCAAGGCGCTATACCTTGCTATGAAAGACTCAGTGAGAATATGGCTGGTTGATCAGAACTCTGCATGGGTCAGGCGTAAAGGAGTAGATGCAGTGGCGGACTATGCTGGTGGATACTCAGCGAGGGTCTGGCCCTACACGCTGAAGTTTGCCGATAAGACTGGCGGAAGGATGAGAGTAGGCAGTACAGAGGTTATCATAGACCCATGGAATCCGGTAGCCGGATCTAACTGGATCTATGATAATATGTTAGTTGAATCAACATTGGGCAGAGCAGTTATCTGGCATCCACAGACAGGACTACCAATCCTTCTAAAGATTAAATCAGCAGAACTTACGGTCAACAAAGATGTTCCGACATTTAAGAATCCTGACACCAAGTGGCTCAAACTCACAAAGGTCGACAAGGTTACCGTTCCTGCAGATGCATGGTATGGATGGGATGTAAAGAAACAGGATGTGGTAACCGCAGGAGAGGCTGGAGTAAAAGAGGCAAAGGTGAAGGTGGTTGTAAACTATGAAGACATTATTGGTAAGGACAAATATCACGATGGTTCGGTTATGAGTCCTGCAGACTTCATAGTAGACTGGATCTTAGGATTTGAAAGAGCCAGCAAAGACAGTAAACTTTACGACGAGTCCTTTGTAGATACATTTAACTCCTGGAGAGATCAATTCGTGGCATGGAAGATAGTAAAGACAAATCCTCTGGTTATCGAATACTATATTAATTACTCCCAGCTTGATGCAGAACTTACTGCAACTGACTTTGCAGCTTCTGCCTATTATCCCTGGCACCTTTATGCTATCGGAATAAGGGCTGAAGAAGAGGGCAAGCTTGCATTCAGCGCAGACAAGGCTAAGGAGAAGAATGTAGAATGGATGAACTACATTGGTGGACCAAGCTTATCTATCCTTAAGGATGTAGTGGAGAGATGTGAAAAGGAAGGGTATGTACCATTTAAGAACTTCGTAGGAAAGTATGTAGACCCATCGGTAGCCAAGGAGAGGTTCTCATCCCTTAAGAAGTTCTATGAAAAGTATGGACATTTCTGGGTAAGTAATGGTCCCTACTATCTGGATAAGGTAGATGTAGTTGCCCATACCGCACTGCTTAAAAACTCCAAGTTCCTCAAATAACTAGATAAGGTTTTCATCTACTTTTGACTATGACCCAGAGGGTATTGCCCCTCTGGGTTTTTAATTGTATAATAGAATGCAAAAAGGAAGGAGGATGATTATCTATTAAGAGTTTATTAAAGTATATATTGAAACGTAGCTTGACATTGTTTCTTACGGTAGTTGTTGCCGTATACCTGACTATAGTAATAGCTAATGCAGGTGGATATGTAGATAAGATAGTAGAGACCGAGCTTATGTCTAATATAGTTATGAGATTTAAAGATGATCCAACATTTAGAAACTTATCAGAAGCACAGCAGAAGGAACTTATAGAGAGCAGATTCAAGCATGAAATGAAAAGGCGTGGATTAGATATGCCATTTCCAATCAGGAGTATGTACCATCTGAGGGATGCAATAACTTTAAATCTTGGAAGGGCTATGTATATGACAAGTGATAGTGGTTCTGCTCTTGTAAGAAATATAATCCTGGAGAGGCTTCCTGTTACGGTTTTACTTTTTACTACTGCAACAGTCATCAATTTCTTCTTACATCTATTTTTGGGGTTGAGACTCTCCAGAAAGTACGGTTCATTCTGGGATAAGCTAGTTATAGCACTCTCACCAACATCAGTCATTCCAGGATGGTTCTATGGGATATTTATGATAATGATCTTCTACTCCTGGTTACACATACTTCCAGCAGGTGGATTGGTAGATTATCCACCTCCCTCTGGAGCCATCCCTTACTTTCTGAGTGTATTGAAGCATATGATACTGCCTTTGGCATCATGGATCATAGCCAGCTTATTCCTGGGAATATATCAGGAGAGGACATTCTTTCTCATCTACTCTACTGAAGATTATGTAGAGGTTGCAAAGGCTAAAGGGCTTACACCAAGACAGATTGAGAATAGATATCTTTTAAGGCCTGCATTACCTCCAGTGATTACAGGGTTTGCACTCAGTGTTATATCTTCCTGGACAGGAGCCATAGTCACTGAGGCAGTTTTTAACTGGCCAGGTTTGGGGCAGGTTATATCCCAGGCGATCAGTTATTTTGATGCTCCGGTAATAGTTGGAGTAACAGTTGTATATGCATATCTTCTAGCTATAACTGTTCTTGCTCTAGATATCATATATGCAATGGTTGATCCAAGAATGAGGATACAGGGGTAAAAAAAGATGAAAGGACAGGAGATTATATCTGAGTATAGCTTTAGAGGCATTCTAAAAGAGGTACTGAGTTATAAAGCGGGGGTTTCTGCACTTATCATATTAGCCTTTTTTGGAGTTCTTATTCTGTATACAGTGATAGCGATGCCATACGACGAGACGATAGCTCTCTGGAATAGCAGTACTGCCTTTCTCAAAAATCCAAGAAACGCTGAGCCAGTATGGTGGAATATATTTTCAAAGAAGAAAAAGCCGAGGAACATAGAACTACAGATAGAAATAAATGGCAGTAATCTCGTTCAAGAGGGAGGTATTTTGAAAGGGGAGGCAAAAAAAGATTTCGTCTTTGATTATGACGACTTCCCAACAGAACTTAACATATTTTTCAGGGCGAATTATAAGAGGAGTGCTCCGCTAGTAAGGATATACCTCCTCAGGCCTGATGGAGACAGGATACTCCTGAAAGAACATGAATTAAGATCACAAGATGATGTGCTTTACCTCAGTAATGACTTTTCAATTGAAAACAAACTGGATACTTATGTAAGATCAAAAATAAGTGAACCTATCGATTTCTCTATAACTACTACCCGGGCATTGTTTATGAAATATACCAAGAAGTTAGAGGTCCTTAAAGGAAATTATTCACTGCTCATAGAGGCAGAGTTAAAGGATAAGGAAGATTCTCTTACAGCAGATACCGTATTTTATGGTTCGGTCTATGGTATAGCTGGAACAGATCACTTGAGAAGACCCATCCATATTGCACTTCTCTGGGGGGCGCCTCTAGACCTCTCATTTGGGTTAGGGGCATCTCTGAGTATTACCATTATAGAGCTAATTATAGCGACTATAAGTGGATGGTTTGGAGGATGGACAGATGCTCTCATCCAGAGACTTACAGAGATATATATGGTACTGCCGTTCCTACCGATTATGATAATGATATCCCTTTTCTATAAACTGAGTCTCTGGAGTCTACTTGTTGTAGTTGTACTGCTGAGCATATTTGGTTTTGGCATAAAAACGACCAGGGCATTAGTCCTTCAGGTCAAGACGCTACCATATATCGAATCCGCTCAAACATATGGGGCAAGCAATTGGAGGATAATATTCCTGTATATAATCCCCAAGATACTTCCTCCTGTTGTACCTGGATTGGTTGCATCTGTTCCTGTATATGTATTCCTTGAGGCTATTCTTGCCCTGTTTGGGGTCTTAGACCCTACACAGCCTACATGGGGCAGGGTTATAGAAGATGCATTCTCTAACGGTGCCTTATATAAAGGGTATTTCTACTGGGTCTTAATACCATCATTCCTCTTAATACTTACCGCTATTTCATTCTCTCTACTTGGATTTGTCCTCGATAGGATAGTGAATCCGAAGTTGAAGGAGTTATAAGACTATGGAGAATAACAATCTGTTAAAGGTTGAGAATTTTACCATCTCCTATAGAACCAGGAAGGGGGATGTAGAAGCAGTAAACAATGTCAGCTTTGAGTTGAAAAAGGGAGAGACCCTAGCTATCGTAGGAGAATCGGGGTGCGGGAAGAGCTCTTTAGCCCGCGGACTTATCAGACTATTCCCGAGGAACATAAAAAAGGTGGAAGGGAAGGTAACATTAGACGGTAGGGAGATCTTATCTCTGGATGAAGAGACCTTTAGAAGAGAGATAAGATGGCAAGAGATGTCGATGGTCTTTCAGGGAGCTATGAACTCTCTGAATCCTGTTTTAAAGGTAATATTCCAGGTAGCAGAGCCTCTTATGGTCCATTTTGGTACTGATAGAGAATCTGCGTTTAAGAAGGCTAAAGAGGTCTTAAATCTGGTCGGGATATCTTCTGCCTTTGCAGAAAGATATCCATTTGAGTTAAGTGGTGGTATGAAGCAGAGGGTTGTTATAGCTATGGCTCTTATAACAAATCCAAAATTATTGCTTTTAGACGAGCCAACCTCTGCCCTGGATATAATAACTCAGGAAAATATAATGAATCTCTTAAAGATGCTGAAAAAGGAACTCAATCTGACTTATATCTTTATCACTCACGATATAGCACTTACCAGTGAGCTTGCAGATAGAATGGCAGTTATGTATGCTGGAGAGATAGTAGAGATAAGCCCGGTAGAGGACTTCTATAATAACCCTTCTCATATGTATACCAGACTACTGCTAGATAGTGTACCTACATTGAGGAAGGATAAAAGTCTGAAATCTATCCCCGGATCTCCTCCAAGTTTAATAGACCCTCCTTCTGGCTGCAGATTCCATCCCAGATGCCCAGCAGTTATGGATATATGTAAGGTTAAGGAGCCACCTTTCTATAAGATAAAAGAAGGGCACTTTGCCAAATGTTATCTAAACGAGGGGAAATAGAATATGGATAACGAACTGCTCAGAGTGGAAGATTTAAAGGTCTGGTTTGAGATAAAAAAAGGAATATTTTCTAAACCTTTATATGTAAAGGCGGTTGATGGGGTAAACTTCACGCTAAATACTGGTGAATCTATCTCGCTTGTTGGAGAAAGTGGTAGCGGGAAAACGACTCTTGGTAAGACGATACTAAGACTATATAAACCAACGAGTGGGAAGATCATCTTTGATGGGAAAGATATAAGCGACTCAGATCTAAGGGATATAAGATGGTACAGGAAAGAGACAGGTCTGGTTCAGCAGGACCCATTTGGAGCCTTACCTCCCCACTTTACTATCTACAGGATCCTGGAAGAACCATTAATAATACACAATATAGGGAATAAATCAGAAAGAAGGGATATGATCTATCAGGCACTGGAAGAGGTAAGACTTACACCTGTAGAAGACTTCGCACCCAAATATCCGCATATGTTAAGTGGTGGACAGATGCAGAGAGTTGTTATTGCAAGAGCTCTTATTATGAGGCCCAAACTCGTAGTAGCAGATGAACCAGTATCTATGCTGGATGCATCTGTCAGGGTAGAGATACTGGAACTTTTAAAGAATATGCAGGACAGACATAAAACCAGCCTTATCTATATAACTCACGACCTAGCTACAGTAAGGATGTTTACACACTGGATATTTATTATGTATGCAGGGGAGATTGTAGAGAGAGCTCTTACTCAGGAATTACTCTCTAACCCCTTGCATCCATATACAAATGCCCTGTTAAATGCGATACCAGAACCAGACCCGGAAAACAGAAATATAATTAAAGAAGTCCCACCTGGAGAACCTCCAGATCTGGTAAATCCTCCTCCAGGCTGTAGATTTGCCCCAAGATGCTCTTATGCAAAGGATATATGTACCAAAGAAAGGCCACGAGAGGTGGAGATAAAGGAAAAGCACTGGGTTAGATGCTGGTTATACAGCTGAAAATCAGACACTTTATATAACTCTGGGTGAGCCGAATTCTTTGATAGCCTTTACTATTTGGGGAAAGCTCTTTCTCCACACTCCAGGGGGGACATTCTCCGAGATCTGAATCCAGAGCCTTCCTGAATGTCCAGCCCCATCAAGAATTTTCTTTGCTTCTCTGTAGATCTCTTCAGGCTCTTCTAAATGTACAGAAGAGGGAAAGTTCAAGAATAACCTCTTATCTGGCCAGAAAGAAATCGCTTCTTTTACACTTGTATCATTATCAGGAGCCGGAGTAAATGAATCTAATCCCTTTACTTTCGATTCTCTTATGTCTTTCCACAAGGGTTTAAGATCCCCATCCATATGGACAACAACCGGAATATTTTTATTAAATAAGAGATCTGCTAGCTCATTATAAAATGGTATACAGTATTTTCGAAAGTTTCTCTCTCCTATTGCATAGGCAGTAATATTATCAGGAAAATTAACAAACGGAATAAAAACTTTTTCTGTAGCCTTCTTAACAACTTCAAATGTCTTATATTGGATTTCTGCTAGCAGTCTTATGCACTCTTCTACAAGCTCAGGGTAATCTGCCATATGGAAGGAAAGATCAGTCAAAGAGACCCATTGTATCCATAATTGCTGAAACGGTGTCCTCTCCATTGTCACCATAGCTATTCCGTCATCTCCAAGCTCCGCTTCATCCCTTGTGAATCTTTCTATATCTTCATAAACAATAATATCTTTAAGATACGTCATAAAGATCTCATAGTCTTCTGGATAAAATGTTTTCCAATATGGATGCTCTTATACACAGGTTCTTTATAGGATTCCTCAGTGAGGTCTCCTTTTGGAGTATGAAGTGTGGTTAGAAATCCACTAAAATCTTCTCTTTTTATCCGCTTTACTTCAAAATAACAGTGCGGATGCTCAAATCTATATATTCTGGACCATCTCAAGAGTCCCATATTATCTCGACCTAAGATACTCCATATCTCATCATTGTTCCCAGCAAGTCCATCGTACTGAACAAAAGGGATACGGTTATGGCTTTCTCCATAGATTACAGCTAGCATCCGCTCTCTCATAGTCATAATGGATTCCTCCTATCTAGCATATGGATCTGCCGCATCACGCAAGCCATCACCTAAGAAATTAAAGGATAAAACAGTTACAATGACAAATATACATGGTATTAGTAACCAGGGGTGCAAAGCTATTTCAGCTAGTTTTTGAGCATCTTGTAAAAGGACACCCCAACTTATTGCTGGTGGTTGCAATCCTAGTCCAAGAAAACTTAGGGAGGTTTCTCCTAATATCATATTAGGAATAGCCAAAGTGATAGAGACTATAATGTGACTGGCAAAAGATGGTAATAGGTGTCTAGTTATTATCCTCCACTCACTAGCACCGACTAGTCTTGCTGCCAATGTAAAGTCTTCTTCTCTTAGAGCTAATAATTTCCCTCTTACCACCCTAGCCAATCCACACCATCCAAATATAGAGAGGAGAATAGTTATCCCAAAATAAGTCTTTATAACTGGCCAGTCCCTTGGTAAAGCAGCAGATAACGCCATCCACAGTGGTATAGTGGGAATTGATATTAGGAAGTCAATAGTACGTTGTATAACTTCGTCTATCATCCCGCCTAGATATCCAGAAATACCACCAATTATAAGTCCTAGTATAAAGGATAAGAATACTCCTATCAATCCTATAGAAAGAGAGACCCTTGCTCCATGTAAAATTCTTGAAAAGAGGTCTCTCCCCAATTTATCTGATCCAAAGATAAATATGGGGCCCCCATCAGCACCAAATAGATGAATATTAGAATTAAATACTCCTAGAAGTTTATAACTTTCTCCTCTTACAAAAAACTTAACATAATATTTTTTGCTGCGATCCTCTAAAACTTTAAATCGAAAGGTACTTGGATCCATCTCTGACCTAAGGGCATAAACAAAAGGCCATTGAAATCCTCTTTCTTTATCATAGATACGAATAATTTGAGGGGGAGCATATTCATATCCTTCAAAGCGTGAAGTGGGTGAATAAGGGGCAAAGAACTCACAAAAAATAGCTAGCATATAAAGTATCAATAGAGTCCAACCACCTAACATAGCTAATTTATGTCTCTTAAATTTCCACCACATTAACTGCCATTGAGAAGCTAGATAAATCTTTTCTTCTTCTGTTTTACTTATTTTTTCTTCAAAAATATTACTTTTATACTCCTTCATCCTGCCACTCCTCCATATCTAATCCGGGGATCTACCCAAGCCAACAGTATATCAGAAATTAGAGTTCCAATTATAGTAAGTGAGCTTAATATTAATACGATGCTCCCTGCAAGATACATATCCTGGCTCATTACCGCTCTTAGAAATAACGGACCAACGGTAGGCAAATTGAGCACTATTGATACCAAAGTTTCTCCAGACACTATATGGGGTAAAGTCCAGCCTATAGTACTTATTAAAGGATTAATCGCCATACGAACAGGATATTTAAATAGGAGTCTTCTTTCTGGGAGTCCCTTAGCTCTAGCTGTTATAACATACTGTTTTCTCAACTCATCTAGTAGATTAGCCCGCATGGTACGAATAAGTCCTGCAGTTCCTGACATTCCTATAATAATTATAGGCACCCATACATGTTTTAGTAAATCTAGCAGTTTAGCAATGCTCCAGGGAGCTTGTATAAATTCTGGAGAAAATAATCCTGTCACACTTAACCCTAGATATGAAAATGCTATCCACATCACCACAAGTGCAAGAAGAAATCCTGGAGTAGCAAGCCCAATAAAACCTATAACTGTAAATATATAATCAAAGACAGAATACTGATGTACAGCCGAGTATATTCCGATAGGAACTGCTACAATCCAAGTAAAAAGAGTAGTTAAAATAGAAATTCCTATTGTCAGGGAGACTCTTTCTCCTATTAGTTCAGTTACTTTTTTATTCCATTGAAGAGATCTACCAAAATCACCATGTAATATGATATTTCTTATCCATATAAAATATCTAACATATGATGGCTGGTTTAAGCCATACAACTTTGTAAGTTGTGCAATCTCATCCTCCCTAAGCAACTCTCCTGTAGCAGATTGTAAACTCATTATATAAGTAGTAAGAAAATCTCCTGGAGGAAGTTCTATCACTATGAAAGAAATTACAGATATAACAAGTAATAGCGGTATAAAGAGAAAAAGTCTACGTAAAATGTAGAATAACATAGAAAAACTGACATCCTCCTTTCTTTTAAAGGAGGGGGGCTCTACTTATAAAAATTATCATCACTAGTAGAGCTCCCCTCTTCACTCTACTTAGCGAAGAAGAATTGTTCTTGAGTAAATGATGCTAAGATAGCATACCCATCTTTAGGAACATTTCCCAATCTCTTTGAACCAATCAGAGGATAGACACCGTAATCTATAGGAAGAATGAAGGGTACATTCTCATATAGTATTTTAAAGATTTCATTACTTATCTTCTTCATTTCTGAAGCAGAAGGTAAGAGAGTAGCTGCTCTATCGGATAGCTCCCAAAGTCTCTTTGCCCACTGTGGGGGCTCTTCTCCTTCTTTACCGAGAGAATCATGCCATATCAGCCACAGCCTTGAGTTGGTAGGTAAAAAGTCAGACGGCATAGGTGTATCCCTCCAATAGCCTGTATGTGCCCATTGGAGTATAGTATAAGCCTGATTAGCATCCCTTCTAGTCCAATATAAAGTGGCATCGATACTCTTAAAGTTAGTCTTAAGCCCAACAGCCTGCCAGTATTCCACCAATAATTCACAAAGAGCATCCTGTTCTGGGGTAAATCCAGCAGGTACCTCTAAAGGAATTATAAATCTCTTGCCATCTGGACCCAAACGCCAACCTTCAGAATCTCTCTTATTGAGACCCATCTCATCTAGAAGGCGACTAGCTTCCTGTGGATTATACTCTGACGGGATTATTGTAGGAACTTTACCAAAACCCTTGTAGATAGTTTTTAGTATATGATCATGATTTATTGCTATATTTAAAGCTTTTCTAAATCTTACATCTCTTACAACTTGACGCCATACCGGATCAGAATTCGTAAAATTAAAAGCAATCTGAACTGGAGCAACATGCATAGGCAAAAATACTATACGATACCCACCCTTTTCTTCATTTTCCTTATATAAAGGGAGATTTACCATAGATGCATATTCTCTAGCCCAATCTACTTCTCCAGATAGTATCTTCATCAAGACAGCTTCTGCATTGGAGACTATTTCTATCCTTAACCTATCTATGTATGGTAACTGATTTCCTGCTCTATCTACTTTCCAATAATATGGATTTCTAACCCAGGTTATTACAGTTGGTGTCCTCTTCTCCAACATCCAAGGACTAAGAGTAGGATAATCTGGATTTACTGCTTTCACCATACTCCAACCAAGGGTTCCTTCATCCTTCATCTGGAATAACTTCCACCATTCTTGCCTAGTTAGATTTTCTTGCTTTAATAGCGGATCTAATTTTTCCCAAGGAGTATATTTTGGATGGAATTGTTTTAGATAATGCGCTGGTCTAAGTAAAGAATTCCAGTTAGTACCATATTGAGAAATCCAGTCTAAAACTGCTAACCCTGGATCTTTAAAGGACAAACGGAAAGTATATTTATCTATAATTTCAAGCTTCCCGGGTTCTCCATCAAGTCTATTTGCACTTCTTAGTATCCTCGGGAAAACAGGAGTTAAATCTTTATTCAGATAGATATCTTCATAGCAGAACCTGACATCCTCTGTAGTAACAGGGGTTCCGTCTGACCACTTCATGCCTTTTCTAAGATAGAAGGTGATAGATTTTTGATCTTTAGATACTTCAAACTTTTTAAAAAGATTCGGTTTTATATCTGTGATTCCTTTACCAGCTCTTAGTTTACCTGGCGTCATAAGCGGTGGTTCACATACTGCATCATAAAGTTCAGCACAAACATCAGTTCTAGCTGTAGCATATCTCATAGTACCACCGTACTGTCCTATTTTTAAGTCTACATGTTCCCTTGGTATTAACGTGCCTGGACCGACTACTAAAGGTTCTTCAGGTAATCTCTCTTCTACCGGTGGAAGCTTTCCAGCTTTTACTAGTTCTGCTAGCATTGGAGCTTCATTGTACTTCTTTCTTTGAGCAAAAGAAATAGATCCGAAGCCTACAAAAACACTAAACACCAGACTTACAGTAATTAACCACACTAAACATTTCTTCATAAATTTCCCTCCTCTTTCATAAATTTTATCTCACATTATTCTAAAATGCCTCTCCACAATAAGAGTTACTGGACTAACAAATCAGCATAAGAAACTGCATATGATAGGAAACTTCTCTCAAATATCACCTCCTTACAATCACCGTCCTCTATTCCCCAAGCCTCAGGGATCTACCAGTTATCTCTCTATAAAATACAACTTTAATATACCACCGTAACAATAAGTGTGTCAAGAGTAACTACGGTTGATTCTTTATTTCTTGTTTCTTCCTTCTCTTTTCTTCATACATATTCTTATCTGCTTCTTCTAATAATGCCTTTAAAGAGCTAGGGTTATTGGGGTCACATATAGCCACCCCTATACTTAATGAAAGCCTGTAAGGCAGAGACCTTCTTCTGTTCCTATATTCGATCTTCTCTTTTATCCTTTCTATTAAAGCGTTATAACTGTTACTGCCTGTCTCCAAACCTAAGAGGGCAAATTCATCGCCACCTATGCGGGCTAATACATCAGACTTCCTGGATGTCTTCCTGAGGATAGAGGCAACCTCCATTAAAGCCCTGTCACCTTCACTGTGCCCCAGATTGTCATTAATCCACTTCATATTATCTACATCTATGTAGAGCAGGATACTATTTCGCCTTAACCTTTTACTGAGTTCTAAATACTGTTCTCCTAATAGGGAAAAGCCTCTTCTATTATAGAGTTTAGTTAAATCATCGGTAAGAGCCATCTTTCTAAGGGAGCTTTCCAACCTGTTCCTCTCGGTGATAGCCTCTACCATACTGAATATCTCTTCCAGCCTTTTAGCAAATATTGTATATATGCGCCTTTCTCTTTCCTCTACTGGCTCATCCGTCTCCATATAGAGGACCCTATAACTTCCATCCTTCCCCAATAAAAAATAGATCTTATCTGGAGATTCCTGATTCATACACACCAATACTTCATCGGCTTCACGGAAGCCCCAGGCTGATAACAGTTTATAACCTCTCTTGTTCTTCTTTAAAATAGCAGAACGCTTAACCCCGAAAAGTCTTATCGTCTTTTCTATCGCTTCCCAGGCAATCTTCTCTTCTGAGCCTGAAAATGAAAATGAGGCTATCTCGTGGAGGATTGATAATTCGGCATCCAAAATCCTATGGCTCTTTCTCTTTACTATACCTCCAACTGTTTCTTCATTACCCTCCCCTCTTCCTGCGACCATTATAACCGTGGTCTTATTATGATACATCGGTGAGGACTTATAACTGCCAATTTCACCCCAGCTCAGCATACCGGTAATAGGGATATCAGGGGCAGTAACATCCTTAATCGCTTTCAATTCTAGCATAAACTTCTCTTTCATTAGAGAATGCCTGGATATACAATCAAACACAATGGCAAATCTGGGGTCAATAAGACCTTCCAGAGCCTTCTTGGCAATAATGCCTGTATTTTTAATAAGTCTATCTATCCTCCCCTCCATAACATACCCCACTGCACCTTTTGGTATATCGGTTGGAAATTCTATACTTCCATCTTTATTAATCCTGACAGGGTCGCGTATTATGTATTCACCAGAAAGATTGGGGAAACCCAACGGGTGAAGAACTATCTGAGAAAGAGGGTCTCTATTGGGGACAAAATTAAATCTCTTTACGTAAGATTCTATGGCGGAAATTCCATCAATCTCTACAATTCTGTTCCTAGCAGTTTTGGTTATTATTAATGGTTCCTTGATACTATTAAAACTGTGACCGACAGCTGTAGAGACATCTATTCCATCAACAAGACCCGCTACCAGTGGTCCCCTATTAACACCCTGTTCAGTAAAAGTATATGCATACGAAGTTCCTGGTCTACGTCCACATCCACCACCAATGTATCTGAATCTTATCCCCATAGTATTATATAAACCATAAAGCATCCTAGAGGCATCCACAAGACCATTAACAAAAAAAGTTATAACTAATCCCCTATCTAGATTACTCTTTAGAAGAGACTCTCCGGCAATTTTACCAAGTTCATAATCATCTGCAGGTTCTTCATTCTGGGAGAATGTTACTCCCCTTATCTCTTCCCCACTGATTGCAAGAGCACTTACCCCTCTTGCAATCAACATATCTTCTACAATGATACATTCGCTAGTCGCCCCTATCAACCTTGAACATCCAGCTACCTCTTTTACCCCTTTGAATACCTCGTATGGGTCATAATTAAAAGTAACAAAAAGGATAATAAAAGATGGCTCTCCAGACTTAGAGATGGCTTCTCTAAGTGCCTCTAATCCCGCACTATATGGGTCCTCCAGAGTACTGTAACCCAGACCAACTCTCATAGAGTAATTATACCATACTGAAGTGCGTGATAATTTACATACTGGACATTTTTTGTTATAATATCTCCTAGATTTAATAAAGAGGTGGTAGACTAATGAAGATTACAGATGTAAGGATCAAGAAGGTAACCTCTCAGGAGGGAAAGGTAAAGGCGTTTGCGTCTATAACTTTTGACAATGCATTTGTAGTCCATGGGCTAAAGGTTATAGACGGAAAGAACGGATACTTTGTTGCTATGCCAAGAAGGGATGTGGGGAACGGAGAGTTTAAGGATATAGCTCACCCGATCAATAATCAGATGAGAGAGAGTATCCAGAATGCCGTCTTAGAAGCCTTTAATAAGGCTCAGTAGAAAATAATTGGGGCGTGGCCAAGCGGTAAGGCATGGGACTTTGGATCCCAGACTCGTAGGTTCGAATCCTACCGCCCCAGCCAATATTATTTTTTATAAGGAGGTCTAAAGTGATTGCTGGGGTAGTCCTTGCTGGTGGTATTGGGGTAAGGATGAAATCATTTTTTCCTAAGCTTTTTCATAAACTATTAGGTAAGCCTATCATAAGTTATGTCTTAGATAACCTCTCGAAATTAAATCTCGATAAGACTATTCTTGTGATTCCTCCAACTCTAGAGGATAAATTCAGAGAAATAGGCGGAGATAAAATCGTCTATGTGATACAGGAAAAGCCTCTTGGTACAGGAGACGCATTAAGAAAGGCTATGCCAGAATTGGAAGGTATAGATGTTGTACTGGTGGTAAATGGAGATGCACCATTAATCACAGATGACATCTTTGAGAATCTTATAGCCTCTCACAGGGATGATGTATCTGCAGTTATACTTTCTACAGTACTGGACGATCCTATGCATTATGGAAGGGTCATAAAAGATGAGAAGGGGAATGTGATAAGGATAGTGGAGGCAAAGGATGCTAGCCCTGAAGAAAAAGAGATAAAAGAAGTAAATACAGGTGCGTATTGCTTTTCGGTGAGAGATCTTAAAGTAGCTATAGATATGTTAGACAATAACAATGCACAGGGAGAATACTACATAACACAGCTGGTTGAGATATTGAACCGTATGGGGAAAAGGGTTATATCTTATCAGACTGATCTAGGTTCTCTTGCCCTTGGAATAAACTCCAGGTTAGACCTAGCACTGGCAACAAAAAGGCTTTTAGAACAGAAATTAGAAGAACTTATGAATGATGGAGTATCAATTGTCTCTCCTGAAAATACCTATATAGAGCCGGATGTAAAAATAGGAAGAGATACGATAGTGGAGCCCTTCTGTGTATTAAAAGGCAATACCTTAATAGGAGAAAAATGCACCATAGGTCCTTCTACATATCTATTAAATGCAGAGATAGGAGATGAGTGCGAAATCTTTTACTCGGTAATAAAGAATTCCAGGATAGAATCCAATGTAAGGGTAGGTCCATTTGCTCACATAAGGGATGGAGCTCATATAAAGAGTAATTCTGCCATAGGAGACTTTGTGGAGGTAAAAAAGAGTGTCATAGGAAGCAATACAAAGGCTCTCCACCTTGCATATCTGGGGGATGCAGAGATCGGAGAGAGGGTAAATATAGGGGCTGGAACAATAACCTGTAACTATGATGGGAAAACCAAGCACAAAACTATTATAGAGGATGAAGCCTTTATTGGATCAAATACCTGTCTAAGAGCACCTATTAGGGTGGGAAGAGGTGCTATCACTGGAGCCGGATCGGTGGTCCTGAAAGATGTTGAGCCTGGCAGTACGGTGGCTGGTGTACCTGCTCGTCCAATAGAAAGAAAGGCGAAGGAGGAAGGAGGAAAAAGTGAGTAACAATATAAAGATCTTTACCGGTAACTCTAATATACCTCTAGCTGAGGAGATAGCAAGTCATTTAGGAATGACGCTTGGTCAAGGATATGCAAGTACATTCAGTAATGGAGAGACCAGAGTGAGTATAGAGGAAACGGTAAGAGGCTGTGATGTATATATAGTCCAGTCTCTCAGTAATCCTGTGGACCATCATATAATGGAACTACTCATTATGATGGATGCGATGAAAAGGGCATCCGCAGGAAGGATAACAGCAGTCATACCCTACTTTGCGTATGCCAGACAGGATAGAAAGACCAGACCAAGGGAACCTATTTCGGCAAAATTACTGGCAAATCTTATAACAGTTGCTGGAGCCAACAGGGTGATCACTATGGACCTTCATGCTGGGCAGATTCAAGGTTTCTTTGACATCCCAGTGGACCCTCTCCAGGCAAGCCCTATACTGGCTGAATATATAAAGAATAATCTTAATTTAGATAACTCGGTGGTTGTCTCCCCAGATGTGGGCGGAGTAGCAAGGGCTAGAGCATTCGCATCCAGATTACATCTTCCTATAGCTATTATTGATAAACGAAGACCAGCACCAAACGAATCAGAGGTTATGTATATAGTGGGTGATGTAAAAGGGAAGACCTGTATCGTTATAGACGATATGATAGATACCGGGGGAACACTCATAAAGGGGGCAGACGCCCTGTTAGAGGAAGGGGCAATAGAGGTATATGCCTGTGCCACACATCCGGTGTTTTCTGGAAATGCTATAGAAAATATAAAGAAGAGTCACATAAAGAAAGTAATAGTAACAAATACTATAAGGTTGGATAAAGAACAACTTTGTGATAAAATAGAAGTGCTTTCAGTGGCAAAGTTATTTGCTGAGGCTATAGATAGAGTCCACAATAACAGATCTGTAAGCGAACTATTTGTATAGGAGGAGATTATATGGAGCAGATAGAACTTACCGCATTTGTAAGGGATGTAAAAGGAAAGAAGGTAAAAAGATTAAGAGCTCAGGGATTTATCCCTGGTATACTATATGGTAAGCATCTGGAAGAACCAGTATGCCTTATGATACCGGAGAAAGACCTCCTTAAGGCTCTGTCTTCTACCGAAGGAGGTAGAGGGGTACTGTTTGCCTTAAATATCCAGAATGGGGAGACAAGAAAAGAGTATGCGATACTCCAGGATATACAGTACCACCCATACAAACTGAATGTCCTCCACGTGGACTGGCATGGAATAAGCCTAGAGGAAGAGATCGAGGCAACAATACCTGTTGTACTTAAGGGAGAGGCTGTTGGAACAAAGGTAGGAGGAATATTGGAGTTAGTACTGGAGGAGTTAGATGTCAGATGCTTACCGATGAACCTGCCTCCACATATAGAGGTAGATATAAGTAATCTGGATATAGGAGATAGCATACATGTTAGAGACCTCTCGGTCCCAGAAGGAGTAACGGTGGTTACTCCTGAAGATGAGGTCATTGTAACTGTAGTTGCTCCAGAAGCAGAAGAGGCTCCAGCTGAAGAGACACAGGCACAAGAAGGAGCTCAAGAGTAAACAGATCTACCAGGTGATGGATGGTATTACATCCGTCGCCTGGTATTATTATGACTTATGATAAGGCTTATAGTTGGTTTAGGAAATCCCGGGATAAGATTTGCCAATACCAGACATAATGCAGGCTTTATATTTGTAGATTCTATAGTCTCAAGATGGGGGGAATGGGTAGAGGAGACAGGGAAGGGTATCCTAGGAAAAATATCTGTAGATAATAATGAAGTACTCATCCTGAAACCTTTTACCTATATGAATAGGAGTGGTGAAGCTATTCCTCCGATAGTCGAAAGATTCTCCATCTTACCGGAAGAGATTCTTGTAGTGTACGATGACCTGTGGATTCCACTCGGAAGTGTAAGGATAAGGATAAAGGGATCTAGCGGAGGACACAATGGTATGCAGTCGATAATAGATGTCCTTGGGACAGAAGATATTCCAAGATTGAGGATAGGAATAGGTCCTCTGCCCGATGGGGTAAGCAGTGTGGATTTTGTACTCTCTGAGTTCTCTCAAGAGGAGAGAGAGGTCCTAGAGAAAACTATAGAGTCTACCGTTGAAGGATTACCGTTGATAGTGCTAGACATAGAAAAGGCAATGAGCAGGTATAATAAAAGAATAAAGGAATGAATCCTGTAATTTCAGCCCTCTTAAAAGAGGAAGCCTTCTCTAAATTAAAGGAGGAGGTAAGAAAGAACACCTCTTCCATAGTGGGGATAAGTTCTTTTTCTCTGATTCCAATCTTAACAGGGTATCTATCGATAATCCTTAAAGTTCCTATCATACTGATCATAGATGATGAAGAAGATGGAATGAGGATAGCAAATGATATAAGGTCGATCTTTGATATAGATACAACCTATCTACCGTACGACCCCATAGATAGAGAGAATAACTGGAAAAGGGCAAGCCTTGCAGGAGGTTTTGTCAGAGGAGAATTCTCCGTTCTGGTATCAACATCGGAAGGCATAAAAAATTTCCCCGCCATAGGGGTCTCTTTGACGATCACAAAAGAAAGTAAATGGGATTATATAGTCGATAGGCTTGTTTCATTTGGATACAAGAGGGTCTTTATGGTAGAGAGAAGAGGAGAGTTCTCCATCAGAGGAGGAATAATAGATATATACCCCGTAAATTTAAACCATCCTGTAAGGCTTGATTTCTTTGGGGATGAGATAGCCAGTATCAAAAAATTCAATACCCTTACACAGCGGTCCGTAGGAGAGATAGAACCTCCAATAAGTATCATTCCGGTAAATCCTTCGGAAGTAAAATCAAAAGTTGAAGAAGTTGTACCTCCTGAGACGTTATTTATAACCTCTTCTAATTTTGAGATATCGGCAAGAAATCTCAGAATAACCCAGGGAAAGGATATAGAAGGAGAGTCGCCGCCATTATTCTCCGGGAACATAAATGAGATGAAGAGATATATAGAGACATCTATCAATAATAGCTACAGGGTACATATCTATACAGTTCAGGCAAAGAGGTTACAGTCCCTGGTGAAAACAAAAAATATCAGCTTCTACAAAAAGAAACTCTCAACCGGTATTGTAATACCTTCTATCAGGTTAATAATCCTCTCAGATAGAGAACTCTTTAACTATGAATTTGCGCCTGCCTTCCAGTCCCCTATCGAGGGAGTAAAAGAATTACCATTCGAGATAGGGGATTATGTTGTTCATCCTTACCATGGAATCGGTAGATTTGCTGGTCTAGAGACGCACTTTATAGAGAAAACTCCAAGAGAGTTTATAGTGTTGGAGTTTGCCGAAAAGGACAGGCTATTAGTTCCTGTAGAACAGGTAGGGAGGCTTGATAAATATAGAAGTTTTGATGATACACCCCCTCCGATATACAGATTAAAAAGCCCGGAATGGACAAGGATAAAGAATAGAGTAGAGAAAGATATAAAAGATGTTGCTAAAAGCCTTATAGAGATAAGTGCAAAGAGAGAGGCTATGCCAGGTATAGCATTTAAAAGTTATCCAGAGATGGAGAGACTGCTGGAAGAGACCTTCCCATACGAGGAGACCCCTGACCAGAAAGAGGTTATTGAAAGGGTAAAGAAGAGTATGGAGAGACAAAGACCGATGGACTTTCTGGTCTGTGGGGACCCGGGATACGGAAAGACGGAGGTAGCTATAAGGTCTGCATTCAGGGCAGTCTTAAATGGTAAGCAGGTAGCTGTTCTTGTTCCAACAACAATACTGGCACATCAACACTATGAGACATTCAGGGAGAGGTTTGCCACTTTTCCGGTAAGTATCGCTATGCTTTCAAGATTTACTCCATCTAGGGAAATTCGCAGAATAAAAGCGGGTATAGAAGATGGGAGTATAGATATCGTTATAGGAACCCATAAGATACTTGGAAAGGACATAAAATTCAAGGACTTAGGGCTTCTTATAATAGACGAGGAACACAAGTTTGGTGTGGAACAGAAGGAGAAATTGAAGGAGCAGTTTCCCCTAATAGATGTGCTTACATTATCAGCCACCCCTATCCCCAGGACTCTGTCTATGTCTCTCTATGGACTAAAGGAGATAGGCATAATAGAAACACCTCCCGAGGGGAGGATACCTATAACTACTTATGTGGGAGAGTACAACGAAAAGGTGATAAGATCTGCAATAGAGAATGAGCTTGCCAGAGGAGGTCAGGTCTTCTATATACACCCGAGGATAAGTGGGGTAAAAGAGCTCGAGTTCAAACTCAGGAGTATGTTTCCAGGGTTAAGTATAGATATACTTTATGGAACAATGGATGAGGAAGAGGTCGAAGAAAAGTTCTGGAGATTCTATAGGGGAGAAACAAAATTACTTATATCAACTGCTATAATCGAGAGCGGAATCGACATACCAAATGCAAACACGCTCATCATAGAAGAAGGGGAAAGGTTTGGTCTTGCCCAACTCTATCAACTCCGTGGGAGGATTGGAAGGTCAGGCAAGAGGGCATATGCGTATATATTTCACAGTAAACAGCTAACCCCAGAAGGAGAGGAAAGACTCAAGGCAATATACGAGAATAGCATACTGGGCTCAGGATTTAACATAGCTATGAAGGATATGGAGATAAGGGGATTGGGAAATCTCCTCGGGAAGGAACAGCACGGACATATAATTGCCGTTGGCTTCGATACTTATCTAAAGATGCTTGAGGATGCAGTAAGAGAACTAAGGGGGGAACCGGTAAAGTGGAGATCAGAACCAACAATAGTAGAGATCTCCATACCGGCAATCATCCCTGACTCTTATATACTGCCACCTTACAAGCTTGAGATATACAGGAGGCTATCACTTGCATCTTCTACTGAGGAGATAGAGGAGATAAGGGAAGAGCTGATCGACAGGTTTGGCAAGGTACCGAAAGAGGTAGAGAACCTCCTAAATATAACAAAGGTAAGGGTACTGGCAGAGAGGAAAAACATAAAGAAGTTATCGATTACCGATGACAAGATATTAATAGTCTTAAGAGATACTACAACTAATGGAAATGCTATAAAAAATTTAGAGAGATTTGGTAAACTCAAGAAGATGAATGAGGAGAGCTGGATTATAAGATGGTGGGAAGATAGAAACAGAAAACTGATAAAGATAAAGGAGGCACTCAGCCTTGAATAGAAAGACTTTAGGAGAGAAACTGGAAGAACTACTCAAAATAGGGAAAATACTTAGGGAAAAATGTCCTTGGGATGCAGAACAGGACCTCGATTCTCTTAAATATACCCTGAGAGAAGAGGCCTACGAGGTTATAGACACTATAGAGGAGAAAGACCATTTTCATCTGAAAGAAGAATTAGGGGACCTCCTGTTTAACATATTCTTTATATCAATCATAGCCGAAGAGGAAGGGCACTTTACCCTTGAAGATGCGGTCGACAGGATAATAGAAAAACTTATAAACAGACATCCACATGTATTTGGAGAGGTAAAGGTAGAGAGTTCAGAGGAGGCACTGGCTAACTGGGAGAAGATAAAGAGGGAAGAAAATAAGGGGACCACTGATGTGCCTCTGAGTCTACCTGCCCTTGTTCTTGCAAACAAGATACAGGAAAAGGTCAGGAGGATAGGCTTTGACTGGGACGACTACAGAGGACCCAGAGAAAAGATTGAGGAGGAATTGAAGGAGCTCGATAAGGCTATAAGCGCTGGAGGTAATATCAAAGAGGAAATAGGAGACCTCCTGTTCTCCGTGGTAAATACTGCCAGACTCCTGGGAGTAGATTCCGAATCTGCCCTCAGGGATACGGTAAAAAAGTTTATTAAGAGGTTCAATAAGATGGAAGAACTGGCTAAAAAGAGGAATATAAAACTGGAGAAACTTACATTGAGTGAGATGGACAAACTCTGGGAAGAAATAAAGGAAGGTGAGTGATATCTTAGATATAGCAATACTTAACGGGACAGTTATAGACGGAACAGGAAGAGACAGGTATAGATGTGATATAGGGATAAAGGGGAATAAAATAGTAAAGATAGGAAAGATAGAGGAGCCCGCATTAGTAAGTATCTCTGCAGAGGGTCTAGTAGTAGCCCCTGGCTTTATAGATATCCATTCACATTCAGACCTATCGGTGAGAGAATTCCCTCATATGGAGAATATCCTGAGACAGGGAGTAACCACCCAGGTTGTAGGAAACTGTGGTATAAATATAGGAATGGCTGAAGGAAGCCTGGCTAGATTTATTGATGAGATACAGAGTGAGGGTATCGGAACAAATCTTATATTCTTAGCAGGACAGGGGGTAATAAGAAACAGGGTCCTCGGTAATGAGAGGAGAAAACCGACAGCAGAAGAGATCAACAGGATGAAATCACTTCTGGAGTCTGCTCTCGATGAAGGGGCTAAGGGACTCTCTACCGGATTAGAATATGAACCCGGTATATTCTCCTCTACAGAGGAATTGATAGAGCTGGCAAAAGTTTTAAATAGAAAGGGAGGCATATACGCTACACATCTGAGAAACGAAGGGGACTATTTAGAATCAGCAATAGAAGAGGCGATAGAGATCGGAAGATCTGCAGAGATACCTGTACAGATATCACACCTGAAGATCGAGAGGAGGAGAAACTGGGGAAAATCCGAGAAGATAATTGAAATGATAGAATCAGCCAGAGCCAGCGGGATCGATGTCTCCTATGATGTATACCCATACACTGCATATATGACAAGGTTAAACATCGCCATTATGCCGTTCTCCTTTTCTCCCACAGATCTATCAAATCCCCAAAAGTATAGAGAGGCATTAGAGAAACTAAAGGACAGTAATATAGATTGGGATCTGATATACATACCCAAGTACGGTGGTAGTCGCATAAACGGGCATAGTATCCTGGAACTGGCAGGAGAAAGAGGACTATCACCAGAGGAGTTTACTTTAGAATTACTCAAGAGAAATGAACCAGTAAGGGTTATAAGTTTTCAGATGGACGAGGAGGATGTGAAAAACTTTATAAGGTATAAGTATTCCTTTATAGGATCTGATGGATCTAGCTATAAAAAAAGAAACGAAGAGGACAGGACTCATCCACGATCCTTCGGTACATTCCCAAGGATTCTGGGTAGATATGTAAGAGAGTTTAAGGTCCTATCTCTTGAGGAAGCAATATTAAAGATGACTTCCTATCCTGCAAAAAAGTTAGGACTTTTAGATAGAGGGATAATAAAAGAAGGTGCCTATGGAGATATCACCATATTCGATGCTGAGAAAATCATTGATAGGGCAACCTATGAAGACCCGTTTCAGTATCCAGAAGGTATCGAGTATGTGATTCTAAATGGTCATATTGTTATAGATAGAGGGGTTTATAAAGGAAAAAGGGCTGGAACAGTAATAAGATAAGAGAATATTTTAATCTATTCTTAAAAAGGAATTAATCTGGGCTTAAAGCTCTTTTAAATATCGCTTAATACTCTTCCTGTAGGATAAATCTAGAGGTGATGGATATGAAAAGGTTGGAAAGGGTAAAGTCCTTACAGGAAGAGTATGGCGGTCTGGGTTATCTAAAAACGAGAGATCTCGGGATCAAGCCTATAGAGGTCGATAAGATTACCGGGTCCGTAGGGAGGGCGCACGATCTCGATAGAAGTTTCAGATTCAGGTGGAAAAAACCAACGGATAGATATCTAAACATAAAAAGGATGATGGAAGAGGGAAAAGCCCTTCCTCCTATAGAGGTCTACAAGATAAGGGATGAGTACTATGTGCTTGATGGGCATCACAGGGTTGCAGCTGCCAAGGAGTTAGGACAGAGATTTATAGATGCCCATATTATACAGGCTTACCCCCTTAAGCCGAAGAGGGAGGATCTACTGTACAGTTACAGGGAATCTTTCAGAGAGAAAACAGGATTGGATATAGAATTAACAGAGATAAACGGATACGAAGATCTTCTATCAGAGATAGAAGATTATGCCGGTAGGAAAGGACTAACACTTGAAGAAGCGGTAAACCTCTGGCACAGAGATTTTTTAAGCGCCTGTCAGCTCATAAAAAGGGAGGGGCTCGATAGACTCTTTCCCGATAAGACACTAGGGGATATCTACATTTATATAAGCAAGCATAAGTGGTATAAGAGCGAAGAGTTAGGTAGAGATATAGGAATTAAACAGGCGATAAAAAGTTTTAAGGAGCTCTACAACGATAGAGAAAAGCCGGGGATCAGATTTCTCAGGTGGCTACCGGTAAAGATCTAATAAAAATTTATACCTCGTATTCATCCTTTCGCTTGAAAAACTTTGATAAGCCAGAAGGATAGGCATCTTTTGATTCCATAACGTAATTCCTCAGCTGGCTTATCCACTTTATAACATCTTCCTTCATACCGACATCTATATCTTTATTATGGCGAAGGAGCGCCTCCCATATCTCTTCGGAGGTCATACTGACACCAGCATCCCTGCATATGGCAAGAACCCTTTCTACAAAATGGATATCCTTGATATCGAGTCTCTCCCTTATCCTTTCGGGATACTGTTTGTAATAATACTCATAGGAATAAGCCCTCTTCCTCCACCAGAGAAGTCTCATAGATATTAATCATACCTTCCATATCTCTCTACCGTTTCCCACATTGCAAGAAGATTTTCCGGCTTTACCCTGCTATGAATGGAGTTACTTGAAGCGATTATATATCTGCCCCCAGGCATCAATCTTCCTAAGACCCTCTTTACCTCTTCGACTAATTCTTCTACCGGATAATCGGTTAAAGGAGCTCCACAGTTTACCCCACCCATAACGGTCAGGTTCCTATATCTATTCTTCACTTCAAAGATATCCATCCCTGCACTTATGTCCAGAGGATGCAGTGCAGATATACCGGTGGAGACCATATCATCGAGTATAACATTTATATTGCCACAGGAGTGTTTAAAACAGAATGCTCCTTTTGATCTGACCGCCTGGACGATCTTTCTTATACCCGGCAGGAAGAATTCTCTAAATGCCTTTGGAGACATCATTGGTCCATTACTGCTACCATAATCATCCCCAAGAATTATAAAATCTGCTCCTAACTCTATCGCTTTCTCTGCTATGGCAATATTATGGCTTATGGAAATATCTACAAGTCTATGAACTAGCTCTGGATTTTCTATCGTATCTATAAAGAGCTGTTCTGCACCTCTAAGATAGAGAGGATAGTTCAATGCATCATGGAGATGCATCCCAATAAACTTTTTACCCTTAAACCTTCTTATTATCTCCTTTAACTCTTCATACCTCTTCTCCTTGAATGGGTCTGGTGGCTCAAAGTGATCAAGGTCCTCAGGAGTCTTTATAGGACCTTCTAAGGGTATAGAGACCTCTTCTTCTGTGTACTGCCTCTTTATACCCCATTCATTTATGACGATCCTATTTTTTGCATCTATAACCTTTTCTTCGTAGAGCTTCGAAGGTGTATTAGTCAGTACTATATCTATAGGGTATCTTTCGCAAAAATCAAGATAGTCTTCCCTACCCGTTATCTTTCTTATGACCTTTCTGTCTATAAGGAGTTCAAATATGGGGACTCTATCAGGGGTCTTCCCTGAAAGTACAGTTAACACCCTCTCGTAAGAATTAATAGCTATCCCTCCTCCATTATTATAGTTACAGGCCCATCATTTATGAGAGAGACCTCCATATGCTCTCCAAAGATCCCCTCCTTTACTGTGAGCCCTTCTTCCCTCAAGAATTGATTGAACTTATTCCAAAGGTCAATAGCAACATCTCTGGGGGCTGCCATTTCAAACCCTGGTCTTCTTCCCCTGGAAGTATCGGCATAAAGGGTAAACTGCGAGACAGATAGTATCTCTCCGCCTACATCTTTTATACTCAGATTCATCTTTCCTTTTTCGTCTTCAAATATCCTTAAGAAGGGGACCTTCTTTGCTATCTCCTTAACCTCCTTTTCTGTATCGTTTTTACTTATACCGACAAGGATGAGGAAACCCTTTCGTATAGAGGAGATCAGATTACCATCTACCCTCACCTCTGCCGACTTCACGCGCTGAATCACTATCCTCATATACTATGTATGCCTCCCAACAGATATGACATCCTTTACTCCCCTTATAGCTCTTAAGATGGCTTCGCAGTGGTGTATATTCTGAACATCGAGGACTATGTAGATATTTACCCTTCCATTTTTCACAACCGCCCTTGCATCATAGACATTACTGCCAAGATTGGATACCTCAGTAAGGATATCCTTTAACAGCCCCACCCTGTCTCTCGCATAGACATCTATCCTTGCATTAAACTTATGGACATTATCAGCATTCCAGTGTACCGCTATCAACTTCTCCTTAGGGAGATTCTTCACATTTGTACATTCTTTCCTGTGGACAGTGATTCCCCTACCCTGTGATATATAACCTATGATCTCGTCCCCGGGTAAAGGACTACAGCAACGTGCCAGTCTCACAAGGAGATTATCTGCCCCATCAACATATATCCCTACACTTTCTTCCCTTTTAGGTAAGCCAAGGATCTTTTCTTCTTTTGTGCTCTTCTGTAGAACCTGCTGTATCTGGGAAGGGGCAATCTCTCCGTTTCCAACAGCCAGGAAGAGCTCTTCAGGATCTTCCAGATCAAATGCTTCAAGAAGAGGAGCCCAATCAAGCTCCTTCATCCTATCAAGGAGGTCCCCCTGTATCCTCCTCAATTCTTTCTCTATGATCTCCTTACCCCTTGCTATGTTTTCTTCTCTTTTTAACCTCTTAAAATACTGCCTTATCCTGTTCCTGGCAGAAGAGGTGGCTACAAATGACAGCCAGTCAAGACTGGGAGTGGCAGATTTAGAAGTGAGTATTTCTACTATCTCTCCACTATTGAGCTTATAATCCAGAGGGACTATCCTGCCATTTACCTTAGCTCCCACACAGCGATTTCCAATCTCTGTATGGATACGATAGGCAAAGTCAACAGGTGTGGCTCCTTTGGGAAGAGAAACCACATCGCCCTTAGGGGTGAAGACAAAGACCTCATCCTCGAAGAGGTCCACCTTTACCTGTTCAACAAACTCTTTTGCATCCTGCAAATCCTTCTGCCACTCTAATAGCTGTCTGAGCCAGGAAAGCTTCATATCAAAATCCTGGTCGGTTTTCCCCTCTTTATACTTCCAGTGAGCTGCTATACCATACTCTGCAATCCTGTGCATCTCATAGGTTCTGATCTGTATCTCTAATGGCTCACCTCTGGGACCTATAACTGTGGTATGGAGACTCTGATACATATTGGATTTTGGAACAGCTATATAATCTCTGAATCTACCAGGTATCGGCCTCCATAAGGAATGGACAATCCCCAGGACAGTATAACAGTCTTTAGTTGACTCCACTATAACCCTGATCCCGAGGAGATCGTATATCTGATCAAAGGTAAGGTTATCCCTCTTCATCTTCATATAGATGCTGTATAGATGCTTCGGTCTCCCCTGTATATCTGCCTTTATCCCATGAGAATCCAGACTTGCCCTTATTATTGATATAGCCTCCTGAATATACTCTTCCCTCTCCTTCCTGGTCTTGGCAACCAGTTTTGATATCTCTCGATACTTCTCTGGCTCCAGGTACTTAAAACTGAGGTCCTCTAACTCCCACTTTATTCTCCACATACCCAACCTATGCGCCAGAGGGGCAAATATATCAAGAGTCTCTTTAGAGATCATCTTTTGCCTATCAGGAGGGAGATAAGAGAGAGTCCTCATATTATGAAGCCTATCGGCAAGCTTGATGAATATAACTCTCACGTCCTTAGCCATAGCCAGGAACATCTTTCTGAGATTCTCTGCCTGACGGTCCTCTACACTTAATCCTGTAAGTCTACTGAGCTTGGTTACTCCATCTACCAGAGTAGATACCTCTGGACCAAACCGCCTCCATATCTCCTCTATAGATACGCTAGTATCTTCAACGACATCGTGCAATAGGGCAGAAGCTATAGTAACAGCATCAACATCCATACCTGAAAGTATTTTGGCCACCTCTAAAGGATGGACAAAAAACTCCTCCCCTGATCTGCGCTTTTGCCCATTGTGAGCAGAAAATGCAAACTCGAAAGCGGACAGTATTAAATCTCTACCGTCTCTATCAAACTTCTCTATGATCTCTTCTAAAATTTCAAAAGGGAATAGATATCATATCCTTTTAACAACTCCCTCGCCTTAAACTCTGTAAGCTCAACTAGAAAGGCAAAGCCTACCACCTTGCCTCCTAATCTCTCAACAAGGTTCTTACATGCTATAGCGGTACCACCTGTAGCTATGAGGTCATCCGCTATCAATACCTTATCTCCTGGCTTGATGGCATCCTTGTGCATCTCAAGGACATTTGTCCCATACTCTAGGGCATACTCCTCTCTAATACTCTCATATGGCAACTTTCCAGGCTTCCTTATAGGCACAAAACCTGCAGATAGTTCCATTGCCAGTGGCGCACCTATTATAAAACCTCTGGCTTCAACAGCAGATACCAGATCTACATTGTGATTTCTAAAGTTGTCCGCCAACATCGATATGGCAGATTTGAAGGCATACCTATCCTTAAGAAGTGGCGTTATGTCTCTAAAAAGTATCCCTTTTATTGGAAAATCAGGAATATTTCTTATAAATTTAGCGAGTTCAACTACTTCCACCTTCTATTCCTCCTATTCCTATAATTTTACCTGCACCCTTTATACTGTATACCAGATCCATTAAGCTATCTGTAGGCATTACATCCTCTAAGCCGAAGACCTCAAATCTTTCTCCATCTTCTTCTATTATAATGCTTTTTGAATCACTTTGCATTACTCTCCCAACAATCCTTACACTTCTGGCAATAAAGATCGGTCTGGGATTCCCCACACCAAAAGGTTCAAGTAGAGATAGCTGATTGAGAAGTGCTGGACTTATCTCCCTCAGTGGTAACTCTGTATCTATCTCTATAAGCTCTTCGCCCTCGACCTGAACGCTCCTATCTAACACATCTCTAAGCCTATCTATATCTGATTCCTTTATTGTCAGACCCAAGGCATAATGATGTCCTCCAAATTTTAGGAACATATCCTTTAATGGCGAAAGTATAGAATATATATCGACTTCCTCAGGGCTTCTTACAGAGAACCTTACTATATCTCCCTCTTTCCTGCCCACAAAGGCTGGTCTATTAAACATATCAACAAGCCTTGATGCCACTATGCCGATCACACCAGAGTGCCAGGATTCAGAGTACTCCAGAATTGTAGAGGATAGAGTTTCTCCCTCCAACCTCCTGAGTATCTCATCCAGTATCTCATCTACCAGGCTTCTCCTACGTCTATTGTTCTCCTCAAGTCTTTCAGAGAGATTCTTGGCACCTGCAGGATCTGCTGTCAATAGCAATTCTATTGCGATATCAGCAGAACCCAATCTCCCAGCTGAGTTCAACCTCGGCACTAAAGTCAAAGACAGAAGTTCTGCATTCAGGAGTCTATCCTCTATCCCGGCACTTCTCATAAGGTATAGAAGCCCAATTCTGGGAGAGAATCTCAATCTATTTATACCCCTCTTTACTATAATCCTGTTTTCCTCGGTTAATGGTACTATATCCGCTATAGTACCCAGGGACACCAGATCGAGTATCTCTTCTAAATAGGTATCCTCATCGAGTAACTCCTTTACAAGAGCCCTAGCAAACTGCCAAGCAACCCCAACACCAGAGAGTTGCTTGAATGGATAGAGGGAATCTTCCCTCTTTGGATCGACTATCGCCATTGCAGGAGGTAACTTCTCAGGTATATTATGGTGGTCGACCACGATGGTATCTATCCCTAAAGATCTGGCATGCTCTATAGGAACTGAGGAGGAAACACCGCAGTCTAATGTTATCATCAATGAAGCGTTCTGCTTCCTTATCTTTTCTATAGCCTCTATGTTTAACCCGTAGCCTTCAGAGAGTCTATTAGGTATATAATAGAAGACATCGAAACCCAGGCCCTTCATAGTATGAAACAGGATAGCTACTGAGGTAAGGCCATCGACATCATAATCACCATATAGACAGACTCTCTCCCTGTTAAGCAGAGCCCTCTTTACTCTGGAGATGGCAATCTCAATATCGGGAAGCAAAAAAGGATCGGCAATCCCTTCCATACTAGGAGATAGGAATCTCTCCGCCAGAAATGGAGAAGTAATTCCCCTCCTGGATAGAACCCTAGCTATCGGGGGGAGGACACCCAGAGTATCGCAGAGATATCTCCAGTCAGAGGGACACTCTTTAATGATAAAACGCATCACAGAGATTTAACTTTTATCTGACTCTCCACCCTCTGCCTTTTCTTGACTCTGGGATACACTTTGAGAGGAATAGAGACTTCTTAATCTATTTTCCTTTTCAAAAAGCTCCCTCTCCAGATTCCTGAATCTTCTCCTGTTTACCAGATCCTGAGGGATCCTGGCAATAACCGCTATAAGAAATCCTATTATGAAAGCCAAAAAAAGGGCTAAAGCCAGACTTACCTGTTTGGTTCCAAAGAAATAGTTTAAAGCTATCGGATAATTATTTATCTGGACGAATAACGCCACAACAAATGCAACTATAAAAATTACTACCAGATAAAAGTACATCACCTGAGTTCACCTCCTTTTCCTCCTCACTGTGGAGGTTCTTGATTGAGTCGCCGGCTTTGGAGGAGTCTCTGTCAGCTTACTTACACTTGGGGTCGGAGCTGTCTCTTCCTCTTTAATCTTCTCCTCCTCTTTTAGCCACTGTCTCTTTCTAAGTAGCACTAAAACCGGCGCTGCTATAAAGATAGACGAATAACCACCAGTTGCTATTCCAACGGTAAGCCCAAAGGCAAAATCTCTTATGGCAGAGCCCCCAATGAAATAGACAACCAATATCGCTATTACAGTGGTAAGAACAGTATTTATACTTCTTGTTAAGGTCTCCAAGATACTCCTATTAACAAGTTGTGGGAATGTCTCCTTTGAGTCCCTGGGTCTAAGCTTCAGATTTTCCCTAATTCTATCAAATATAACAACAGTATCGTTTATCGAATAACCTACGACGGTAAGAAGTATAGCTATGAATGGAGTATTTACCTCTTTCTGTGTAAGGATAAACGCCAGGATAACAAGGCATATGTCGTAGACAAGGGCTATATCTGCCGCTAAAGCCATATCAGGCTTGAATCTCAGGCTTATATATATCACCTGAGCTATTAGCCCCAGGACAGTTGCTATAATTGCAGCCCTTTTAAGTTCAGCACCTATAACGGGACCTATAAATTCCTGTCTTACAAGTTCCGCCTTTCCAAAATGAGCTGAGAGTTTCTTGGTTATAGCGTCCCTTGTTTCCTTAGATAACTCCTTTACTCTGATTATTACCCCATTATCCTCTGTCTTCTGTAGAAAAGATTCCTCCAGATTAAATTCTTTAAGCAGTTGTCTTATCTCTCCAACATTATTGAATGTTTTCCCTAATCTATACTCTATTAATGTGCCCCCAGTAAAGTCTAGTCCCCAATTAAGCCCTCTGGTAAAAAATAGGAGTACAGAAAGTATAATTACTAAAGCTGCGAGTCCAATCCAGAGAGAGGTATACTTTATAATATTTATCCTAGATTTTTCGAAGTATCCCATAAGATCCTCCTATACACCAAACATCTTAGCACTTTTAATTATTCTCAAACGTTCAAAGAGTTGGAATAGAATCTGTGTCACTGTAATTGCTGTAAACAAGCTTATAATAGTTCCAAGGGCAAGCATCACGGCAAAACCTCTGACTGGTCCTGTACCAAAATAGAAAAGGACAGCTGATGCTATAAGTGTGGTTATCTGGGAGTCCAATATTGGAGCATAGGACCTCTTAAACCCAGCATCTATGCTCGACATCAAAGATTTACCCTTTCTGAGCTCTTCCTTTACCCTCTCAAATATGATTACATTACCATCTACAGCCATACCCACAGACATTATTAACGCTGCAATACCTGGCAGTGTAAGGGTGGCTCTAAGGGCAGAGACCAGACCTATCAAGAGGACAACATAGGTAATAAGGGATATATCTGCAATGACTCCAGGGAATCGGTAGTAAATAACCATAAATAGCATTACCAGAATCACTGCTATGATTCCAGCCCTTATACTGGCATCTATGGTGTCCTTACCAAGTGTTGGTCCTACCCTTTTCATCTCAACAAGCCGTAAGGGTACAGGTAATGCACCTGCTCTCAGAAGCACCGCCAACTGCGTTGCAGACGCCAGGGTAAAGTTTCCCTCTATCTGCCCCTTTCCATCAGGTATCTCCGAACGAATCACCGGACAACTGATAACTACACCATCCAGAGTTATGGCAAGATACTTCCCTATATTATTCCTTGTAAATTCGGCAAATATCTTCGCTCCTTTTGGATTAAACTCTACCTCAACTACAGGCCTACCATACTGGTCATATCTAACTCTGGCATCTTTAAGATCCGCCCCGGTAAGTATAGTAGGTGCATCGGTCAATTTTGTCCCTTCCTCAACATACTTGGTGCCTGTATCCTTAAACTCCAAGAGGGCGGTCTTACCAATAAGGTCTATTGCAGACTGGGGGTCCTTCTGATAACCTGGGAGCTCAACGACTAACTTTCTCTCCCCTTCTCTCTGTATTACTGGTTCTGTGATACCGAGCTGGTTTACCCTTGAGTCTATAATCGCCTGGACCCTGTTTAAAACATCCCCTGTTACCTTTATCTCATGGGTATCTTGAGCCTCAAATACAAGATGTACCCCACCCTGAAGGTCTAACCCCAGCTTTACAGAATACCTCATAAAAGTCCAGATACTTAATCCTATCAATGCTATAATTATTACCACTTTAATTGGAAGCCCTATACGCATATTCCCTCCTACTAGTAAAGAATTTTACTCAGAAACATAGCAGTTCTCTCTTCCTTTGGATTTGAAAATATCTCCTTAGGAGTTCCCTCCTCTATAATACATCCATCATCCATAAATATTATCCTAGATGCAACCTCTTTTGCAAAACCCATCTCGTGAGTAACTATAACCATTGTCATACCATCATTTACCAGAGCCTTCATAACATCAAGGACCTCTTTTATCATCTCAGGGTCTAATGCGGAAGTCGGCTCGTCAAAGAGCATTATATCCGGTTGCATAGCCAATGCCCTTGCTATAGCAACCCTCTGTCTCTGGCCTCCTGAGAGCTGACTCGGATATGAATATAGCTTATCTCCAAGACCCATCCTCTCCAGAAGAGATCTGGCGATATGTTCTGCCTCACTCTTAGATAGTCCCTTTACCTTCATTGGAGCAAGTGTAACATTATCTATAGCGGTCAGATGATTAAAGAGATTTATATGCTGAAAGACCATACCTATCCTTTCTCTGACTTTGTCCACCGCTCTTCCATCCATCCGTGTTATGTCTATCCCCTCAAATATGACCCTGCCTGAGGTTGGTCTTTCTAAAAGATTTATACACCTTAAGAGTGTACTCTTCCCTGCACCACTAGGTCCTATAATTACAACTACCTCTCCCTTCTCGACATTAAGGTCTACCTCTTTAAGTACCTCCAGTCTACCAAACTTCTTATGTATCTTCTCTAACCTAATCACTTATACTCATTCTCCTCTCTGTATATCTGACAACTAGAGAAAGAGGCAAGGTGATTGCCAGATATAAAAGGGCGACTACCGCCAAGACCTCAAAACTTCTGAAGGTCCTGCTGGTGATCTCCCTACCCACCCTCATAAGCTCAGCTATCGCTATGGTAGAAGCAAGAGAAGAATCTTTAAGCATAGCGATAAATTCATTTCCAAGAGGAGGGAGTATCCTCTTAAATGCTTGGGGAAGGATTATATATCTCATAGCCTGCAGATAAGACAAGCCGAGAGATCTGGCCGCCTCCATCTGACCCCTCTCTATAGATTGGATCCCTCCTCTAAATATCTCGGTAACATAGGCTCCGCTATTTATACCCATAGCAATAACAGCAGCGGTAAATGGTGGCAGGTTTATTCCTAAAGATGGAAGCCCAAAATAAACGAGGAATAGCTGGGCAAGTAGAGGGGTTCCTCTTATTACCTCAACATATATGGTAGAAGGAATTAGAAGTATTGGATTTCTTGAAACCCTGGCTATTCCACCAAATATACCTATAATTACTCCTATCCCCACCGATATAATGGTGAGCTCAATAGTCATTAAAGCTCCTTTACCTAGAAGGGGAAGTATACCTATCAAAAAAGGGAAAAAGGCTTCATTGGTCATAGATCAGCGTCTACCAGCTAGCCCACTTCTCTCTGAGCTTTTCTATAACTCCCTCCTTCTTCAATCTGGCTATAACTATATTTATCTCTCTCAAAAGGGCTTTGTCCTCCTTACGTACAGCTATCCCATACTGTTCCTTGGTGAGGAGTTTGTTTATAACCTTAAGCCCCTTGGTACTTCTAACAAATGCCAGAGAGGTCAAGTCATCGGCTATTACTGCATCCACTCTTCCATTCTTCAGTTCCAAAAATGCCCCATCTACCATCTCAAATTTCCTGATCTCCTTTATACCCGGGAGGGATTCTGCATAGAACTGTCCGGTCGTTCCTAACTGTACCGCAACTATCTTCCCCTGCAGGTCCTTCTCACTCTTTATTCTGTTATCGTCTTCTCTTACAGTTATAAGCTGTCCTGCATTATAGTAGGGTATAGAGAAATCTACCTGTTTAGCCCTCTCTGGTGTTATAGTCATAGCAGAGATGATCATATCAAACTTCTTGGCAAGAAGGGCAGGTATAATGCCATCAAAACTTGTATTTACGACTCTAAGTTTTACCTTAAGATGATCCGCTATCGCCTTGGCAATATCTATGTCTATACCCACTATATTCCCATCTTTATCGACAAACTCGAATGGGGGATAAGCTGCATCGCTCCCAACCACAAGCTCTCCTCTCGCCCTTATCTCATCTAAGACCGTCTTAGACCAGGCTACTGTAGAAAACAGCATACAGAATAACAGAAATAATACCACATACTTAGACATAAAATCACCTCCGTTATTTTTTAAAATTATACCACAAAAGGAAGATGTATTTATGCTACCGCTCTTAAGTTCCTAAGGAAATCCTCATTTCTCCTGTACTTGGATAGCTGTTCTATAAGTATCTCGGTAACATCTCCAGAATCTATAGCGCTTAGCATCTTCCTCAATAGCCATACCTTTTTCAACTCTTCCTCGGAGTAGAGTAATTCTTCTTTTCTTGTGCCTGACATCCTCACATCTATAGCCGGGAAAATCCTCTTATCGGCAAGTTTACGATCAAGGTGTATCTCCATATTACCGGTACCCTTGAACTCTTCATATATGACATCATCCATCCTGCTTCCAGTATCGACAAGTGCAGTAGCTATTATGGTAAGACTACCCCCTTCTTCTATATTTCTGGCAGATCCGAAGAACTTCTTTGGTCCCCTTAGAGCCGTAGCATCTAGCCCTCCAGATAGAGTCCTGCCTGTAGGAGGAACAACATGGTTATAAGCCCTGGCAAGACGGGTAAGACTATCAAGTAGTATAACCACATCCTTCTTTAACTCTACCAGTCTCTTAGCCCTTTCCAAGACTAGCTCTGCAACCCTTACGTGCTGTTCTGGAGGTTCATCGAAGGTTGAACTTATCACCTCTCCCTTTACAGAACGCTCCATATCTGTAACTTCTTCTGGCCTCTCATCTATCAGTAAGACTATAAGGTGAACCTCAGGATGATTGATAGCGATGCTGTTGGCTATCTTCTTGAGAACAGTAGTCTTTCCTGCCTTTGGAGGAGAAACTATGAGTCCTCTCTGTCCTTTCCCCAAAGGAGCTATGAGGTCTATCATCCTGGTAGTTATATCTCTTGGGTCTGCCTCCATAACCAGTCTTTCCATAGGATATATTGGAGTCAGATCATCAAAATGTGGCCTGATCCTAGCTTTATCTATAGGGATTCCATTGACCGTCTCTACCCTCAAAAGGGCAGGATACTTCTCCTGTGTCTGTGGCAATCTTATAGGACCCCTTATAAGATCTCCCATCCTGAGACCAAGTCTTCTTATCTGTGATTGTGACACATATATATCCTGTGATGTAGGGATATAACCATTGTGTCTCAGGAAACCATAGCCATCAGGGAGTATCTCCAGAATCCCCTCTCTTACTTCTCCTACCGCTTCGGCTGGAGCCTCGACAGGTTGAGAGACTGCAACTTCTTGCTCCTTTACCTCCTGCTCCTTCTTAAGGACTTCCTCTCTCTTTTTCTCCTCTTCTCTCTCCTTTAAGACCTCATAGATCTTCTCCGCCAGGTCCTTTTTGTGCATTCGCCTAGCACCAGTTATACCCAGTTCTTTTGCTATTTCGAAGAGCTCAAGTATCTTCTTGTTCTTTATTTCTTCTAATTCAAGCAAAACCTTACACCTCCTAGAAAATCTTTCTTCCTTTCCATAATCTGTTCAATCTCTCCTTTATCTCTTTTTCTAAACCTTCATCAGAAGGTTCATAGTATCTTTTCCCCAAAAGTTCTTTTGGAAGATATTCCTGAAATATGAAATGATCAGGATAGTCATGAGGATATATATAACCTGATCCCCCCACATTTCTGAGATGTACAGGGACATCTCCCAATACCTCATCCTTTAAATCCTCTCTGACCATAGATATAGCCTTATATACAGAGTTACTCTTTGGTGCACAGGCTATATATATTGCCGCTTGGGCTAACGGTATTATGGCTTCTGGTAATCCTACATATTCTAAAGCCTGGCTGGCACTTACTGCAACTACTAAAGCCATAGGGTCTGCGTTACCTACATCTTCGGCAGACTGAATAATCATCCTCCGGGCTATAAATCTCGGGTCTTCTCCAGAATCTATCATCCTCACGAGCCAATAAACACTGGCATCAGGATCAGAACCCCTCAAGCTCTTTATAAATGCAGATATAAGGTTATAGTGTTCATCTCCATGTTCATCATATCTAAATAATCTCTCGGTAAAAAGTCTTTCTACATCAGATACATCGATGGTATCTCTCTTTTCACTTACTGCAAGTAGCGCAGACTCCTCCAGAAGATTCAATGCCTGTCTCGCATCCCTGTTTGCATACCTTACTATAAGAGACTTGGCAGGTTCAGTAAGTTTTAGATTCAGACTTTTTAAGCCTCGCTCATCATTCATTGCCCTGTGTATAATGATAGAAATATCATCATCTGTTAGAGGCTCAAGCTTTAAGACCCTACATCTGGATATCAGTGTGCTATTGAGTGTAAAATACGGATTCTCTGTGGTAGCACCTATAAGTATTATGGAACCATCCTCTACATATGGCAATAAAACATCCTGTTGGGCTTTATTGAACCTATGTATCTCATCTATAAATAGTATGGTACCTTTCCCATACAATTTCCTGTACTCTTCCGCTTCCCCAAATATCTTTTTCAGCTCGCTCACTCCACTTAAAACCGCATTCACCTTAAACAACTTACAGTTAGAACTCTTAGCAATAATAAAAGCCAGAGTAGTCTTGCCACAACCTGGTGGTCCCCAGAGGATGATCGAAGGAGGTTCCTCCTTCCTCTCTATTATTCTCTTTATAAAGCCATCGTCTCCAAGAAGATGTCTCTGTCCTAAAAATTCCGAGAGATTATCTGGCCTTAATCTAACAGACAGTGGCAACTTTCTCTTAGAAGCAAAATCAAAGAGATCGCTCATATATCACACTAACCTACGCCTCTCAACTTTCTTCCCGCAGTACGGGCATACCCCCCAATTGGGTTCTAATGGCATCTTACAGTAAGGACACACCTCAGATAGACCCTTCCCACAGTACGGACAGTTATCAGCGTCCTTGGGGATCATTCTCCCACAGAATGGACACTTTTTCTGATTTTTCTGCCTGTTCCTTCCAATAAGCCAAAAGGCAAGAATAACAATTATAAAGATTAACCATACCGTTATTACTGGCAATTATTCCTCCCCTATTCTACTGGCTCTAATACCTGAGGAAATTTAACCTTTTTATCTATAAATCTATTTACCAAAAAAGATATACCCATAAATAAAAAACCAAAAACAATCCTAAAAACTTCAGAAGAAGAAACTAATCCTCCGAGAAAATATCCACCTATTAAAGCAATAACAGGTATTATATAGAGGATAAAGGCAGATAAGATAACATATCTATCCTCTGTCCTTACCCTTACCCTTTCTCCAACCTTTAATGGAATATTACTCTTAACTCTTAACAAAACTGTATCATTTCCCCCTAGAGGGCAAATTCCACAAGCCTTACATCTTTCACTTCGAGGGATAGAAATCTCTACAAAATCTCCATCGATCTTTACTATTCTGCCAATCGCCTCTGGTTCACTTAACATCAGGTTCTATCAGCCTTCCTCCTGTAACTTCAGAGGAGACTATCTCAAAACTTGGGCTCAAAATAAACTCCACATGAATCAGATTGAAACACCTCTGACCCAGCACATCCTTCCTGTAAATATAATGACTTACCCTTCCCTTCTCATCATACTCAGGGGAAGGCTCACTGAGTTTATCTAACCTTACCCTTATCTCCTCTCCGCATCTATTACACTTTACAGTATAATAAAAATCCCTGCTCTCTTGAGGCTTTCTCTGAAAAAGTCTGGAAAATAAGCCCATTTAAAATTTCTCCTCAAAACCCCGCCATGCCGTATGCGCTTTGTTCCCGAACCCCGGAAACAACTTTTGTGCCCTCCCGAGAGCTTCATGAAGCTTCTTTCGAAGCCTCTAATCCACCCCCGGAGTTAGGCACACCACGTGTGAGTGTTGGCTCGGAACACGTCTTGCGCAACTCGCACATGGCAGGGTTACATTTCACTTATATAATATCATAATAAAGGGAGAACTTCAACAGGTATGTGTCCCCTGAATCTAAAGCTCCTAATATTATATTGCTAAGTTTAATCCTTTTATTCGATGATTAAGCTTCTTCCTTCTCTTCTTGGCTTAGGCTCAGGATATTCTCCTTCGCAGTAGCCGAGTATAACAAAACATCTCGCAATATAGTTTTCAGGTATTTGCCACTCTTTTAATAACCTTTTCCCCAGCTCACTTTCAAAAGTCTTTTCTGCTCTTGTAATGATACAAGATGAAATTCCAAGCGCAGTAGCTTCTAATATCATATTCATTGCACAGCAGAAAGCATCCGGAATACTATTTAGATAGTCCTTTTCAGAAAATACTACACAGACTGTAGGTGCACCATAAAAGGCATTTTCAATAGTGGGATCATCAAGAATACTAGGCTGTTCCTTTGAAACTTGAATGCCCATATGTCTCCTATCCTCATAGGTGATATTTACTCTCCCAATAGCTTCGGTCAATTCTTTGTTATGAACCCCAACAATAATTGTTCGCTGTCTTCCACCCGCATTCGGTGCATAGAGACCTGCTTCAATAATTTTTTCTAGATCCTCTCTTGGTATTTGTTTGTCCTGATATTTACGGATAGATCTTCTCTTTTTAATTAAATCCAATAAATCCATTGTCTGAGCTCCTTCTAGTCATTCTCTATAATATTATCCCTTAGTTAATAGCCTATTTGGAAACTCAGGATTTGAAAGTAGACACATAAGGATTAGGTATGGAGAAAAGACTTTAGAAATCTCCTCATAAAGATTTGAGGGGGCTTAATCGCCCCCTCTTTCTACTTCTTAAAGAAGAATTGCTCAGGTCTAGCATTCTTCGGAGACCTGGTAGTATCGTCCCAGAGAATACCATCGACTATATTCTTAAGATTATTCTTTGCCACTACAGGCTGAGGTAGTTCCCCAACAAAGCCTATGATCCAGATATTTCTCTTATGGATATTGACGATCTCTTTAAAGTATTTATCCCTTATCTTTGCATCAGGGGCAGACTTTGCCTTATCCCATAATTCATAGATCTTCCTTATATCGCCCTTTGGTTCCTCTCCACTTTTGCCACCGCTGGTATACCACAAGGCATAGAGTGGAGCCCAGGGGCCGTCAGTTGCTGTTCCAAGAAGTCTTCCCGGATCGGAAAGCACTGCGACATTCCTATCAAAGCTCCATACACCCACTTCTATATCTCCAGTCTGACATCTGGTCGTATAGAGAGAACGTTCAAGTGGTCTCACTGTAACCTTTACTCCTATGTTCTCCCAGTACTTCTTTATTAATAGAAGAACATCTGGTATTGTAGCAGCACCACTGGCAAAATCAATAGTTATGGCAAGTGTCTTACCATCTGGTCTTAGTCTAAAGCCATCCTTATCTCTTTTATTAAGACCTATCTTATCCAAAAGTTCATTCGCCTTCTTTGGATCATACTCTACCCACATCTTTTCCCATTCAGGGTCATAGAAGGCAACCCCGCTAATAAGAGATGCCTGTCTGGGTTTACCAAAGCCCAGATAGACAAGTTTCCATATCTCTTCTCTGTTTATTGCCACAGATAGTGCCTGTCTAAACCTCTTATCCTCAAATATCTTACGTAAGACAGGATCTTTAACATTCTGGTTTAGATATAGTGCATTATCTGCTCCAACTCCCTGTTTCCACATCACCACTCTATAGTCCCCTTTAGCCCTATTCTCCATAAGAAGGGTATAATCAGAGATGCCTATACCTCTCTCCTGATAATCCAGCTCACCAGATAGTGCCTTCATCACAATCATCTCGTTATTCTCTACCAGCACATGAGTTATCCTGTCTATATAAGGAAGCTGGTTTCCTTCAGGGTCTATCTTCCAGTAATAGGGATTCCTCTCCATTACCTGTAAGGTAGCTGTATGCGTAGTAACTGCTTTCCAGGGCCAGAGTACAGGAAGTTCAGGATTCTGCAGCCAACCGCTGGTATCCCCACCTTTTGCACCAAAGAGTTGATACCAAGCCTGAAGGCCAGCCTCTTTTGCCATAGCATCAAGTTTTTCCTTTGGAGTATATCTTGGGTGGAACTGCTTTAGATAATGCTTTGGAAGTACAAACATATTATAACCCAGTTTTGCCATAGTGATGAGAAACAGGGGATTAGGCTCTGCAAACTTTACCGTGAAGGTATATTTATCTACTATTGTTATCTCCATTGGTTTTCCACCGGCGGTAAGCCAAGTCGGAAAAGTTGGTGTCAGTTCTTTGTTTAGGAAGACATCCTCATACCAGAATTGGACATCCTCAGTGGTAAGAGGTGCTCCATCAGACCACTTTATTCCTTCTCTTAATTTAAACGTATAGATCCTAGAGTCTCTTGAGACCTTCCAGCTCTCAGCAATATTGGGTAGCACTTTGACTCCATTTTTATCGAACATAACAAGATGTTCAAAACAGATCTTATTTGGACCCCACTGGTCTGATAGACCTCTCCATGCCCTCCTCATAGTACCCCCATACTGACCTATCTCCTCAAATGGTGTTACTACTAAAGGATTCTTAGGTAATCTCTGCTCAACCGGTGGAAGTTTCCCCTGCTTTACAAGCTCGGCTAATTGAGGGGCTTCATTGAATTTTGTAATCTTCTTTCCGGTGAGCTTCTCATACTCTGAGAGATTATAGTATTCCCCGGGAACTACCTTCTCCTGAGATAGGGCAATATCAAACATACCTAATACTAGACCCAAGAGGACTACAAGACAAACACCTATCTTTATCCCTCTACACATTTCTCTTCCCTCCTTCTAAAAAGATTTTCTATAAAAATTATAAAAGACAAAAAATGTCCTGTCAAGCTAATTCTGGTTTCATAATACTAAACACTAACAGAAACCATCAACTTAATAAGGATCTGTCGTCCTCTTCTATCTCCCTCTTCTTCTCCTCTTGATAGACTCTTATCCTTTCTTCTAACTCTCTATCCCTCAATGCAAATATCTTTGCCACGGCAAGTCCAGCCTGCTCTGGCTCCAAAACCACCAGAGGAGAAACACCTGATGGCATCCTCAATGTTGAAAGGATGTCCATACCGGCAAATTTATCGCTATAAGGAGGACATGCTATAACAGGTTTAGATGTATTTGCATCAACAAATCCACTGAGGGCGTTACTCCTCCCTGCAACAGTTACAAAAACAACATCCTCTTTCTCATACTCCTGTATGATTTCCAATACCTTTAGAGGAGTCTTATGAGCAGAAGCGACTCTTATAATTGATTGGATTCCAAATACTTTTAGGGCATCGGCTATCCTTTTAGCCCAATCGAAATCAGACTTTGAGCCCATTATTATTATAGCTTTCACCGGTCAATCCTCCTGGTTATAATAATTTAATATTGATTATAATACAAGTACTGAAGAGGTTTCATAATATTCTGTAAAATTACCCTATCTTTACTCTTGCATATTTTTTATAGTAAAATCCACTTATAAAGTGGGAGGGATAGTATGGAACAGGTATCAGAGATATCGATAATATGGAATAGTTTGCTTGAAGAGTTAGAACCTGTTTTAAGTCCAGCTAGTTTTGAGACCTGGCTTAAGACAGCAAAACTTATAGAGATAAAGGAAGATACAGCAATAATAGCTGTCCCTAACACCTTTGCTAAGGAATGGTTAGAGACAAGACTCTTCCCTACCTTAAAGAGTACACTATCAGCACTCGCTGGGAGGACGATAAATGTAAAGATCATAGTGGATCAGTCCATCATAGAGAAAGAAGCTACTGCCCCAACGAAGCAAAATACTGCTCAGGCAGAACAGAATATCCCACAGCTTAATAATAGGTACACATTCGATACATTCGTGGTTGGAAGCGGGAATAGGATGGCTCACGCAGCTGCTGTTGCAGTGGCAGAAAATCCTGGCAAGGCATATAACCCTCTGTTTATATATGGAGGAGTGGGGTTGGGTAAGACTCATCTGATGCAGGCTATAGGAAACTATGTAATCTCTAAAAAGATGGGTCTAAAAGTTGTTTATATCTCTTCTGAAAGTTTTACCAACGAGTTAATAAATTCTATAAGGGACCATACCACGGTAGAATTTAGAGGGAAGTACAGGAATGTGGACCTGTTACTCATAGATGATATACACTTTCTTGCAGGAAAGGAGACCACACAGGAAGAATTCTTCCATACATTCAATGCCCTATATGAGGCAGGAAAACAGATAGTTATATCCAGTGATCGTCCACCCAAAGAGATACCGACATTGGAAGAGAGACTTATCTCCAGATTTGAATGGGGCCTTACCGTGGATATACAGCCACCAGATCTGGAGACAAGAATAGCTATCCTCAGAAAGAAGGCTGAACTGGACCTTATATCTGTACCGGATGAGGTGATAAATTTCATCGCTGAGAAGGTTGTTTCGAATATAAGAGAACTTGAAGGAGCTCTGATAAAAGTTATAGCATCAGCATCATTGACAAAGAGACCCATAACTCTCGAACTGGCTCAGGAATGTCTTGCCTCACTTCTTGTGGATAGTAAAGATAGAAAATACCCGGCAACAATACCAGAGATACAGAGGGTGGTAGCAGAATATTACGGAATATCTATAGATGAGATGAGGGGACAGAGAAGAACAAGATACTCGGCATTTCCCAGACAGGTAGCTATGTATATAGCCAGGGAACTTACCAATGCCTCTCTACCAACAATAGGTAGGGAATTTGGAGGAAGAGATCATTCGACAGTCATATATGCTTATGAGAAGATTAAAGAGGCAATTAGTCAAGACCCAGAGATTGCCAGGACTATTAATCAACTTATCAACAGGTTTATCAGGGTATAGTTTGTGGATAATGTGGATAAGTATATCCAGAGTTGTTAATATTGTGGATAACCTGTGGATAACTTTAAAGTTATCCACAAATTTATCCACAGGTTCCATATTGAATAATAGTAATATATATAAATTTATCCACAGTACAAACTGACCTATTATTACTACTAGGTTTTTTAAAAGATAGTAGTAAAATTATTAGTATTTCCACAGGAGGTAAAATTATGCAATTTGTATGTGACAGAAAAGAGTTGGAAAAGAAGGTCCAGATAGTGACAAAGATTATTCCATCGAGAAGTACAAAGGATAGTCTAAGCTCTATCCTGATAAGGACAGAGATACCAGACAAACTCTATCTATACGCAACAAACATAGAGATGAATGTAGAGACTATGACAACTTGCAAGACTGACGAGTCTCAGAGCTTTCTTGTTTCTGCAAGATTATTTAGAGATATCATAGATAGCCTCACTTCAGATTTGATAATTGGTATCTTAGAGGATAGAACATTCACTATCAAAGCTGGAGAGACAGAGTATCATATACCAACGCAGAATCTATTAGACTTTCCTCTCCCGGAAGAGTTCTTACCTGAAAGAGAGATATTTCTCAAGTCTGAGATTCTTAAGTCTGCTATAAGAAAGGTCTCTCCATTTGTAGATAAGAGTAACATAAGGCCTGTATTGTCTGGGATATTTATAGAATCCAGAGGTGACGAGGTAAGATTGGTAGCTACCGATGCAAACAGGCTAGCAGTCAAAAAGATCCATATAGAAGATATTGGCAGTAGCGTAATACTCCCAGCCCTCAGTCTGGAGACATTTACCTCTGCAGATTTAGATGAGGATATAGTGATCGATTTCTCTAACTCCAAGGTGAGGCTTAGAAGTAAGGATATAACTCTGGTAACATCCATCATAGATGGAAACTTTCCACAATACGAAAAGGTAATACCCTCTGAGTTTATATCTACGATAAGACTGGATAAAGAAGTATTGAGAGAATCAATAAAAAGGATACTGCCTATCTCTAAAGAAGAGGATTATGCTGTCAAGTTTAGCATAAAGAAAGGAAAGTTGATCCTGAGTTCCAGGTCTCCCATAGGAATCGTATTTGATGAATTATCTGTAGAGACTGAGGGAGATGAGATAGACTTGTTCTTCTCTGCTAACTATATAACGGAATTCCTTTCTGTTGGAGAGGGTATTGTTACGATAAGGATATCTGGAGAAAAAGATCCAGCTCTGTTTACATTTGATAGCGACCCTGACTTTATATATGTAACAATGCCAATGGAGTCAGAATGAAAGAGGTCTATATATTCACAGATACCATAACACTGGGGCAGTTTCTGAAGTGGGCAAATGTCGTTCAAACTGGAGGATCAGCTAAGGTACTTATACAGCAGGGGCTTGTTTCTGTAAATGGTAAGATAGAAACACAGAGGGGTAAAAGATTAAAGGAAAATGACGTAGTAAGTGTTAAAGGGATCGGTGATTTTATCGTAAAGAGAAAGACTTTATGATACTCGATGGCCTTGAGCTTCTCTCTTACAGAAATTATTCTCATATACTGTTAAGATTCAATCCCTATCTTAATATGCTTGTTGGTCCTAATGGAGCAGGAAAGACAAACCTTCTGGAGGCTATATATCTTCTATCTACCGGTGAATTGAAGAGGGGAAAGAGAGATACTGATGCTATAAAGTGGAACGAGCCATTTACCTGGATTAGGGGAGAGGTTCACTATGATGATGGAAGGACTTCAAAATTGGTAACACAGATAAGAATCGAGGGAGAAAAGGCATTTTCCATAAATGGCAAGATAGTTCCCCTTAAGAGATACCTTGGATCATTCTATGTTGTTTCAATCTTTGATGATGACAAGGAGATAATAACAGGAGGGCCTGATAAAAGAAGGGATTTTCTTGATGACTTTGTTATAAACATTGACCCTGAGTACCACTTTATACTCGATAGATATAGAAATGTACTGATTAGAAGGAACAGAATATTAAGGACAAAGGATATTGACAGGAGACTTCTAGACTCACTCACAGAGTTACTGATCGAACTCGGAGAAAAGATAATAAGAGGTAGATACAGTGCTGTATCTGTATACAATAGATATCTTGAGAGAGAGGGGTATAGATTTGGAATAAGTGTAAAGATAGAGTCTTCTTATCTTATGGGAGATATTGATGAGAGCATAAGGATATATAAAGAAAGATTTAACTCATCAAGAACGAAAGAAGAAGCGCTGGGATTGACAATTGTTGGTCCACATAGAGAGGACATTCTTATAAAGGTAAATGGTAGAGATAGTAGGAGTTTCGCATCTAATGGGGAGATACAGATAATACTCTTCCTATTAAAGATCACCCAGTTAGAGGTTATAAGAGAGATAAAAGGATACAAGCCAGTATTCATAATAGATGAATTTTTAAATAGGCTGGACAGTAGAAATAGCAGGACTATAATAGATGTAATAGCGGAAAAGTCTCCTCAGCTTTTTGTCTCTATGATCTCTAAGAGAGAGATTGGGATTCAGGGGACTATATTTAATATAGATAATGGGGAGATTATCAATGAAGAGACTCTCTAGCGTCCTGTTATCCTTACCTTTACGTAGATATTCCTTTCTTCCCATAATATGGAAGAAGGTAGTTGGTGATGATGTGGCTAAGTTTGCTCATATATCTTACTATAAAGATGGGGTACTTTATGTAAATGTCCCTGCAGGTGTATGGGCTACTGAACTTTCTGCCTACTCCTCAGAGATCATAGAGAGGTTGAAAAAGGAGGCTGATATACCCGTTAATGAGATAAAGTTTAGAGTCTATTCTTTTGACATAAGGTCTGAAAAGGATTTAGATCTCGATGATCTTACAGAGGAGGACAGGAGATATATAAATTCTATAGTCTCTAATGTGAAGTATCCGCAGATAAGAGAGGCAATATTCAAGATCATTGGGTATCATATCTTGAGGAAGAGAAAGGGGTTATAGATAGTTTATAGATTTCTTACTCAACTTTCCTCACTTGTAAATTCCTCTTCTTTGTGATAAATTTATATCTGTATGGAGAGGTGGCTGAGTGGACTAAGGCGCTCGCCTGGAGAGCGAGTGGGCAGTAAAACCTGCCCCGTGGGTTCGAATCCCACCCTCTCCGCCATATTGGAAGATTCCCGGCTGTGCTAGGTGGGGAGTTAGCGGTGCCCTGAACCTGCAACCCGCTATAGCAGGGCTGAATTCCCTCCTTGAGGTTGGGTTGGTGCAGGCAATTTTATGTAGGACAGCGATGAAGACTAGGCCCTATACAACGGAGACCTACGAACCCCGCCAGGTCCGGAAGGAAGCAACGGTAAGTAGTCATCTCCGTGTGATATAGGACTACCTAGTCGGAGCTGTTTCTACATAAAAACCTGTGTCAGCCTTAATCGATTGGAGGGTGCACAGCCGGTTTTTTCTTAAAAGAGGTATCCGGAGATATGGATTATGTAGCTTTATACAGAAAGTGGAGATCACAGAAGTTTAGTGAGGTTGTAGGTCAGGAGCATATTGTAAGGGCTCTTTCTAACGCAATAAGGATGGGCTGGATTTCTCACGCTTATCTATTTGCAGGTCCAAGAGGAACAGGAAAGACCACTGTGGCGAGGATATTTGCAAAGGCATTAAATTGTAGAGAGGGTCCTACCGTAGAGCCATGTAACAGGTGCGACCAGTGTATCTCCATCCAGCAGGGGACATCTCTGGATGTTATAGAGCTGGATGCAGCTAGTAATAGAGGTATAGATGAGATAAGGAATCTCAGGGAGCAGACCAGATTTGTCCCTATGGGGGGAAGATACAGGGTCTTTATAATAGATGAGGCTCATATGCTGACCCAAGAGGCATTTAATGCCCTTTTGAAGACGCTGGAGGAGCCACCTCCAGGGATAATGTTTATACTTGCTACCACCGATCCGCAGAAAATTCCCCCGACCATAATATCAAGATGTCTGAGATTTGATTTTCGCAGAATTCCAGATGAACTTATAGAAAAGAGGTTGGAGGAGATAGCCAGGGGAGAAGGTATAGAATATGAAAAGGGTGCGCTGGGGATACTTGCAAGATATGCAGATGGATCTTTGAGGGACGCGCTGGCATATATGGAGGAGGCTATTCTATATGGAGGGGGTAGCTTAAAAGAGAAGGATGTGGTGGAATGCCTTGGAGTCCCTTCTTATGTACAGATAAAGAAGTTCTTATTGGCAGTCTATAGAGGAGATATAAATAGAGGACTGGAAGTTATAGATGAAACGATGGAGAGCGGGGTAGACCCAAAGATATTTATAGATAATGTTATCTCTGAACTGAAGGATATGGCTTTGAAATCAGATAAAACACAGGAGATTAACTGGAGTTTGGAGGAGATAGCAAGATGTATATCTACAATGGAAGATATTTCTCTCAAGCTCCGATGGTATAGCTTCCCTAGGTTAGTTTTGGAGGTTGGACTCGTAAAGCTTATAAGTAACTTTAAGAAAGCTACAGTGATATCAGAGGTGCAGAAACCTGAGATCCCTGTAATCGAGTTATCTGCTGATTTTAGCAAGATAAAAGACCTCTGGCCCTTATTCCTGGAGTCTGTGAGGAAGGAGAGTATACGTCTGCACGCTGTACTCAGAGAATGTTTCCCCGTTTCATTTACAGATAATACTTTGGTTATAGGGATAAGGGCAGGTTTCTCTTTCCATTATGAGTATCTTTCCAAGCAGGAGAACAGAAGAATCCTGGAGAAGGTCTTTCATAGTCTTTTAAAGAGAGAAGTTAAGATTGAGTTTGTAATGGGAGAAGATAGAGGTGATAAACTGAAGGCTACCGCTAATAAGGTAGCAGAAATGTTTAATGGTTCAATAATTACTACCGAACCCAAGAAGGAGGAAAAAGATGATGAAAATGGATAGGGGCAATATATTGAAACAGCTTCAGAAGATCCAGGATGATATGAAAAAGACTCAGGAGGAGCTTGCCAGTCAAGTCATCGAGGGGAGTGCCGGGGGCGGCAAGGTAGTGGTAAAGTGCAATGGTAATCAGGAGATACTGGAGATCAAGATTGCAAAAGAAGTAGTGGACCCTGAAGATGTGGAATTATTGGAGGACCTTATATTGGCTGCTGTAAGAGACGCTTTAGAAAAATCGAAGAGTCTGGCTGAAGAGAAGATGTCTGATTTTACTAAAAAATTTGGTATACCTGGCTTATTATAATGACAGAGAGTTTTAACAGGTTGGTTTCTGAGTTAGAGAAATTACCTGGAATAGGACCCAAGCTGGCGGTTAGGATAGCCTATTACATATTCAAATCCCCTAAAGAATCAGTTACAAGATTGATCCAATCCATCAGTGATGTGAAAGAAAAGGTAAAGCCTTGTTCTATATGTTTTAATCTTACCGAGGGCGATCTATGTGATATATGTAGGGACCCTCAGAGGGACAGGTCTCTTATATGTGTAGTTGAAGAACCAAAAGATATCATTCCCATCGAAAATACCCGTTCTTACAATGGCCTCTACCACGTGCTTATGGGTGCTATCGCTCCTCTTTCTGGGATAGGTCCAAAAGATTTGACCATCGACGCTCTATTGGAGAGGATAAAGGATGGGGTAAAAGAGGTGATAATAGCTACAGATTTAAATATAGAGGGAGAGACCACTGCAATCTATCTGGGTAAACTTCTCAAACCCTTGGGGGTAAAGGTAACCAGGCTTGCTCAGGGATTACCTACGGGATCAGAGATAGAGTATGCAGATGAGTTTACACTTAAAGAGGCAATCCTCTGGAGAAAACCAATCTGAAAGGAAGGGATGGACAGGTGATTAATGAATGGAACAGAATCTTGGTATTTGGGGCACATCCAGATGATGAAATAATTGGGGTAGGGGGAACAATAGCCAAATTAAGCAGAATGGGGAAAGAGGTATATGTGGTTACTTTTACAGCAGGGGAGACAGGATACTCACGCCCTGAAGAGAAGAACAGTATAGCAGATACCAGAACTAAAGAGGCTCAGCTGAGCGATAAGACACTTGGGATCAAAGAGAGAGTCATTTTAGGAAGACCTACTCAGGGCGTTGTAAATGATAGAGAGACCTACCAGGAATGTGTAAGACTTATCAGAAAGTATAAGCCTGATGTGATATTTACCCATTGGAACAGGGATAAACATAGAGACCACAGGACAGTATCGGAGATTACTGAAGAAGCCTGGTGGAAGGCTCAGGAGAATGTTCTGGCAGATATGGGTACCCCCTGGAGGGCTAGAGAATTATACTTCTACGAGATAAACGAATTATTCACGTTTCCATCGCTTCTTATAGATATTACAGATACATTAGATATTAAGCTAAAGGCTATGGAGACACAGAGTTCTCAGATGGATGTTCTCCCAAATATAATGCGGTATATAGAGGCTCTTGCACAGGTAAGGGGATATCTGAGAGGGTCAAAATATGCTGAGGCTTTCCTGGCTTCTTCATTTTTGGGGAGATTAGAGTAGTTTATGGGATTTACCCTGCCAGAAGTAGTTTTAGTATTGTCGATTATCAGTCTAGTTGGTTTATTGGGCATCAATTCGTTTGGTAAGATATTAGAGTATACTAATCTGAATACCAGTGCTATACAACTTGTAAAAGATATAAAAATGTGTCAATATATTAGTATGGAGGAGGGTATACGAACTCAGATACTTCTAGATTTTTTGGAGAATAGATATCATCTTATAAAGGTGGAAAAGCTTCCAAAGGTATTTTCTACCTCTTATCTTAAAGATGGGATAAGCTTTTCTTGGACAAATTTCAGTAAGAAGCTCATAGAGTTTGATCCTGTAGGATGTCCAAATATGAGTGACGTTGGGACTCCCGATAGGGGAGGTACGATAGCTATAAAGTCTATGAGTAACAGGCATTTATATGTAATTATTACACCGGTGACTGGGTATGTCAGAATATCAGAGAATCCACCTTAATAAGGGTTTTACAATTATAGAGCTTATACTTGCTCTCCTTATTATAACTCTGGTTATTGTAGGCGTTTTGATGTTTTTCCCTACTTCAAGAAGAGCGACAGAAGAATCTGCACTGAAGACGAGGATTGCTAACAGTGTAGTTTCTGAGATCGAAGTTGCAAAGGCTAAAGGGTATAAGGGGTTAAAGGGTTTACTTGAGGACAAGAGTAAACTTAAGGTAGAATTGGATTTAAAGGGAGATATAGTGAGAGTTTATTACGATGATACATTAACTGAGAATCCGGATCTAAGTAAGATAAATACTACTTTAGATATTAATAGTTGGAAGTCATCGTTATCTAGTTTGGGGGTAGAAAAGGGTATAATAGAGATAAAGTTGGTGAGTGGGGTTGAGAATCTCCTCAGTGTCAGAGTCAGAGCTGAATGGGGCTCTGGAAAGAATTATGAGATTACTACATACATATCACTTTAGAGATGGTTTTACACTGGTTGAGTTATTGGTTACTTTGGCAGTCTTTACATTTGTGATCGGAATTATATATGCCACATATAGTATGGGAATTTTTATGTGGAAGACTACGGAGACTAAACTCTGGACTGTACAGGAGGCAAGGATGTCTCTGGAGAGAATAATCAGGGAGGCTAGAGGAGCAAGACAGGGGAGTGTAATTATTCCTCCTACCTCGACAACTAAGGGGTTTAAGTTTACAAATATTGATAACAAGGAGATCACTTTTGAATGGAGTGGGGATAAAATTCTTAGAAAAGTAAATAATACTGGGAGTAATATTGTAGCTACAAATGTAAAAAAATTTCTGATAGAAAAATTTCTGATAGAATCTGTAGGTACTTATTATAGAATAACAATTGTCTTTAATAATGACTATACTGTCTCGGGTATATTTACCCCGAGGAACAAATGAGAGGTGGATATGAGGTTTAATAGAAACAATAGTATAGTTGGTATTGATTTTGGAACCTATGCGATAAAGGCAGTTGAGATAGAAATTAGAGAAAATGAGATATACGTAAAGAGATTTGGTTCTATGGTCTATCCTGAGAGTGTTATCGAAAATGGGGAATTTCAAAATGCCCCCCTTCTCTCTGAGCTGATCAGCAATTTATGGGAGGGGAGTAAGTTTGAAAGTAAAGATGTTGCTATTTCCTGGAAGAGCGAGAATGAGTTCGTCAGGGTACTTACATTACCACTTCTGCCTGATAGAGAATTATATGAGGCAGTAAAGTTAGAGATATCCAGCAGATACGAGGTAGACGCAGAACTTGTTGCCTTTGATTATGCTGTTCTCGACAAGGAAGAGAAAAATCAGGAGATGAAGGTTCTGGTAGCAGGAATCCCAAAGGAGTCCGCCAGTACAATCTTTAATATCTTTAAGGAGCTTAATCTTAGGTTAAGGACTTTAGAACCAGAATTTATCTGTCAGTTAAATCTCTTGAAACCTGATAAAGACAACCTTATGCTTTTAAATATAGGGGCAAGAGTTACCACTCTATATATATGTAAGGAAGAGGTTGTGAATGTTATAAGGACATTAAGATTTGGAGGGGATAACATTACGGAAGTTATCGCCTCTACCTTGAATATATCATTTGAGGAAGCAGAAAAGTGGAAAAGGGAGAGATTTCCCCAGGAGGTTGGATATAGTAAGATAATGGTAAGTGAGGCACTACTCGAAGCCTTTCTTATACTGCTAAGGGAGATAAATAGGTCTATTGATTATTTCTACCAACTTACCTATGTTTATCCCTCCAGGATAATACTAGATGGAGGAGGTTCTCTAACAGTAGGCTTAAGGGATTATCTTGGTAGAGAAATGAGTCTTCCTGTTGATATGCTGGATTTGAACAGCGTTATTAAAAATAGTATTGACTTACCCGATCAAAATTTGTATTCTATAGCTATAGGATCTGCTCTAAGTGGGATTGGTTATAGTTGCCCTTATAAGTTTCTTGATAATCTTGAATTTGGGAGGATATCGGTTTAATGTTAGATCTAACGAGAGAATTTAAGAGAGAGGAGAGCAGATTAAGGTTACAGTCTATCTTGCAAACTGTTCTTATTATCGTTTTTATTGCAAATGCGTTTCTTACGTATTATATACTCTGGCTTAGAGGAAATATTATAAGGATGGAGATAGAGAGTATAGATTCACAGTTAAGTGTACTCCTTCCTATAGAGACGAGGATAAGGGAAAAGACAACGGAATTAAATACGCTTATAGCCAAAAGGAAGGAGATAGAGAATAAGATAAATGTCCCAAGAGCTAATCTTGATGTTATAAGAGACATATCATTATATGCGCCATCCGATTTTTGGCTCACCAGTGTTTCCATATCTCCAACAGGGATAAATTTTGACGGTTATGGGATCTCTATAAAGGGTATTAAGAATTTTATCCAGTTACTCTTAGAAAATACTCCCAACACTTCCCTTTCCAGAACGAATATACAGAAGGTAAAATTAGATGGAACTGATTGTTATAATTTTCATATAGAGATATTGAGAGGGACTCAATGAGAATTAATTTTAGAGATTGGAGATTTATAATACTTTTATCTGTAATATTTTACATACTGTGGATCGTTTTTGTAGTATATCCACAGGGTTTAAGAGTCCAGGAACTTCAGAGGGAATTGAGCGAGAAGAGGATGAAGTTAGCCAGGGCTCAACTTTTCCCTCTTAGGGAGAGGCAATTAGATTCGGCAATAAAAGAGGAGAAGGCTCGGATAGAAGAACTGAAGAATAGACTTTATTCTTACGATGTCCTTGTGAACCTATTGAAAGATATAGAAGAGGTCAGTAAAAAGTACGGTATGGATGTAGTTAGTATAAGTGGCCCAGATAAAAGTGAGAATAAAGTAAGTTTTAGCTTTACTTTGAAAGGGAATTATACAAACTTTGTCCCGTGGGCGTATGAGATAAGTGTATCGAAGACTCTTAACATAACTCAGCTAAATGCAAGGACTGAAGAAAAGAATATTCTTTTCAGTGGTATTTTGGAAACTACACCTTTTGAGGAGGTTAAGGGTGTACAGTAGGGTTATTTTTTTGATAACAATTGCTCTTGTATGTGTAAGTGTAGTTGGGACTGTTATCCTTGTAAGCAGGTTTACTAGAGAAGAGTACCAGGCACCAACAGCACCACCTCCTCTCCCGGAGATACCGAAAGAAGAAGTAAAGGAGATAGCATTTCAGTATACTCCTGAGGTCTATAGAGACCCATTTAAGGTCCCTATAAAAATTGCTACAGAAAAGCCTAAGGAAGAAGCCCCTCCAGTAAAAGTAGTTCAGACTCTCCCTTCGTCTACTCCTAAACCTGCGCCTGTTACAATAGAACAGCCTCAACCTTCTATCAAGGAGACTAAACCACAGGAGGTTAAAGCACCAAAAGAGGTTCAGCCTGAAATTAGAAAGACAGAAGTTAGAGAGAAAATTTCGGAAGAGCCATTGCCTAATATTAGAGTAACTGGTATCATTTATGACAGTAATCCTTTTGCAATAATAGAGTTTGAAGCTCATAGCGGAATTTTTGAGATAGGAGATAAGTTAAGTAAGGATTTGATGGTTAAAAAGATATATAAAGATTCTGTAGACCTTGATTGGAAAGGAAGAATCTACAATATAAAACTAGGGGGTTAAATGTTATGAGAAAGAAGATAACTGTTTTATTATGTCTTCTTTTGGTTATTTCTTCAGTCAAGTTTGTTTTTGGAGAGGATTTAGCTAATGTAAACTGGTATATAGAAGGCGATAAACTAATAATTGATCTGAAAGCTCCTGTAAGGTTGGCTTACACTTCTTTTACACTATCTAATCCCAATCGTCTTGTAATTGATGTGTACAATGCAACACTTCCAAAGTCTCAGAGCTTTGAAGTAAATAAGTCTCCAGTAAGAATCTTAAGGATGGCTCCCAGGAGAGATAGGAGTTTGAGGATTACATTGGAGGGTAGTAAAATCCCTAAATATTATATAAATCTAGCAGAAAATGACTTAAGACTTTCCATTGTTGTTCAGCTTGATATCTCACCGGTCAGTACTCTCTTAAGAAAGATCCTATACGGTAATAACAGAATATCGATATACACTACCTCATCGTGTAAGTTTAAATCAATATTAGACGATAATCCCCCTAGATTTATAATGGAATTTCCTTGTGCATCCTTTAGTGGGAAGATTGAGGGCATAACTGGCTCTGGTGTTATAAATAGAGTATTGGCTTATGATTATGAAGATATAAATAAGAATGTAAACACCATAGTGGTGGTAGAGCTTAAAAACAAAATAGAGCCAGTGATAACAGAAAATAAAGATCAGAATATTATACAGTTAGACTTTGCCAGGGAGACTCAGACTGTCTCCGTATCATCAACCAGGACGACTGTTACTCCTGCAGAACAGGCTAAAAAGGTCACAACCAAATCTACAGAGAAAAGGGTATCACTTTCATTTAAGGACGCAGATATAAAAGATGTCCTTCAGGCTTTATCTATTAAGGCAGGTACAAATATCGTTATAGATGAGGGGGTCTCAAAGAAAATCACTTTGGTATTGAATAATGTTACGGCAAAGGAGGCTCTAGAGATAATAACTAAGGCTTCCGGTCTGGCTTATGAAAAATGGGATAATGGATATATAGTATCGACCCCCAAGAGGTTACTTGAAATATTGGATTCAGGAATTACCAGAGAGAAAGTACCAGTACAGATAGTAGAGGCGATAGAGATAAAGAGTGACACAAATCAGATACAGAACACATTAAAGGTAGTATACCCAGACATAGTAACAAGCATAACAGGGAAGTATCTTGTACTTAGGGGGGAGAAGGAGAAGATAGAAGAGGCGAAGAAACTAATAGCAAGCATAGATGTTATCACTGTTACTCCGGAGATTATAGCGAAGACCACTGAAACAACTGAACGTATTACTCTCAAACATATGGAGGCTAAGGATTTTGTAGAGTCAATCAAAGGGCTTTTCCCTCAGGACACATTTACAATAGAGACTCCTACAAATACCATCATTGTAAAGGGGACAAGGGATATTATAGATAGAGTTCAGGAATTTGTTTCTGCTGTAGATATCCCTACCCCTCAGTATATGCTAGAAGCTAAGGTAGTTGAGGTCAATAGGGATGGAGCATTACTACTTGGCATAGACAGTAGTCTTGCTGGTAATGTAAGTGTTGGTCTATCCACAAATGCTCTAGCTTTAGAATCTCTTACCTCTCTGGTAACCTCTACTGTTCAGCTTAATGCAGTGTTAAATATGGCACAGAGTAAAGGGTTAGCTAAAGTCATAGCTGCGCCTAAGATTGCTGCTATTGATGGAAAAGAGGCAAATATCTTTATAGGAGATGTGATAAATTACTTTATCCCTAATGTTCAGGGAGGCTTTGACCTTAGATCTGTAACTGCTGGTGTAACACTTAGGGTAACAGCCAAGATGGAGAGGGACAAGACTATAAGAGTTACTCTAAATCCAGAGGTAAGTAGTATTACTGGATGGACTGGAAGCGGAGCTACTATAGCACCTAATGTTGGGACTAGAAGAGCCTCTACCGAGTTGAAAGTAAAGGATGGAGATACGATAATTATAGGGGGTTTAATGAGGTCTTCAGATACCGAAAATGTTAAAAAGGTTCCATTACTCTCTAATATTCCAATACTGGGGCAACTCTTTAAATCCAGGGATACAAAACAAGAAGAACGAGAGCTTATTATAATGATAACAGTAAACGTGGTAAAGGAGGAGAAATAGATGCTATACAATAGAGATCTTCTTTCTATAAATGATTTAACGGTGGAAGATATAGAAAATATCTTCGAATTTACTGATTTTTTAAAGTCAGAAGAGGGGAAAAAGCATAAGCCTTTAGCTGGTAAATCTATAGCCCTGTATTTTGAAAAACCTTCTACCAGAACAAGGGTCTCTTTTGAAGTAGGGGTGTTTCAGTTAGGAGGACAATCTATCTATTTAGACAATAGGAGCCTTCAGATATCGAGAGGAGAAACTCTGGCAGATACCGCCAGGGTCCTCTCAAGATATGTAGATTGCATAGTGGCAAGGACATTAAAGGATGAGACAGTTAGGGAAATCGCCAGATATGCTGATATACCGGTTATAAATGCCCTTACAGATAAAGAACATCCCTGTCAGGCTCTTGGAGATATATATACTGTAAGGGAAAAATTCGGATCTTATAGAGGGATAAAGTTTTCATACATAGGTGATGGGAATAATGTTGCCAATTCTCTCATACTTATATGCGCAAAATTAGGGATAAACTTTGCCATCGCCTCTCCAGTTGGTTATGAGATTAAAGAGGAGATAAGAGATATAGCTATCAGATATGCGAAGGATTCAGGAGTGACGATTGAGTTCTATAATGATCCAGTACCAGCTGTAAAAGATGCAGATGTAATATATACTGATGTTTGGGTAAGTATGGGAGACGAAGCAGAGGAAGAGAAGAGGAATAGGGATTTTCAGGATTTTAAGGTCGATTCGAGATTATTGGGAATGGCTAAGCAGACGGTCAAGGTTATGCACTGTTTGCCTGCTATGAGGGGTAAGGAGATTACGGATGAGGTGATGGATGGACCTAATTCGATAATATTTGACCAGGCTGAAAATAGATTACATACTCAGAAGGCTATACTATCTCTGATATTGGGATAGATATGGAAAGGCTATTTGGGACGGATGGAGTAAGAGGGGTGGCAAATATAAAGCTCACCCCGGAATTAGCATTAAAGGTAGCTAGAGCGGGGGGATATTTTTTAGGAAAAGCTACTGAGAGACCAGTATTTGTTTTAGGAAGGGATACAAGATGCTCTGGCGATATGATAAAAGGAGCAGTAATAGCAGGGCTATGCTCAATAGGAGCAGATGTCATTGACGTTGGTATATTACCTACTCCAGGTATCGCCTATCTTACAAAGAGGTTAAAAGCTACTGGTGGTGTTGTTATTTCTGCTTCCCATAATCCTATTGTTGATAACGGTATAAAATTCTTTGACTCTAATGGCTTTAAACTTTCAGACAGTATGGAAGATGCTATAGAAAGCTTGGTAAAAAAAGAGGAAGACCTTCCCAAGCCTATCGGTGCGGATATAGGTAGGGTTAAAGAATTGGATGATGCAGGCGATATGTATGCCAAATATCTTATGAGTCAGATAGACATAAAATTCGATGGGATAAGAGTAGTCCTGGATTGTGCTTATGGTGCGTCTTACAGTATCGCTCCATATATCTATAGAGCCATGGGAGCAGAAGTAATAAGTATAAACGATGATCCTATAGGAGAAAAGATAAATGTAAATTGTGGCTCTACTCACCCCGAAGTGATCAGGGAGAAGACAAGAGAGTATCGGGGGAGTATCGGTATCTCATTTGATGGTGATTCTGACAGGGTAATATTAGTCGATGAAGAGGGGAATATCCTGGGCGGAGATCATATCTTGGCTATTTTAAGTATAGAGCTCTCAAAAAAAGGCCTTTTGAAGAATAATACGGTAGTGGGAACAGTTTTAAGTAATATTGGTCTGGAAAAGGCATTATCAAAGTATGGAATTAGATTACTCAGAGCTCAGGTTGGAGATAGATATGTATTGGAAGAGATGTTTAGAAGCGATGCAGTAATTGGAGGAGAACCTTCTGGACATATAATATACCTCCCAAGTGTCACCACAGGAGATGGCATATTTACCTCTCTTATGACGATCAAGATATTGAAAGAGACTGGCAAACCATTATCCTCATTTAAGGGAATCATCACCTATTATCCACAAGTTTCCGAGAATATAAAGGTAAAGGACAAATCTGGCATAATGAACACTAAGGATATGAAGTCTCTGATAGATGAAGTTAATAATATTATAGGTGATAGAGGCAGATGTATCATAAGACCTTCTGGCACTGAAGATTATTTAAGGGTTATGCTGGAGGGTGAGGATGAAGATTTTCTGAGGAATTTACTAAGAGAGATAAGAAAGAGGGTAGAGGAGATAGACAATGCATATTTCTGATTGGTTCTCTAGAAAACCAAAATACGCGGTCCTAAAGCCAGAAAAGAGAGAGATACCTGAGGGTTTATGGACCAGGTGCCCTAAATGTCTTGAGATACTTTATAATAAGGAACTAGAGAGAAATTTGAAGGTGTGCAGTAAATGTGGATATCATTTTAAGCTGGGTGCCTGGGAGAGAATATATCAACTTGTTGATGATAGAGAGTTTTATGAGTTAGACGGGAATTTAGAGAGTGTAGATGCTTTACCATTTGATGATGGGATATATATAGAGAAACTGAAAGAGGATAGAGAAAAGACAGGACTTAACGAGGCTATAGTTACAGGAAGGGGAAGGATAGATGGATTCGAAACCCTTTTAGGAGTATTTGATTTTGGTTTTATAGGTGGCAGTATGGCTTCTGTTGTTGGAGAAAAGGTCACCCGTCTCTTTGAGTATGGGATGAGAGAAAATCTACCAGTTGTTATAGTTACTGCTACCGGTGGGGCTAGAATGTATGAGGGAATGCTATCTCTTATGCAGATGGCAAAGACTAATGCTGCTTTAAATAGGTACAGGAAGAGGGGAGGATTATTTATATCTGTTTTGGCTGATCCATCTACCGCTGGAGTAATGGCGAGCTTTGCCTCTCAGGGTGATGTGATAATAGCAGAACCAGGGGCGCTGATAGGATTTGCCGGTCCAAGGGTTATTGAGCAGACCATAAAACAGAAATTACCGGAAGGATTCCAAAGTTCAGAGTTTGTCTTTCAGCATGGAATGGTTGATATGATAGTAGAGAGAAGCAAATTGAAGTCCACTATAGGGAGAATAATAAGGATATGGAAGACAAAGTAAGGGAATTAACTCCTTGGGATAAGGTTCAGTTATCCAGACATCCTCAGAGACCTTTAACGATAGACTATATAGAGAACCTGTTTGAGGATTTTATTGAGCTTCACGGTGATAGATTATACGGAGATGACCCAGCCCTTATAGGAGGCATTGGGATTTTTAAGAATAGGGGGGTAGTTGTTATAGGGCATAATAAGGGTAAGAATATAAAGGAGAATGTCGCCAGAAATTTCGGTATGCCTCATCCGGAAGGTTATAGAAAGGCATTGAGGCTTATGAGATTGGCTGAAAGGTGGCATCTGCCTGTTATCTCATTTATTGATACCCCAGGGGCATATCCGGGTATAGGTGCAGAAGAGAGAGGGCAGGCAGAGGCTATAGGTAGAAATATTCTGGAGGCTTTTGAGATACGGACACCGATACTGGTTGTAGTGATAGGGGAGGGAGGAAGTGGAGGAGCCTTAGGTATAGGGGTGGGAGACAGGATACTTATGCTGGAGAATGCGATATACTCTGTTATATCCCCTGAGGGATGTGCTGCAATTATATGGAAAGATTCCAAACAGGCAGAGAAAGCAGCTTCCGCCCTTAAGCTTACTGCACAGGATCTGCTCAGGTTTAATATAATAGACGAGATAATCCCAGAACCTCCTGGAGGGGCACATACAGATATAGTTTTTACAATGAGAACAGTAGAAGAGTATATTTCTAGAAACCTAGAAATGATATGTAGCAAGGATATAGAGACTCTTCTGGAGGAAAGATACCAGAAAGTCAGAAAGATCGGGATCTTTGAAGAAAAACTGGTGCCGAAGGCCGGAGTTGAACCGGCACGGAGCCAAAGCTCCACTTGATTTTGAGTCAAGCGCGTCTGCCTATTCCGCCACTTCGGCTCTTTACTATAATTTTAAATGAGAAAGAAGGTGATGTCAATAGAGAAACTTGTATTGATAGATGGGAGTGGAATAGCCTATAGATGCTACTTCGCACTGCCAAGACTCTCTAGCCCCAAGGGTCTTCCGACACAGGCTATATATGGCTTTGCAAATATTATGTTTAAGATCCTAGACGAAATTAAACCAGATTATATGGCAGTGGCATTTGATACACCACTACCTTCTTTTCGACATGAGACTTATAAGGAATATAAGGCGCATAGACAGGCGATGCCTGACGAGATGAGTATCCAGATACCATATATAAAGAGACTGCTGAATGCCTTATCTATTACTATACTCGAATATCCAGGATATGAGGCAGATGACGTTATAGCTACTCTTGTTAACAGATTCAAGGGAGAATTAGATATCTCTGTTATATCTGGAGACTATGACCTTTTGGCTCTTGTGGATGAGAATGTGAAAGTTATTGTCCCGAGAAAAGGGATAACAGAGGTTGAAGTCTTTGATATTAAGGCGGTTGAGGAAAAATTTGGAGTTTTACCACATAAGATACCGCTTTTTAAGGCACTGGCGGGCGACTCTTCTGATAATATAAAGGGGATCGATGGTATAGGTAAAAATAGTGCGGTAGAGATACTGAAAGATGTAAATACTTTAGATGAGCTTATAGATAGTATACCTAAGCTTCCCCAAAGATTGAGGTCGAAACTCGAGGGGAAAGAGGAAGAAATTAAAGAAAATCTCTTTCTAGCAACATTGAAGACGGATGTCCCTGTTGAGATCAAGTTAGAGGATATTACCATCAAACCTCCAAATATGGAAGATATTAGGAATATAGCTTTAGAATTGGGTATGAGGTCCATATTGAAGAGGTTCTCTCTCGATGATCTCTCAGATTCTAGAATAGAGATACATACAGAGAGGATAGATGTAGAAGATGTTATCGGTGTTATATCCGATAAGGATTATCTGGCAATAAGCCCCGAGATCAACTTCTCCGTATACCCCCCAAGGCTTAAAGAACTCTCCATTTCAACAGATGAAAAGATATATAGAATAAATGGAAGCCCAACAGCCCTAGAAAGATTTGTTAAAGATCTTATTACTGGCGGTAAACGTATTGCGGTGTATGATATGAAGTCACTGTGGAAAGTGATAGAAAGAGATAGACTGGAACCTTCTGATATACTTGATGTTTCCATACTGGGATATTTAGTCGATCCTTCTCAGGAGGTGACTTTAAATAAGCTCATAGATAGATATATAAGCGAGAGACTGCCTCAAGAATACTCTATCTATAAGCTGGGGATCATACTGAAAGAAGAGATAGATAAGTTCGATATGAGTGAACTTTACTATAAGATAGAGCTTCCTCTTACCAGAGTCCTTGCCAGTATGGAACTCAAAGGGGTCTTGATAGATGCAGACTATCTTCAGGAGCTTTCCAAAGTATTAGAAGTTTCTCTCTCTCAGATAGAGAGAGAAATATACGATCTTGCAGGAGAGGTCTTTAATATAAATTCTCCCAAACAGCTTGCCTATATACTCTTTGAAAAGCTGAAGCTTCCTCCAGTAAAGAAGACTAAGACTGGGTACTCTACCGATGCCGAAGTCTTGACTCAACTAGCCAATGAGAGTGAAATCTGTGTAAAACTTCTGGAGTACAGAGAGTTGACAAAGTTAAAATCTACTTATGTGGATGCCCTGCCAAAACTTATAAATCCATATACTGGAAGGCTTCATACAACATTTAGTCAGACCTCTACTTCAACCGGTAGGCTAGCCAGTAGTGACCCTAATTTGCAGAATATACCAATCAGGAGCGAGATAGGTAAGGAGATAAGAAGGGCTTTTATAGCCCCTAAAGGATATAAACTTATCTCTGCAGATTATTCGCAGATAGAGCTTAGAATCTTAGCACACTTAAGCGGAGATCCATTACTCATAGAGGCTTTCGAGAATGGAGTAGATATACACTCTCAGACCGCAGTAAAGGTGTTGGGTATAAAGCCTGAGGATGTAACTCCCAACATTAGAAGGCTTGCAAAGACGATAAATTTTGGAATAATATATGGGATGAGTGACTATGGACTGGCTAAAGAGCTTGGTATACATAAGAGAGAGGCAAAGGAATATATAGAAAATTACTTTAATACATATAGGGTTGTAAAGGAATTCCTGGAAAGTCTGAAAGAGACTGCCAGAGAGAAAGGCTATGTGACTACAATCTTTAACAGGAGAAGATATATACCTCAGATAAAGAGTGGAAATAAGACGGAGAGAGAATTGGGAGAAAGACTGGCTATAAATACCCCTATACAGGGTAGTGCAGCTGACCTCATTAAGTTAGCTATGGTCAATCTCTATAGGACATTAAGAGAGAAGGATCTGCCTGCAGATATTATCCTGCAGATACACGATGAGTTACTGGTAGAGGTAAGGGAAGATGTGGCAGAAGAGGTGGCGAAGATAGTGAAAGAGACTATGGAGAATGCCTACCCAATGAGGGTACCTATAACAGTTGATGTAAATATTGGAGATAATTGGTGTGAGATATGAGGGTATTGATAGTTGGTAGCGGTGGAAGAGAAGATGCTATAGCTTATAAGGTAAAGCAGAGTAAACTGCTTTCTAAGCTTTACTGTATCCCTGGTAATGGAGGTATGGCAAGAAAGGGGGAGATTATAGAAGGTAAGGTCGAAGATGTCCCTAAGATCGCTAAGGACATAGGGATAGATTTTATAATTGTTGGTCCTGAAGCTCCCCTAGTCGATGGGATAGTTGATAGGTGTCGTCCTTATAATATTCCGGTGTTTGGGCCAGATACTAGGGGGGCTCAACTGGAGGGTAGTAAAGTATTTGCCAAAAACTTTATGAAAAAGAATAACATTCCAACTGCCGACTTTTATGTGGCATCAACCTATGAAGAGGCAGTTAAATATATAGAGACATATGGTCTTAAAGCTATAAAAGCCGATGGATTGGCTGGAGGTAAGGGGGTTGTTATACCTCAAGATTTTGATTCAGCCAGAGATGCCCTATACAGATTTATGGTAGAAAAGACTTTAGGGAAATCAGGAGAGAGGGTTGTTTTAGAGGATATTCTGGTTGGGAGGGAAATCTCTTGTTTCATAATAACTGATGGGGAGAATTATGTCCTCCTTCCATCAGCACAGGATTATAAGAGGGCATATGATGGGAATAGGGGACCAAATACAGGTGGAATGGGTAGTGTTGCCCCTATCTTTATGTCAAAGGAGATAGAGAAGAAGATCAGAGAGAGGATAATAGAAAGGACCCTTGAGGGACTGAAGAGAGAAGGTATTAATTATAGAGGAGTTATATACTTTGGCTTGATGCTGGTTAATACCGATCCGTATGTTCTTGAGTATAATGTTAGACTTGGAGATCCAGAGACACAGGCGATAATTCCTCTGATAGAGGATGACCTGTTAGAACTATTCTATGAGACAGCCGTATCTAGGTTGCCTAAGGTTGGTATAATGCTAAAACCTGCATACTCTTGCTGTGTTGTACTTGCTTCTGCTGGTTATCCAGGACATTATGAGACCGGTAAGGAGATATCAGGTTTGGAGAGTATCTCTGATTGTATAGTATTTCACGCAGGTACCAGACTTATAGACAACAGGTTCTATACCTCAGGTGGTAGGGTGCTGAATATAGTTGGGATAGGTGATTCTATAGAGACAGCTAGAAATAATGCCTATAGGTGTATCTCTAAGGTTAATTTTGAGAATATGTTCTACCGAAAAGATATAGGAGAAGGAGTGAGTAACATTGATTGAAAGGTATATTGTCCCAGAGGTTGCCAGGATATGGGAGGATGATTACAAGTTTTCACTCTGGTTGAAGATAGAACTACTGGTATGTGAGGCTTATAATAAACTTGGAGTAATTCCATCTTCCGCGTTAGAAAGGATAAAGAAGAATGCTACATACGGAGGTGCAGAGAAGGTAAAGGAGATAGAAAAGGAGACAAGACATGATGTGGTTGCATTTATTAAAGCGGTAGGGGAGAGCATAGGAGAAGATGCAAGATACCTGCATCTTGGACTTACATCCTCTGACCTTTTAGACACTACCCTGAGCCTTCAATTGAGAGATTCCGGTAATATTATCTTGAAAGATCTGGAGAATGTAATTGAGATAGTAAGGGATAAGGCTAAAAGATACAGGGATATTACAATGATAGGTAGGACACATGGGGTACATGCAGAACCAATTACTTTTGGATTTAAACTGGCAGGCTGGATTGCTGAGTTAGAGCGCAATAGAAATAGATTAATTTCTGCTATTGAAGAGATATCTGTGGGCAAGATATCAGGAGCGGTAGGGACATATGCTGAGGTTCCTCCAGAGGTCGAAGCATATGTATGCGAGAAGTTAGGACTTAGAAACGATACTGTCTCTACACAGGTTATATCCAGGGATAGATATGCCTTCTTTTTAAGCACATTGGCAATACTTGGTGCTTCTCTGGAAAGATTTGCTATGGAAATAAGGCATATGGCTAGGACTGAGGTTAGAGAGGTAGAGGAAGGATTTGCTAGAGGACAAAGGGGGTCAAGTGCTATGCCACATAAGAAAAATCCTATAACTGCAGAGCAGATATGTGGCCTTAGCAGGATTTTAAGGAGTAATCTTATCGCATCCTTGGAGAATATTGCCCTGTGGCATGAAAGAGATATAAGTCATTCATCTGTGGAAAGGATTATTATGCCAGACTCAACTATTCTGACAAGTTATCTCTTACGTAAGTTTGGACAATTAGTAAGGGATCTGGTTGTATATCCTGAGAATATGGAGAAGAACCTGAGACTTACCGGTGGTCTTTACAATTCCCAGAGGGTACTCCTTGCTCTTATGAATAAAGGTTTGACTAGAGATGATGCCTATGAAATGGTACAGAGAAATGCCCTTAAAGCATGGAATTTAAACAGACCGTTTTATGAGATCCTTTGGGAAGATGAGGATATAAGGAGATATCTTACAGAGGAAGAATTAAGAGAATGCTTCAATGATGAAGAGTATAGGAAGAACTTGGGAGTTATCTATAGGAGAGTTGGGATAGCTGACTCTACCTGAGTTGATTAGAAAGTATCTATCATCTCTGTGACCTTCCATTTATCCTGTGGACTTTCTCTGGTGAGTAGAATGGTGTATTTATCTGTTGCCCCTTCAGTGACCTTTTCGAGATAGACTAATGCCTTAGTTTTATTCATATTGAAGCCTACCCTCGATATATAGAATACTGTTTCTGAGGAAAGATTTGCTTTATTCTTGTCTATTAGCGTAATTATTGGGAGGCTGCTGGAGAGCTTACCTTTAACCTTCGGTATCCATAAATTCTTGAGTTCATATTCTCTTTCATTTTTTATATTAAAGTCTTCTATGATTGCTCTACCGAAGCGCTTAGCCAGGTCCATATGAAGTTGCCTTTTTAAAGTGGCATTGGCAAGATTTATCTTTTTAGGGAAAATCCCTTCGAGCTCTCTGGAGGTAAAAACTGCTCTATAGACCTCATATTCGAAATTGGTGAGATATGGATAGCTGTAGAATATTCTTCTTTTATAGTCCTCCTCTGCTGGAATTAACCCATACCCAAGGAAGTACTCCCCTTCCCAGATATAAGGTCTGGGATCAAGTTTATGCGGATCATAGATAAAGTCTGTCTGGAAGTTATACATCCCCTTATATCTCATCATCTGTATGAAGAGTTTCTCCACTTTAGAAAAGAAATCCACAGTTTCTGGATAGATCTTCTCTATCTCATCTGTATAGATTCTGGCAGAATTACTGAGCTGAAAATAGGTCCTTATATCCCTATCAGGCGAGAAGTAATCACCCTCTGGGAAGCTTCCGGGACAGATAAATATTAGATCTATTGTTCCTTCCCCACCTATTGTATTTGAAGTCTTGAGCGGATAGTATATCTTATCACTCTTGAATCTATATATCAGTGGTTCTATAAATCTGGTTTCCGTTTTAACTGGTACATAGTCGAAGACAAAGTAGTTTATACCCCTTTTAACATAGTCCTCTGCATTTTTGTAAAATTTTTCCAGGTTATTTGAGACATCTACTTTCTTTTCCTTGAAGAACCCATTAACCCAGCTGATAAAACTGGATATATCATTTATCTTTATAACAGTAACATCATGAACACCTATCTTCTTGCTCAGTTTGATCTCAACCGGGGCAGTCTCTGATTCTCCTCCTTTAAATAACCCTGTTTCTATCAGTTCGATCCCCTTCTCTTCAGTCATAAGTTTTTCTATCTCTTTAAAAGGATCACCAGCTGACAACCTGACATCTGGCTGAGAAGGGAAAGGGATAAACTCTAGTACATAGGTTTCTCTATCTGCTCTTAACTCTGTCCCCAGTATCAGGACTTCTTCCTCCAGGTTGTGCATAATAATTGCCTTCTGAGAATCTTGAGATAGGCTAACAGGCGAAGGGGAGATCGATCCTTTGTCAGCAGAGACGGGTGTATTTACAAGAAGACTCATTAAGATAAATACTAATAATATAATCTTTCTCTTTGAACTTTCCATCTCGATACCTCCTCGTTTAAATTATACAACTATCGTCTTATAGTTTGTATAAAACACATTTCCTCTCCTTTTGCCGGCACTTCTAACATTTCTCCTGTATGTATAATCTACAGGGACCTTTGTCCCTGATCTTGCCTTACTATGCTCTGCTGCAAGACGGGCACACTCCAGTATTACATCCTCCGGGATATACTCGAGAGCCTTACCATTTGTCCTGAGTATCACATGAGAACCACTGTATCCTTTTGCATGAAACCAGATATCCGATGGCGAAGACAGTTTAAAGGTTATTAGTTCATTTGATCTGGCATTTTTACCAACCCATATCTGATAACCCTTAAAATTGTAAACTATATAGGGGAGAGTGGATTCTTCTTTCTCTTCTACCTTTTCAGTCTCTAGATCTTCTATACTAGATATATTTTCTATCTCACTCATCCTCTCCTGAAGGGATTCTATCTTTCTGTCTATCTCCGATATAAGTTCAGGAATGACTTCCCTCTCTCTCTTCTCCTTCTTGTACCTCTGATAATAATCCTGGGCATTTTCTACTGGTGTTTTATCAGGGTCCAAAGGGATCTCTAAATCCCTTCCCTCCCATTCTATACGAAAGTTATCTCTGCCTAAAGGTATCTGTGTACTATAGGCAAGCAGTAGATCTCCATAGAGTTTCCATCTTTCCGGGTCTTCAATCCCGGAAAGCTCACTGATCAGTTCTTCCTTCCTTTTTTTCAACGCTTCTATCTGAGAATTTATCTCCTTTATAATACCCTTTTTCCTGTTCTCCAGGAGAAGACGAGGGATAATCCAGTCGAAGTACCTTGCGCAGGCAGAGTTGAGAAATTCGTACTCCTCGTATGTACCTGACTTAAAGCTTAAGGGGAATATGTAGTAGCTTTCAGGGTTGTCCTTCTCATCAAGGTATACAACTGGTCTTATCATCTTCAGATCCTTTCTAAATGACTCAATAGCCTTTCTAAATGCATCTAACTCTTCAGTGCTCAAAGATGCCATAAGTTTATCCTTATCTAACCCTCCCCTGGCGCATATCTCTTCAATGGTCAACGGACTTATCCCTACAACGTTCTTTATCAGGAATTCCTCCACCGTTACCTCTAGGGGTTCGATGTATTCCTCTAGTTTAGAGAAAGGAGGGGTATCTTTCCTGGGTGGATACTCATATCTAATTCCAGGCAAGACCTGCCTGACCCTGCTTTTGGTAGAATCTATCCGTTTTATTGCATCTATAATAGTATCTTCCCTGCAGAGGATTATATTGCTATGTTTCCCCATAATCTCTACGATAACTCTTCTCCTCTCTATCTCTCTCCAGGGGGTAAATCTTTCAAAGGTGCACTCCACTATCCTTTCAGAGGGAACCTGCTCGATTGATACCAGTCTGGTATTTTCTAGCTGTGTATTTAGGGTATTTGAGAAAGAAGATCTTGTGGGCTTAAATGGCAGACTATTATCTAAATGAACTCTGGGGAACTGGCTAGAGGCAGAAAGGATAAGATAGATACCCTCTTCTTTCTTAATAAGCTCTATACCTACCGTATTGTCAGGAAGTGGATAGATATTCCTGACGGTAGCCTCCAAGATCATCTCTTTTAGTTCTTTAACCATCCTTTCAAGGACAAAGATATCCATAATGTTCCCATACATCTTCAATCAGAAGATACTTTCTGATATAATATCAAAAAAGAAGGAATAACTCAAAGGGTATGGTTTCAAAGAAGGAAGGGATATTATTTATAGTTTCAGGACCTTCGGGAGTGGGCAAGGGAACGGTGATAAATGAGGTTTTAAAATTGGTTCCTGATATAAATCTATCTATATCCTACACTACCAGAGCGCCTCGGAAAAATGAGACCAACGGTAAAGAGTATTTCTTTGTTAGCGAGAAAGAGTTCACAAGTATGATAGAGAGGGGAGAATTTTTAGAGTGGGCTAATGTCCATGGAAATCTCTATGGCACCCCTAAAAGGTACATTGAAGAAAAGTTAAAGAACTGTGAAGATGTTATCCTGGAGATAGATACACAGGGGGCAAGACAGGTGAAAAAAACTTTTCCTGATGGAGTCTTTATATTTATACTCCCCCCTTCCACAGATGAGCTCTTAAGGAGACTATATAAAAGAGGGACAGAAAGTGAAGAGGTTATAAAGCTGAGGTTGAGTAACGCCAGAGAAGAACTTAAAGAATGGAAGTGGTATAATTATACTGTAGTAAATGAATCAGTTTCAATGACAGGAGAGATTATAGCAGCCATTATAAAGGCTGAGAGGTGTAAGAGTTCTAGATTGGTGGAGAAGGATATTATATGGTGAGTCAGAAGAAGAAACTTGGGGAAATACTTGTAGAAAAAGGAATTATCAGTGAAGAGACTCTTCGGAAGGCTCTCTCAATTCAGGAGAGAACAGGAGAAAGACTTGGAGAGATACTCTTGAAGATGGGGCTAATAAATGAGGAGGACCTCTATTCTGCCCTTTCTGAGATATATAATGTTCCCTATGTAAACCTGGAAGAGGTAGCAATTGATCCAGAGGTAGTTAAACTTATTCCAGAGCATATCAGTAGACGCTACAAGATTATTCCTATAAAGCTGAATGGAGATAAGATAGTAGTAGCGATGACGAATCCGGTAAATATATATGCCCTAGATGATGTGAGAATAATAACAGGCAGGGAGGTTGAACCTGTCCTTGCTTCTGAGAAGCAGATAAATCAGGCGTTAGATAGGATATACACAATACAGAAAGGCTTAGAGGAAACGTTACTAAATATAGCTCCCACCGAAGAGGAAACGGAGGCTCCAGTAGAAGTATTGGAAGATGAAGCTCCTGTGGTAAGGCTGGTTAATCTAACCATCACACAGGCGGTTCAGGAGGGAGCCAGTGACATACACATAGAACCTACAGAGAATGATGTAAAGGTGAGGTTCAGGGTTGACGGAGTTCTTTACGATGTAATGTCTCCTCCTAAAAAGATCTTTCCTACTCTGGTGGCTAGAATAAAGATCCTTGCAAATATGGATATAGCAGAGCGGAGACTACCTCAGGATGGTAGGTTTAGAGTAACCTCCCAGGGTAAGATAATAGATTTCCGTGTGTCGACTCTTCCTACAATCCATGGAGAGAAGATAGTGCTGAGATTACTGGACAGATCCGCCCCACTGATTGGACTTGAAAAACTTGGGTTTACAGAAGATGTCCTGGAAAAATTCGATTGGCTTATACAGAGGCCTTATGGTATGATTCTGGTAACAGGCCCTACTGGAAGTGGAAAGACAACTACCCTGTACTCTGCATTGGCAAAGATAAGTACACCGGAGAAGAATATCATTACTGTAGAGGATCCAGTTGAGTATCAATTCCCTAGAATAAATCAGGTCCAGGTAAATACTAAGGTGGGTCTTACCTTTGCCAATGGACTAAGGAGTATTCTTAGGCAGGATCCAGATATAATTATGATTGGTGAGATCAGAGACAGAGAAACCGCAGAGATAGCAGTCCAGGCTGCCCTTACAGGACACCTTGTATTGAGCACAATTCATACGAATGATTCTGCAGGGGCTATAGCAAGACTGATGGATATGGGGATAGAGCCATTTTTGATCTCATCCTCGGTTATTGGTATCCTTGCCCAGAGGCTAGCCAGAAGGATATGTTCAAGGTGCAAGATTCCTAAGCAACCTACTGAAGAAGAGATAAAAGTGTTGAAATTGGGTGAGAATGACATAATATATGAAGGTAAAGGATGCGAGGCTTGCAGACATACTGGATACAGGGGAAGGATAGGAATATTTGAACTATTGATAGTGGATGATGAGATAAGATCTATGATAGTAGACAAGGTCCCTGCAAATGTGATAAGAGAGACTGCGGTTAAAAAAGGAATGAGGACCCTTTGGGAGGATGCAAAGTTAAAAGTAAGGAACGGGATAACTACTTATAGTGAGATATTAAGAACAGTTTATACGGAGGGGGTATGAATATAGAAGAATTACTTAGGCTTTTATATGAGAGGAATGCGTCTGATCTCCATCTAACCGTCGGTATTCCGCCAACCTTGAGGATATATGGAAGACTTGTTAAAACAGAATTTCCAAGACTTACGCCAGATGATACAAGAGCTTTGGCGTACTCTCTAATGAATCCCGAACAGAAAGAAAGGTTTGAGCAAAATAAAGAGCTCGACTTTTCTTACGGACTACCGGGTGTGGGAAGGTTTAGGATAAACATATTCTATCAAAGGGGTTCCATAGGGTTAGCTATAAGGAGTATCCCCTATAGGATCCCTAAACTTGATGAGCTTGGACTTCCTCCTATCTTGGGAGAATTGACAAAAAAACCGAAAGGTCTGATCCTGGTTACCGGCCCAACGGGAAGCGGTAAATCAACTACCCTCGCCTCTATGATAGACTTAATAAATGAAACGCGTGACTGCCACATAGTAACAATAGAGGACCCTATAGAGTATATGCACACACATAAGAAGGCTATAGTAAACCAGAGAGAAGTGGGAAATGATACACTCTCTTTTGCCAATGCTCTTAGGGCTGTCTTGAGAGAGGACCCTGATGTGATTCTCATTGGAGAGATGAGAGACTTAGAGACAATTCAGTCCGCCATAACTGCAGCAGAAACAGGGCATTTAGTGTTAGCTACACTGCACACAAATAACGCTGCTCAGACAGTAGAGAGGATAATAGATGTCTTTCCTCCTCATCAGCAGGAACAGATAAAATTACAGCTAAGCAATACTATAGAGGCTATCATATCACAGAGGCTTCTACCCAGGAAAAAGGAAAAGGCCCTGAGTGATGGGATGCTTAGAGGTAGAGTGGTAGCGGTGGAGATTCTCGTAGCAACTCCTGCGGTTAGGAATCTTATAAGAGAAGGAAAGGTACATATGATACAAAATGTTATCCAGACGGGGAGCCAGTTTGGTATGATAAGTATGGACCAGTCACTCCTCAATCTATATAAAAATGGAGAGATCACAGTGGAAGACTTCCTGTATAATGTAACAAATAGAGAAGAGATGCTTAGGATAATAGGGGAACCTGTGAGGTTATGAAAGAATTTTTGTACAGAGCTAGAGAGAAAAGGACAGGACAGTGGAGAGATGGTTCTATTACCGCCGAGGATGAAAATGTTGTTGTCAGAAGGTTACAGGAACAGGGACTTATAGTCGTATCTGTAAGGGAGAAGAAGACGTATTTTGATATAAACAAATTTCTGATAAACCTCCAGAGGATCTCTCTTAGAGACCTAGTAGTATTTACAAGACAGTTTGCTACTATGTTAAGAGCAGGGGTAGCTCTGGTCAGGGCTTTGGGGATTCTTTCGCAGGAGACGAGAAATGCAAGGTTAAAGCTGGCTATAGAGGATATACGAAGAGAGGTTGAATCTGGAACGGCGCTGTCACAGGCTTTAGCCAAACACAGAGACATATTCCCCAGATTGTATATAAGTCTAGTTAGAGTTGGAGAGACTGGCGGTATTCTTGATGTAATGTTTGATAGGCTTGCTACATACTATGAGAAAAACGAAGAGATAACCAGAAAGATAAAGAGTGCATCTGCGTATCCTATAGCCATTATAGGTATGGCTGTAATTATGGTAATCTTTTTGCTTACATATGTCCTTCCAACATTTTTAAATCTCTTGTTATCATTTGAGGCACCAATCCCTCTCCCTACTAAGATAGTAATGGGGGCAAGCAGTACACTTAGAAATTACTGGTATGTTATCCTTTCGATAGTACTGGTTTTATATCTCCTGTTTAGATTGGTCACCTCTAAACCAAAGGGGAAAGAGTTATGGGATAGGCTTATATTGAGGATGCCAATAATAGGCAGGATTCAGAAACTTATGATTCTCTCCAGATTATGCCATACATTGAGCATACTTATCTCCGGTGGTGTGCCTATAATAACCGCATTAGATGTGGTAAAAGAGACGTTAGATAGTATCCCCTATATGAATACCATAGAGGATGCCAGAAGAAGAATCTCTGAAGGAGAACAGCTCTCTACTACCTTTATAAGAAGTGACCTCTTTCCCCCTATGCTCGGATATATGACAGCAGTGGGTGAGGAGAGCGGATTAGTTGATGAGATGCTCAATAGAGTTGGAGTATACTATGATGGAGAGCTTGATGCTATGATTACCACCCTTACCTCTCTATTGGAGCCTATTCTCATAGTATTCGTCGGTGGACTTGTTGGTTTCATAGTGATAGCTATGTATATGCCGATATTCCAGATCATACAGACCTTAAGCAGATAGTTATCAATATTATGCTCGAGTTCCCTTTAGATATACCCCCTTTTAGAAGATCTATTTTCCTGAAAAAAACATCGTCAACTATGGATGTAGCTTTTAAACTGGCTAAGTTAGGAGAAAGGAATATAATAATCCTGGCTGACAGTCAGTGGGCAGGAAGGGGGAAGGACTATAGACCTTGGTTTTCAGATGAGACATCTCTATCCTTTTCTATAATAATTGATGGTAGATCTTTAAAAAAGAGACAGCTTATAACTCTACTGGCAAGTGTAATTGTTAGAAAAGGTATAATCTCGCTTCTTGCAGTCCCCATAAGTTTGAAATGGCCTAATGATATCATATTTGAAGGGAAGAAACTGGGCGGTGTACTGGGTGAAAACTTCGAGGATTTTGTGATAATTGGTATCGGCATAAATGTAAATACGACAGATTTCCCTCCTTATCTATCAAATGCTATCTCTCTAAGAAAGATTATTGGAAGAGAGATAGATAGGATGGAATTACTGTTCAGTATTATTAAAGAGTTCTCTATAAGCTTTGACTTGTTTATAAATGGAAGCGAGCTATTAGTTAAAGAATGGAAAAAGGCTTGCAGTATCCTGGGTGAAAGGGTAAAATTTAGGAGTTATAATAATATATTAGAGGGTATAGTAACTGATGTATCTAACGATGGTGCACTAGTAGTTCTTACAAATGGGCAGAGGAAGAAGATATATTCGACAGATGAATTGATTCTGGAAGAAAATCTAAGAACAATCTGGAGGTAAGAATTATGAGGGAAATCTTCAGATTATCTGAAAGTGACCTTATGTTTATAGTAGAAACATTATCTCCAGAGCTAAGAGATAAGATAGATGTCATAAAAGAGGATGAAGAGATCATTAAAGGTATGCTGGAAGATTCCAGACTGTTTTCGAGGATAATGAGCGATGATGAGATAATGCTGAAGATATCACCTAAGCTCTTCTTTACTGTACTTATGATGAAAGCAAGGATGGATCTTAATAGAGAACTCTACACTATAGAGAGGGATAGATACCATAAGATCCCTATATTTGATATAGACAAGGTGAGGGAATTGATAAATGAAGATGATGTCTTTGATTATCTTGTAAATATGCTTGTATCCTTTACAAAGACCGAGAGCCAAACGATATATTATGTAGTCAAAGGAAGGAGAGGGCTCAGAAGAATAAAGTTCTCTGATATAGACGTATTTGATATGTTGAGGTTGGCAGATATGATAGAGGAAGATATGAGATTTCCTGTGTATAAAAGGATAGGAGATATATGCCTCTGGCTTCTAGGCATATTCCCTGAGTATGTTATGCCCAGGTCATTTGTCCATTCAACCCTTCCTATAAGGGTAGGATTTAGGTATAGGTTAAGCGTAGAAGAGTATGAAGAGCTGGGTAAGACATTTTATAGACTTGCCGGAAATTCTTATGATGCAAAAGTCTTCGGACTCGACAAACCTCTCTTGCTTCTGAGCGAGAATTTTACCGTAGCAGAAAAGCCTCTTAACCTCATATCCGAGAGGTATCTGGTCTTTAGAAAAGACAAGTGGTTTATTTCTCTGAATTAGAAGACAACACTCAGCCGGACTTTTATTAATTAGTCTGGAGTAAGCTTCTAAATGGCTTACCCAGACTCTCTCTTTAAAAACTTTTAAGAAATTAACCCCTACTACAGAGTGAATCTTCTATTTATCTCATCTAATTCTCTAGATATCTCTATTAATCTTTGTAGGTTTGAAGTTATATTCTCCATAGTAGCTGTCACCTCTTCTACTGCTGCAGAGACTTCCTCAGAAGATGCGGCGTTCTCTTGAGCTATAGCGGCGACGCTTTGAATGGCATCGGATATCTTCTTTCCGTCGTTAACCAGGCTAATTATCCCAGAATTTATCTCCTGTATCATACTACTTATTCCGGTATTAGCCTGAGAGATCTTGTTGAAGGTCTCAGTAACACTAGTACCAATCTCTACCTGGGTTGATATAGTCTTTACTGCTTCGTCAGTACTGCGTGCTGCTAATGTAATTCTATTTCTTATCTCTTCTATAAATTGAGAGATTCTCTGGGCACTTTGATTAGATTCTTCTGCTAACTTCCTTACTTCGTCTGCTACCACAGCAAAGCCTCTTCCTGCTTCTCCAGCTCTTGCTGCTTCTATTGCCGCATTTAGAGCTAATAGATTCGTTTGAGAACTTATACTCATTATCGTTTCTACTATACGACCTATCTCACCTGCAGTTTGCTCGAGTTCGCTCATTACGGTGACAACAGAATTGGTTGCATCGGTAGTCTTGGAAAACCCTTTATTAAGTTCATCGATAACCCGTTGTCCTTCTTCTGTCAATTTCATTGCATCCTGAGCGGTTTTTTCTACTTTTGAAGCATTTTGAGAGAGTTCTTCTATCTTTTTGCTCATAGTCTCTACCGCGTTAGATGCTGAAGTTACGTTATTTGCCGTTTCTTGAGCCCCATCGGCAACCCCTTGAACTGTACTAGATATCTGTTGTATTGCCATAGAAGCTTGCTCGATATTGTTACTTATATCTCCAGAGAGAGTACTCAGTGATTCAGAAGAAACCTTAGAACTGGAGATTATGGACCTTAAATTCTCTAGCATTATGTTAACTTCTTTACTAAGTTTACCTATCTCATCATTGGTAGTGATTTCTATAGCCTTTATGTTTAAATTGCCTTTAGCTATATTAGTCACTATATTGAGCAGTCTCTCTATGGGATTCTTTATGCCACTTATTAGTAATAGCCCCAAGAGTACTGTTAAAGCCAAAGTGACAGCAAAAATAATAACTAGCACTATTGCCTGAGTCCTTAAATATTTTGCCTGCATAGCTGACCATTCGCCAGCTCCTTTATCTATTATCTCTCCTATCACATTTAGATCCTCTCTCGCAGTATCAAATTCTGCAAGCCATTTCTTTAAGTTATCCCTCGGAATACTTTTACCTGTTTTTATACTTTCAATAAGAGAGTCTGATGTCTGTTTCCAAGCGTTTAAATGTACTTGAAAGTTAGAATAGATATCAAAGATATTTCTTCCAGAGTCATCTTTATATACACCCCAGCGATCTTTTGATCTCCCCATTGTATCAATTGCCTTAGATGTTCTTTCTAGAACCTGTGCCAGGTTAGTAGAATAGTCATTTATCAGTTTGTCACTTGTATTATTTGTATATACTATCTCCTGTAATGCGGTAAGAGCTTGATAGAGGTCTCTATCTGCATTTAGTACTAGAGATATACTGGAATAAGCCTCTTCATATAATGCACTTAATAGAGTAGATGTTGCATTATTTAGGGTAAGATAGGAAAATATTCCTACTGCTAGTATACCTATTATAGGTATAGCCAGATTTAAGACTAACTTGGAACCGACAGATAATCTCTTTACCATAATAGCCCTCCTAATCTTTTTTATATATTATACACTATATAATATCGTCAATAGACAAGATTTCTTTACCCTTCAACTTTTTGTGAACTCTTGACATTTTCCTTTTGGGTATTATAATTCTATATAGAATTTTGGTTTTTTTGGAGGATATATGGGGATTACGGAAAGGAGAAGAGAGTTTATAAAGGCACTCAATGAGTTATGTGAGAAATATGGTAAGCCTGTGCACTACTCTCTGGTTGCACAGAAGCTTGGTGTAAGTAAGTGGACCGCTTATGATCTGCTTACTGCACTTAAAGAAGAAGGTTATGTTGAATGTGTCTATACTTTAAATGAGAAAGGAGGGAGAAGTACTCTAGCATTCAGGACTACTCCTAAGGGTGAGAAATTAATCTACGAAGATGAGAAGAAGGAGAATCTGAGTAATGTGATAGAGGAGATGAAGGAACACCTTAAAATCCTTAATGGATTATCTGTAAATGAAGTCCTTCAATCCAGTATGAAAGAGATATCCTCCATTAAATCACCACTACTTAAGGCTTTAAATATAAGTGCAGTATTTTTTATCCTTAGCCAGAAGTTAGCTGTAAATTGGGACAGTATATCTTCCACCTATCAGACTCTTTCGAGGAGCATAGATCCACAGAGTGGTCTTTTGGGTTTGACTGCTCTACTCATAGGTGTTATTGTTGCCAAGATAGGATTTAATAAGTATAATAGCCTTATAAGTCCGAAGATTAATTCTCTATTAGACAGATATAAAGACTTACTCAATGAATTGTCTAGTAGAGACAAAGAGATCCTTTTCGATATTACCAAAGATATATTCAGAGGTAAAATTTTAATAGGAGAGGAGGAATAGGCTTATGGCATTTTTTGACTTTGCTAAACGTTATGTGGGGGGATTTATTTTAGAGGAAGGGTTAAATTATCTGGCTAAAAATCCTGAACAGAATCTGGAAAAGCTCATCAATCTGGCAAGGAGGTTTGCCAGAACGGACTGGCATAAGGCACAGCTTGAACAGGTAGCAAATTATCTGCTTAATGACACTCCACAGAGGGAATTTGCTATAAGGCTATTAAAGAATACTCATCCAAATGTCAGGTCCAAGATGTTTGTGGACTTCTTTATCAACGCAACATTTTTGGGCGTTCCAAAACAGATGGAGATGAGCGAGAAACTTGGTATCCATATCCCCTGGTTCATACTTATAGATCCGACAACCAGTTGTAACCTCAGATGCGTCGGATGCTGGGCAGGTGAATATCAGCAACATTTCAGCCTAGGGAAAGAACTTATGGACAGGATCATAACTGAGGCAAAGGAGCTGGGTATCTACTTCATAACCGTATCCGGTGGGGAGCCATTCCTTAGTAAAGACTTTCTAGAGGTTACAGAGAAGCATGAAGATGTAATTTTCCATACCTACACTAACGGGACACTTATAGATGAGAAGATGGCAAAGAAGATCGTAGAGCTTGGTAACATTGCCCCAGCAATAAGTATAGAAGGCTTTGAGAAGGAAACGGATGAAAGACGTGGCAAGGGTGTATATGCTAAAGTAATGAGGGCTATGGATTTATTAAGAGAGAATGGAGCAATATTTGGATTCTCCATCACAGTTACGAGTAAAAATATAGATGTAGTAACCACTGATGAATTTATAGACTTTCTTATCGACAAAGGAGTCGCCTTCGGTTGGGCATTTATGTATGTTCCCATCGGAAGAGACCCTGATCTAAGCCTTATGATCACACCTGAACAGAGAGCTAAACTGAGAGAGACGATCCATCACTGGAGAGCCAATAAGCCTGTCTTTGTTGCTGATTTCTGGAATGACGGACCATATACTGGTGGATGTATAGCAGGTGGTAGGAATTACTTCCATATAAACGGAAAGGGTGATGTAGAGCCGTGTGCATTTGTTCACTTTGCGGTAGATAACATAAGAGATAAGAGCCTAGTTGAAGTGCTTAAGTCCCCATTATTCACAGAGTATCAGAAGAGAATACCATTCAATGAGAATCTCTTAAGACCCTGTCCGATTGTTGATAATCCCTGGGCTTTAAGGGAGATAGTAACCAAGGTTGGTGCCAAGTCTACAGATGGTGGTTCTGAGGCATTACTGACCCCTGAACTGGCAGAATCTCTAGACAGATATGCAAATGCCTGGGGCGCCGTGGCAGATAAGATATGGGAAGAGAATTATGTGAAAAAGGCAGAAGAAAAGGTGAAGTAGTATGGAACGCGCAAAAGAATCCGAGAAGGGATTCAGACACGGAGACTGGGGTCCAAAGTATATAATGAGGGGACCCCGTATAGAGTGGGGAGTGCTTAAACTTATACCAGGAAAGGAACTGGGAGCTCATTATCACAAAGAAGTTGAAGAGACCTTCTATGTGATCTCCGGAAAGGCTCAGATGATAGTAGATGGAGAGGCATTTGAAATCTCTGCTGGGGACGCTATAAGGGTCGAAGCTCCAGAAGAACATAATATCGTCAATCCTTCTGAGGATTTTCTCGCTATATTTATAAAATCTCCATATCTTCCTGAGGATAAGTACACTAAGTAGTTCTACTAGCGCTCCCCCTTTCCTCCAAATAATAGATTCCTATTTTTGAATACTACAGGAATTCCAGCAGCGATGATCATATAGTAAGTAGTAATCCGATATATCGTTATACCTACTAGGAGAAATCTTGAAGAGAGTACAGATGCCTTAAAGGATGTATAAAATATTGCCTCTATACCCCCGCTAGCTCCAGGTGTCGGGATGTAAGAGGCAAGGGATGAGAGTAGTATCTGAACACTGAAGAATGTCAAGAAGTTTATCTTTAAACCTGTAAGTCCTACTATAGGTAGAAAGAGTAAATAGGAATATATCAGTATCAGAATAAGCATTAATGAAAAATCAATCAGTACTATTCTTCTATTTTTCAGTAATTCGTTGGCGCTCAGTTTTAGATTATCTATCCACACATAAACCTTTCCTTCCCATCTCTCTATAAAAATTTTTAGCCCCTTAATCTTTTTGAGACTGGCAATGATATATTTAAATATGTCTGGTCTTATCATAGCCAACCAGGTAAATCCAGTTGACAATAAGCTACTGGCAAAACCCAATGCTATCATCGTCTTTCCGATGTTCCATTCTGATAATTTAGGAATTATAAAGACGAGTGCATAGACATCTATACCCAGTACTATTAGGAGATATTCAAATGTTCTGAAGATGATTATACTTGTAGCAGTCTCACTTTTCATCCCCTTTTTTGTTAAGAAGTATATCTGAAATGGTTGTCCCCCCATAGAGGATGGTGTTATTGCCGAAAAGAATGAATACAGAAAACAGGACTCTAAAGCATCGATGTATCTTATATTTCCTTTAAGGGTAGATGCTATCATATAGAGTTTAAAACCATCTATAAGAATACAGACTGCGTTTATGATGATACCTATGAATATCAACTCTAAGGCTTCTTTACTTGAAAGATCAGATATTGAAACCTTCTCTTTAAAGGCAGAGTTAATGATTAAAATCACAGATATACTAGCCAAAAAGGCTACCAATATATTTACAATAATCCTACGGTTCATCAGATTAATATTATATAACATCTGATTGTAGTATAATAGTAGTTAGCTATGTTGGGAATAGATATAGTAAGTGTAGAGAGGATAGAGAGGGCAATAAAAAGAAGAGAAAGATTCCTGTCTAGAGTATTCTCTCGAGAGGAGATTGAAGAGGTCAGGGGTCATAAGAGATTCTACGAGGCTCTGGCTGGTAAGTTTGCCTGTAAAGAGGCGGTAATAAAGGCTCTAGGTGGTGGACTTTCTCCTAGAGATATATCCGTTATGCATAGAAAGGACGGATCTCCATATGTTATATTGAGTGATAGAGCCAAGAAAAGGTTTGAGAGTTTTATGGTGAACAGTATAGTGGTAAGCATAAGCCATGATGGAGGATTTGCTGTGGCAATAGCTATGCTGGAAAAAGGGGTACTATAGATGCTGGAATATTTAAGCAGGAAAGAACCCAGAATAATAATTGGGTTGATGTCAGGAACATCCGCTGATGGAGTTGATGCCAGTATAGCAGGAATAGAGGGACACTCTAGAGAATCCAGGGTTAAGCTTATATATCACTACCACTATGAGTATCCTGGAGAGATAAAGGGGCTTATCCATAAGCTGTTTGATATAGAAAATGCCAATATCCCTCTTCTATCGAACGTTAACTTTCTGTTGGGTGAGATCTTTGCAAAAGTAGCTCTAGAGGCAATAAAAGAGGCAGGCTTATCTAGAGACAGTATAGACCTTATAGCCAGTCACGGGCAAACTATCTTCCATTTTCCATATCCGCAGGAACTGGGGGGTTTTCAGGTCAGGTCTACGCTTCAAATAGGAGAAGGGGCGGTTATAGCAGAAAGGACAGGTATCACTACTATATGTGACTTCAGGGTCAGAGATATGGCGGTAGGAGGACAAGGTGCTCCGCTGGTGCCTTTTGCAGACTGGATACTTTTCACAAGTAGTTCGGTCAATAGGGGAGTCCTTAATATAGGAGGAATAGCAAATGTAACTATCATACCAAAGGATGCTGATATAGATGATGTCATAGCTTTTGATACAGGACCGGGGAATATGGTGATAGATGAGATAGTAAGGATTATCTCTGGCGGCAGGTTAAACTTCGATATTAATGGAGACATAGCCAGGAGGGGGAATATTTCGAAAGAATTATTGGAAGCAGCTTTATTGCATCCCTACTTTCATATGGCTCCTCCAAAGACAACGGGGAGAGAGGTTTTTGGAAAAGCCTTTGCCTCTGCCTTTTATCAGAAGGGTAAGACTCTCGGGCTTAAGGATGAAGATATAGTGGCTACTGCTACCGCCCTTACCGCAACTACCATAGCTCATTCTATCTGTCAGTTTGAGATAGATGAACTGATTATAGGTGGAGGAGGCGCCTATAATAGTTATCTGGTTGAGATGCTGAACGGCTTACTTCCGGAGATTAAGATAAAGACACATGAAGATTTTGGAATCCCTAATCAGGCTAAAGAAGCTCTGGCATTTGCAATACTGGCAAATGAAGTGGTCTTTAATTCCCCAAATAATGTTCCTAGAGCTACTGGTGCCAGGAAAAGAGTGGTGCTAGGCAAAATTGTGCCAGGAGGTTAATTTATGACTCATACTATATTGATTGCTGGTTATGGCGGACAGGGAATTTTATTTATGGGTCAGTTCTTTGCCTATCTTGGGATGGCTAACAATATGAGGGTAACTTGGGTCCCTTCCTATGGACCAGAGATGCGTGGAGGTTCTGCCAATTGTACTGTTGTTATCTCTTCTGATGAGATAAAATTCCCGATAGTAACAGATCCAGAGGCTGTTATACTTATGAACGAACCTTCATACAGGAGGTTTAAAGACAAGTTTTTCCCAAAGTATAAGATAGTGAATACATCCCTTGTTGATATAGAATCCGAAAATGATGTGATAGGGATACCTGCATCTAAGATAGCAGAAGAATTGGGTAATGTAAGGGTGGCAAATATGGTGATGGCAGGAGGTTATGTGGAACTTATAAAGGACTTAGATGTCTCTAAGGTCGAAGAAATACTCAAGAATCTTTTAAAAGAAAGGCTCCATCTTTTAGAGATAAATCTGAAGGCATTTGAGGCAGGAAGAAAATATATCGGAGGTAAAGAGTGGAAAGGATTATAGAGAGATTGATCTCATTACTGAAAATTTCAAGCCCATCTGGGAGAGAGTATGAGGTAGCCAGATTTATAAGGGGAATGGTAGAAAGCTGGGGATATTCTGTTACTCAGGATGATCTGGGCAATATGTTTATAGAATCCAGCAAAACTCCAAGATTATTCCTTAATGCTCATATGGACACGGTAACCCCCTGTGATAATGTGAATCCAGTAATAGAAGGCGATATCATCAGATCTGACGGTAGAACGATCCTTGGAGCTGATGATAAAGTGGGTATTGCTGTGATTTTGGAACTTTTGAAGAACTATAAAGATGATCCTTTACCGGTAGAGGTTATATTCACAGTTCAGGAGGAGATCGGACTTATTGGTGCTAAGGCGATAAAGAGAGATATGATAAAAGCTCCCTGTGGTTTTACCCTAGATGCAGGTGGTCCTGTTGGTAATGTTATTATAGGCGCCCCTTCTCAATATACCTGGACATACAGGGTCTATGGGGTATCGGCTCATGCTGGAGCATATCCAGAGAAGGGTGTAAATGCAATACAGTTAGCTTCTAAGCTGATTTTTTCTCTCCCCATTGGGAGGATAAATGATATGACCACCGGAAATGTTGGTGTAATCTCCGGAGGTAGGGCTACAAATATAATACCAGATGAGGTAGAAATAAGAGGAGAGTATAGAAGCAGAGATGAGGGATACCTTCATACCTTACTTGCTAATCTGGAGAAGGCATCCAGCCTGGTGGAAGAAGGAGGGGGCAAGACCAAGCTGGAGTATAGAAAAGAGTATACCCGTTTCGATCTAAAAGATAGCGATTTTTTGAAGAGGACTATCGAAGCTATCAAGAGTAATGGCTTTAATCCCAACACGATATATATGGGGGGAGGAAGTGATGCAAATATATTTAATGAGCAGGGGATACCCACTCTACTTCTGGGGATAAGTGGTGGTGAAGCCCATTCCACAAGAGAATTTGCAAAGATAAGTGAGATAAAAGATGGGTATAGATTGATTGAATCAGTAGTAAAATCTCTAGTCCAGTAGGAGGTAAAGATGATTACAGGTATAGGACACATAGCCTATAGGGTCTCGAATTTAGATGAATCTCTGAAGTTTTACTGTGGTATCTTGGGTTTTAAAGAGGCATTCAGATTATACAATGATCAGGGTGAACTCTGGATCGTCTATCTGAAGATAAGCGAGAATAACTTTATAGAGCTATTCCCCTATAAGGGAGAATTGGAAAAAGGATATGATAATAGGAGCTTTCAACATCTGTGCCTTCTAGTAGATGATATAGAAAAGACACTGGATGAACTTTCACGTAGGGGATTAACTATTCAGGGTAAACCAAATAAGGGCAAAGATGGAAACTATCAATACTGGATAACCGATCCAGATGGGAATAGAATCGAACTTATGCAGATTATGCCTGATTCTTTACAGGCAAGATCTTAATCTGAAGAGGTGTCCTGGATGAAGGGTAAGACATTTCATATGGAATTTCTGAGAGAGAAGGATAGAGATACAGGGGTTATTGTTACAAGACTTACTGATGGGGTAGGGAACAGTATTCATCCATATTTTACCCAAACCATTGTCTCTGAAGATTCCAAGATACTGCTAATAGAGTCTACGAGATCTGGTAGATGGCAGTTATTCAGTCTTGAGTTGGATACCGGTCTTATGGTTCAGCTCACAGATGATTTTAATATATTCCCCCACAGGTCCTGTCTTGATCCAAAGAAACTTATTGCCTATTACTGGGATGGGAGAATACTAAAGTCTGTAGATCTTCATACATTGAAGACTGAAGAGATCTATGTAGCCCCTCCCGGCTTTCATACAGGAATACTCTCCCTATCTGGGGATGGAAGGTATCTTACCTTCGTTTACTCAGAGGACCTGGAGATGAGTACAGGGACGGGTGCTCAGTACTCTCAGATGTTGGAGCACCTGTATAGAAGGCCTGCCAGTGTTATAATGAGGGTGGATCTTGAAGGAGAGAGGATAGAAGCCGTTTGGGGAGAGAGGGAATGGATAAGCCATGTAAATATAAGCCCGGTAGACCCGGATATAATACTATTCTGTCATGAGGGTCCCTGGCATCTTGTTCAGAGGATGTGGATAGTAAGGGCAGATACCCATGAGATATACCCGATCTTAGAACAGAAAAGATACTTGGAGAGAGCGGGACACGAATATTTTACTAGGAGCGGTAGGATTGTTACTCAGTATAGTGTTAGAGAGACACCAAGATCTACAGAGTGGACATTCTTTGATGTTATAGTGGATACAGATGGAACTGTCTTGGGAAAGTACAGATATCCTGGTCCATCTCCGACACATATTCAGACAAACCCAACAGAGGACCTCTTTGTTGGAGATGGTGCCTTCCCGACCCCTGATTTTAAAGATGGGAGAGACTATATAGGACTTATAAGACACAGGGATGATATGTGCGAGGTAAAACCCCTATGTCATCATGGCTCTTCCTGGTTAACGCAGGAGTCACATCCTCATCCGATATTTACCCCCGATGGTAAGAATGTGATATTTACATCTGACAGGGAAGGGGTCTGTAATGTGTATATGGTTCCAGTTATAAGATAGACCGGCTTTTATTTCAGGATAAATACCGCTCTTACTGCCACCATTATCTCTTTTTCAATAGTAGTTGTATCATATGTCCCGTAATCACTTACCTCCGTTGAGTTTGGAGCCAATACCTGAACCACTCCCATACTTGCAGATTTTAGCCTCCCTACTCTCTGTCCTGTACTCTGGGCAATTCTCTCTGCTCTTGCCTTTGCATCGTTCATCGCCTCTGTAAGTAAGGTTACTCTCAATTCTGGAAGTTTTGAATAGTAATACTCGAGAGATTCTGTGGAGAATATAACCCCTCTGTCCAGGAGGCCCTGGAAGTTCTTTGCTAGACTGGTTATCTTATCTACCTCTTTAGACTGAAGCTCCACTGTCTGCCTCAGGATATACTCTCTGGGAGCCTCTTTGTTATATATCCATGGTTTCTCTACAGATACCGGAGATATTATAACGTCTTTTGTATCAATCCCATTCTCTTTATAAAATTCGAGAACTTTACTCAAGTCTCTACTCATCTGCTGGTATCCCTTGTTTAAGGAATCTTCTGGAACATTTCTGCTGAATACTCCAACCCACCTGACTATGTCAGATGTTACTCTTATCCTGGCAGAACCTGTTACACTGAGGGTATTTTCTAGAGACTTCACCTGATAGAATGTGTAGGAACCGATACCTGCACTGATAATTATACTCAATCCCAGTATTATTGCCCACAAGATATATTCGCCCTTCATTCCTGACCTCCTAACCTATCAAATCAAATATATTATTTGACCTCCTTACAATGGTCCTGGGGTCAATCCTTTCTACCCCAATCTTTTTAGCTTCTTCCTCAGCGAGAGATTCTAACTTGAATTCAATTTTAAGCTCAAATGGAGGAGAGAATTTTAGTGGTTTGAACTCTCCTATGCGCTGTATCGCTCTTTTTACCCCTTCATATATCAGCTTCTGGGCATCTTTTGGATGCAGAGAAAGTGCACAATTCCTACCAAATCCTTCTTTTACGGTAACAGCCTCTATATCCCCGAGTATTTTTCTAGCCTCTTCTACGCCTTTACTGCAACTTGAGACGAATATGACAGGTACGTCCAATGCCCCGGCGAGACTGGCATCCAATCCTATCTCACCTATCTCTACGCCATTTAGCCACATCCTCTGTATCCCTGTAGATGAATAACTGTGAGACAGAATACCACTTTCTACTCCAGCCATAGGATGATATCCGATAAGGATCATCCCATCGAATGAACTATCAAGTGCGGGAAATCTTCTGTGCCTCGGATTTCCAAGAAATATCTTGATACCCGGTAATAAATCTTCATAGATCAGGATCTCTGTTCCTCCGTCGTGTTCATCATCAACCAGTATCTCTTCTACTCCGCATTCCTTTAAGGCTTCTATAGCGCTATTGACTTCCTGAGTAAGTTCTCTCCTGGCAAATTCGTACTGTTTGCTGCCAGGTATTAAAGGTTTCCCCGCTTCACCCACCACGCAACAGGTCCCTTCTAAATCAGCTGAGATATAGATCTTCAAATCATTCACCTCCTTTAAAAACCGCCAGATCTCTTTAAAGAACACTTAACAGAATCTTAAACATTTCTTAATATACTCTTATTTTTCTCTTAACATTCTTTCTTTAATCTATAGATAGGTGATTTAAATAAGATTTTACTAACTTGGCAGTCTAGTTATCTCTTAAACCTCCTCTTCATATATTTGGGCTAGGGGGTTCCTAGCCCAAAATTTTTTATTCTTCTAGAATCATTATATCCAGAAGATTCCTATATCTCTCTCTGTAATCCAGCCCATATCCTACTACAAATACATCTGGTATTTCGAAGCCCTTATAATCTATAGGGATCTCTACTATACGTCTGCTGGGGCAGTCTAAAAGTGTGCATACTTTAAGAGACAGGGGGTTTCTTGTCCTCAGGTTTCTCATAAGATACCCCAAGGTTAAACCGGTATCTACTATGTCCTCTATAATAATTACATCCCTCTGGGATATATCTACATCTAGATCCTTTGTTATTCTCACTATCCCTGAAGAGCTTCCACTATACTTGGATATAGACATAAAGTCTATAACAAACGGTATGGTAAGATGACGGGTGAGGTCGATGGCAAAATATACAGCACCTTTCAAGATGCAGACCAGGATTGGTTCTTTCCCTGCGTAATCCTCAGAAATCTTCCTTCCGAGTTCTTCTATCCTTTTGCTGATCTCCTCTTTTGAAATCAGAAGTCTCTCTTTCATACTAGACCAAACTTACGGAGTATATTTTTATAGTCCTTCCCATAGATCATCTTTATATTTATATTGGGGTATAACTCTTTAAGCCTTCTGATCTTTCTGTTCTTATAGTTGACCAATCTCTGTCTCTGAGTTGTAAGCTCTATGTAAAGGTCGAAGTCTGGCAGATAGAAATCTGGGGTAAAGGCAGAGGTTATATTCCCCTCACTGTCACACTCGAGGATAAATGTCTTTGGTTCATATAGCCACCTTATCCTATAAAAATCCAAAAGCTTTGCGAATTCTTCTTCGGATGAATGGGCAAAATGGGGTACGGATCCTGTAGCATCCTTAAGACTTTCTGTATCTATCTCTACCTGTTGGGGAGTATTTCTCTCTGCAAGTCTTATTGAGCGTATTATCATCTTGACCGCACCGGATACGTCGAAATAGTCCATATTTATTATAAGACTATAAAGAGAAGGATCGTGCCAATCTCCTCCAAAGATCTTATTTATATATAGATCCCGTCTGCGATCCTGCTCTGATATGAGTTTCAATGCGCTGACTTTATCCAGTTTATACTGTGCCATCACTGCTTTTACCCTGTTTTCGATAGACCCTATAAGCTTTATATGGAATCCATAAGGATGGTCTTTAAAGAGAAACTGTCCTCCTCTCCCTAAAAGTACAATAGGTCTCTCTTTTGCCAGATTGAGTATAACCTCATTCATAAGTTCTATGTATTTCTTTCTTGTCTCATTAAAGGGCTGTAAAGAACTCTCTTCCAGAGACTCCAACTGTTCTTCAGTTAAGCCATATCTGATCATAGCTTCATTAATGTAGCTTTTATTTATAAAGAGAAATTTCAACCTTTTGGCTAATCTCTCTGCTACTTCTGTACCCTTGCAACCAAATTCCCTGGATATAGTGATAATCTTTATATCCATACTATTCTATTTTCTTGTTGCCATAGAAAACGCATCGAACGCTGAATAGATATGCCATGTAATGGGTAGAAGCATACTCAGTCCATAAGTGTAATCCAACAAAAGGGATCCGACTATCCATGTCCCTATGCAGATCAAGAGATGGGTGAGAGCCTTGTTTTGGTCTTTAAGAAGATATTGGCCAAACCCTGGGATAAGAAGAGAGAGGATGCTTACCGTGATTATGGTCTCTTGTGAGTACTTAAAATCATTTGCCATAGCAAATGTTCCTGTAGTAGACTGAATAGCAAAAATTAGCACCAGAAATAGAGCCACTTTCCACAGTATACCCTTCATTTACACTCGCCTCCTCTTAATATTAAATTTAAAAACTCATAATCTCCCTTATAATTATGCGCTTATATCTGAAATTGTCAATGGGAAGACTAGACCTTAAAGGTTATTCTCAACCTGGCAGAGTAGGATGATATTAAAAACCTCAGATTTATGATATAATCCACTGGTGGTATCAAACAGAGGAATCTTAAGGAGGGGACTATGGAAGGAGAAATAAGAGAATACAATGGAGAAAAACTTTCATCTATATCTGCCTTTAGAGAGAATTCAATATCTGGAGCACCAGATGTCGATCTGGATTCTTATAGGCTTGAGGTTGTCAACTCAGTCGGAAGTAGTAAGTCTTACAGATATGAAGAGGTCCTAGAAAAGTTTACTTCGATGAAGAAAGTCGTCAGTCTTTATTGTGTTGAAGGCTGGAGCGTCAGAGTGCTTTATGAAGGTGTATTGATGAGAGAAATCCTCGAGGATGTTGGTATAACAGAAAATGATAAGGTAGTTATACTATACTCGATTGATGGTTATACCACATCACTACTTGTAGCTGAAGGTAAGTGGGGATACAAGTGGGCAAGATGGATTAATAAGATTGAGCTAAGTTCAGATATTAATTTCAGAGGCTTTTGGGAGAGTAGAGGCTATTCAAATGAGGGAGACTTAGATAAATCTTTCCTAGAAGACTGATCAGGAGGAGATAAGATATGGAATTTGCATCTTCTAGTGGTCCTATTAAGAGTATAGGGATAAATGGGCATCCCTTGATGTGGGAAGGGGATTTGAGGCGTTTGGAGGACTCATTGACATATTTTGAGTCGGTAGGTTTCAACCACATAGAAATTCCACCTCATGGACTGGATGTGATCATAGGGGGAAGTATCAACAAGAAAAGGTTAGAGAGGATTAGGGGTATTCTACAAAAGTTTACATTGAACTATACAGTTCACGCACCAGATTTCCTTAACCTTATGGATATTAAAAATGCCGAGTTGCACAGGTCAGTCTTTAGTGCATCCTTAGAGTTCACATATGAGATTGGGGGAAGACTTTTAGTTTACCATGCTGGAAGAGTACCGGTAGATTATGCCAAAGATGAGGCTCGGCTTGAAGAGCTGAAAGCTATGGAAAGAGAACTGCTGGGAGAGTTTTCTGATTTAGCTTCTAGATCTAATATCCTTATAGGAGTTGAGAATGCCGATATAGACTCTGATATAGCTTTCAGGAAGAAATATGCCTATAGCGCATTTATAGATAAGTTGGTGGAGCAGGTGGCAAAGATAGCAAGACCGAATGTCGGTATTACTTTTGACTTTGGGCATGCAAAGGTGGCATCTACCTATTTTGGCTTTGACTTTTTCTATTCAATAAAGCTTGCGTCCCCATATATAAATAGCCTACATATATATGACTCTTTTGGGATACCAAACGATGTGGAAGAAGATCTTCCATATATCTTTCAGGTTATCTATGGACTGGATGATCTCCATCTTCCCCTAGGCTGGGGGAGACTCCCATTAGAGGAGATCTTTAAGAATCTTGAGATATCTCAAGCGTTTATGACTATTGAGCTTAATCCAAGGTATAGAGAAGAGTATGCTGAGAGTCTTAGAATTGCAAAATATTTGGCTTCATTGGTAAATGAAAGGGATAAGCCTTGAATCATATAAACCTTAAGTATCTATGTTTTATTTGGAAGAAGTAGAAAGCTTGTATTTCTTACTTTTTAAATTTATAATTTCTCTAAAACAGTAGAAAGGTGGAGGAGAGAAATGACTCATAGAGAAAGACTACTGAGGTGCCTTAAGGGAGAGTCTGTTGATAGAGTCCCTGACTTTGAGTTTGGAGCATGGGAGCAGACAATAGAAAGGTGGCATAATGAAGGGTTACCAGAAGAATATGTGGGTACCGATGCAGCAATAGACTACTATTTTCATACAGATAATACGGAGTATGGCCCTATGCCATATGTACGGACAGGGCTGTTACCGGGTTTTGAATATAAGGTCCTTGAAGAGAAGGAAACACATCTTATAGTTCAGGATGGAGATGGTGCTATAGCAGAGATAATGAAGCCAGAGTATGGGGCATCAATACCAAAGTACTTAAGATTCGCCATAGAGACCAGAAAAGACTGGGAAAAAATCAGAGACGAAAGATTAAACCCTGATGATCCTAGGAGGATTCCAGAAAATATAGATGAACTGTGTAAACTTACATTTGATGCTGATTATCCGATATTTATTAACTGTGGCTCCCTGTATGGTTGGTTGAGGAACTGGATGGGGGTAGAGAGACTTTCTATAACCCTCTATGATGACCCTGAGTGGGTAGAAGAGATGATGGAGCATCTGACTATGCTTATGCTTAAGGTCTACGAGAAGATAGCTGGAAAGTGTAAGATAGATATGGGATTATGGTGGGAGGATATGTGTTATAGACAGGGCCCCCTTATCTCTCCGGCTATGTTTAAGAAACTTATGGTTCCCCGTTATAAAAGGGTTACGGATTTCCTGAGGAATGAGTGCGGATGCGAATTTCATATGTTGGACTGTGATGGCAATATACATCAACTTGTTGGCTTATGGTTAGAGGGAGGAATAAATGTTATGTTTCCTCTTGAGGCGGCTCACACAGATGCGTATAAAATTTCCGATGAGTTTGGTAAGAAGGTAGCATTGAGGGGTTACTTTGATAAAAGAGCACTCATAGCAGGGAAGGAGGCTATAGATAAAGAGTTCGAGAGGATAACTCCATTACTTAAGAGGGGAGGATTTATTCCTCACACAGATCACAGAGTTCCTCCTGATGTCTCCTGGGAGAACTATAGATACTACAGGATGAAAAAGTGTGAACTTATAGGTAAAGAATATAGAGAGGGTAATCAGGAGCCTCCTAAGAGGACAAAACTTACCTTTCTGGCATAAATTAAGGGGCAGGTAGTCCTGCCCCTTCTGTTTTTATAGTAAGTTATTTACCCATTTTTCTCAGATTTTCTATGCATCGTCTGACTGACTCAAGTGGAGGACGACCTGGCGTTTCATACTCTACTATATACCACTCAGTACCCCCTATAGTCTCGCACAGGTTGAATATCTCCTCCCATTTTACTTCCCCTTCGCCTATAGCCGGAGCAGTGAATGGATATTCCTTTAGATGAACCGTAACTGCACGTCCTGGATACTTCTTAAGTATCTCTACAGGATCTGCTGATCCATGCATAGCATTTCCTATATCCAACTGCATAATCACATCTTTACTGGTGTTTTGGAAGAGCAAGTCCCAGGGGATTTCACCATCTATAGGTCTAAATTCTATATCGTGGTTGTGGTATCCGACCCTCATCCCGTAGGGCTTTACCTTCTCTGATATATCTGCTAGTAACTCTGCAATCTTTAACCATCCTTCCTTTGTCTTTGTATATTCTGGAGGTAAGGCAGGAACTACAAGAAACTTATTACCTAGGATAGAATTAAACTCTATCGTCTTTTTCAGCTCGTCACCCAGCAGTGTATTGATTCCAAGATGAGAACCAGCTACCTTTAGATTGAAGTCATCCAGTATCTTCCTGATGTCTTTTGCCTCCAGATTATAGTATCCGGCAAATTCTACCCCCTCGTATCCCATTTCAGAGACTGCCTTAATCGTTCCAATAAAGTCTTTTGCACAATCTTCTCTTACTGAATACAACTGTAGAGCTATTGGTATTTTTGCCATATACTCCCTCCTGTTTTTTCTTTTATTCTAACATAATATATGCTAGAATAAACCTCAAGGAGGAGTATTCTATGGAAACAATACTTAGGGTAAGAAATTTAAAGAAGTCATATGGTAGAATCTATGCGCTGAAAGGGATCGATTTTGATGTAAAGGAGGGCGAGATCTTTGCCCTTATAGGACCCAATGGGGCTGGTAAGACTACTACTCTAAGAATTATCGCTACCCTTCTTTCCCCTGACGAAGGTAGCGTAGAACTTGCAGGATATGATGTGAAAAGGGAGCCAGAGAAGATTAGAGAGATGATAAGTTATCTACCTGAGGAGGCTGGTGCCTACAAGAATCTGACCGGTATAGACTATCTGAAGTTTATGGCTAACTTCTATGCAAGAAATGATAGGGAAGTGGAGGAATTTGTTAGAAGAGGGGAGGGGATCGCAGATCTTGGTGAAAGATTGAAGGACAAGGTTGGAACTTATAGTAAGGGTATGGTGAGAAAGCTACTGTTAGCAAGGGCATTGATGATTAAGCCTACCCTTGCCATATTGGATGAACCTACATCGGGGCTAGATGTGATAAATTCTTTAGAGGTCAGAGAGATCATAAGGAATTTTGTGAGAGAAGGGGTTTCTGTCTTACTCTCTTCACATAATATGCTTGAGATAGAATTCCTGTCTGACAGGGTAGCTATTATAGATAGTGGTGTGATTTTAGAGACCGGTACTCCTCAAGAATTGAAGGATAAGTACTCTTCACGTAATCTTGAGGAGGTATTTAGGAGGATAGTAGGATGAAGAAATTTACCAATCTTTTAAAGAAGGAGATAAAGGAATTAATCACCCGTCAGCTCATAGGATCTCTGATTCTTACCCTTGTACTCTTCTATTTTATAGGAAATATAGCAAGATCAGAGATGGGTAAAGTCCAGGGGGTTAAAGATATATATATTCTTGACCTTGACGAGTCGGACCTCTCAGGAGAAATATTGAGAAATCTTGCCTTCGCAAATTTCAGGATAAACCAGGTTAGTGTGAAAGATAAAGATCTTGCAATTGACCTCGTAAAAAAGGACAGTAAAATATCACTCCTGTTAATTATCCCCAAGGGTTTTGCTTCGTCAGTTTCGAGTTTCCAGCCAAAGGAGATAGAGACTTATTCTTTTATCCGTAGCTTCTCTATGAGTTCTTCTATAAACTCTGAGATAGTCAATCAAATAATAGTCTCAATAAATAATTATCTCTCTGATAATATACTGAAGACTAAACTCCCTGATCTTAGCCCTAAGATCATAAAAAATCCTATAAGGAATAGAAATTTTATAGTTGTTAAGGACAGGATAGCTGAGGGTTCTATAACTGATGTAAATAACTTTGTATACTCTCAATCTATCTTTGTACCGATTATACTTATGATGATAATAGTCTTCTCCTCTCAAATGGTCCTTTCTGCAATAGCTATGGAGAAGCAGGATAAGACCTTAGAGACACTCCTTACTGTTCCCATAAGTAGAAACCATATAGTTATAGCCAAGATGCTTGCCTCTGGCATAGTTGGATTAGTCTCTGCCGGGATATATATGATTGGTTTTAGGTTTTATATGGGAGGTTTTATGGGGAATACCCCCAATGTCCAGGTTAACGAAGTTGTACAGAAACTGAACCTAAGATTTACAACTGATAGCTATATACTCCTGGGTATCTCACTTTTTCTGGCAATACTGTGCGCATTGGCTCTGGCTACCATCCTTGGAGTTCTGACAGAGGACTTAAAAAGTGCTCAAAGTGCATCATTTCCATTAGTATTTTTGGTGTTGATACCATATTTTCTCACGATACTTTCGGATATAAACTCTCTTGAACTTCCATTGAGGGTTATAGTATTAGCTATACCATTTACTCATCCATTCCTTGCCTCCCAGAATCTTATATTTGGGAATTATGCGGTAGTTCTATATGGGATTCTGTATATGTTAGTTGTCTTTATGATACTGGTCTTTATTGCTGGAAGGATCTTCTCTACTGATAGGGTTTTGACTATGAAATTAGGATTTCGAAAGAGGTTTAGATAATAATCATTCACAATACTATTGTGTGTTAGATTTCGTCTGATATAATTTATTTAGAATAATTAAAAATAAAAAGAGAGGAGGAGATGTTATTATGAGTAAGCGATTGGTTGTTTATCTGTTGGTTCTGGTGATGGCTCTTAGTCTGAGCCCAGCTTTTTCTGCTGTAAAGAACTCGGCAGGAAAGATCTTACCTCCAGATGCTGCGCCACTGGAGTACCAGGTCTTGAGGGTAATGAGCCAGCCTGCCACTACACTAGACTGGTTCATAAGTGTCTATAAGAGGACAAATGAGGCAAACAACTACTTTGGGGAACCGCTAGTGAGACTGAATAAGAACTTTGAGATAGTCCCGGCAGCTGCCAAGAGTTGGAGTGTATCCAAGGATGGTCTTACCTGGACTTTCTATCTGGACAAGAATATAAAGTGGACAGATGGAACGCCATTAACGGCAGAAGATTTTGTCTTTAGCTTCCAGTTAGCAGCTGATCCAAAACATGGGTGGGACTTTGCCTGGTTCTACAGCCCAATAAAGAATTGGGATAAGGCAGTGAGAGGTGAAGTACCTCCCTCTGCGATTGGAGTAAAACAGGGTAAAGATCCTTACACTCTGGTAATAACCACCGAATACCCTGCACCATATCTTCCAATGATGATGCTTTACTCTACACCATTAAGTAAGAAGGCTTACGAGAAGTATGGTCCCTACTATAATAATGATCCAAAGACATCTGTCTCTTGCGGACCCTATGTATTGGAAGAATGGACTAAGGATAAGCAGATAGTCTTCAGGATCAATAAGAACTATGGAGGTAGAGTAAAGCCTTATCTGGAAAAGATCATAGTAACCTTTGGAGACCCTGGAACATCAGCCTTTAAGGCATACCTGGCAGGTGAGATAGATATCTGTGGTTACAGTAACTCTCAGATATTTACCCCTGCAGATCTGGAAGTGATAGAGAAAGATCCAGAACTATCTAAGCAGTTCCATCAGGGTTTTGGAGATTTCAGGACATTCTACATAGGCTTTGATTGTTATAACCCTCCATTCAATGACCTCAGAGTCAGAAGAGCTTTTGCTCATGCCATTGATAAAGAGGCAATAGTCAATACGATAATCAAAAAACAGGGTATTGTGGCTTATGGATTCTTGATGCCAGGATTCCCTGGTTCAAATCCCGAAGGCCTCAAAAATATCATCACTTATAATCCAGAATTAGCCAAGAAGTTACTCGCAGAGGCGGGCTATCCAGATGGAAAGGGATTCCCAACTCTTGATATGTGGGTAAGGGCTGACCTTGCCTCTCCTACAGTTGTAGCTGCTGCCAATGCCATAGGGGCTATGTTAAAGAAGAATTTGGGTATTGATGTCAAGATTACGGTTAAAGAGACAAAGACATTTATGGATGCCCTTAATGCTCATAAGCTCCAGTTCTATCTGGTCTCTTATGGAATGGACTATCTGGATCAGTCGAATATGCTTGGTATCTGGGTATCTACAGGAAGACATGCCTGGAAGAATGATAGATTTGACAAACTTGTAAAAGAAGCTTCTGCATTGCTCGATAAGAAGAAGAGAGATGAGATGTTTAAGGAGGCAGAAAAGATCCTGGTAGAGGATGTTGGTGGTATATTCCTCTGGCATCAAACACCAGGTGCCCTATGGAAACCATATGTAAAGGGCAAGGATCTAGAACCGGATAAATATGGTATAACTGCTCTACACTGGCCAGGCATAGAGGGCGTAGGTACAACAATATTCAGTATCTATATATCAAAAGATGTATTGAAGTACAGGAAGTAGATAGGGATCTATGGTAGGATACATAATTAGAAGAATCCTGGGATTAATTATCGTTATACTTTTAGCCTCATTGATAACATTCTTTCTTATGCATGCCATCCCTGGCGGGCCATTTGATGAACTAAAGATGCCTCTACCGGCAGAGGTAAAGGCTCAGATATTAAAGAAATATGGTCTTGATAAGCCGATCTGGGAACAATATTTGAGGTATATATGGAGAGCCCTTCATGGAGACTTTGGGGTTCCTTTCCAGAGTCCAACAGAAACGGTTTTATCTCTGATAGCCAGGGTCTGGCCTGTAACATTACAGATAGGAGCTATCACCATACTACTCTCATTTACCATCGGGATTCTTCTAGGTATCCTATCCGCTTTAAGGCAGAATACCTGGATAGATTATCTTGTAACTACTCTTGCCACATTAGGGACAACAGTCCCTAACTTTGTTATTGCGGTGTGGCTAATGCTGATATTTAGTGTCACCCTGAGATGGATTCCAACAGGAGGATGGGGTGAACCAAAGCACCTCATCCTCCCTGTGTTGGCATATTTTCTGGCACCTACCGCTGTTATAGCCAGATTTGTAAAGGTAAACTTTTTAGAAGAATTGAGAAAAGACTATGTTAGGACTGCAAGGGCAAAAGGTCTTCCTGAAAGGACAGTCATTTTCAAACACGTATTTAGAAATGCCTTGGTCCCAATAATAACTCTTCTTGGTCCTATGGTTCCGGACTTAGCTACCGGTTCAGTCTTTATAGAGGTTACATTTAGAGTCCCAGGATTGGGAAAATTCTTTTACACCAGTGCATTTAACAGGGATTATCCTATGATAGTAGCGATGATACTTTTGATAGCGGTTCTCTGGGGGATAACATATCTGATTACCGATATCGTATATGCACTGATAGACCCCAGGATTACCTTTACATAGAAGAAGACTATGAGAGACGTAATAAGAGTCTATAAGAAGAATAAGCTTGCAGTTTTTGGTTTCTTTGTAATCTCTATTATTGTTATACTTGCCGTATTTGCTGATGCAATTTCTCCTTATAAGTATGATGAGATAGATCTTATGAGTTTTTTACAGCCCCCATCTTTTAAGCATCCCTTCGGTACTGACAGTATTGGGAGAGACCTTATGACTCGTATAATATACGGTGCAAGGACATCTCTTATAGTAGGATTTTCGGTCCAGATCATTGCAGTGGGAATTGGAGTCCCTCTTGGCCTTCTGGCTGGTTTTTATGGTGGTAAGGCCGACTATTGGATATCAAGACTGGTTGAGGTTATGACAGCATTTCCAGGGTTGTTATTTGCCATATTCCTTATGGTCTGGCTTGGAAATGGGCTAATTAATATAATTATTGCCTTAGGAGTCACCAGTTGGGTTGGGATATGTAGAGTGACGAGGGCAAAGACCCTGGAGATAAAGGGGGAGACTTTTGTAGAAGCGGTAGAGGCTTTAGGTGCTTCCAATTCTTATATCCTGTTCAAAACGATCCTTCCAAATATTATCCGTCCCATAATAGTTATGGTAGGATTAGGAATACCTCAGGCTATATTTGGAGAGGCATCTTTGAGCTTCCTGGGATTTGGGATAAGTGATCCTATGCCAAGTTGGGGAAAAATGATACAGGAGAGTTTGGGTTACTTACAGGGTTATTGGTATATGGGTTTCTTTCCTACCCTATCGCTAGCGATAACCGTCTTATGCTTTAACTTTGTTGCCGATGGTCTAAGAGACGCTTTAGACCCAAGGATGTATGGTAGAAGGGCTTAGGCACTTATTTAAGACAGAAATTTTTCCACGATCCTTTCCAGTTCTTCTAGACTCTTATACTCAATAGTAATCTTCCCTTTATCTGGAGCTTTAGGCTGTATCTTTACCCTGGTTTCTAAATAATTCTGTAATCTCTCTTCTAACGTCTTTATCTCTGGTGTTTCAACCCTATGAGCAGTTCTCCTTACCAGTTCCTCAGTATCCCTGACGGAGAGTTTCTCCTTTATAATTTTCTTTACCAGTCTCTTTTGTATTTCTTTGTCTTCCAGACTTAAGAGGGCTCTGGCATGCCCATATGTCAGATTACCCCTCTTTAACTCCTCTTGGATTTCGGCGGGTAATTGGAGGAGTCTCAAGAGATTGGTTATCTCTGCTCGACTGATACCAAGCCTTTCTGCTAATTCCTCGTGGGTCATTTTGTATCTTTCTATATAACTTCTGAAAGCCTTTGCCTTTTCTATAGGATTCAGGTCTTCTCTCTGGATATTTTCTATCAGTGATATCTCATAAGCTTCCTGATCATCTGCCTCTATTATTATCGCTGGTACCTTATTTATTCCGACTAATCTTGCTGATCGGTACCTTCTTTCTCCAGCTACTATCTCATATTTGTCTCCCTTCTGTCTTACCAGTATTGGCTGGAGTATGCCCTTCTTTTTTATCGATTCTGCTAATTCTCTGATACTTTCTTCATCTATTGATTCTCTTGGTTGTTCCGGATTGATGACAATATCTTCTATGTTTATCTCCTGAACGAGACTCTTTTCCTCAGACGGTATAAGAGCCGATAGACCTCTACCCAATCTCTTCATACTATTCACTCTGTACCAGCTCTCTGGCAAGCTCTTTGTAGGCAATGGCTCCAGAAGAGTTACCTGCATACTCAAAGATAGACTGAGAAAAACTTGGGGCTTCACTTAATCTTACATTCCTTGGAATTACTGTATTAAATACCTTATTCTTGAAGAACCTCTTTGCCTCTTCCAGTACCTGCTGAGCCAGGATGGTTCTGTTGTACATAGTTAGAAGTACCCCAAGGATCTCTAAAGTAGGATTAAGACCTTTCCTAATGAGTTCTATGGTCCTTAATAGCTGAGATATACCTTCTAACGCATAGTATTCACACTGGAGGGGAATCAGAACGTACTGTGAGGAAGAAAGGGCATTTATAGTTAATAAGCCGAGTGATGGAGGACAGTCTATGAGGATATAATCATACTCATCCGCTATTGGATTCAATACATTCTTTAGCCTTAACTCCCTTAAAAAGGCTGATACCAGTTCTACCTCTGCTCCGGCAAGATCCAGATTTGAGGGGATAAGATCTATATTTTCTCTTATAGGATTATTGCCATCTTTAAGAGGATATATGACATCCCTCGAAGGTACATCATAGATTAATGCTTCATATAAACTTGGCTTTATATTTCTTTCTCTCTTTACCCCACTGGTTGTATTCCCTTGGGGATCTGCATCAACCAAGAGTACCCTCTTCCCTAACTCGGAAAGGGCAAATCCCAAATTTATTACTGTGGTGGTCTTTCCTACTCCGCCTTTCTGGTTAGCTACCGCAATTATCCTTCCCATAATCTCCTATGTTTCACGTGAAACATAATCTAAACATCGTCTCTTTCTATAACCTTAGAAGATTTTATCATAAAGACTGTGCGAAACGCAAATACAGTTTGTAGAAGTTATTTACCATAGAGCATAAATATCGTCTCCATAGTCTTTTCTGCTTCTTTAAGTGTTACTAAGGGCTCTCTGTTGTTTATGATACAGTCAATAAAGTGGTCTATCTGATTCTTCCAGAAATCTGAAGATCCTACAGCTGGCTTTATGTATTTGGGTATCCCATCCTCTTTATATATGATAAGTTCATCGTTATTAACCTTTAAGGAACCTTTTGTCCCATAAAGCTCCAATCCTATCTGCTCGAATCCTCTGGTTATACTACTCATAGATAGTTGGGCGATACTGCCATCCTGGAAACTGATAGTCCCCAGAAATGTATCTTCAACCTCTGTATCGAAGAGTAGATTAAGAGGAGTCCCATCTGCAGATATAGCCTTTTTACCAGAAATCCAAAGTATCGCATCTACTATATGGATACCGTCTCTGAAGAGTGTACCTCCCCAGGCTTCTCTTTTTGATGTTTTCCATTTTGGATACTGGTTATAATCCTTGAAAGCAAGGTATCTTCCTATGATAAATAGGATATCCCCTATCTCTCCATCCTCTACCATCTTCTTTGCCAGCCCAAATGTATCGCTGAATCTTAATGAATGGGCCACCATAACCTTGATGTTTAATCTCTCTGCCTTCTCTATGAGTTCTTTTATCTCTTCTCTGCTTGTAGCTATAGGTTTTTCTAGTAGTATTGGAATCTTATAATCCATAACCCTCAGTGCTATGTCTCTGTGTGTATGGTGCGGGGTACATATACTTACAGCGTTTATTCTTTCTGAGTTAAGCATATCCTCAAAGCTCTCGTATGTTTTGAACCCTGTCTTCTCTGCCAGACTTCTATTTATCTCCAAAGGATCAGCTATTACAACCCTATTTACATTCGGGTTATTGATATAGTTCTGGGCATGGATCTTACCGATAAATCCGTAGCCAATCACACCTATGTTAAGCATATGAAGTTTCCCTCCTACCGGTGAAAAATGATATTATTACCGCAATAATGTTTAGAAATGCAAACGAGATGAATGCACCAAAAGTTCTCTCCGGAGTAGCCAGGAGATACCCGCTAGCTAGAAGGGATATAGCTACTCCTAATGCGTTGAATGTAAAGATGATTGCCATATAATTTGATCTATCCCTTAAACCCGCCATATCTGCTATCCATGCATTGGCATTTACAGATACCGTTGACACCTGAAAGCCAAGAAGTGCACCAGAGATGATAAAAGCTATGGGAGACCTGGCTAATCCTAACATAAGACTGGCTAGAGTCCCAGAGATGAAGCTTATAACAAAGGAGAATCTTCTTCCAAATAAGTCGGAGATGCTTCCTCCAATCCTGCTGAAGATGGATTTTAACAGGTAGAAAGATATGGAGAGTATCCCTATCCATGCGAGCCCTATCTCTCTATTTATAAGAATACTGAACCCACCGTAAACTATTCCATATGAAAATGAACTGATGAATAGAAGTATACTTACGATAAAAGTTTCCTTTGTCGCTATCTCTTTTAAAGACTTTAAAGATACCGATCTTGATATGACTATATTTTCGAATCTTACCTTGGATAAGAGTAAAAGTGCTATAACTGGGGGAATCCCTGCTAGGGAAAACATAACTTTCCCCCCGGAGGTTGCCAGAACTCTATTGAGCCATAACACACCTATAGCAGTACCAAAACCTACACCGGCGTATAGTGCTCCTACTGCTCTTCCATACCTTTCTGTAGCGGTATTATTCAGGAGTAAGACAACCCCAGAGGTCCAGAAGAGAGCTGAGGAGAAGCCAAGAACAGTTGTCGCCAGAAAAAAGTGCCATAATTTATTACCGATTGCAAATATAAGGGCATATACGGCATATCCCCCGATACCTATATAGACGACAGAGATCTGACCCAGAAGATTTTCCAGTTTGTGTATAAGAAATCTTGAGGGGATCTGGGATATGTATATAACTGCTATCACCAGACTGGCAATAACCGATGGGTATCCCAGACCCCTGAGATATGGAACTATATAAGGTTGTGTGGCTCCTGAGCCGAGGAAGAGGAGCCCACCTATAAAGAAATATAAGATCTCGTTTTTTATGCTACACCTCTCGTAGTTCGTCTATATTTTCCTTTATCTTAGATATTGCGGTAAGTATGTCATCCATATCTTCCTTTGGTCCAAGTAAGATATTTTGGGACAGCCATATCCCCTCTTCGAAGCAGGCTTTTTCAGTTACGGGGAGATAAACATCTCTATAGTCTCTCTGTTTATAAGGCCAATCAAGGATAGCGGGGAACTTATATAGAGGAACATATCCTGGGCTTGCCGGAATTCCTTCAGCGTTCAGTGCCTTTAGAAAAGTCTCTCTCTTTACCCCCTTAAATTCGTCCCTATTGTATCTGAATATAAAGAGATGATATGCATGCCTTGTGACCCCTGCATCTGGAACGAGTGGCTCCACTCCACCTATCTTCTTCAGACCATCTGCAAGATACATAGCGTTTTCCTCTCTCTTTTTCATCTGTTCCTCTATTCTTTCCATCTGAACAAGCAGGATTGCTGCCTGAAATTCTGTCATTCTATAGTTCCAGCCAAGAATAGGATGATCATACCATCCGCCCTCTTTTACCCTGCCTACATTCATAAGAGACCAAGCCATATCAGCAAACTTCTTGTTGTTTGTGGTAACTATTCCCCCTTCACCAGCATTTATGTTCTTTGAAGCCTGGAAACTGAAAGATGCCATATCTCCGATAGAACCAACCTTCTTACCTCTCCATTCTGCTCCATGAGCCTGTGCTGCATCTTCTATAACAAGGAGATTGTACTTTCTTGCTATCCTCATTATCTCATCCATATTTGCCGGACAGCCACCTATATGGACAGCAATAATCGCCTTTGTCTTTGTGGTTATAGCCTGCTCTATCTGTTTTGGATCTATGTTATAGGTGTTTGGGTCTATATCTACAAATACGGGATCAGCCCCAACCAGTATGCAGGCACTGGCAGTAGCTATAAATGTATAGGCAGGGACTATGACTTCATCTCCCTTTCCTATGTTCATAGCCCTGAGGGCTATCTCAAGGGCTGCTGTCCCATTTACACAGGTAACACCATAATTTGCACCAACGAACTTACTGAATTTCTCCTCAAATTCTTCATTCTTCTTGCCTGTAATCCTACCCCAGTGGCCACTTCGGAGGACTTCTAGCAATGCCCTTTCTTCTCTCTCATCGAATACAGGCCATCTTGTAAATGGCTTAGTCCTTACAGGATTTCCACCTTTAATGGCAAGCTTCATAATTTAACCCTCCCATCCAATCTCTTTTAATGTATTTCTTAACCAATCCAGTCCTTTCTTTAGACCAATCTTAGGATCCTCAACCCCTTCATACTCTATACATAGAGGATTCTTATATCCATTCTTTTTGAGTTCTTCTAGGAATAACCTCAGGTTTATCTCCCCCTCTCCAAGTGCCAGTGAGAGATACTTATCCTTGATGCCGTTCTTTGTGCTTCCGTCTTTCAGGTGGGTATGGACAGTATAGGGAGCAACCAGTCTGAAGAATTCTTCTATGTCCTTTAGATTATTTCCATACCAGTAGTAGTTTGAAGTATCTACTGTAAGCCTTAAGTATTCTGACCCTACCCCTTCCAGTATCTCCAGCTCTACTCTGGCATCATTGGTAAGATCTCCATGATTCTCCAATCCCAGGATTATTCCTAGCCTCTCTGCCCTCTTTACCATCTCCCTGAATCCTTCTATTATAAGTTTTATCGCGTCCTTCCTGTTTATCCCCTCTTTTGGCTCACCACCAAAAGCCCTGACAACCTTGGCAGAGACCTCTCTGGCTAGTTTACAGGTGTTCTCTAACTTTTCTATCTGTCTGGTTAACTCTCCAGTGTCTTTCTGAACAAAGTCATTATAGCCAGAGACTGCAAATGGTTCGAGGTTATACTTTTTCAGTAGTTCCTTTATCTTTGGTACATTTTCGGGGACTAGCGGAAGGCTATTCTTGTGAACCCCGGGTGATGTGGAGATCTCTATGCCATCAAATCCGGTGGAACTGGCATACTCCAGAAATTCCTCAAATGTATATCTTCCCATCGATAGACCCAGTGCTCCTATCTTAGGCATCTTTACCTCCTTTTAATAATTTTATCGAATTTTTATAGTAAATATAAGATTTTTCTTCTTCTGTGAGCCCACTGCTCTCTACCATTCCAATGACAAAGGCAGGATTTATCAGTGTAAAGTCTGTACCAAATAGTACCCGATCCAAGCCTACGGTATCTATGCTCATCCTGACTTTGTCTCTATCTGCATAGCTTGAACAGGGCTCAACATATATGTTTGGATATGGCTTCACTATATCTAGGCAATCGAACCATACATCCCCTCCGGTATGTCCCATAATGAATCTTATATCGGGAAATTGCCTTGCGACCCTAGCGAGTTGATTAGCCATAGATACGCCCCATATATGGATGAGATATATGAGGTTGCTCTTCGAAAAGTGTTCGATTATCTTTATTGTTCTCTTATCTTCCAGGTTGACCCTCGAGTAAGCTGGATGAAGCTTTATACCGACGATCTTTTCGTTATCAAGATATCTATCTACCTCTTCTATTGATTCTTCCAGATAGTTTGGATTTAGAACAAGATATCCATAAAATCGCTCATCCTTCTCTAAGAACTCTACAAGGTCTCTATTCCCCTCTCTAAAGTCATACACTATGGCTTTAGAAGAGGAAAATATAGCTTTTATGACATCGAACCTGTCCAAATATTCCTTAATCCGATCTACCCCGAAGTTATCCATCGCAAATGGCCAGGCACCATAATGACAGTGAACATCTATAATCATAGTTTTACCCCTATCATCCTTTCAAGATTTCTACCCAGTATCCCCTCTTTCTCCTCATCTGAAAGATAGCTTTTTTCTATAACACTTAGAGCTGTCTCAAAAGAGAGTAGAGGGGCCCCTGATCCGAAGACAATGCGGTCAGTACCTGTATATTTTTTGAGATACTCCAGTGTATCTGGACTGTTGAATAGGTGTGATTCTATGTATATATTTTCTGATTTTTTCATAACCGCTATGGCTTCTGAGAGGTTACTATAGTTGAAACCTGAGATTATAAACGGGCTCTTTATCCCTCCTGCCAGAGAGGAGATCTTTGTAAGCTCTCCATAGCCAGAAGTGTGTATAATGATGGGTATGTTTTCCTTCTCTAAGATCTCAAGGACATCTCTGAATGGGGCAAAATCAATGAGCCAGCCCTGTAATCTTGGGAAGAATGCTATGCCTAGAAATCCTTTTGATCTCAGTCCTTCTAGAAATTCTATCCCTTTGGGATAAGCCCTAGGGTCATATGTGGCTACCGGATATACATCGGTTTCATCTTTGAGTAGATTTAGTGTTTCCTCATTTCCCTCTGTAGCATCGTAGAATATACCCTTTAGAGATAGAGATAGGGCTTTAGCCCGGTGGAATTTCAGAATATTCTTCAGAGTTTCTAGAGATACATCTACCTTTCTGTAGGGATAGAAGCCAAAACAGGTATTTATATCCACTATCATCCTAGATACCACCTCTCTATAGCCTCTCTTGCATCTTTCCCTGTAAAGACAACAGTCCGAGGGTCTAAAAGTGTAACCCCCTCTTTATTCCAGTATCTCTGGGCACTTTCCGCTAAGAGGAATTCTATCTTAAAATGTACAGGTCCGTCAACCTTTAAAGGTTTTATATCTTTGTGTCTCTCTACCGCTCTTTTTAATGCAGACCTTATGTTTTCCTCCACCGTAGGTGGTGGAAGCATAACTGCAGAAGTTCTTGTAAGCCCATATTTGGTTATTGCTGTCTCCACTCCACTTACCAGATTCTTTGCCTCAAGGCAAGCCTTGTCATCCCCGGAGACAAAGACTAGAGGAACACCCAGAGAGCCTGCATAGAAGGCAGATATCCCTATCTCTCCCACCGGAACATCATTGATATATGCACATCTCCATGCCCTGGAGGACATAGTATGATCAAGGACCGCTCCTTTTGTCCCTGCCATAGCATGGGCACCTATAAGCATCAAGCCATCAAAGTTTGATGTGAGCATCGTAAGATAATTGGGCCAGGGGGAGCCCATAATATACTTTGCCCCCGGAGTAAGCTCTTCATACACCAGGTTATAAGCCTGATTAGCACCATGACCATCCAGGACAATTATCTCCTCCACTCCAATGTTATTTAGCGTCTCAACGACTATATTTACCTCTCTCGTCAGGAGTCTTCTTGCTTTCTCATACATAGGATTTCCAGACTCTGTCTGAACTGGAAGTACTACACCCTCTACCCCCTCTATGTCTGTTATAATGTAAAATCTCATAATCCCTCCGGAATTATTAAATTTATATAAGAATTATATCTTTATAATTGTAAAAGTCAAGTAGCCTTTAAAATTATTTATATACTTGAGAGATTGACAACAGTGGATATGAGTGATATTATAACTGTAAATTTAAAAATGGAGGTTGCTATGAGTCATTGGTGGCAGAGACCCTTGAGGATGATGAGATGGGACTATATGGATGATTTCTCTAAAGTAAAGGATGAAGATCTAGATAGTCTCGTCCGGATGAAGAGAGAGAAACTACACATAAACTGTGAATGGATAGTAGGAACTCCTGGTGTTTCCCCCGGTTTGGGTTACCTTACGACATTTAATGCCGATGGCTTTGAGAGATATCCGGGATTTGAAGATTTTGACTGTCTAAGGACTTATCTATCGTATGCAAGGAAGTATGGAATAAGATTGCTCGTCTATCTTAATATGCACTGGTTTAGCTACGAATTTGCCAGAGCCCATCCCGGTTGGGAACAGATAATGTCCAATGGAGAAGCTTATGGAAAGGTTCATCCTCTGTATGGTAATGGGACGACATTCTGTGTAAATTCCCCCTGGAGAGATTGGGCTTTCAAATTGATAGAGGAGACAATGAAGACAGGTGTTGATGGTATATTCCTGGATGGCCCGGTGATATATCCTGATTGCTGTTACTGTGAGTCCTGTAGGAAGAAATTTAAGGAAAGATATGGGGCTGAGATACCTAAGGAGGATTGGCAGGACCCTCTCTGGAAAACCTTTATAGAGTTTAGAGAAGATTCTATGGCTGAATTCTTAAGAGATGCAAGAGATGTTGTTAGTAGTATAAATCCTGAAGGTGTTATATTTTTGAATGCTGGTTCCTGGCAACCGGGGAGCTGGAGAGTAGCCAGAGATGCAAAGAGATTATCGAGATATCAGAACTTCTCCCTGGCTGAAGCATTCTTCCATCCCTCTTCTGGCAGGATAAACCTTTATCAGTCTGCAATGACAACGAAATACCTGAGAGCTACAGGTATCCCTGCGGTAACTGCATTCCATTACTGTGTGGGACCCTGGCATTATACGTTCCTTTCACCGGAAGAGATAAAACTATCCGTGTTTCAGGCGGTTGGATGTAATGGAAACATCTGGGTAGGTGGGGCTACCTATAGATATGAGCATAATCCTGAAGGATGCAGACCTCTCAATGAGACTCTGGGTTTCTTGGAAAAGAATGAGGATTATCTGGAGGGTCTTGAGTCTCTTTCAGATATTGCCCTATTATTTTCATCCCAGACATCCAGATACTATATATCGGCTATTACAGAAGTATATAGAGACCTCGGTAGTGGCAAAGAGCAGGACCTTATTATAGATCTTGGTACTGGAAAGACCGTAGTTGATTGGAAGAAGAGGAAACTGATCTGTGAAAGCCTGATGAGTTTTGCCTATGAGGGGTACTTTACCGCACTGACAAGAAACCATATAATGTTTGATATCATATTGGATGAGGATCTATCACCGGAAAAGTTGTCAAAGTACAAGGTCCTTATACTGCCAGACTTTGCCTGTCTGAGTGATAGGCAGTGGAGAGCAATTGAGGCTTTTGTAGAAAATGGAGGATCACTGATAGCATCCTTTGATGCAGGCCTATACGATGAAAAAGGAGAGCCAAGGTTCGTAGAGGAGAGACTAAATCTTTTTGGAATCGAAAGTATAGAGGGGGCGTTCCCTGCGATAAGAGGGGAGAACTATATAATAGCTAAAGAGAATATCTTCGGCTTTAACAAGAGAAATCTTATAGAGAGGTCCCCCTACGCATTGAAGGTAAAGCCAAAAGAATGGGCACATATTCCATTTCTCTTTATGAATCCATTAGAGAGAGTATATACTCCCCTTAGAGGTGAGAGTAATTATCCGGCAGTCATAATAAATAACTATCGTAGGGGAAGGATAGTTTACTTTGCTTTTCCCATAGGGGCTTTCTACGGTTCAGACAGGATAGGGACTCAGGAGCGTTTAATAACGTCCAGCATAGACTATCTTAGAAACCCTGAGATAGTGATATCTGCTCCACCTACCGTAGAGGCTGAATTCTACAGACAGAAGAATAATGGCAGGCTCATCCTGTTTCTGGTGAATAATACAGGTGATATGCAAAGGCCTATTAGTTACATAAATCCTGTTAGTAATATAGAGGTCTCAGTCAAAAATAGATCCATAAAGAGTGTCTACTCTCTGGCAGGTGACAGAGAGATTGCCTTCGAAGGTAAAGATGACTTTATTACTTTTACCCTACCTTTGTTGAAAGAATTTGATATTATTAAGTTAGAGGAGGTACAGTGATGGAAAGGATAACTTTTCCTCCAAGAATTATATTTGATGAGAGAGAGAAGTCTGCAATCTTGAGAGTTGTAGAGAAGACGATGACTGGTCCTGAGGCTATAGATATGTATGGGAGAGGCCCTGAAGTTGCCTCTTACGAGAGAGAATTTGCCGACTATTTTGGTGTAAGGTTTGCTGCTGCGGTGAGTTCCGGGACAGCGGCAATACACTCTGCGATTGGAGCATTAAGACTTGATCCAGGCAGTGAGATTATCACCACACCCATTACCGATCCAGGTACTGTTGCCCCTATTCTTATGCAGAACTGTATCCCAATATTCGCAGATGTTGATTATGAGACACTCAACCTCTCCCCAGAGTCTATAGAGAAGAATATTACCGAAAAGACAAAGGCTATTATAGTTGTTCATCTAGCTGGTCAACCCTGTGATATGGACCCCATAATGAGTATAGCCAGAAGGTATAACCTTTATGTGATAGAAGATTGTGCACAGGCTCATGGGGCAAAGTATAAAGGTAGATATGTTGGTACATTTGGCGATATTTCTGCGTTTAGCCTTATGGCTAGTAAACATATGACATCAGGTGGCCAGGGTGGTATGGTTATAACAAATAATGAAGAGTTATACTGGAACGCCAAGAGATTCTCAGATAGAGGGAAACCGTTTAATTCGACAGAGCCAACAAACCTCTTCTTGGGATTGAACTATAGGATGACAGAGTTACAGGCTGCAGTAGGTAGGGTCCAGCTTACAAAACTTGCCGATGTAAAGAAGAAGAGACAGTGGGTGGTAGGAAGACTGAGGGAAGGCTTATCTGGACTAAAGGCTTTCAGACTCTGGAAGTTTATAGATGATGCCGATCCAAACCCCTGGTTTGCATTTGTCAAATTCGATAGAGATTATATGAGGATAAATAAAGAGGAAGCAGCTAAGATACTGGGAGAGTACGGATTACCTGTAGGGGCACACTATGTAGTCCCTATCTATAACCAGTACTGGATAAAGAATAGGGTTACATATGGAACCTCCCAGTATCCATGGTCTATGCCCGGAGCAAGGGAGATAGATTATACAAACTGTTGTCCGAATGCAGAGAGGGCGCTGGCAGACCATATGACCCTCTACCTTCATGAGGGGTGGACTGAGAGAGAGATTAACTATACAATAGAGGTATTTAAGAAATTAGAAGAGGAATATTCTGTATAGGAGGAGGAATCTTATGGAAGAAAAGGTTTTTAACTTTGCTATTATAGGATGTGGTGTTATAGCACCAAACCATGCAGAGGGTATAGTAAATACGCCAAACGCCAGATTGGTAGCGGTGGCGGATATAGTTGAGGAAAAGGCTAAAAGTTTTGCCCAGAAGTACAACTGTGACTGGTATGTGGATTATAAGGAGATGCTCGATAGACCTGATATAGATATTGTGAATATCTGTACGCCTAGTGGTTTGCATCCAGAGATGGCTATAGAGGCGATGAAAAGGGGTAAACATGTGATAACAGAAAAGCCTATGGCTATCACTCTCGAACAGGCAGATGCAATGATATCTGCAAGTAAAGAGTATAATAGAAAGCTCGCATGCATTTTCCAGCGTAGGACACAGAGCGTCTTCAAGAAGATAAAGGAAGTTATATCTCAGGGTGCCATAGGTAGACTTATCCTTGGTGATGCCTATATGAAATACTTCAGGAGCCAGGCTTACTATGACAGTGGAGACTGGAGGGGGACATGGGCTCTGGATGGTGGGGGAGCCTTAATGAACCAGGGTATTCACTGTATAGACCTTATGCAGTGGATTATGGGAGAAGTAGGTTCTGTATTTGCCTATACAAGGACATTGGCGAGAAAGATAGAAGTTGAGGATACTGCGGTAGCGGTTCTGGAGTATAAGAATGGTGCGATAGGAGTTATTGAAGGGACGACTTCTGTGGTTCCAGGATTTGACCACAGGTTAGAATTTCATGGTGTAGATGGTAGTATTCTTGTAGATGGAGAAAGGATAGCTAGATGGGAAGTTCCTGGTGTAGAACTTAAACTGGAGCCAGAGGTTACTGTAGGTAGCACAGCCTCTGATCCAAGGGCTGTAGGGTATAGGGGGCATATGCTCCTCATACAGGATATGATAGACGCTATAAAGAATAATCGAGACCCACTGATCCCTGGAGAAGAAGGAAAGAAGGCATTGAAGATAATACTTGCCATATATAAATCCAGTAAGGAGAGAAGAGAAGTATATCTGGATACAATGTAGAAAGGCAATCAGCTTCCGGTAGAGCTGTAGTGTCTTACTCCTAGATACCAGATTTTACAGCAGATATAAAAGAATATTAAGCCAATCAGTGGAGAAGAGTAAGAGAGGAAAGGAGGTATCCATATATCCTACCAGCTCTCCCTCTCTGATCTCAAATGAGATATTATCGAGTGCCTTTATAATGGCGTGTTCTCTATAAAAGATTCCAAGGAGAGCATTTAGAAGCCCTTCTTTCCTCTTTGATACCTTAAATATTTTGGTTATCCCTTCTACTAGAATCTGAGACAAAATATTTAACTCTTAACTTGCCTCTGCTATCTTCTTGAGGTGTTCTCTTATGATTAGAACTACGGCTCCCCTTGCAGCAACATCTTCTTCAAGCGATGAGAACTTGATCTCAATGCCCTGATACACCTGAGGGACTGAATGTAGAGCTATCTCTCTCTTTATAGTATCAAGAAGCATACTTCCGGCAGAATTTAGTGTCCCTGCAAGGACTACAAGAGGAGGAGCAAAGAGGTTTATTACATAGCTGAACCCCAACCCCAGATATCTCCCCGCCTCTTCTATAAGATTGACGGAGAGTTTGTCTCCTTTTAAAGCAGAATCCGCAATATCTTTAAACAGAATTGTCCCTTTCTCCTTGTATATTGAAGTTAAAGAAGTATTTATCCCTTCATTTATGGCTTCAATCGCCTTTTTTTCTATAGCTAGAGGAGAAGCGAGTGTTACGAGACATCCTCTACTTCCACAGAAGCATCTTGGACCCTTAGGATCTAAAACAAGATGCCCGAACTGTCCTGCAAAGCCATCTTTACCTCTTAATATCTGTCCTGAAAATACAAGCCCAATATTAAATCCGTTACCTGGGCCCGAATTGAAGTATACAAAATCTGGATTGTATCTTCCTTCACCGTAGATAAGTTCTGCCAAAGTTGCAACATAAAGTCGGGCATCTAATTTTGCCGGAATATTAAACCTCTCCTCTATGATCGACTTGAGAGGGACATTTGCCCACTCCTCACTCGAAGGGAAGGTCAGAGAGATTTCATTTTCATAGTCCACAAGACCGTGCATCCCAATTCCAATTCCTTTAACCCTTTCCCAACTTATGTTGTTTTCTTCTACCAGTGATTCTATACTCTCTATAATGGTAGAGATGAGATAATCCTTACTGTGATTTTCAAATATGATCCTCTTTACCGCCTTTATATTACCAGCAAAATCTGCCAGGGCACTTTTGACACGAACATCGGTTACCTCTAAGCCTATTATATACCCATAGTCTTCGTTTAACTGTAAAAATGAAGCCCTCCTGCCTCTGGGCTTAAGATCATGCCCATCTCCTACCTCTTTAATTACTCCAATTTCTATGAATTCATTTACTATATGAGTAACTGCAGTGAAACTCAAATCAAAGAGTTCTGCTAACCTTGTTCTAGAAATAGGTGCATGTTGATTTATCGCAGAGAGTATATCTGCCTTATTTGAACCTAATTTTAATATGCTATGTCTCTTCTCTAGATTTTCCATAGGAAAATTATACTTTTACTTATTAATAAAGTCAAGGATAATCCACAGAATAGCTGGACTTAAAGCTTTCTTAAATATACCTTAATCTTTCCTAACAGATCTTTAATTTACGCTTAACATAGTAGTCCTAAACTATAAAATAGATGAGGTATAAAAGTGGGGTAAAAATAAAAATGGAGGTGTTTATTTATGAAGTTTTATGTAAGAAGGGTGTCTACAGTTCTGGTGCTTCTTGCCTTATTGTTCTCCTTCCAGAACTACACGTTTTCAGCTGTCCCGAGGGTAAAGTATGTTATAGTTATGATTGCTGATGGGACAGGGATTGCACATCTGGGTCTGGCTCACTACTTCAACAGGCTCCTTCTGGAGGAAGAGTTTACAATCACAGAAAAACTGTTCAATATGGGAAGGCTGGGTATTGTAACCACATACTCTTTGAATTCATTAGTCCCTGACTCTGCAGCTGCAGGAACCGCTATAGCAACCGGGAAAAAGACAAATAATGGTATGGTTTCTGTACTTCCAGATGGAACTCCAGTTAAGACCGTAATGGAAAGGGCCATAGAGCTCGGTTATAAGACCGGACTTGTTGTAAAGAGCACAGTTACGGATGCTACTCCGGCCGTTTTTGCCTCTCACGTAATACATAGGTCTAAGCAGGACGAGATTGCAAACCAGTATCTACAGAGGAGGATCGATGTGATATTGGGTGGTGGTAGATCATACTGGATTCCAAAGAGTACTTCTGGGAGTAAAAGAAACGATGAGAGAGATTTAATCAGCGAGGCAAAAAGCTTGGGCTATTCTGTAGTGAGTAATTTGACAGAGTTAAGTAATATAAAAGAAGGGAAGGTTCTGGGTTTATTTGCCAGCGACAATATGCCGATTAGACTTGATGCAGATCCCACAGTTATCCCGTCTCTTAGAGAGATGACTGAAAAGGCGATCGAACTACTCTATAAAGACAGTAAAGGCTTTTTCCTGATGGTCGAAGGTAGCAGAGTAGATCATGCTTCTCATAATAATGACGCTGCAGGGGTAGTTGCAGAATTGAGAGAATTTGACGAGGCGGTGAGGGTAGCACTAGACTTTTATAATAAACATCCCCAAGAAACCCTCCTTATAGTAACTACAGACCATGACAATGGTGGACTATCAATCACTTCTTCTTATGATACCTCGGGAAAGCGTAGATATCCGACGGTGGAAGATCTGAACAGAATCTTTCTTGTCCCCTTCTCATTTGAGAAGGCTAAGTCTGTAGTAGATAAAGAGGGTGTGGAGAAATTGTTTAGTGAGCATTATACTGGAGAACTGAATATCCCTCAGGAGTGGAAGGAGAGATTGACGTCAGATAAACCTATTACTCCTACGCTTAATAGCCCCTTCTATGCTCCTCTTGGAGCAGGTTTCTCCGCAGTATATTTAGTTGCCTGGGCAACTAGTGATCATACCGGTACACCGGTTTGGGTTGTTTCGCTCGGTCCCGGAAGTTACAGACTCAGTGGTTTTATAGACCAGACCGAGATAGGAAAGACAATATTCAGAATGTTAGGAGAAATAAGATAGGAGGTGAAAGAAATGTTAAGAAAGTTGCTTGCAATATTTTCAGTTGGATTGTTATTACTTGGTAGTTCGATAGCTTATGCCACGATAGTTAGGGGAAGAGTTACAGTTAAGGGATCAGATACTATGGTTATAATGGTTCAGAGACTTGCAGAAGAGTATATGTCAAAGTTTAGGGGCAAGATAATTCAGGTTTCTGGAGGTGGATCTGGAGTAGGAATCTCAGCATTAATTAACAGGACTACAGATATAGCAGATGCTTCAAGACCCATTAAGGATGCTGAAAGGAATGCTATTAAAAAAGCATGGGGGAAAGAACCCAAGGAATTTAAAGTAGCGCTTGATGGTATAACTATATATGTCCACCCTGATAATCCTTTAAAAGATATCTCCCTGGAGGAACTGAAGGATATCTTTACCGGAAAGATAACCAGCTGGAAAGATCTTGGTTGGGAGGATAAGCCTATAATAGTGTATACAAGGGAGAATAGCTCAGGCACATATGTATTCTTTAAAGAGCATGTCCTTAAGAATCAGGACTATACAAGCAAGGCTCAGAGTATGCCTGGTACAGCATCAGTAGTAAATGCTGTATCTAAGGAGAAGTACAGTATAGGATATGGTGGGATCGCCTATGCAAAAGGTGTTAAGATACTGCCAGTAAGGAAGGATAAGAATTCTCCAGCATATCTTCCGACCGAAGAAAATGTAAGAAGAGAGCTCTATCCTATAAGTAGATTCTTGTATATGTATACGTGTGAATACGATGACCCCGAAGTAAAGAGTTTTATAGACTGGGTTCTCTCCGAAGAAGGACAGAAAATCGTCCTACAGGTGGGATATTTCCCTATAAAGTAGTTTCTATACTACCCTGGCTCCCCGGATCCGGGGAGCCTTTTATATTTGAATTTAGAGTACAAACTTTTCTATCTTTTCACTCCTGAATACGTAGATATACCTACCCTCTTTAGGAACTCCTTCTGTTGCAAGTCTCTCTATATCAAAGGAAAAGATCCCTATCTTGGGAGCCCTAAATATATCTCTGGGCTGTGTCCTTTTGAATGATCTTATAATATCTTTTTCTTCCTCTGTAAATGCCAGTTCTTCCGGTAGATAATCCTCTGGATAGACCTTCAATACGTCAAACCTGAATAGGTTCTTTAAGATGCTGCGATCTTCTATAAAGTTGAATCTTACGATAGATCTGTAGAGATCATTTAAAAAATCCCTGACACCTTTTCTGCAGTCCACCTCATAACTTAATCTCTCAAGGACATCCGAAGGGTTATATCTTTTAAAGATATATCTCAGTGTTGCAAAGAGATTCTTCCTGTTGTAGAGCCTTTCTAATAGGTCTTCCATCCTCTTAAGTCTATAGATTTCTTGATAAGATAAGAATCTATTGGAGATCACCTCATACGGAGGGAGACTATGGTATCTATAATCATAGAATTCCGCCTCTTTTCTTATTCTTGTCCCCTTCAATAATTTTAAGAATCCCAGCTGAACTTCATCTGCAAAGTACAGAATAGTCTTATCCAGAGACCTTTTAAATCCATCAAACCCTTCATAAGGTAATCCAGCTATAAGGTCTAGATGAATGAAGCATTTTCCGCCCTCTATAAGCTTCTGAATATTTCTGTCTAGCCTCTCTATATTGACAAAACTCCTCCCTATTGTATTTAGGGTCTTGGGGTTGAAACTCTGGATCCCCATTTCGAGTCTGAATAGCCCTTCCCTAGAAGTGTTTAATACCTGGATCATATCATCATCAAGTAGTGATGGTTCTATCTCAAGATGGACCTGTGTCTCTTTCGAGTATCTCTTACAGAATTCTATAATTCCTATAGCTCTCTCTTTGTTTATATTGAATGTCCTGTCAACAAATTTTAAAAGCCTGACACCCTTATCAAACAGGTATCTAATATCATCAAAGACCTTTTCTATTGGGGCAAACCTGATCCCTTTTTCCAGTGAGGATAGACAGTAAGAACACCTGAACGGGCATCCTCTACTTGTCTCATAGTAATATATCTTATTTACATCTATCTTTTCATCTTTGTAGGGGAAGGGGATTCTCCCCATGTCAAAGTATTGATAGTCTTTAACAGTAAAATCTTTGCCCTTTGAAACCGCATTACAGAAATCTATAAAGAAAGGTTCCCCCTCACCTCTTACTATGATATCGGCATATTCCCATTCTTCTATGTTATCAAAGTAAACTTCTGGGCCTCCCAGTATGATCGTTACATCCTTCAGGGCCTTCTTTATACCTTCTATAAGTCTTTTTACATATAAGGCATTCCAGACATAGACAGATATAGCAACGTATCTGGGCTTTTCTTCTACGATTCTAAAAAGAATATCATCTATGTCCTGATTTATATTGAATTCGAGAAACTTACAGGGGTATATATCTTTACATAGGTGGTAGAAGTATCTAACTGCAATATTTGTATGGATATATTTGGCATTTATCGCCAGAAATAGAAGCATCTGGTTATTTTTTCCTGACCAGTGCGATGACTAGCCCGGCAAGAACCAGACCAGAGAATAGAGCCAGGACATCTACTATAAAGGTAGCTGTCCCTGGCTCTAGAAAGAAGAGCAATCCACCGGATACCAGTATAATAAATATTGCTATCCTAAATACCCCTAAACCTACATAAGGGTCTATCATTTTCCCCTGAATAGGAAACAGGATACATAATGGTCCTTCTCGGGTTCATACATATTAGGGACCTCTCTATCACAAGTTCCCTCTATCCAGAATGGGCACCTGGGATTAAAGGTACAGCCTAGAGGCAGATTGAGAAGACTAGGTATATCCAAACTCCTTAACTGCATTGGTTTCTTACTCCTTGTTACCTGAGGATCAGCCTCTGGGATAGCCATAAGTAATGCCTTTGTGTATGGATGCAGAGGATTTTCAATTACTCTAGGAGTTGGTCCTATCTCTACGATCCTTCCCAGATACATAACTGCTATCCTTCCTTCCCATCCAAAGTACTTAGCCATCGCAAGGTCATGTGTTATGAATAAGAATGTGACATTCATCTCTTCCTTAAGGCGTCTCAACAACTCTATAATGCTAAGTCGTATAGATACATCCAGCATAGAAACTGCCTCATCCGCTACTATAAACTTGGGGTTTAGTGTCAGGGATCTTGCTATAACCACCCTCTGTCTCTGTCCACCACTCAACTGGTGAGGATATTTATATATGAAATCTCCCGGTGGGGTGAGGTCTACCCTCTCTAAGAGTTCCAAAACTTTTTCTTCTGCCTCGCTCCTGTTTTTGACTATGCCGTGCCTGAATAGGGGAGCACTCAGTATATTGTATATTCTATGGACTGGGTTTAGAGATGAGTATGGGTCCTGATGTATAATCTGGACAGCTCTCCTGTAACTCTTAAACTCATCCCCATTCATACTCCATATATCTTTCCCCTCGAATAGTATCCTTCCAGAGGTCGGTCTTATTAATCCGACGATAAGTTTACCGGTAGTGGTTTTTCCACAACCACTCTCACCAACAAGGCAGAGGACCTCTCCTCTCTGTATTGACAGAGAGAGGTTGCCTATGACCTGCATTTGTTTCCTTCCCCCAAAGATACCACTTCTAACTGTAAACGACTTACTTACATGGTCAAGTTGTATAATAGCTCTATCTTCCATTGCCGATCTCCTTATGTCTGAAACATGCAACAAGATGCTCTGGCCCTACCTCTACAAGCATAGGTTCTTCCTTTTCACACCCAGGCTTCTTATACTCACATCTTGGGGCAAACTTACACCCTGGAGAGAGGTTTATAAGGTCTGGCGGTGAACCTGGGATAGAGTAGAGTTCCCTGAAGCCTGCAGTTACAGTAGGGACAGCCTTTATAAGTCCAAGAGTATATGGATGTCTAGGACGATAGAATATATCTTCCACACTTCCAAGCTCCACTATAGCCCCTGCATACATAACAGCTACCCTATCAGCAAGTTCTGCTGCCAGAGAGAGATCGTGAGAGATGAATATCATCGAGAGTCCCATATCAGCCTTGATCATCCTGAGGAGTTCAATAATATTCCTCTGGGTAAGTATATCCAGGGCGGTTGTTGGCTCATCCAAGATAAGTATCTTGGGTTCTAGCAGTAGACTCATAGCTATGAGAACCCTCTGTCTCATACCACCACTTAACTCATGTGGGTATGAGTTTATAACGCGTTCGGGATCTAACTGAACATACCTCAAGAGTGATACCGCTCTATCTCTGACAAAACTTCTATTATTTATTCCATGGGCTTTGGCGGTATCATATATCTGGTCCCATATCTTTAGCACCGGGTTGAAGGAGTTTAGAGCTGACTGGAAGACCATAGCGATCTCTTTCCATCTGAATTGCCTCAGATCCTTTTCATTAAATTTGCTTATGTCATATTCATTCCCATTTCCTTTATACACGATTTTCCCGTCTTTTATATATCCCGAAGAGGGGAGTAACCTTATGATAGCGGTTCCTAGCGTTGTCTTTCCCGAACCGCTCTCCCCTATTAATGCCAGATTTTCTCCCTTATAGAGCTTTAGATTTACCCCTCTTACTGCCTTTACCTTTCCCCTTATATTGGAATATTCGACAAAAAGGTTTTCTATATTCAGGATCTCTTTAGCCAATTCTATTCTCCTGCCCTTAACCTTGGATTAAATATCCCTTCTAATGACCTGGTAAATGTCACTGCTGACCACTGGAATAAGGCTATGGCTATTATTGGTGATAGGATATAGAAGATACTTCCCTTGTAGAATATGGCGCCTCTTGTCCAGGCTAACTGAATCATAAGCCCCCAATTATGACCATAGAATGGCACAAGACCGAGGATTATTAGACCTACCTGACTGTATACCGCTCCTGTCATAGCCATAATTAAGCTTATGACTATATAGCTCAGCATATTTGGAAGTATTTCAGAGAATATTATATGTATCCTCCCAAGGTCTAGAACTCTTGCTGCCTCTATATAATCCCTCTCTTTTATCGAAAGGACCTGAGACCTTATCGCCCTTGCAAGTGCAGGCCAGCCAAGAAAGCCAATGATAAACGCCAGCATAGTCGGGTTTGTGAGTCTTACAAAAGCTGCCAGTACAGCTAGTAGTGGGAACTGGGGAATCGTCAATATGATTTCGGTTATAAACATAATAACTGTATCAGTAAGACCTCCGGCATAGGCACTTAGCGAACCCAGACTTACAGCTATCAATGTGGAGATGAGTCCAGCCAGAAAAGCCACTATTATAACATCTTTACCACCATTGACTATCTGAGAAAATATATCTCTCCCCTGATTGTCTGTGCCAAGGATGTGCTCTCTGGATGGGAACTGGTATATCTTGTCCAGTTTTACCTCTGTGTCTAACTTCACAAAGTATGGCCCAATGAAAGAGAGAAGTAATATAAATAGAAGCACAATAAAACCAACAAGCCCTGCCTTATCTCTGGAGATAATAACTAAAGGTTCGATAAGTATCTTTTTGAGGATATTCTTCACTCCCATTATTCTCCTCCTATCTTTATACGTGGGTCTAACTTGGAGTAGAGTAAGTCAGCAATAAAGTTTGCCACTATAACAGCGATGGTGATTATTAAGAATACCGCCTGCATAACTGGATAATCCCTCTGGGCTATACTGGCTCCCAGAGCCCAGCCGATACCTTTATAGACGAATATACTTTCTATCAGGGCAGACCCTCCCATAAGGAATCCCATCTGCATAGTTAGACTGGTAAATAGAGGGAGGAGTGCATTCCTGCCTACATAGGCAAATGTTATACGACTCTCTGGAAGTCCTCTAGCCTTTGCTACCGTTACATAATCCTCCCCTAAGGTATTGAGGGTACTGCTCTTCATACTTAGCATCCATCCACCGACGGTACTTACCACATATGTCATAATCGGTAGCAACGCATGTGAAAATACGTCCTTTATAAATATCCATGTAAATCCTGGTTTTATACCAGGCGAGACCGTTCCTCTCATTGCGCTTACTGGTATTAGACCTAACTGTACACCAATGATGATAAGTAGGAGTATACCAATGAGATAGTTTGGTATAGCACTTAAGATTGCTGCGATGGTTGACATAATATGGTCAAATATACTTCCCCTTTTATAGGCAGAAAGCATCCCCAATGTGATTCCCAGTGTAAAACTTATAAGTATGGAGATACCAACGCTAAAAACGGTCCATGGAAGATAGGCAGAAATCATTAGGGCTACAGGTGTACCCTGGGATAAGAAGGAGACCCCAAAGTCTCCCCTCAACAGGTTTCTCATATAGATTATATACTGTTTGGAGAGCGGTGCGTTGAGATCTATGGAGAACAATGCAGCCGCCTGATTCTTTGCATCCTGGAAGCTCATCCCATATTGAGACATAAGCTGTCCTATATATATCTCTATAGGGTTTCCAGGCATAAGCCTGACGATAAAGAATGTCAGTGTCGCAACAATAAAGATAGTTAGTATTGCCCTTAAGACTCTTAGAAATATATAGTTGGAAATAAGTCTTTTAAATCTACTCAATTCTTCTTTACCCTCCTAGACTGATAAAATTAGGGGACGCCTCAAAGAGGCGCCCCCGTAGTATCTAGATATCGCTATTTAGTTACAGGCTTCAGAGTTCCATTGAGTATCATTATTATAACAAAGCTATCAGCGTAAGCGCTGTTCCTGTAGATTGGATCTCCTTCCTTAGGCCAGTTAGTCACTCTTACTCCATCAAGGGCTGGATTATTTCCGTATCTCTCCCAGAGTGGGACTATCGGTAGCAGTTCGTTGAATGCTAGCGCGAGTTTCTCTACAACCTTCTTTTGCTGTAGCAAGTCGTAGCCTTCAGCACTCTGAGTGATGAGTTTATCCAGATCCACCTTACCTACAGATTTGGTGGTCTGTACAAGCGGGAAGTTCATTCCAGGTCCAAGTCCGCTGGGATAGTTGTATGTGATTAGATCGGTATAGTATGAGAAGTGGGCATGTGGATGGGCAGCGCCCCAACCGGCTATAGCCATCTGGAACCTCCCAGCTCTTACTTCGGTAGGATGCTGCGAATAGGTGATCCCACGTACGGTGGTCTTTATACCGAACTTTGTCAACTGCTCAGCAGCATTTTCAGCTGCAGCAGACCAGTCTGCAAACTCTGCCGGGACAAGCAGTTCGTATTCCATCTTTGTCCCTTTATCGGTTACCCAGATACCATCTGGACCCTTCTTAAAGCCAAGTTTAGTTAGTATCTTTGCTGCTAGGTCAGGGTTATAATCATACTTATTCAGCCTCTTTATAACCGCCTCAGATAGCCACTGCGGAACGAGGTTATCGCTTAGACCTGTCATATAGATCTGTCTCTTTGCAGAATCACCAAGAGATACAAAGGCGTTCTCCTCTTTCTTGATTGCATAGGCGATAGCCTGTCTGACCTCTTTCAGGTTAAATGGATAGATGTTGTGGTTAAAGAATATTGCTGGACCACTATACAATGGAGGTCTTATAATCCTTATACCCATCTGTAAGAATTGCTTTTCTGTTGCAGGTGGGAATCCGTGTGTCGCATAATCTACTTCTTTAGCCATAACTAGAGGGGTTACTACCGGAGTCTCACCGTTGTACAATTTAATCTTATCAAATTGGATCTTCTCAGCGTCCCAGTACCCATCAAACTTGGTAAGAGTTATCTCGGATTCGGTAAGATTCTTGGGGTCCAGGATAAATGGACCAGTACCGATCATCTTCTCTGGCCTGAACTGGTCAAATTCAGCTCTGAGTTTTTTCATCTCTTCAGAGTCGCTCTTCTTACCTTGTGCAAGAAGGGCGATTACCTGGCTGGCATATTTGCCATATACAGCATCAGAACGGATCTGAGTCCTCAGTACATATCTCTCTAAGACCATAGGGGCACATACTACTGCCATATGGAAGTCTACGGTATAGTCATCTACTGCTGTTACCTTGTCTATGTATCTCCAGATAGCCCAGTTATAGAGGTATCCAAGATAGAATGTGGTAACCACATCTTTGGCTGTAAATGTCTTACCGTCCTGCCACTTTACACCCTTCCTTAGATATACCCTAAATGTATTTGTCTTCCTGTTAAGGCTCCATTTTGTTGCCAGAAGTGGCATCCACTTTCCACTAGCCCATAGATACATAGCTAGAGGCTGTTCTATTAAGTCCCAATAAATTCCCAATGTGATGGCGTTGGTTGCATATGAGTTGAAGTGACCTACTGGAGGTGGAGAATATGGCCAAGCACCATTAAACTGTCCTCCAGCAAGAGCTGAAGAGACTAAACTTACTACTAATAAAACACTCAATAGACTTAAAATGATCTTTTTCATAAATTTCCTCCTTTCTCTTAACTAATCTCCTCTCCCTAATATTACCCCATCCTGAGAGAAAATACATATCTATAAATTATCCACCAATACCTTCTCCTCAACATCACCTCCTCTGTTACCAAATTTCAAGTAGCAAATCTAGTATATCATAAAAAGCAAGTAGGCTTCAAGTAGGCATAGGGCTCTATAAACCTTTTATTGCCCCTTGATGAAACCCGTTTATAAAATATTTAGCCCCGGTATCTATACCGGGGCTAATATCTTTAATATCCTATATTTACTTCTTAAAGAAGAACTGCTCAGGTCTAAAGACACCTGGTGAAGCTGGATGCCAGGTAAATCCGGCATCGGGAACATTTCTCAAGTTATTCCTTGCAATCCCCATCATCCATGTTACACCGGCAGTCCCTATAATCCAAAGATTATCAGCATGTAATCTCATTGCCTCTTTCAGTATAGCTATTCTCTTAGCCTCGCTTGTGGTAGAAAAGAATTCCTCATTCATCAATTGCCACAGCCTCTTTACTTCTTTTGGAGGCTCTTCTCCAGTCTTTCCTCCAGTGTTGAGCCAGTTATACCACAGTGGGCACCACCTGGTATTTGGTGATCTATCTCCAGAGTAGCCATCTGCTCCAAAGCTGGTGGTAAATGTTTGCATCTCGTGCTCATTCGCAGGATGTCTTGTTTCAAAGAGAGACCTCTCCATCACCTTTACCTCTGCCTTTATGCCTAAATCCTTCCAGTATCTCGTCACCAACTGCATAATATCTATGCTCGGTGTATGGTGTGTAGATGCATCAATAGTTATAGTTAGTGTCTTTCCATCTGGACGCAGTCTATATCCATCTTTATCCCTCTTGGTTAACCCAAGAGAATCAAGAATCCTGTTAGCCTTGACAGGATTATATTCGGTATATGCCTTATCAACGCTCTCCACATAAGCTGAGTGCAATTTGGATAAAAGACCCTGTCCGACATCCCCCAAACCGGCAAGAACAAGCTGATTTATATCGTTTCTATTTATACCCAACGACAGTGCCCTGCGGAACATCTTATTCTGGAATAGTGATCTTAGAACAGGATCCTTGACATTCTGGTTGATAAATATTGCGCCTGTGCTTGTGATACTTCCAATATACTTTATTACTCTATAATCGCCCTTTGTTCTATTCTCCATAAACAGAGGATAGTTGTCATAGAGACTCCAAATATGCCTTAGCTGAAAATCGATCTCCCCTGCCATAATCTTCATCACTATGAGTTCTATGTTAGAGACAAGTTCTCTTCTTACCCTATCTATGTATGGCAACTGATTACCGGCTGGGTCTATCTTAAAGTAGTATGGATTCCTCTCTGCTATATGGTAATTGGAGGTCAAGAGATTAGTCGTCTTAAAGGCAGACATCTCTGGGAGTTCAGGGTTAAGAGCCCAGTCAGCCTTTTGAGCGTATAGTTGATACCAGTATGTAAAGCCCTCCTTCTTTGCTAATTCCTCCAATTTTTCTTTTGCAGTATACTTTGGATGGAACTGCTTTAGGTAGTGCTTAGGTGCATATAGGTCCTGCCCCTCTGCTACCCTTGCTACAAAATAACCGTACGGGTCTTGGAACTTGAATCTTACTGTATAATCATCTACCTTTTCTACTGTTACCGGTTTACCTTTCATTACTAGCCAGGAGGGAAAAGTAGGCGTAAGTTCTTTATTCAGTAGCACGTCTTCGTAATAGAACATAATGTCATCTGCAGTGAATGGCTGCCCATCGGACCATTTTAACCCCTTCCTCAGATAAAAGGTGAATGTTTTACCATTATCAGATACTTTCCAAGCCCTTGCTATGTTTGGATGAATCTTCTTATGAGTAACATCCCAGTAAACAAGTGGCTCATGAGACATCCTCCACCAACCCGTCTTATCTCCCATACCAAGATGAGCCTCTCCCCTTAAGGTACCTCCATACTGCCCTATCTCCTCGAAGGGGATTACGACCAGAGGGTCCTCAGGAAGTCTTTTTTCAACTGGTGGTAGTTTTCCCTGTTTTACTAGGTCAGTAAGCATAGGAGCTTCACTGAATTTTGTAATTTTTGTTCCGGTAAGTTTTTGGTAGTCGGATAGATTGTACTGTCCCCCTTTGATTAATTCCGTTTGAGCAAGACCAGCTGGAATAAGTGCGAGAGACAGGGCTAGTATTACTGTTACTGATACTAGAAACTTTAAGATTCCTCTCATTTCACTCCTCCTTCTGTTTTATTTTGAGCAACTTTGTATTGCCCTCTTAAGGACAATTTTATACCAAAGACCTACCCTGTGTCAACCTGTACGCGACTCTTCAACTTTTTGCGTGGGGTGGATTTTAAAAATATCCTCTTCTTAGCTTATAGATCTGCTATTTGGAGGTTATCCTGGACATAAATTGTTCATTCTTATGAGTATTTCTTCCTTTGCCATTTTTATATCACACGCAAAAGTTTATAGAGCCCCTGTACGCTCAATATCCCGTTATTACTATTTTTAACGATGATATAGTATAATAGAGTTGAGTTTTGACAGAAATATTCAAGGGGGAATTTTGATGCAATTACCTTTACCTCATTTAAGGGAGTTCTTCTCCGCGATATCTCTCTATAAGAAATTCTATATAATAGGTTTTACCGGGTCTTTAATCGAGATTATTACCAATCTCTTTGGACCCTGGAGCGCCAAGCTTATCATCGATAATATAATGGCAGCAGGGACACACAAGGACCAGCTTATACCATTTCTGATCAGGATATCCCTCTTTCTCCTCTTTTTAGGGCTCATACGTGCTTGGGCGATATACTTACAGATTATGTACGTAGAAAAGGGGTCTCATCTTATTGCCAGGGATCTCAGGAATAAACTTTATGAACATATACTTAAGCTTCCTTTCTCTTTCCATAATACCACTATGACTGGTGATTTAATGTCTAGGGCTACAAGCGATGTAAACTCCATAAGGGAGGCATTAGGTTTTGGTGTTCTGAATGCCTTTTATTGTTTTACCTACTATGTCGGTATAATATTGGTCCTCTTCTATATAAACTGGAAGTTCACCCTTATTACAAGCATCACCCTCCCTATACTTATGTATGTCAGTATAAAGTATAGGGATAGGATAGACCCCCTCTATGAGAAGTTACAGGAGGAGATTGCTAAGTTCACCACCATAGTTCAGGAGAATATCTCGGGCATCAGAGTAATAAAGGCGTTTTTTAAAGAAAGGATGGAGATAGAGAGATTTAAGAGACAGAACCAGGTACTATTCGATACAAATATGGCTATAGTAAAATTACAAGCCTTCTACCATCCTCTTATGGACTTTCTGGCTGCAATATCTACCGGGCTTATCCTTTTCTACGGTGGAAAGGAGATAATTCTGGGTAGGGCTACTATAGGTCTATTGGTGGCTTTTAGCGGATATCTCTCTATGTTGATATGGCCTGTAAGACTTGTAGGGTTCACTCTGAGCCTCTTCCAGAGAGGAGATGTTTCTGCAGGAAGGGTCCTCAGGCTCTTATCCGAGAAGTATCTTGCGGATTCAGGAAAGATCGAGATTAAACCGGAAAGGGTGAAGGGAGAAGTAAGGTTTGAAAATGTGTACTTTAGATATCCAGATTCAGAAGAGCCTGTCCTTGAGGATATAAATCTTGTTGCTAGACCGGGAGAACTTATAGCCCTTGTTGGGACTACTGGGTCAGGTAAGAGTACTCTGGTGCAACTTATACCAAGATTCTTCGATGTTACCGCCGGCAGTATAAAGATCGACGGGATAGATATCAGAGACATACCTCTTGCTACACTCAGAAGGTTAGTAGCGGTTGTCTTTCAGGAGACATTTCTTTTCTCCGCCTCGATAAGAGAGAACATTGCCTTTGGAAAGCCCTCAGCCTCTTTTGAAGAGATAGTAGAATGTGCAAGACTGGCGCAGGCTGATGATTTTATCAGAGAGCTCCCAAATGGATATGATACTGTTGTTGGGGAGAGGGGATTGGGTCTATCAGGAGGACAGAAACAGAGGATAGCTATAGCCAGAGCTTTATTGATGGACCCCAAGGTCCTCATATTGGATGACTCTACAAGCAGTGTAGACCAGGAGACAGAGATCAAGATTCACAGGGCACTGGAAAATCTTATGAGAGGAAGGACGACCTTTGTCATAGCCCAGCGTCTATCTACCGTCAAGAAAGCCGATCAGATCATAGTCATTGATAGGGGTAGGATAATCGAGAGAGGCGTCCACAATGAACTCTTATCTAAGAATGGTTTCTACAGGAGGATATACGATATACAGTGGGGTCAGACTGAACTGCTCTTGAGAGAGCTGAGTAGGGAGAGGAGCGGTATATAGAGATGGAAGAAGAAAGGAATAGATTTAACAGACAATATGTAAAGAGACTTCTGCTTTATCTGAAGCCATATTTACCCCAGCTGATCTTGGCACTCTTTATCATTTTGTGCCTTATAGGTACCTCTCTTTCTGCACCTTTGGTCATAAAAATTACTATTGACAATTACATAATGAAGGGTAACTATCTTGGTATGTTGAAGATGATCGCTCTATTGATAGGGATATATCTGGCTAACTGGCTTCTGGCTAATCTGAGACATAAGATACTCTCTCTTACGGGTCAGAAGGTTATATTCAAAATAAGACAGGAACTCTTTGAGCATCTCCAGAACCTCTCCTTTAAGTTCTATGATAATACCCCTGTTGGAAAGATAGTCACAAGGCTTACAGGTGATATAGATGCTATGAATGAGCTGGTAAGTGGTGGAATTATAAATATGGTCTCTGAACTTATAATGCTTATAGGCATAGTCTATGTAATGTTTAGACTTCATATACAACTCACCTGGGCAACACTGGCAACCCTCCCTCTGCTTATCTATATGTTTACCGGTGTAGAGAGAAGGCTTCTGGAATCCGAAAGGAATGTAAGGACTACAGCTACAGATATGAATATAAATCTGGAAGAGAGCATTTCTGGAGTCAGGGTTATACAGGCATTTAACAGGGAAGAGTACAATCTGGAAAGATTCAAGGAGTACAATGAGAAGCACTATAATGCCTGTTTGAATACGGTCCGACTTATAGCCCTTCTCTGGCCTGGTGTGGAAGTATTTTGGGTATTGGCTTCAATAGTTGTGGTAGGCCTTGGGGGATATTGGCTTATAAAGGGTAGTATAACCGTGGGGATAATAGCTGCGTTTATGACATACATCGGTAATTTCTTCGGTCCGATAAGAAGCTTGAGTCAATTCTTACAGATTATACAGAGAGCATCTGCAGGGGCGGAGAAGGTTTTTTCTATACTTGATACTGAGCCTGATATAAAGGAACATCCAGATGCCATAGAGCTACCGCCAGTGGAGGGAAAGGTAGAGTTCAGAGATGTATACTTCTCTTATGATGGCTCTGAGATGGTCTTGAAGGGTATAGATCTCATAGTGGAACCTGGTCAGACAGTGGCGATTGTTGGCCATACTGGAGCTGGAAAGACCTCTCTCGTAAATCTACTCTGCAGGTTCTATGACCCTACAAGTGGTTCTATCCTGATAGATGGTTACGATATAAAGCGGGTAACTCTTAGATCTCTGAGGAGACAGATAGGGGTGGTATTGCAGGAACCATTCCTCTTCTCCGGGACGATAAGAGACAATATGAGATACGGGAAGGAGACAGCTGGGGATGATGAGATATGGAACGCTCTAGATATAATAGGGGCTGGTGAATTTGTAAGGAGATTACCCAATAGATTGGATACCATCATAGGAGAAAGAGGAATCTCTTTATCTATGGGACAGAGACAGCTCCTCTCATTTGCAAGGGTGATACTGGCTGACCCAAGGATCATCATTTTAGACGAAGCCACTTCGAATATAGATACTGAAACGGAACAGCAGATTCAATCAGCCCTGAAGACGTTACTTGCAGGGAGGACCTCATTTATTATAGCCCATAGGTTATCTACTATAAGGCAGGCGGATCTGATAGTCGTTATTGAGAATGGCAGGATCGTGGAAAAGGGAACGCACAGTGAACTCCTGGCTCTCGGTGGAATCTACTATAGGATGAATATAGCCCATCTTGACCCTGCATTAGCGAGATCAGGACGATGCTTTTATTTCTCTTCCAGGGCTTCTAGGAGAGCCGATCTGAATCCATAATAGTCTCTGCCATCTAGGCTGTAGAGTTCATTTGGGCTCTTGCCAGAAGATATATGAAATTCCCTTATATCCCTTGTCTTTAGTATCTTATCCCATAGAGACTCCAGTGTTTTTTCTCCATATTTTTCTTTAAACATCATCAACAGCTCGTAATCCTCTATTCCTCTCTTTAGATTCTTATATCTCAGTGTAAGTATGGGCCTTCCATCCTTACCTGGATATACAAAGTTAGTATCCCCTGCCTTCCAGTGAGGAAATCTATAGGATATACGGTTTCTTGGGTCTTCTGGCCATACTGTATAGTTCCATCTCAAGAACCCATCGAGCCCCATAAAAGCTGTAAGTATACCTATGAGTCTGCTTTCTACCAGTGGGGAACTTATAAATGTATTTGGATATGGAGGCCAGCAGCAGACATACCATAATATACGCCCTGTGACTTTACTTTTCAATTCTTTCAATGTTTCCCATTTCTCACATACCCCGGGTAATACAGGGACAAAGTCGGAGATTATATTCTTAAACTCTTCTATGAACTCGGAGTGATTTATCGCGGATTTAAATCTGAAACCTGGGGCTACTTCCCTTATGGTCTCTAGACTTCTTTTATATCTTCCTATATCTCCGGGTTCATCTGCCACTATCCTTACTCTATCTATAAGATCTTTCTCTATGAAAAATTTTTCCAGCGCCTTTATGTAAGCCTTAATCTCCTCCCCGTTTCTTATATATTTAAATGCTCCATCGTTTCTATCATAGTATCTTATCCTTATACCGTCGGGATAGTCCTCTGCAATGCCGGTATATCCATACTCAGGATCGAGCCATATATTCATAAGACCAAATACCTCTATCTCTTTATCTATCCCATACTTCATACAGAGATCTATGTATCTTTCAACTACAGAAAAGTCGTAGTGATAGCCAAACCCATCTCTTTCAACCCTGATCATACTGTATTCAAAGAGGTCTGAAGGGTAGTTCTTTACTCGATAGCATCTCTGTCCCGACCAGGGTATCTCAGATGCTATAACTGTTATCGCCTTTTGCCCGAGATCCGCCAGTGACTTTACGTAACCCTCGAGGACTCTAAAATGTTCATCGCTCCAGAGGTGAACCTCGTGCTTCCTGGCTATATTCGACAGATGTTGCCATAGGTCAAGATAAAACCTGAAGTTCTTAGGTTCAGGGAGTTCTACATCCTTCACCAGGATATTAAAATCAAAAACCTTTATCAGCTCCTCATCTTCGAACATACACTGGGTATATATCTTTACCCTGCCGGTATAATTTCCAGGAGGAGTATCTTTCGGGATCATCACTTCGATCCATACAGGTTGTATCTTATCCTTTTCCACAAAGATTACCTCATCGTGAAGTAAGAGATCCGCCTTATAAACCCGATCATCATCCTCGATAAATCCTACAGGAAAGATCTTTACCGGTAGACCATCCACAGTACACTCTACTCTGATATTCGTTAAAGGACCTTTTGGAGAGAAGTTAGGCCTTTTACCAACATTTAGATAGAAATCTTCATCTGATTTTAAAAGGAGCTGTAATACTCCCCAGTCACCTCTACAGGCTATAAATTTATTGAAAAGACTCTCGAAGATCACATCTTCTCCATAGGCATCTACGCCATAACTAGCCTTATAGGTTTCATCAGTAAGAGTAGATTTCAGTCTCATCTTTTACCTCCTGAGATTTTTGTTTAATTATAACCCAATTTTGTATAAATATGGTATAATCTTAAGCAACTTAAAGAGTTATTAAGGGAGGGCAGTCCTATGGATGTAAATGTAAAATATTTTGAGACAAAGGGACAGATAAATACCGATGAAACCCTGAGGGTTGCCAGAGAGAGGGCAGAAACCTTAGGGATAAGACAGATCATAGTGGCATCAACATATGGCGAGACTGGCAGAAAGGCCATAGATATCTTTAAAGATATGGATGTAAATCTCGTCATAGTTACCATTTCTTCTGGATTTACCAGAGAAGGTTGGATTATGCCTGATAATGTAAGGAAAGAGCTGGAGTCAAAAGGAGCAAAGGTCCTTACCTGTATGCATGCCCTGGGGGATGATGTTGGTTCTGCCTTCAGCGGAAAATTTGGAGGACATAACCCCAATGAGATTGTGGCTGAAGTCTTAAGGAGATTCTCCCAAGGGATGAAGGTTGCGGTAGAGATTACGATTATGGCGGTAGAAGCCGGATTGATAGATGTAAATCAGGAAGCCATAGCAATAGCTGGTACCGATAGAGGTGCAGATACCGCTATAGTGGTGAAGCCAGCCTATGCAAGAGACTTTCTCTCCTTTGAGATAAAAGAGATATTGGCAAAGCCAAGATAGAAGTCTTATCAATTTAAAAGGTGAGGAGGAATAGATATGGGAAAGTGGCAATGCACAATCTGCGGGTATATCTATGACCCGAGGAAAGGGGACCCGGAGAACGGAATTCCACCTGGTACTCCTTTTGAGGAATTGCCTGAAGACTGGGTCTGTCCTGAGTGTGGAGCTCCTAAGGAAGATTTTGAGGAGGTCTAAGGATTTAAGGGGTAGACTTTCAGTCTACCCCAGATATCTATAACTCTCTTGCCAAAGTTACCACCCTTACCTCTTTTATTCCTCTCTCTAAAAGGGTCTTACTAGCCTCATTTGTTGTCGCTCCTGTAGTATATACATCATCTATAAGTAGAATCTTTTTGCCTTTAAGATTTGTATCTGCCAATAGAAAGGCTCTATTAATATTATCTAATCTCTCCTCAATATTCAGATTGATGGAGGGTTTTGTCTCTTTTATCCTTATAAGACCTAGAGACAATGGGGCACCGAGTATTTTACATACCTCAGCTGCCAGTATCTCAGACTGATTGAATCCTCTTATCCTGAGTCTTTCTTTTGATAGCGGGATCGGGACGATAAAATCTATGTCCCATTTTAATCCTAGTATGAACTCCCCGAGTAATTTACCCAGAAATATTCCCAGATTCCTTCTCTTTTCAAATTTAAACCTTATTATTGCCGTTCTTATAACCCCGTCGTAGAGTGCATATGATCTGGCTCTGGAGAAATAAGGTGGAGAAGTCCTGCACTTGTAACATAATCCTTCCTCTTCTAAAGGACTTCCACATACCTTACATACAGGTCCTTTAATAAGGGAGACTTTAGAGAGACAATCGCTACATATAACCTCTCTGCTTATTCTCCTGCATATGAGACATCTGGGAGGAAAGAGCAGTTCTTTAAGGAGCATATCTTGGAAAACATAGCCTTGTATTTTCTACTGTAACCATGGAGAGCTCTTCCAGCGTTATGCCCTTTAATTCTGCTATCTTTTCCGCTATATATAACAGATATGCAGGCTCGTTCTTCCTTCCTCTGTGAGGCTCTGGTGCAAGATAAGGGGCATCTGTCTCCAGGAGGATCCTGTCCAGCGGACAGTTCTTTACGACCTCTACAAGTTCCCTGGCATTACGAAATGTTACGGGCCCGTCGAAGCCTATAAAGAATCCGGAGGAAAGTACAGTCTCCAAGAAGTGAAGCCCCCCTGAATAACAGTGGAGTACTCCACTCACTGTGTATCTTTTCAATATCTTGAATGCCTCCTGATACCCATCTCTTATATGGAGACTTACAGGAAGATCTAACTCTTGTGCTAATGATAACTGTCTTTCAAATGCCTCTATTTGAACTTCTCTTGGAGATAGGTTTCTATAATAGTCTAGCCCTATCTCTCCTATACCCAGGACCTTCTCGTTATCTTTTATACCGCGAATCCAGTCGAGAAATTCATCTGTACATTCATCGGCAGAGTGGGGATGTATTCCAACAACCGCATAGACATCACTGTATTGATAGGATAATGAGAGAGAAACCCTGCTCGATTCGACATCATAACCCACGCTGAAAAAACCTTTAATTCCTACCCCCCTGGCTCTATTTAGTATCTCATCTATATTACTAAATTCATCCAGATGGAGGTGAGTGTCTATAAACAATGATCTACTTTACTTTAGCTCCCGGAGGCATCTCTTTGTCTGGAGAAAGTATTGATATAACTCCATCACTGGAGGCGGCAAGGATCATTCCATTAGATGTGATGCCTCTTATAACTGCAGGCTTTAGATTGGCAACAATCACTACCTCTTTTCCTATAAGGTCTTCTGGCTTATAGACTTCTGCTATGCCTGCTACCAGCTGTCTGTACTCACTTCCTATGTCCACAGTAAGCTGTAAGAGCTTCTTTGCCCCCTCAACATTTCTGGCATCTACAACTTTACCTATCCTCAGGTCTACCCTTTGGAATTCCTCTATAGTTATCTCTTCCATAGTTACACCTCTATCCTAGGGAATAATGGTTTTACTTCTGGTATCTTCCAGTCTGTCCTCAATTTTCCCCAACCATCTAGGGCTTCTTTCTTTAGCGAAGATCCTAAATCTAATCCGAGGGAGTTAAGTAGATACTCCGATACCTTGGGCATAAAAGGAGAAATCAGTATGGCAATATTTCTTATTGCCTCAAAGACATTAAACATAATACTGTCGAACTCTTCTTTTTTCCCATCCCTTGCTAAGCTCCAGGGCGCTTTCTGGTCTAGATATTTATTTACCGCACCGATAAATTCCCAGATATCAGATAAGACCCTTACATATTCGAAGTTGGTCATTGCATCATCCAGATTTTTTACTATTGAATCCTTCATAGAGACCAGTTCGTTTTCTATCTCTCCCTTTTCAGGAACGATGCCGTCTCCATATCTATTTATGATCCCCACACTTCTGAAGAATAGATTACCTAGGTCATTAGCCAGATCTGAGTTTACTCTGTGTACGAAGCTTTCATCAGAATATTCTCCATCTAATCCCAGAGGGACCTCTCTCATCAAGAAGTATCTGACTGCATCCACAGCTATATCCCATTCAAACCCTTTATCTACCAGACTTTCTGCCATCTGAATTGGGTCTATGATATTCCCTTTACTCTTGGACATCTTTTCTTTCTTTACAGTCCAGAATCCATGTGCGAATACCTTTTTCGGGACATCCACACCTAAAGCCAAAAGTATGCATGGCCATATTCCTGCATGGAACCAGAGGATATCCTTACCAACCAGATGTACTGCAGGCCAGAATGTCTCGAACTTTTCTTTGTCTTCAGGGTATCCGGCAACAGTCAAATAGTTTATCAGTGCATCTACCCATACATATATGGAATAATCTTTATCAAAAGGGATCGGAATACCCCAGGTAAGCCCCTTTCTAGATATACATAGGTCCCTCATTCCTTCTTTTACCCTATTGAGTAATTCCTGTCTTCTTGTGGGTGGTTGAACAAAGTCAGGATTGTTCTCTATATGCTGTAGAAGTTTATCACCATATTTTGACATCCTGAAGAAATAATCCTCTTCCTTATTCCATACAACAGGCCTGCCACAGTTAGGACAGTTTCCACCTACAAGCTCATCTGCCTGATAGAATGTCTCACAGGGGACGCAGTACCACCCTTCATACACCCCTTTATAGATGTCTCCCTGTTCGTACAGTTTATTTACAATATACTGGACCACCCTCTCATGTCTTGGTTCTGTGGTCCTTATGAACTCATCATATGATATGTGAAGCTTCTTCCAAGTATCTTTAAATACCTGTGAATAAAGATCTACATGTTCTTTTGGGTCTCTGTTCTGAGCCCTGGCAGACTCTAATATCTTCTGCCCATGCTCATCTGTACCTGTAGAAAACAGGACTCTGTATCCCCACATCCTTTTAAATCTTGATATGACATCTGCGGTAATAGTAGTATAGGCATGTCCTATATGTGGAGATGCATTCACATAATAAATAGGTGTAGTTACATAAAAAGTTCCCTCTTTCATAGACTAATTTACCTCTCTATCTTCAAGTTCAGAGGTGAGATACAACTCTACCTCCATAAATTCCTCGTCAGTTAATTCTCTAAGTATTCCTCCATCTATCCTCATAATGAAGGCATTTACTGTTTCTCCTTGTGGAGCCAGTATTATATACTCTTTGTCCTTTATACTGAAGATATCTATTACTTGGAAATTATTATAGTTACCGAATTCATCTATCACCTTAATCAATTCCTCCATTGCACCCTCCTTACTAGATGGAGTTTAGCTCCTCTTAATTTTGTTTGTATATTATAACATTTTAATATAGAAAGAGTCTACAGAATGAATTATTGTAATTGTTTCAAAAATGGTGGATGAGTTAACTTTAATACTGATAGTGACTCAATCCTTTTAGTTTATAAGTAATTTTGCTTATATCCTACATTCCGCAGGTATAGTATAATGTATAAAAATTTTTTCTTTCGAGGAAGGATGGAGGATTAGAATTGAAAGTTACTAATAAAAGTATAGAAGACGTGGAGATAACTACCAAAAATATAGATCATCTTGGCATAGTTGCTGGAGTCTTTGATGAGCTAGGTATCTCTAAAGTCCTGGATGAGAAGTTACCTAAAAATAGACAACATAAGGTTCCACACTCAACCATAGTTAAAGCTATGGTCCTGAATGGTCTTGGCTACACAGAAAGAAGGCTCTATCTTTTTCCTTTTGTTAGGGGTATAAGTGAAGTTAAGATGGAGCTAATGGGAGAAGAGATAGTAAAGGTGACGAATTTAAGGGAAGTACCCAAGAAGATTCTTTCACTGATGGGGAAGGAGTGTGAAAAATATTATAATTAAAAATGACACATGCGGAATGTGGGCTACGCCCTCTAAATGTTCCTACGTTTATCTGGTCTGTTAGTAGGGGAGAAACTTCTACCTTGCTCTAGACGAAATTTATTGGGGCTACTACCTACTACTTTTTTGAAAATTTTATCGAAGTATTGAATACTGCTAAATCCAACAGAGATGGCTATGTCGCTTATACTTTTGTGAGTATATAAAAGTAGTTTTTTAGCTCTGTTACATTTCTCTTTATTTAAATATTCAGTGAATGAAATCCCAATTCTTTTCTTAAACACTCGACTTAGCCAAGAATAACTTATAGGGATCTCCTTACTTATTTTTTTCAAAGAAAGAGAGGAAAGATCTTCTGAATTAGCAATCTTTTCTAATACTAGAGATATTAGAGGATCTATAATTACAGGAGTAATCTCTATTAGATCTATTAAGTTTCTAAATGATAGGAGAGTTATACTGAAGAGATCTACAGGGTCATAAAAGTGAATTATTTTTTCAATAAAATCTAAGACTATCTCAGAGACTTTTATGTCAGAAGCTCCCATTTCTATAGCTGTATGTGCAGTTAGTATAATTCCTTCCATAAGTTGGATTCGTAAGTATAGAAGTCTACCTATGTTATCTTTAAATATACTTTTTATTAAAGAACTTAGTATATAATTAACCTCTGTAAATTTCCTTTCTACTATAAGGTTTAACAATTTACTGAAAATGTTCAACGATGGTAATAAATTATCAGAGGTGTCATGTCTTATATAGGACTGATCCCATAGATATATGTGTCCTGTACCATAGAATAACTTTTGTCTATGTGCAACTATAGCATGTTGAGATACCTCTCTCCACTTTTTAAGCGAAGTAGTTTTATCAGAATCTATCCCTATAGTAACAGAAGAAAAATTGAAAGTTTTCTTTTTTTTCTGTAATTTTCTTATTATTTCTTCCGCGATCTTTTTTAATGTATCTTTATATTTATCAGAAGACTCTCTACCTCTATAGAGATCTGAGAGGTGTCCATTAAGATAAAAGCAGTTTTGATGTGCAAAAAGAAGAAGGAACTCTTTATCCTCTAGAAGTTCTTTTATAATTTTGCAAAGAGTAAGATATAATTTATAACAACTAATATCTAGATTAGAGTAGTCAGCGTTATCCAAAGAGATACACATTACGTAAGTGGGTATTTTGCTTAATTTGAAGAGGGCTAACAACTCTTTAGCATCTAACTTTTCTATGAAGTAAGGCTCATAAACAAATTTATCCCAAATTGTAGAAAAGGTTCTAAAGGTCTCATAGTTAATAGTTTTATCATTCATATTTGAAATTATATACTACTAACTGCCTAAATACAAGACAAATTAATATTAAAAATAAGACAAATTTTTATGTAGTAAACTCCACAATAGAATGATATAAGTTTAAAATAGAATTAAGGTTATTTGGGAGGTTTATAATGGTTAAAATAGAAGATAACCGAGTTAGACTTATTGAAGATGTTCCTGTAAAAAGAGAGGTAGATGTATTAGTGGTAGGAGGCGGGTCAGCAGGGGTTGGAGCGGCTATAAGTGCTGCTCGAAACGGTATGAAGACATTATTAGTTGAACAGCAAGGTTGTCTAGGTGGATTAGTAACTTTGGGTTTAGTTTGCTATTTAGCAGGTTATCCTGAAGGAATAGGGAAGGAACTACTAGAAAATTTAGAAAGAGAAGGTGGAATAGGTAAGCATAGAATATGCGATCCTGAAAAGACTAAGTATATTCTAGAGCAAATGGTACTTGACTCCGGAGTAGATATTCTTTATTGGACATATGCTATTGATAGTATTGTTGGCAAGGATAATACTATACGCGGGATAGTTATTCAGAATAAATCTGGAAGAAGTGCAATATTGGCTAAAATGGTTATAGATTGTTCTGGAGATGGTGACGTAGCTGTATTCGCTGGAGCTCCCTTTGAGTCTGGTTGGGATAAAATGGATGGTTATAACCAAGCTGTTTCTATGGATTTCGTTTTGGGTAACGTTGATTTAGAAAAGTTTGAACCGAGAGACTTCTATTCAACTATTCAAATGAAGATAGAAGAAGCAGTCAAAAAGGGCGAATTACCTGAACTAGTAGAACGAGGTTATTTAGGTCCTTTTGAAAGGAACAGTAAAATAGGTGAGGTATATGTCTGTACAGCGCATAGTAGAAAATGTCGCACTACAAGTACTGAAGATCTTACTAGAATAGCTATTGAACAGCGAAGACAAATTCAGCAGTTAGTTAATTTTTATCGAAAGTATGTCGTTGGTTTTGAGAACTGTTGGCTATCATACACGGCTCCTATGCTAGGGATAAGAGAATCTCGGAGAATTATAGGTGAATATGTTCTTACAGCAGAGGATTTAGTACTTGCCAGAAAATTCCCAGATGCGATTGCAAGAGATACTCATGGTTTTGACATACATAATCCTGTTTCTCATCTACCCCATATTAAGCATACTAAACTTAGCGAACCCAAAGAGCCCGCTGTATGCTTTCCAGATAAAGGAGGTGGATATAGAGCCTATCTAAAGCCTGGAGAATATTACGAGATACCATATCGTTGTCTTGTGCCTCTTAAAGTAGAAAATCTATTAGTTGCAGGTAGGTGTATTTCTGCTGATTTTGAAGCTCAGTCAGGTACGAGATTGATAATGACCTGTCTAACAATGGGACAAGCTGCTGGAACTGCAGCTGCCCTTGCTGTAAAGGAGAAAGTAACCCCGAGAAATCTTGATATTAACTTATTGAGGGGGACACTTATAAAACAAGGGGTTAATTTAGACAAAGAACCGCCATTATATGTGAAGGGTGGACCTAGAAAAACTCCAATCCCTTCTAATGCAAAATTTGAAGTTCCTGACTTAGATGCTGATGATATTATAATAGTCGAAGATTAGTAGAAAATAATGGAGGGAAGAAGGTGAAAGATAATATTTTTACACAAAGAGTTAAGGCTTTAGCCTTGGAGCTTGGTGCTGATCTAGTTGGTATTGCACCTGTAGAACGTTGGAATAAAGCCCCAATTGAACATAGTCCTCAGGGGATTTTACCAGAAGCCAAATCCGTTGTCGTTTGTGGTATTCATACCCCAGATGCATGTATAGAGCTAGGGGCAGAAGAAGACCCTAGAAAGCCTGGTCCAGCTTTAGGAGAATTAGATGCGTCTTCTCATTTACAGTTTTTGGCTTTTCGTCTGGCAAAGTATTTTCAGGAAGAAGGATGGAAAGCTATCCCTATTTCACAATCAGGCTATTGGAGTTATCGTCCAAGAAAAGGAGCTCCTAGAGGATGGATAGCAGATATGTCTTTGTATTATGCTGCAGTTGCAGCAGGTCTAGGAGAAATTGGATGGCATAATATCTGTATAACTCCAGAATTTGGAACTCGTCAACGTTTTGTTGCTGTTATAACTGATGCTCCTTTAGTCCCGGATCCAATGTATAATGGTGAACCATTATGTGATAGGTGCCTACTTTGCGCCAAGCATTGTCCTACAAAAGCCTTTGATAAAGAAGTCTCTGGAGAGTGTATTGTTGAGATTGGAGGAAAAGAATTCCATTTTCCTAATAGAAATCTCTGGCGATGTGCTATAGGGGAAAATTTTCAACTTGATGTTTTTCTCCCTTGGCCTGATAAAATCGACGAAGAAGTTATTACTGAAATGGCGGAAAAGGCTGCGAAAGAGCATCCGGAATGGGTTTATGGTTGGAAGATGGGAATGTGTTTTAAATATTGTGTCCCACCTCAGCGACGTTATTTTGATATAGACTACTGCAAATCGCCTCGAAGGAGAAGAGATGTTTTAACAGAAAAAAATCAAGACGTTTCTAATCGGTTAATGAATGAGATTTTAGCACTTAGTAGAAAAATTGAAGTAGATATCATTGGTTCAGCAGATATAGCAAGCTTTAAAAAAGAAGGAATAAATCTTAAATTCTGTCTTCCTGATGCTGAAAGTGCAATTGTCATCGGCTTAGGATATCCTGAAAACTGTTTACTTAACACAGAATTTCTTGCGCGTAGAGCCCAATTATGGATTGCCAGACACTTAGAGAAGTATGGTTTTTCAGCACTGACATACCCAGAGTTATCTTATCCTGAGTTATCCCCTGAAAAGGCAGCCCTTATTTGTGGTGTAGCTTACAGAAACCAAAATGGTAAAGTAGTATCTTCTAGATTTGGCGAGAGACAGATTTGGCGTGTTATAGTTACCAGTGCTCCTTTACCTACCTTAGCAAAAGAAGGAGGTCAATCTTAATGAGGAAGATTTATTCTAAAAACCTGTTAACTGAAAAGATTAAATCATTAGCTATAGCAGAAGGTGCTGATCTCTTTGGTGTTTCTCCTGTAGAAAGGTTGAATAACGTTGCTTCTCAGCTAGAGAAGATTAGTCAGACAGATCAGGATTATTTTATTGTAGAGGATAAAGGATGGGGGATAAAAGGTCGTACTATTTGGGGTAGTCAGGCAATGCCTTTTAACCCAGAGGTAAGAAGAGTAAAACTTGTCCCGAAAAAACCGGAAGATTATTTACCAGGGGCTAAATCTGTCATAGTAATAGGGATACATCTTCTAGATGCATGTATTGAATATGCAGGTAAACCTCCGGCTTACAAAGCTGGACATTATATGGCTTTTATTCACGGAGAAAGTCTTAATCAACTTTCTTATATACTCCTAAAAATAGCAAAATTATTGGAAGAATGTGGATATAAGTCCTTCCCCACTTTTGATTTATTTAATCTCGCGTCCAAGGTTTATGGAGGTAGTGTTGATCTTACAGCATCTCGTTTTGCAGCTGTAGCAGCAGGTTTAGGAGAAATTGGGTGGAACGGATTAGTCTTAACACCTGAGTTCGGTCCAAGGCAGAGATTTGCTGTACTTATTACTGATGCAGTATTAGATTATAATTCGGTTTATTCAGGACCACCCTTGTGTAAACGATGCTTTAAATGTGTTGATTCTTGTCCAGTAATGGCTATATCCAAAGAAGAGTCTCTTTCTATCGAAGTTGATGGAAGGATTTTTGAATGGGGTAAACTCGACATACTTCGTTGTGACTGGGCAAAACGATATGGTTTAGTAGGTGAAGAAGGGCCAGAATTTATGGGCTCTTATAATAACTTTATTCCTCCAGAAATTATAACTCCAGAAGAGCTCTGCGAAGCTATCAAAAAGTCCGACCGCTTACAACGCCCAGGATATTCAGCTATTGTGGAGAAGTGTTTTACCAACTGTTTAGCCTCAAGAATCTTAGGATTAGAATAAAGGTTATTTATATGGGTTTGATTATGTTGATGAACTATTGAAGTCTTATATAAACATGAGGTAAAATTAAAAATAATAATGATATTTAGGTTATTAGTTTTTTAGAAGTTCTTAAGAAAAGAATAGAATATTTGGATTATAAGAGTCCATGAGAATGTACCTTGAAAAGTGAATATTGAGATAATAAAGCTGGTTATATGAAAGGTATTAGGTGCGATATTGTGCTTCTAGCATAGTTATTCCCTCTGTTCTAGAATAAAAAAGGAGTGATAGAAATAAGGGCTAGAAGTTTATGCTATAGAGGTAGTAAGTTTAAATAAGAACATAAGGCTAAAAGAAAGGAGAGTGATGTTAGAAGAAGGAAGAGTATGACTGTCTTAATGATCTGAAAGACAGTTCAGTTAACCCTAAAAAGGGTAGTTTCAGATAGCAGTGTAGCCTCTCGGAAACTCCCCTTGACAAATGTGGGGGGGGAGTAAAATATAGGTAAAGTTAGAGTGAAAGTTGGATAACCCCGGGCTATAAGAGCCTATAAATAAGGGGTACGCACCTTGAAAAGTGAATATTGGGATAAAAAGTACAATTAGCTACTAAGAGACCCTCTTGTAGTCTCTCTTATACTTTGAATATCTAGCTTTCGATAATCTTAAGTCTAAGCTGCCTCTTCAGCCCAACTGGTAAGATGTCCAACTATGTTAGGTCTAGCATAGTCTATCCAGGCATCTAGATGAATATTTATACATATGAGAGCTATTCTCCATACCCATTGCTTCCTACTATAAACTCTGGCTTTTTCTAGCTTGTAGTCTATCAATATATGTTTCATACATCTCTCGACGGAGGAACGATTCTTGCTATAGATACTCTTCTATCTTTCTGAGCCTCTTGGTGGATTGCTAAATAACCTGAGATTATCATCCAGGTATGTATATACGACTCTACCATAGCTGGAATTAGAACATTCATTCTTATAGTAAACCAAGAGGGCAGATAGGTCTGCCATATGTATCAATGTTTGTTAATCTTTCCTTCTTAGTATTCTTAAGATTTAAGTCGATAATAAGAGCAAGTCCGTAGAATTTACAGAGTCTATAAGTAGCAATATTGTCGTGAGCAGAATCAGATTACTATCCCAACTCCATCTAGCTGAATGGTCAGAGAGGGCTTGTTCTTAACTACATTTGGATGTTTAGGAGGAAGTTTCTCAGCTTGATTAGATGGTTTTTTATGAGGGAGCACAATTTTGCCAGGTTCGTTGTTAGATAGCCAGAATCTATTTAAGAAGTCGTAGAATGTGCCGACACCTGGGACATCGTCAGGGTCAAAGCCACAGATGATAGCAAGGATTCTATCAGACCTAAGTTTTCTTACCCATTTAGTAATGCTATAGATTTTAAGGTGGGTCATAGCGATGAGGGATCGAAGTATTTCAACTTGGATATTTAGCAGGTCTACCGGTATTAGAATAGTAAGGGGATAAGGTAGGAATTTTAGTACTAGGATAAGGAGGCAAAGGGGTAAAGGTCAAGAAGGTTGGGCTGTGGGGGTGAAGTGCAGTAAGGCTATAACTAGAAGTGAGATTACAAGAGGCTTTAGAGTTTCCGAGAATCTACATAATAAGAAGGAGGTGTATTAAATGAGATTTTTAAAGAAGGCTGTTGTTTATGGCTTTTTACTTCTCTTAACAGTGACTATCTCATTTTCTCAGGTCTATCCACAGACCCTTCCTGTGCCAAGGGAAGAAACTTTATTTATGGAGGATAGTGCTACATTCCGTATTTTTGATAGTTTCAATTACTTTACCCCTAACGGAGTAGAGTTTGCAGCTGGATTTTGGCAAATTGGCACGGAGTATTTATGGTATTGTAATCTTGCTACTGGAAAGATTATACCTTGGCTAGCTACCAAATACAGTTATACAAATAACTTTAAAACCTGTACTATAAGTCTACGTCGTGGAGTAACATGGAGTGATGGAAAACCATTTACAGCTGATGATGTAGTATTTACTATTAAGATGATTATGTCTAGACCAGAGTTTGGTGGAGAGGGATGGAAACAGGAGGTAGCAGATGTAAGGGCTAAGGATCCATATACTGTTGTCTTTGATCTTAAGACTCCTTTACCTAGATTTCACTATAGATTTGTTAATTTTATCTGTACAGCTACACCTATAGTTCCAAAGCATATCTGGGAGGGAAAAGATCCGTTGACTTTTAAAAATAATCCCCCTGTAACGACTGCTCCTTATAAGTTAAAGCAGGTTATACCTGATCTTAAGATGTTTATTTGGGAGCGTCGTGATGATTATTGGGGTAAGAAATATGGATATTTCCCTGGCCCCAAGTATGTAGTATATAGAACATCTCCACCCCCAGATGCTGACTTACAGGACCTTGTAAATAATGTTATAGATCATGCTCACAATATTGACTATCTACAGATGGAAGCAGCTATGAAGAGAAATCCCAATGTAATTATAGCTCCGTTTTTAGACCCTTGTCCAAGGGGTATCTGGTTCAACTGCGCTACTGGACCTACTGCTGATCCTAGAGTCAGGTGGGCAATCTCTTACCTTGTTAATAGGGAAAAGATGGCAAAGACCCTCTGGAAACCAGAGACTACCCCTGCTAAGTATCCTTGGGCTGCATACAAGTATATGGAACAATTTGCAAGTAAAACGGTTCTAGAGAAGTATAATCTTACCTTTGATCCGGAAAAGGCAGCAAAATTATTAGATGAAGCCGGGTATAAGCTAGGTCCTGGTGGTAAAAGAATTGGGCCTGATGGTAAACCCTTAGAGCTTGAGATTATAACGCCTGTTGCAACAACTGGATACGAATATCTAATTGCACAAGATGTGGCACAAGAAGCGGCGAAAATTGGAGTAACAATTACAGTAAAACATCTAGAAGGTCCGGTTTTTGACGAGTATGCTAGTACAGGTAAATTCCAAATAACATCTCATTGGCTATGTGGAGCAGGGGCAGACCCATTTGAACTTTATAGAAATCTTACAAGTGATAGAATAATGCCTTTAGGTCAAAGGGCTGTAAGAGGAAACTGGGTAAGACTTAAAGATCCAGCTCTGGATAAGCTTGTTAATAAGTTAGCTAATATGGCACCAGATTCTAAGGTAGCTTTAAATACTTATTATCAGGCATTAGAGGAATACCTTAAAGTTTTACCTGCTACTCCAGTTATACAGACTATCTATGTTATGGACTGGAATCAGACATACTGGAAAGGTTGGCCTACGGCAGATAATATGTATACTGTTCCGTTTACTTGGTGGGGTCACTTCCTGTTTGTTACATTTAATCTTAAACCTGCAAAGTAGCACATAACTCAATATTGAGAGGGGTAGGATTAATTCCTACCCCTCTACCGCAATGTTATAGGAGGAGATTGATGAATAAGCTGAAAGGTATTTTTAAACACTATATAGTTAGGCGTTTAGTCTCATATTTTTTTACGATATTTCTTGCATTTACCCTGACTTTCTTCTTCTTTAGACTAGTTCCAGGTAATCCTATTGGTGCTTTTATATTAAGTATGCAACAGAGATATTCTACAGGGGTATTACAGAGTAGTGAGGGGGATATTGTGGAAAGATACAAAGAGATGTTCGGGTTAAATGGAAACCTCTTTACACAATATGTAAGATACGTTAAAAATCTTGCTAGAGGGAATTTAGGTCCATCACTTACTGCTTTTCCTACTCCAGCTCAGAAGCTTATATTTGAATCTATTCCCTGGACGATAGGACTTCTTGGTGTGTCAGTGTTTATTTCTTGGTTGATAGGCCTTTTAATTGGAGTACTTATAGGATGGAAGAGAGATCTGTTACTTTCGAAAGTTATAGCGGGTCTTGCTATATTCTTCTCTCAAATACCTCAGTACTTTTTTGCTATATTTTTGGTATTTATTTTTGCTTATGTTCTTTTTGTATTACCTAGCTCTGGGGCTTACGATGCATTCTTAAGACCAGGCCTTTATCTAAAGTTTATAGCCAGTGTCTTAAGACATGCAATTTTACCGTCTCTATCTATTATACTAGCATCAGCAGCAGGATGGATAATATCATCGAGAGCTTTAGTAATTTCTATCTTAAATGAGGATTATTTAATTTTTGCCGAAGCAAAAGGACTGAGACCTTTTACTATACTGCGAAACTATGTAATGAAGAATGTTTTGCTTCCTCAGGTGACTGGGTTAGCTATTTCTCTAGGTTTTATTATGAACGGCGCATATATAGTCGAGTGGGTTTTTAATTATCCTGGTATAGGAAGGCTTATGACTAATGCTATAGGCATACTGGACTTTAATGTGATTCAGGGAGTTACTTTGCTCTCTATTATCACAGTTTTAACGGCAAATTTGATAATCGACCTGATATTACCCTTGCTTGATCCACGAGTACGTAGTGGACAATAGGAGGATAAGATGAAACAAACACAATTAGACCCGAAACTTATTATTGGAGGTATAATAATTTTCTTTCTTCTTTTTTTGGTTCTTTTTCAGCCATTATTGAACAAAGCAATCATAGGAGATACGAATCCCTTAACCGTTGGTATATTTCCGATGTATGAACCTCCTTCTCTAAGGCATCCATTAGGAACAGATAGGTTTGGTCGAGATATTCTAGCCTTAACTCTTCTGAGCCTTAAATACTCTTTAATTGTTGGAGCTATCGCCGGAGCTATATCAACGATTATAGGAATTATAGTAGGATTTAGTGCTGGATATAAGGGGGGATTAATAGATACTATTTTGAGAGGATTGACCGATACTATACTAGTAATTCCGTCTCTTCCTATTCTTATGATACTTTCCGCCTATGTTAAAGCTTTAAATATACTTACGATGGCCATTATACTTACCATATTTAGCTGGCCTTTCTCTGCTAGGGTTATAAGATCACAGGTAATGAGTATTAAAAATGCATTCTACGTAGACCTGGCAAAGATAAACAATATGAGCGATTTTGAGATAATAGCTCTTGAAATACTACCGAATCTTCTACCATTCCTAGGAGTTAGTTTTGCAGGTAGCGTTGTTGGGGCGATGTTAGCTGCCACTGGTTTGGAGGTTCTGGGTTTAGGTCCTTCTGGAATAACAACGTTGGGTATGATGATTAACTTTGCAATAGGCCAAGGTGCTTTAAGTATGGGAAAGTGGAATCTAATCTTTCCTCCGATATTTATGCTTGTATTAGTATTCTTAGGGGTTCAGTTAGTAAATATGGGTTTAGAGAGTACATACAACCCAAGACTTAGGAGATAGATTATGGAGGAAATTCTTAAAATTGAAAATCTTAAAATATACTATAGAAATGTAAGCGGACTGGCGAAGGCAGTGGATGGGGTATATTTAAACGTCTATCCCAATGAGATACTGGGAATAGCAGGAGAATCCGGCTCAGGGAAAACAACTATGATAAGTGGCTTAGTTAGATTAGTAAAACCTCCTGCTTATATTCCAGAGGGAAGTATATTTCTTAATTATAAAAGGAACGGAGATTTATTAAAAGTTGATTTACTTAAGATCTCCGAAAATGAAATGAGAGATTTTAGATGGAAGATTATAAGTTATATTCCACAAGGTTCTATGAATTCCTTAAACCCTGTACTAAGAATAAAAGATCAGATGATAGATGTTATTTTGGAGCATTCAGATAGGTCTAGAGAAGAAGCAGAATCTATGGTCCCAAATCTATTACGTTCTGTAAATTTGGAGCCTAATGTAGCAGATTTGTATCCTCACGAGTTAAGCGGGGGAATGAAGCAGAGAGTAATAATAGCTATGGCGTTGGCGCTTAACCCTAAAGTTGTTATAGCAGATGAACCTACTACAGCTTTGGATGTTGTAAGTCAGATGTCGGTTTTAAGTACATTATATCAGGTTTGTCGAAAAGTTAATGCCTCCTTAATATTAGTGACACATGATATGGCAGTTCATGCACAATTAACGGATAGAGTAGCCATAATGTATGCAGGGAAAATTGTAGAGGTGGGTCGAACTACTGAAGTATTTAAAAAACCCTTTCATCCATATACTAAGGCATTACTATTGTCTATCCCTACCATCGAAGGAGAGCCTAGAAGACTGGAAGGTATTTCTGGTTTAGCTCCTAGCCCTACAAATTGGCCTAGGGGTTGTCGTTTCCATCCTAGATGTCCTTACTCTAAAGAAGTTTGTAAGGAAAGAGAACCCGAAATGATTGAATTCGGACCAGGACACTATGTATCCTGTTTTCTTTATGGAGGTGAATAATGCCATCACTTCTTGAACTTAAGAATGTATCTAAAATCTTTTATGGAGCTAAAGGAAGAAGGGTACGGGCAGTAGATAAGGTAAATTTTTCTTTGCAAAAAGAAGAACCCCAAATAATCTCATTAGTTGGGGAAAGTGGTAGTGGTAAGACTACCATAGCTAGAATGATTCTAGGCTTGCTGCCCCCAACTGAAGGTGGTATATATTACCTAGACAAAGATATTTATGCTATGGATAAAAACGAGCGGAAAGAGTTTAGAAGAGAAGTGCAAGCAGTTTTTCAGGACCCTTATGGTATATATAATCCTTTCTATAGGGTAGATAGAGTTCTAGAAATACCCATTAAGAAGTTTAATCTAGCTACCTCTAAGGAGGATTCGCAGAGGTTAATTACTGAAGCTTTGGAAGCGGTAGGGCTTAGGCCTAAAGATATAATAGGGAAATATCCTCACCAATTAAGTGGAGGAGAAAGGCAGAGGGTAATGCTTGCCAGATTATATTTATTAAAGCCTAAACTAATTGTAGCAGATGAGCCGATTTCTATGATAGATGTAGCTCTTAGAGCGTTATTTCTTAATATACTTTTGGATTTCAAGAATAAGTATGGAATCTCGTGCATATTTATAACTCATGACCTTTCTTCTGCTTATTATCTTGGGGAGAACCTTATTATTCTTTATAAAGGAAGGATAGTTGAGAGAGGGAAAACCAATGAGATATTAACCAATCCATATCATCCGTATACAAAACTCCTTATTAAAGCTTTACTACCTCCAGATCCTGAGAAGAGGATATTAACGTCTATAGGTTCAGATGTTAGATTAAACGAAGATATTGCTCCATATAAAGAGAATTCCTGCCACTTTGCAAATAGATGTCCATCTAGTATGGATATCTGTAGAGAAAAGGCACCAGTAGCCGTTAAGATAAATGAAGATCACGAAGTAAGATGTTTTCTATATGATGAAAAAGGATAAAATAATATTTTATCTGATTCTTGTTTTCCTAATTCTTAAATCCTCACCCCTAAATGCTCAAGGTTATATAATTCCTAAGGGCTGTCTTAATTGTCCTCCTCATCCTATCAAGGAAAAACTAGAAGTATCTTTTTTCTATGAGAAAGGAGATCTGGAGTGTTTAAGGGTTCAGAAGCTTTTGGAGACTCTATCAGTGTCTTCAGGAAGTATAGTTTTTCAAATGAGGGATATCTCCCTATCTAATAATAGGGAGATATTTGATATGTTAGTTGATATATATCAGGGAGGGCGGGAACAATCTAAAAAAGTTCCCGCCATTTTCACTGAAAATAGATTATTCGTAGGTTATAGAGATATTTATAATAACTTTTATCTTCCATTGATATCAGAAATTGAGAAAGAATCCTCTAATAGTATAAGAGATTGGTTATCTAAAATTCTAAGAAGAATTAAGCTTAGTATTATAAACGCTTCAGAAGGACTATTAAGTGTCGCTGTTGTAACTGCAGGTTTGATAGATGGTATTAATCCGTGTGCTATATCTATACTGATATTTTTTATATTTTCTGTCTCTAAATTAGAAAATACTAGGAATTTAATATTACCTTCGGGTATTAGTTTTATTTTAGGAGTCTTTTTAGCCTATTTACTTATAGGGATGGGATTATTAAAACTACTTACAAGTCATTTACTTGTTTCTATATATAATTGGATATTTACATCTATGGGGGTACTAGCCTTTTCTATCTGTGGAATTAGTCTTCTAGATTTTTACTATGCTAAAAAGAAAGAGACAAGGAAGATTAAGTTACAGCTACCTTTAAGTTTTAAAAAAATTAGTCATTCTTTAATAAGAACTGTTTCGGCAAAAAATCTTCCCATAGTCTTTGGAATCGGAATTCTTATGAGTATCATAGAATTTCCCTGTTCAGGTCAGGTATATCTCCCAACTATTACCTTAATAGGTAATCCTCTTAGTAGCTTAAGACCTTTCTTATTCCTGTTACTTTATAATCTAATGTTTATTTTACCTTTAATAGTTATAGTGGTACTCTCTATCTTATGGACCTCTTCTGAAAGAATATCAAGTTTTGTTTCTAGATATTTGCCAGCGACGAAATTGCTAACTGCTATTCTTTTCTTTTTGCTAGGAATTTATATGCTAATATTCCCCTAAAATAGAAGCCGTCAGTCTTTCCTAATGGCACTGGTTATAGTATAATAGTAGTGGTTTAAATTCTATAAGAGATAGGAGTGATATATGGAAGGATTTCCTCTATCTTTCAGGGACGTAGGTCTCCTTTTGGGTGGTTTGAGCCTTTTCCTCTATGGTATATTACAGATGAGTTCTGGTTTAGAGAAGGCTGCTGGAGCTCGATTGAGAAGCATCTTTGAAAAAATCAGTGCTTCCCCCTGGAGAGGTCTACTCATTGGAGTAGTTGTAACTGCTATAGTTCAGAGTAGTAGTGCAGTCACCGTGCTTGTTGTTGGCTTCGTATTGGTTTTGGTATGCTATTTCTGGGGATCAATCTTATGGACTCATCGCTCACACTTCTTAGGACCTGGCCTCCCTTTTCAAAGGCTATGATTACTATGGGGGTAAATCCCATATTGGGTATTATAACTGGTGCTGCCATAACTGCCATTATTCAGAGTAGTAGTGTTACTACTAGTACGGTCGTAGCATTAGCTTCCAAAGGAGCAATGCCTCTGAGTTCTGCTGTACCTATAATTTTAGGGGCAAATATTGGGACCTGTGTGACCGCCCTTTTGGCAAGTATAGGGACTAATCTTTCTGCAAAAAGAACCGCTCTGGCTCATTTGCTTTTTAATGTAATAGGGGTGCTTTTGATATTCCCATTTTTGAAGCCCTTTATCAATCTTGTCTCTCATACGTCTACCGATGTTGCAAGACAGGTGGCTAATGCACATACCCTTTTTAATGTGATCTGGGCTTTTATCTGGATATGGTTTACCAGACAATATGCCTTTCTCATAAGGAAGATTTTACCCGGAAAGGAGAGGGTATTCCAGAGACCTACCCTTATACTCAATCCTATCTTATTGAATGCTCCTTCCACCGCTTTGGAGAGTGCTATAAAAGAATTGACAAGGATGACGGAGATAGTAAAGGATATGTATATACTGGCTTTTGAAGACCTTGAGAACAACTCCTTAAGCCATTATAAAGATATCCTGACCATGGAAAATATTACCGATGAACTTAAGTCTTCACTTATTAAATTCCTTACAAAACTTTCAGCCACTTCACTTTCTGAAGATGAGGCTAAGGAGTTAAATGCTATATTAAGGGCAGTAGACGATGTGGAGAGAATAGCAGACCATATAACCAATATTATGGAGAAGGTGGAACTAAAGATCTCTGATAGGGTAGAGTTTACCGAATATGCCAAGAAGGATCTAAATGAATTGAAGGAGCTTATCCTGAAGAATATGGATGAGTCCTTTGAGATGATTAGAGAAAGTGATATATCAAATCTTGAAAATGTATATACAAGAGAGGAACAGATTGATATCAAGGTCAAAGAATCTAAAGATAGTCATCTAGAAAGGATGAAACAGGGTATCTGTCTTCCAATGGCAGGGGTGATATATACAGATATACTGACTGACCTCGAGAGGATCAGTGATCACTGTATGAATATTGCTCAAGAATTCCATGAGGTCAATCTGGTAAAGAGAAATAGGAGGGTAAGTAAACACTTGTCAAGCGTCTAACTATATGTTATACTTTCACAAGAATTCGCATGCCTCACACCTCTAGGTCCACATTAGGTGGCAGTGGGGCAGAAGTTTAACTTAGAGGAGGAGAATGTATGGCAATAGTAACTATTAAACAGCTTTTAGAAGCAGGGGTCCATTTTGGACATCAGACAAAGCGTTGGAACCCCAAGATGAAGCCTTATATCTTTGCTGAACGAAATGGGGTCCACATAATAGACCTCCAAAAGACAGTGGTGTGTATGGAGAAGGCTTATGAGGTTGTAAGGGATATTTCTAGTAATGGGGGAAAGGTCCTCTTTGTTGGCACAAAGAAACAAGCCTATGAGGTTGTAAAGACAGAGGCAGAGAGATGTGGAATGCCTTATGTAAATCAGAGATGGCTTGGAGGTCTTCTGACAAATTTCCAGACGGTTAGAAGAAGCGTGGAGAAGTTAAAGAGATTAAGAGAGGAAAGAGACAGCGGGATGTGGGAGTCTTATACTAAGAGGGAGAGGAAGCATCTGGAGATCGAGCTGAATAGACTTGAGAAGTATGTAGGTGGGATTGAAAATCTTACCTCTTTACCAGACCTCTTATTTGTTATAGATACAAAGAAAGAGGAGAATGCAGTTAAAGAAGCCATAAGGCTTGGGATTCCAATTGTTGGTATAGTGGATACAAATGGTGATCCGGAGATTATAGACTATCCGATACCAGGAAACGATGATGCTATAAGAGCCATAAGGTTATACTGCAGTAAGATAGCGGATGCAGTTCTTGAGGGGGCAGGGATGAGGAAGGAGGAGGTTGAGGAAGAGATAACTGAGATGCCAAGTATAGAGGAGATTTCAGTGGAAGAAATCGAAGAAAAAGTAGCTAGTGAATACGAGGAGGAGACGTTAGATTGAGTATCAATATGGATTTGATAAAAGAACTTAGAGAAAAAACAGGGGCTGGGGTGATGGATTGTAAGAAGGCTCTTATCTCCGCTAATGGAGATATAGAAAAGGCTGTAGAGATACTTAGAAAGGAAGGGATTGCAGTAGCAGAGAAGAAAGGAGCTAGGGTAGCTAAAGAGGGAAGGATAGAAAGCTATATACATCCTGGAAATAAGATAGGTGTTCTTGTGGAGGTCAACTGTGAGACAGACTTTGTTGCAAGAACGGACGAGTTTAAGACCCTTACGAAAGAGATAGCTATGCATATAGCAGCGAGCAGTCCAAGATATATATCTGTAAACGATGTCCCCCAGGATGTCTTGGAGAAGGAAAAAGAGATATACGCAACTCAGGCTAGGAACGAAGGAAAGCCCGAGCATGTTATAGATCGTATCGTTCAGGGAAAGATAGAGAAGTTCTATCAAGAAGTATGTCTTTTAGAACAGCCCTGGGTTAGAGATCCTGAGAAGAGGATAAAAGACATCATCAATGAGGCTATAGCTAGATTGGGAGAGAATATTATAGTGAGGAGATTTGTCAGATTTGAATTGGGGAAAGATTGATGGAAGGGGAAATTAAGTATAGAAGAATCCTGCTGAAACTGAGTGGTGAGGCTTTTAAAGAAAATTCTGAGCCTATAGGTTATAATTCCCTTATAAGGATTGCTGAAGAGATCGAATCGGTATATAAATTGGGTGTGCAGATAGCTATAGTTGTTGGTGGAGGTAATGTCATCAGGGGCATTACCTCCAGTTCTCTATCTATAGATAGAGCTACTGCAGATTATATGGGAATGCTGGCTACAGTTATAAATGCTCTTGCGTTACAGGCAAGGTTAGAGTCTATGGATATACCTACGAGGGTTCAGACCTCTATAGAGATGAGGCAGATAGCTGAACCCTATATACGCAGGAGGGCTATAAGACACTTGGAGAAGGGAAGAGTCGTCATATTTGGAGGGGGGACTGGAAATCCATTCTTCAGTACAGATACAGCCGCCGCACTAAGAGCAGCAGAGATTGGGGCAGAAGTAATGATAAAGGGTACCAAGGTAGATGGAATATATGACTCCGATCCTACCAAGAATCCTAATGCGATTAGATATCCAGAGATAAAATATATGGATATATTGAGTAAGGAATTGAAAGTTATGGATGCAACAGCGGTATCTCTCTGTATGGAGAATAAGATTCCGATAGTTGTGTTCAATATATCAGAGAGAGGCAATCTCAGAAGGCTTATCTGCGGAGAAGAGATAGGAACACTAGTAAAGGGGTGACATTAGATGGACGAAAAGGCTTTCACCCGTAGTGTAGAAGAAAAGATGAAACAGTCTATAACAGTTTTCCAGAAGGAACTTGTTGGTATAAGGACGGGAAGAGCCAATCCTGCCCTGGTGGAAGAGTTGATGGTAGATTATTATGGAACCCCTACTCCACTTTTCCAGTTAGCGAAGATAACCACACCTGATCCCAGGACCATACTTATTCAGCCATGGGATAAACAGGCACTTCAGAGTATAGAGAAGGCTATCTTGAAGTCCGATCTCAGCCTGACCCCAATAAACGATGGTACCTCGATAAGACTCAATATTCCTTCTCCTACAGAAGAGAGAAGGAAGGAATTGGTGAAGCTGGTAAGGAGAAAGGGTGAGGATGCCAAGGTCGTGATAAGGAATATAAGAAGAGCAGGGGTAGAGGAGTTGGAAAAGGAGAAAAAGAATAGCAAGATCTCTGAGGATATAGAAAAGAGGCTCAAAGATCAGCTCCAGAAGATCACAGATAAATATATAGAAGAGATAGACAAGATTTTGGCAGAAAAAGAAAAGGAGATAATGGAGGTATAATTTTTGGAGGTAAACAATATACCTGTCCATGTAGCCATAATTATGGATGGCAATGGACGCTGGGCTCAGGCTAGAGGATTACCAAGAATCTATGGCCATCAAGAAGGGAAGCGCAATGTAAAGAGGATAGTTAGACACGCTGCCAATCTTGGTATAAAGTATTTGAGTCTCTTTGCTTTCTCCACTGAAAATTGGAAGCGACCTAAAGAAGAAGTAAACGGTCTTATGGAAATTCTAAGGTTGGGGCTCCAGGAGGAAAGGCCTGAGTTTATCAGGGAGGGAATAAATGTTGTCTTTTTTGGAGACAGGTCCAAGTTACCCAGGGAAGTCCTTGAAGAGATGGAACTGACTGAATTCCTGACCGCTTCTAATAATAGGCTCTATCTGGCTTTTGCCATCAATTATAGTGGAAGAGACGATATCTTGAGAGCAGTAAAGAGGATCTCCCAGAAAGTAGCCAGAGGCGAGATAGATATCAGTGAGATAGATGACAGGTTGATCTCTCAGGAATTAGATACACGAAATTTCCCCGATCCTGATCTTATAATACGAACCAGTGGAGAACTGAGAATAAGTAACTTTTTCTTATGGCAATCCGCCTATAGTGAATTTTATTTTACCTCGGTCTTATGGCCTGACTTCGATGAGAAGGAGTTCGACTTAGCGATAGAAGCCTACCAAAGCAGAAAGAGAAGATTTGGAGGCATTTAGTTTTTAATGACTGAAAGAATTATAACCGCAATTATTGGTATCCCGATAGTTCTTGGTTTTATAAGATTAGGAGGTATTCCCCTTCAGATCTTTCTTCTGCTCCTTTTTACTATAGGGTTTCTTGAATACAGTAGACTTGCAGGACAGATGAATATAAAGATAAGATTTTGGGAGGGTTTGGTTGGAGGTATCTTTATACTTGTCTGGAGTTGGGAATATGCCACAAGTGTCCTGCAGACACTTATACTCTTATGGGTCTATCTTATGCTCTATTTTATAATTATGCAGAATATAGAGAATAGTCTGTCGATCATATCCGCCACCATATTTGGCCTTCTATATCTGGCAGTTCCGCTATCTATGTTTCTTGTGATGAGAAAGTTTGATCCTGCTGGATACTGGTGTACTATGGTGATGGTAGGAACCTGGACTTTTGACTCCACCGCCTACTTTGTGGGGAAAAAATTTGGAAGGCATAAACTTGCCTCTATCTTAAGCCCCCTCAAATCTTGGGAAGGTTTCATTGGAGGATTGATAGCTACAGTGATAGCCGTATTCTTATTTCGAAGTAACTTTGAAGGTATTATAATAGGATTGGCTCTTGGGTTAGGAGTTCAGGCTGGAGACCTTTTTGAATCCCTCCTTAAGAGGGAGGCTAATGTGAAAGACTCTGGAAGCATCATACCTGGCCATGGTGGTGTTTTAGATAGGTTTGATGGATTTTTGGTTGGGGTTGTTTTTGTCTTCCCCATAATAAGATTTATAGTTGGTGGTATATGGTAAAGAATCTGATCCTTATAGGCTCTACCGGTGCCCTTGGTAACCAGGTCCTCGATGTTATAAGGGAATTTAGAGATCAGTTTAAGATAATAGGACTTGGAGCCAGACGAGATTCTGAGAGATTAGCGTTACAGGTGAGGGAGTTTTGCCCAAAGTATGTCCTGCTTGCAGAGGAAAATAATCTCTCTCCATCTTTAAAATCCGCTATAGAGTCTATAGGTAGCAGATTCTTTTATGGAATAGATGGACTTAAGAAAATCGCCTCTGTGGAAGAGGCGGATCTGGTTGTAATAGTAATGGGAGGGGCACTGGGGATATATCCTCTCTGGGAGGCTATAAGGTATAATAGAAATGTAGCTATAGCGAATAAAGAGTCTATAGTTATGATGGGCGAGATAATAAGAGAGCTGGCAAAAAGTAAAGGGATAAATCTTATACCGATAGATAGTGAACCCAGTGCAATATTTCAGTGCCTGAAGAGTCTAAACAGCATTGATGAGCTGGACCATATTATCCTTACCGCTTCTGGTGGACCGTTTAGAAGATTAACCCGCGAGCAACTTGAATGGGTAACTCCAGAAGAGGCAACAACTCATCCTGTGTGGAAGATGGGAAAGAGGATAAGTGTTGATTCTGCTACCCTTATGAATAAAGGTCTTGAGTATATAGAGCTACACAAGTTTTTTGACATACCGTATGAAAGGATACAGATAGTTGTGCATCCTCAGGGTATTATCCATGGGGCTATAGGTTTAAATGATGGAACCTTTTTCGCTCTTATGAGTAATCCTGATATGAGGATACCCATACTTTATGCACTTTCCTATCCTGAGAGAAAGCTGACATCCTGGAAGAAGCTGAATCTTGTAGAGCTGAGAGAACTTACATTTGAACCACCGGATGTTGATCGCTTTCCCGCATTAAAGATAGCAATGGAGGCGGGGAAAAAGGGTCTTTCTTATCCTATAGTACTTAATGCTTCTGATGAGGTGGCAGTTGAACTTTTTCTCAATCGAAGGTTGAAGTTTACCGAGATACCTATCCTCGTGGAAGAGGTTCTATCCAGACATAACCCATCTAAGGTAGACTCTGTAGATATGGTAATGGAGATAGATGATTGGGCAAGAAAGGAGACTATTAAAATATTTGATAAGGTGATGAGAAGATGAATCTACTGTATTTTCTCATATTAGTTGGGGTACTTGTCCTGGTTCATGAGTATGGTCACTATATACAGGCTAGATTACACGGAGTTGGAGTTATTGAGTTTTCTATAGGTTTTGGCCCCAGTATATTTTCCTTTGAGAGAAACAGGACAAGATTTTCTATAAGGTTACTCCCATTTGGTGGATATGTGAAACTTGCAGGTTTAGATACAGAAGAAGGAATAGATGATGAATCTAGCTTCCACAAGAAGAGCTGGCTAGCAAGATTTTCTATATTAGCCTCTGGTGGAATTATGAATTTCTTACTGGCTATAGTTATCCTGTTTATGCTCTTCCTTATAGGGGTCCCTACCGTTATTCCTACCGGGATCAATTCTGTGCTTCCCGGCTCTCCTGCAGATATGGCAGGGTTAAAACCTGGAGACAGGATCATCTCTATAAATGGAAAAACAGTAGCTACCTCTCAGGACATAACTCAGGCGATACAGAGTTCCAGGGATAAGGTTATAATAGAAGTTGATAGAAATGGAACGATTATGACTTTTGAGGTAGAACCAAGGTACGACCCTTCTCAAAAAAGGAGATTAGTGGGTATTACCCTGCCATTCTTTACCGAAGTCAGATACCCTGTATTTGAATCTCTCAAGATGGCACTAGTTACATTTGGAACTATTATAGCTGGTACGTTAGATGCCCTCTGGAAACTCATAACAGGTAGACTCGGTGCTGAATCCTTTAGCGGTCCTATTGGAGTAGCAAAGATAACCGGTGTGGCAGCCCAGATGGGCATAAAGGTCTTTATGCAGCTTATGGCTTTTCTGAGTATACAGTGGGGTTTATTTAATCTCTTACCAATTCCTGCCCTTGATGGAGGAAGAATCCTGTTCCTTATTTTAAACCTCTGGAAGAGGTTGAGGATAACCCCCGAAAAGGAGAACATCGTTCATTATATAGGTTTTCTTCTTTTGATAGCACTGATGATAATAATTACCATAGGAGATGTAAGAAGATTCTAATGTGGAGGAGAGAAGATACTTTTCCCATAAAGATCGGGAATGTTACTATAGGCGGTGGAAACCCTATTGCAGTTCAGTCTATGACAAACACCCCTACAGAGGATGTTGTCTCTACCGTTTCCCAGATAAAGAGATTAGAAAGGGTTGGGTGTGAACTGGTCAGAGTAGCAGTACCTACAAAGGATTCTGCACTGAAACTTGGATTAATCAAAAGAAATGTTTCCATTCCAATTATTGCAGACCTGCATTTTGATCTGTCTCTCGGTTTTATAGCATTGGAGATGGGAGTCGATAAGATAAGGATAAATCCAGGTACCGTACCAAATAGGGAGATACTGAAAAAGCTCGTGATGGAAGCTAAGGCTCGTAATATCCCCATAAGGGTTGGTGTAAATAAAGGTTCTCTACCAGATTCTTACAGTAAAGATAAAGAAGGGCTGGTAAGGTGTGCGCTGGACTATGTAAAACTTATTGAGGATTGGGGTTATAACAATCTGGTGGTGTCTATCAAATCTTCCGATCCGGAAGAGACTGTAGAAGCCAATAAACTACTAGCCTCACATCTCCGATATCCGATATCTCTGGGGGTAACAGAGGCAGGTGGAGGTTGGAGAGGTATAGTAAAATCTTCAGTAGGCTTAGCCCTGGCGCTAAAAGATGGAATTGGAGATACTGTCAGGGTCTCTCTTACTGGTGATCCAGTTATGGAGGTAAAGGTTGCTTACGAGATATTAAGGAGTTTGGGGTTAAGGAGTCGTGGGGTCAACTTAATAGCCTGTCCTACCTGTGGAAGGTGTCAGGTTGATTTGGAATCTTATTATCAGGAGATTGAATCTGCTTTAGAAGAGGTAACAATCCCAATAGATGTCGCAGTTATGGGTTGTAGTGTAAATGGACCTGGAGAGGCAAAACTGGCTGATTGTGGTATTGCCTTTGGAAAAGATAAAGCGGTGTTCTTTATAAAAGGCAAAATAGTTGGAACATTTGAGCCAAAAGAGGCTATTGAAAGACTTATTACCTTTGTAAAGGAGGAGGCTGAAAGATCCGGAGATGAGAATGTCTCAGCTTTTTTACTATCCACAGAAAGAGATACCTAGAGATGTAGAAGCAATAAGTCATATGCTTATGATCAAGAGCTGTATGATAGAGAGAGTAGCATCTGGCATATACGATTTTCTACCTCTAGGTTTTCGTGTGTTAAAGAAGATAGAGGATATAATCAGGAGAGAGATGTTGGCAATAGGCGCCCAGGAGGTTCTTCTCCCTGCTCTTCATCCGAGTGAACTATGGAAAATGACTGGAAGATGGGATGAGTATGGCGAAGAACTGTTTAAACTGACAGATAGGCATAACCGTATGATGTGTCTGGGTCCCACCCATGAAGAGATCATAACTGCTCTTATAAGAGCTAAGATAAACTCTTACAGACAGCTTCCATTTATGCTTTTTCAGATACAGACAAAATTTAGAGATGAGCCCAGGCCAAGATTTGGTATCATAAGAAGCAGAGAATTTATAATGAAGGACCTTTACAGCTTTCATGCGGATGAGGAGAGTCTGGATGAGGGTTATTACAAGGTCTATCATGCGTATAAGAATATCTTCGATGCAATCGGCTTGGAATACAAGATTGTCGAGGCAGAGAGCGGACCTATAGGGGGAGATGTCTCTCATGAGTTTGTAATAATAGCTGAGAGCGGTGAGGACGAGATAGCTTACTGTTCCTCCTGCAGTTATTCAGCTACCACCGAAAAGGCGGAGTATAAACCTCTAATAGTTGAAGATAGTGAAGATCTGCTTCCGGTAGAAAAGGTATACACTCCCGGATTGAAGAGTGTAGAGGAAGTATCAAGGTATCTCAATGTTCCTCCATCGAAGTTAATAAAAACTGTTATAATAAAAGCAGACGGTAGAAATATCGCCCTACTGGTGAGAGGGGACAGTGAGGTGAACCTCAATAAAGTAGAAGAACATCTGGGGGTCAAGAATGTTGCCCTTGTGGAGGATACCGAGACTTCAGCCCCATTAGGTTTTGTTGGTCCTTTAGGTTTGAGTGGGGTAGAGATTATAGCTGACCCCGAGATAAAAGGTATAAGGAACGGGGTGGTGGGGGCTAATGAGGCAGACTATCATTTCAGAAATGTTAATATTGGTAGAGATTTTGAGCCTGCACGTTTTCTCCCTATAAGGAAAGTAAAGAAGGGAGACTTATGCCCGAGGTGTGGAGGGGAGCTTATCATATCTAAAGGGATAGAGGCAGGACATATCTTTAAACTGGGGACAAAGTACAGTGAACCTATGGGTGCTGTCTTTCAGACAGCTACAGGGCAATTAAAGCCTGTAATAATGGGATGTTATGGTATAGGGGTAAGTAGACTTGTAGCTGCCAGCATAGAGCAGAATAACGATAAGAATGGTATTATCTGGCCCAGAAATATCGCCCCATATGAGATATATATACTCCCTACGGACTGGAATAATCAAACAATAAGAAGTTTTGCTGAAAGCTTATACAATGAACTCTCCGGGAAGGGGTATGAGGTAATTCTAGACGATAGGGACGAGAGAGCCGGGGTAAAGTTTATGGATGCTGATCTTTTGGGGATTCCCCTTCGTATTACCATAGGGAATAAGTTCATAAAATCCGGTATAGTTGAAATTAAGAACAGGAGAAAGCCAGATACCATAGAGGTCAGTTCTGAAGAAATTCTAGATAGAATAGAAGAGGTATTCTGATGTGAAAATATTATTCCTTACTGCAAGTATAGGAACAGGACATAACAAGGCTATAGAGTCTGTAGCAAACGCCCTCAACATAATTAGCAGAGAAAAAGGGTTAGAAGATATTGAGTACGAGATAGTTGATGTATACCACTATATAAATGTGGCTCTTGGTAAGTTTGTATCCAAAAGTTATGAAAGGATAGTTAACATTGCCCCAAATCTTTACGGCTATTTTTATACCATAGGAGAGGATTCTACCGCCCTAAAAGAATTTCTCCACCATATAGGTGTAGGTAAGGTAAAAAATCTCATCGAAGAGTATGATCCAGATATAATAGTCTCATCGCATGAGTCTCCATCAGGTATGGTGGCAAATCTTAAACAGGAATATGGATTAAAGAAGGAATTGATAGGTATAATAACAGATTTTAGAGCTCACCCCTTCTGGGTGTATAAAGAGATAGATAAGTATATGGTTCCTAACGAGTTTACAAGGGATTATCTTATAAGGGAAGGTGTCCCTTCGGAGAAGATACATATCACCGGTATACCGGTGGATCTAAGGTTTGCCCAGGAGTATAATAAGGAAGAACTGAAGGAGAAGTTCAAACTTGATCCCGATAAGTTTACTATACTTTTGATGGGAAGCTGGCTTGATATAGGTATAGACAGCCTTATCGAAGCCCTGGATAAGTCTTCGCTACCGATACAGATTATTGCAGTCTCTGGAAAGAATGAAAAGTTAAAGGAGAGACTGGAGAAGATAAAGGATAAGGCTACCATACCGTTAACGGTTTTTGGATTTATCTCCAATGTATACGAGGTAATGCATGCATCAGACATAATAGTAACTAAACCTGGAGGTCTCATCTCTTCTGAAACCCTGGCTGCCGGGCTTCCTATGATTATAGTTAATCCCATACCAGGACAGGAAGAGTTTAATGCCCTATATCTCACAGCTGAAGGGGCTGCCATAAGGGTGAATAAGCTCTCTGAAGTTCCAATTATAATAGATCTGCTATTGAGAAGCCCTGATAGGATAAGAGAAATGTCTGATAATGCCAGGCGGATAGGAAGACCAAGGGCAAGTTTTGAAATAGCAGAGATTATTCTATGCAGAAGGGGTTAGTAGAGGTATATACCGGGAATGGTAAGGGTAAGACTACATCTGCATTTGGCCTTGTATTAAGGGCTTTAGGTAGGGGTAAAAGGGTAATCATATTTCAGTTTATAAAATCTAGCGATTTTCCATCTGGTGAGGTTATAGCATTAAAAAAGGCTTTCCCGGAAGTTGAGATTATTCAGGGAGGTAGTGGCAGATTTATAAAAGGTAGTCCTACCGAAGAAGATATCTCTATGGCTAAAAATCTTTACAAGAAGGTAGTCCAGTCCGCCTCTTCTGGAGAATACGATATTGTGATTGTAGATGAGATATTTCCTGCGTATAATGTTGGATTAATTACCCTGGAGGAGATATTGGAGCTTATAGAAAAAAAGGCTGATAATACAGAACTTGTTCTTACTGGTAGGGGAGCACCTGAAGAGGTCATAAGATTATCCCATCTGGTTACAGAGATGAGAGAGATCAAACACCCTTATAAAGAGGGTGTAAAAGCCAGGATGGGTATAGAATATTAAAAAGGAGGCGATTCCCTTGAATGGGTATTTTATGCTTGTACTCCATACCCACCTCCCTTTTGTTAAAGGAAAGGGTGTGTGGCCCTTTGGAGAAGAGTGGCTCTATGAAGTTATGTATGGTTCCTACATTCCTCTGGTTAAGGCATTAGAGGACCTTTATGAGGATGGGGTGGTTCCTAACGTTACTGTCAGTATAACCCCTGTACTTCTTTCACAGCTGGTAATGCCTGAATGTATAGATGGATTCAGAAAATATATAGCAAGGAAGATAGAACTGATAAATGCCGACAGAGAATATTTTAAATATACCCAGGAGACAGATCTTGTTAATCTGACATTCTATTATCGAGATATCCTGGAAGAGAGATTGAAGTACTTTGAAGAAATAGGTGGAAATCTGGCAAGAAAGCTTTCCGAATTGGCGAAGAATGGAGCGATAGAACTTATCAGTTCTTCTGCAACCCATGCATATTTACCACTCTTAAGGAATGAAAAGTCTGTAAGACTTCAACTCAGGGTGGGTAAAGAAGAGCATATAAGCATTACTGGACTTATTCCCTATGGGATGTGGCTACCAGAGTGTGCATATAAGCCTGGACTTGAAGATTTTATGTCTGAATTGGGATATCGCTTTTCTTTCTTTGAAGAACATGCTATTCGCGGTGGAAAAGCCTATAGCCCCTACGGAGAAGAGATTGACTCTCAGGTGTCTCCAAGGGATTATTCTGTATTTAAGCCTTACTACATAAGAAATACCAAGGTTTCTGCTTTTGGAAGGGTTGGAGACCTTTCTGGTCAGATATGGTCAAAGGATTTAGGATATCCTGGAGACGCACTTTACAGGGAGTTTCACAAGCGTAAAGAAGGATCAGGATTACAGTACTGGAGGGTTACTGGTCCTAATGTGGATTTAGGCGCAAAAGAGCCTTACAATCCGGACCTTGCACTGAAGAAGATAAAGGAACATGCCGGACATTTCCTCTGGAGGTTGGAGAGGACGGTAGAGGATGCCGGGGTGGATAATCCGGTTATAGTAACTCCTTTTGATACTGAACTTTTTGGTCACTGGTGGTGGGAAGGTGTTGAGTTTATAAAAGAGTTACTTATAAGAATAAACTCTTCGAATATAGTAAAGACAGTAACTCCCAGTAAGTATCTGGCAAGTTTTCCTCCCGATGACTCTATAGAGATACCTGAATCGAGCTGGGGCGTTGGTGGAGGACACGAGGTCTGGTATAATGAGAATACCAGGTGGATGTGGGAGAAGATATATGAGGTCGAGAATAAGATAGATAAGATCTTTTCAAACAGAGATTTTTCTGGCTGGCAGGAGAGAATCGCCGATCAGATAATAAGGGAGTTTCTTCTCCTTACGAGTTCTGACTGGGAGTTTCTGATATATACGAGATCTGCCGGAGACTATGGAGAGAAGAGATTCAATGAACATCTCACCAATATAAAGCTCCTTATTGATTTACTTGACAAACCGGTATTATCAGGTGACGATAAGGAATTTGTTATAGCTCTTGAAAAACTTCATTCACTTTTTCCCAATCGAAGATTGTGGTCCTTCTGGAGGTGAGATCAGTGGATGTATTTCTGGTAGCAAGTGAGGTAAATCCGTTTATAAAGGTTGGAGGCCTTGCTGATGTCGCCGGGGCTCTTCCTAAAGCCCTTGCCCGTCTTGGATGTAAGGTGTCTATAGCGATGCCAAAATATCGACAGATAAGTCTGGAAGGATATGTGCCATCTAATTTCATCGATGTTCTGGATGTACCGTTAGGGTATGGCAATGAGACGGCAAGTGTGGAAAAGATTTCTATTTCAGAATATATATCTGTTTATCTTATTGGAAATGGAGCTTATTTCCAGAGGGAGTCTCTCTATAATCTTCCTGACGATACAAGGCGTTTTATATTCTTCTCCAGAGCGAGTTTTGAGTTAGCCAGAGTCTTAACCCCAGATATCATTCACTGTAATGACTGGCATACCGCTCTGGTATCTGGTTATGTCAGATACTACTGGGATAGAGGAACAGTAGGGACTCTCTTTTCAATACATAACCTCGCTTATCAGGGTCTATGTGAAAAGGATATGTTTGTATACTCGGGTCTACCTGAAGGCGCATTCAATCCTGAAGAGGTAGAATACTATGGAAGGTTCAATATTATGAAGTCTGGTATAGTCTATAGCGATATGATCAATACAGTAAGTCCCACCTATGCCGAGGAGATTAAGACCCCGGAGTTTGGCTGTGGTTTAGATGGACTACTGAGGAAAAGATCGGATGTACTGGTTGGCATATTGAATGGAATAGATGAAGAGGAGTTTAATCCCCAGACTGATAGATATCTACCTGTGAGATTTTCAGTAGATTCTTTGGAAAAGAAAGAAGATGTAAAGAAAATCTTACTGGGCAATCTGGGACTTTCATACAGTGATAATATCCCTGTAATTAGTTTCATCGGTAGACTCTGGGATCAGAAGGGCATAGATATCCTTATTCAGGCTATACCGGAGATTATTAAGAGGGATAGTTACCTGGTAATACTGGGGACAGGTTCTGAGTACTATCATCAGATATTGACCGAGCTTGGTGAACAGTATTCTGGAAAGATCTCTGTAAACTTGAGGTTCGATAATAAACTTGCCCATCTCATATACGGCGGCTCGGATTTTCTCCTTATGCCATCAAGGTTTGAACCATGCGGTCTAGGACAGATGATAGCTATGAAGTATGGGACTATTCCTATAGTCAGAGGTATAGGTGGACTTAAGGATACAGTAGAGGATGGGAGAACGGGTTTTGTATTTTTCGACTATACCTGTAACGCACTGCTGGAAAGCATAGATAGAGCCCTTGATCTTTATCGTAACAACAGGGGTAGATTGAATGAGATAAGAAAGAATGCTATGCTTGAAGATCATTCTTGGAGTAATTCAGCCAAAAAGTATCTGGAAGTCTATAATAAAATATTAGCATCAAAGAAAGGGTGAAAGTCTGATGTCAGAGCTTCGAAAAGACCCCGTGACCAGAAGATGGGTAATAATAGCTACTGAGAGGGCTAAGAGGCCTTCGGATTTTGCAAGACCAAAGACTGAGAATAGAAATCTACCTGAATATGTAGATAACTGTCCATTCTGTGAAGGTAATGAGGGGCTTACTCCACCGGAACTTATGGCTTATAGACATGCTGGTACTCAGAAAGATGCCAGGGGATGGTGGATAAGGGTGATACCGAATAAATACTCTGCGGTAAGCCCCGATGTGCAGTTAGAAAGAAGGGGGATAGGAATGTATGATGTGGCTACAGGTTATGGGGCCCATGAGATCATTATAGAGAGTCCATACCACAACAGGACTATGGCTAATATGTCTGAAAAAGAGATCGAAGAAGTCCTCTGGGCATATAGAGATAGGATCCTCGAACAGGCTAAAAACCCTGAGATAAAATACGCCATAATCTTCAAGAATTATGGAGCTGAGGCTGGGGCATCTTTAGAACATCCTCACTCACAGCTTATAGCCCTTCCTGTAGTTCCTAAGAGGGTCCTAGAGGAGTATGAAGGGGCTAGAGATTACTATGCCTATAAAGAGAGGTGTCCTTACTGTGACATAATAAGGCAGGATAAGAGTGATGGGGAGAGGGTGATCTATGAGAACGATCTCTTTATAGCCCTTGCTCCATTTGCCTCCCCTTCACCATACGAGGTAGATATCCTGCCAAAACAACACGCATCTACATTTGAGAAGATAGGTAAGATAGAGATAATGGAACTTGCAAAGATCTTTAAGGTCATCTTCTGGGCGCTTTCTGAGGTCCTTAATGACCCTCCTTACAATTTTATACTCCATAATATTCCTTTTAGAGGTAATGGCACGGAGTTCTTCCACTGGCATTTTAATCTTGTCCCAAGGATCACGAAGCTAGCAGGTTTTGAGTTGGGTTCTGGTTTCTATATAAACCCTGTAAAGCCAGAAGATTCTGCTAAGGCATTAAGAGATAAAATTAACTCTATATAGGAGGACTTCTATATGGTTTCGACCCTCTATGTAGCATTAGTCTGGCATCATCATCAGCCTACATATAAAGACCCGAGAACTGGTAAATATCTGCTTCCATGGACCAGGATGCATGCGGTAAAAGACTATTTTTATATGGCTAACATTCTCGCCTATTTCCCGGATGTTCACTATACAGCCAATATAACTCCTGTACTTATCTCACAGCTTAATGATTATATTTATAACTATGCAGGAGATGTGTATCTTGATGTATTGAGGAAACCTCCGGAAGAATTGACATATGAGGAGAAGAAGTTATTACTTGAATACTCATTTATACTAAATCCTGAGTATTTTATAAAGCCTTTCCCGGGTTATTATTCTCTCTATAGTAAAGTAAATGCCCTTGGTATAGAGAGGGCAATAGAAGAATTATCTAAACAGGAGATCCTTGATATTCAGGTTTGGGGTAATCTTGCCTGGTTTGATCCCCACTTTAAAAAGGATGACCCGGTAATAAAGAGACTACTGAGAGAAGAACATTTTTCCGAGAATCATAAGAGACTTGTGATAAGGAAGCAGTTAGAGGTAATAAGTTCGGTTCTCCTGAGATATGGTGAGCTCTTGGATCTGGGTCAGACAGAGATTATCACCTCTCCTTTCTATCATCCAATACTTCCGCTAATTGTAGATACAGATATCGCTAAAGATGTAGGCATAAGTAATCTTCCCAGAATAAGATTTCGATATCCAGAGGATGCTGAACTTCAATTGAGATATGCTATAGATACATATGTATCAACCTTTGGAACAACACCAGGCGGTATATGGCCATCAGAGTTAGCGGTAAGTAGTGAGGCTCTGAGTCTTCTAAAGTCTCTTGGGTTCAGATGGGCAATAACAGATGAGGATATCCTTGCTAAGACTTTGGGTAAAGGTCTTAGAGGTCCTGAAGATAAACCCCTCACCCCAGAGATACTGTACAGACCTTACTTCTTGGAGACTCAAAATGGGAAATTGATAGTGATATTTAGGGATAAATTTTTGTCGAATCTTATAAGTTTTAAATACTACAGACTGAACCCTCAGGATGCTGCCATAGACCTTGTAAGAAGGCTTGAAGAGATAAGATTCAGCTTGCCACCAGGCAGGAAATACCTTGTAACTATAGCTCTGGATGGGGAAAACTGCTGGAACTATTATCCAGAAAATGGCTGGGGATTCCTCACCTCTTTATATATGAGGCTTTCAGAGACTGCAGGATTAAAGCCAGTAACTATTTCTGAATTTATAGAGTTAGATGGAGATTTTGATGTACTGAGTAATATCTCTTCAGGTTCCTGGATAAATATGTCTTTTGATACCTGGATAGGCGAACCTGCCACAAATATTGCCTGGGAATATCTGGGAATGGTGAGGAAGGATCTAGAGGATTGTAAAGACTGTATTACTAAAGAGGTGTATGATTCTGCCCTTAGAGAAATACTTATAGCCGAAGGAAGTGACTGGTTCTGGTGGTATAACAGACACCATACTGTGAAGGAGGATAAGGTCTTTGATGAGCTTTTCAGGGCGCATCTTAGAGAGGTCTATGCGAAGATCAATAGACCTGTTCCTCAATTTCTCAATAAGGCTATAGAGAAATTATGATTGATAAAATATGGAGGTGATCTTTTATGTATAGAAGGTTTAGCCGGTGATACCCATTCCCATATAGAAGAGATTGCCCGTAGGGTTATGCTTATAAAACAGGTTAGAAAAGAGGTCGGTAGAGAAAGACTACTTTTACTAGATGCTGGTGATGTATTTTCTGGGACTCCCTATTTCACCATCTATAAAGGCTCTGCCGATGTGAGATTTATGAACTATGCCGGTTACGATGCTATGACCCTTGGTAATCATGAGTTTGATATGGGTCCTAAACCCCTGGCAAGCTTTATAGAAAAGGCAAGATTTCCTGTCTTGTGTGCTAACTTCGATTTCTCAAAGGAAGAGGACATTCCCATACATTACCTGGCAACTATCCAGCAGTTGTAGCCCACGACAGTGAAATAACCCTGGTGGTACAGGCTAATGAGTATGGTAAATATCTTGGTCGTCTGGATGTGGTCTTTGGAGATAATGGTATTATTCAGAGCTGGAAGGGAAGCTTAATAGCTGTTGATAATAAGATTCCAGAAGAGGCTCTTTGTAAAGCCAAACTTGATGACTACAAAAAGCCTGTTACAAGACTGATGAATGCAGTAGTAGGAGAGTCTCTGGTTGATCTTGATGGAGAAAGGAGCAGGGTGAGATCTCAGGAGACAAATCTTGCCAATCTTATTACAGACGCTATGTTAGCTAAGGCTAAGATTGTAAATGCGGTTATTGCCATACAGAATGGTGGAGGCATCAGGGCATCAATCCCCAAAGGTAAGATAACACTTGGTCAGATAATGACTGTGTTGCCATTTGGGAATTATCTGGTCTCGTTAGACCTTACGGGACAACAGATCATAGAGGCATTAGAAAATGGTGTCAGTCAGGTAAAGGATCTGGCAGGTAGATTCCCTCAAGTATCTGGATTGAGATTTGTATGGAACCCTAATGCTGAACCAGGGAAGAGGATTGTTAGCGTAGAGGTAAAGAACCCAGATGGCACATATCAGCCAATAGATCCTACCAGGACTTACAGGGTAGTGACTAATAACTTTTTAGCCCAGGGTGGAGATGGATATACTGTATTTCAGAAGGGAAGTAATTTTATAAATCTTGGTTTTGTAGACTACGAGGTTTTGAGAGAGTACATCCAAGCGCATTCCCCAGTGAATCCAATGGAGCCCCTTTATTCTACTAGATCATCTTTATTCCATCCGTCTTTAAGAATTCTATAATCTCGTCTATATATCCAAAAGCAAGGCATACTACTGTGTCTGCTCCTCCGTAATATATGGCGATCCTACCTGTTTGAGAGTCGCATAGTGCTGCGCATGGAAAGGCTACATTCGGAACATCTCCCACACATTCGTATAACTCCTGAGGTGAAAGCAGATAACTCCTAGACCTGTACTTTACTATCCAGGGCTTCTCATTATCTAACAGGGCGCATCCAAAACTATAGACATAGCCATTACAGGAGAGCAATACCCCATGATATATCAGTAGCCATCCCTCACTGGTCTCTATAGGTGTCGGACCGGCTCCTATCTTAAGAGATTGCCATGAAGAATACTGGTGTCCTGCTGCCATTACAAATCTGTGACAACCCCAGTGGATCATATCTGGACTTTCACTGTAAAATATATCCCCAAATGGAGTATGACCTTTATCTGAAGGTCTGCTCAACATTGCGTACTTCCCATTGATCTTTCTTGGAAACAATACCCCATTTCTATTGTAGGGGAGGAACGCATTTTCTATCTGATAGAATTTCTCGAAGTCATATGTATAACCTACCCCTATGGTAGGACCATAATATCCGTTGCACCAGGTTATGTAATATCTATCTTCAAGCCATGTGACCCTTGGGTCGTACTTATAACTGCTTATCAGAGGGTCCCTGGTCTCCTGGATAAAATCTATCGGGTCTTCACTGAGAAACCAGTTGATCCCATCATCACTGAAACCACTGTGTATGTTCATTGATCTACTTCTGTCATCTACCCTGAAGACACCTGCAAACCTATCTTTAAACTTCACAACTGCGCTATTGAATATGCTGTTTGACCTCCTGATATGGTTTCTTCTTATAATTGGGTTTTTTGAGTATCTCCATATAACATCTTTACACCCTGCAGGCCTGTCTTCCCAAGGAATATTGGGGATAGGCTCAGTATAGATAGATACTTTTCCCATATTAATCCCTCCTGTTTGACAATATTTTCTCTCTGGAATTATACTATTTAAGACCATTTTATTCAATTTAAGTAGTATAATATCTTTAGAAAAGGAGGATGACCACTATGGAAGTTATAGACCTGCAGAGGAATGAAATAACAGAACATCTCATATATCTTCGTCTATCGCAAAGTACAAAGGATCAGCATAATAGTGAGGTCTTGAAGAGATTAGCTAGGGAAGAGTACAACCACTACGAGAGATTGAAAGAGATTACTAATAGAGATGTCAGTCCTGATAGAATTAAGGTATGGTTCTATCTCCTTATTGTAAAGATATTGGGACTCACATTTGGTTTGAAATTGATGGAATCCGGAGAAGCAATGGCTCAGAAGAGTTATAGTAAGATTGTAGATTTATATCCTCAGGTGGATAGTATTATCGGAGAGGAAAAGATCCATGAAAAAGAGCTTCTAAATATTTTAGATGAAGAGAGGTTAAAATATGTTGGCTCTGTAATTCTGGGTTTGAGTGATGCCCTGGTGGAATTTACCGGTACATTGGCAGGATTTACATTTGCCCTAAGAAATACATCTTTAATTGCTCTTACCGGAATCATTACAGGGATAGCAGCCTCTCTTTCTATGTCTGCCTCCGAATATCTCTCTACCAAGGCTGAGGGTGAAGAGAAAAACCCCCTGAAGGCTTCTATCAGCACCGGAATAACTTACATATTTGCTGTATTTTTCCTCATACTCCCCTATACAATACTTAAGAATTGTTTTACTGCTTTTATCCTTACACTGCTGTTTGCTATAGTTCTTGTCCTGTTTTTCACCTTCTATATCTCAGTGGCAAAAGAACTGGATTTTAAAAGAAGATTTTTAGAGATGCTCTTTATAGTCTTTGGAGTATCTCTTGTCTCCTTCGGAATTGGATTTTTGGTCAGGATATTATTCAACATAGAAGTCTAAAGATATGGTATAATCTTTAGTAGTATAAAAATATAAAGGGAGGCGACAGTAATGAATAGGTGTTTGGTCAGATTTATAATGGTTTTACTGTCTTTGATTCTGGTATTTAGTACTGTTTCTATCTCACTTGCCCAGAAGGTTCCTAAGCCAAACTTTTATAATACCCCAGCTGATTATCAGAGAGTTACTGGGAAAAGGATAACCAAGTTTGGCGAATCTCCAATGTTAGCTGAACTGGTAAAGCAGGGAAAACTTCCTCCAGTAGATAAGAGACTCCCCAAAGATCCATTAGTGGTCGTTCCTATAGAGGAGATTGGTCAGTATGGAGGACAGGTAAATTTATTTACCAATTCTCCAAATAGTCTTGGAGAAGCAGATTATTTTACCGGGTATGAGCATATACTAGGTATAGCTACTGATGGCTCTTCAGTAACTCCACGTATAGCAAGGGGATGGAAGTTTACAGATGGAGGTAAGACTCTCACCATATATCTCCGTAAGGGAATGAGATGGTCAGATGGTGCACCCTTTACTGCCGATGATATTCTCTTCTGGTATGAAGACATCATACTGAATGATGAACTAACCCCTGTAAAGCCTGTATATTGGTCTCCTGGTGGAAAGTTGATGAAGGTGGAAAAGGTTGATGATTACACAGTTAGATTGAACTTTGCAGTTCCATATCCTATGGCGACATACAGGTTAGCCCATGAAACAGGGGCGATCTATCGTCCAAAACATTTCTTAAAACAATTTCATCCAAAATATACACCCATAGAGGAAATAAATAAAAGGGCTAAGGCGGAAGGATTTGAAAAGTGGTACCAGCTCTTTGGGAAGTATAATACTATTAATGCTACAGAAGTGAACTGTCCTACCCTGAGGTCCTTTGTGCTCACTAAGAGAGGAACAGACTTCCTGGTTATGGAGAGGAACCCATATTTCTGGCAGATCGATACCGCAGGTAACCAGCTTCCATATATAGACAGGATATTCATCAGTGTGGTCCAGAGCATCGATATTATGGATATGAAGGCTATCTCCGGAGAGGCAGATTTTGCCGGAAGACGTACTAGCCTAGAAAATTATACCCTCTACAAAGAGAACGAGAAGAAGGGAAACTACAGGGTACTTCTATGGCAAGGATTATGGGGTTCGAATTTTATCATTGAAATCAATCAGACCTATAAAGAGGACCCAGTACTTAGAAATATATTTAGAGATGTCAGATTTAGAAGGGCTATGTCGCTGGCGATAAATCGTGAGGAGTTAAATCAGATGCTGTACTTCGGTTTAGGCGTTCCCAGGCAGACTACTGTAATACCCCAGTCTCCATACTATGAAGAGTCATTCGGGAGTGCTTATACTAAATACGATCCAGAGACCGCAAATAAGTTACTGGATGAAATGGGATTAAAGCGTGGGACGGATGGGTATAGATTAAGGCCAGATGGTAAGAGATTAGAGATCCTTCTGGAGCATGTTCCAGATGCAACTGCTACAAGACTCGGAGAGATGCTGGTCCGATATTGGGATGCTATAGGAGTCAAGGTAGCAGTAAAGGAAATTGCCAGGGAGCTACAAAGTCCAAGAGCTATGGGCAATCTTATACAGATGGGCTTTTGGACTGGCGATAGATGTGCATTTCTGTTCCCCCTTGAGCCTTACTGGTGGGTACCTATGAATTATGGCTGGGAGAATACCTGGTGTCCTCTTTGGGCTCAGTGGTATGCTACTAATGGTAAAGCAGGAGAGGAACCTCCTAAAGAGGTTAAAAGGCTCTTAACTTTGTGGGAAAAGATGCAGACTACACTTAGTGATAAAGAAAGGATAAGATTGGGAAAAGAGATCCTCAAATCTAACGCCGAAAATCTCTGGACTATAGGAACTGTAGGTTTGACCCCACAACCAATTATAGCTAAGAATTACTTGAGAAATATCCCTGCCGAAGGACTCTGGGGTTACGATAATCTGAGAACCTATGCGTACTTCCCTGCTCAGATCTTTATAAAGAAGTAGTATGTTTCGTATCAGGGGTATTGACTTTGGGAGAGGGTATATAGTATACTTAGAATGCGAATAGTAAATCGCACCTTGAAAGAAGGATATAGTGAGAGGAAAGAGTCCTCGTTAATTCCTGAATAAGGAAAAGAAAGAGAGCACAGGAAAGAACTCTTTTGACCGAATATAAGAATAGGTTGGAGGGTTTGATCCTGGCTCAGGATGAACGCTGGCAGTGTGCCTAAAACATGCAAGTCGGACGGTCCTAGGGTTAGAGGCTATAGGTTAACTGAATAGTTAGCTTACAGTCTCTAACCTTAGGATAGTGGCGAACGGGTGAGTAACGCGTGAGTAACCTACCCCCAAGACGGGGATAACATTCCGAAAGGGATGCTAATACCCGATGTGGTCATATAGCCGGATGGTTATATGACTAAAGGGAAGCGAAAGCGACCGCTTGGGGATGGGCTTGCGTCCCATCAGCTAGTTGGTAGGGTAATGGCCTACCAAGGCTATGACGGGTAGCTGGCCTGAGAGGGTGGTCAGCCACACTGGGACTGAGACACGGCCCAGACTCCTACGGGAGGCAGCAGTTGGGAATCTTCCGCAATGGGCGAAAGCCTGACGGAGCGACACTGCGTGAGGGAAGAAGGCCTTCGGGTTGTAAACCTCTGTCGAGAGGGGAAGACCTCAGACGGTACCCTCAGAGGAAGCCCCGGCTAACTACGTGCCAGCAGCCGCGGTAAGACGTAGGGGGCGAGCGTTATCCGGAATTACTGGGCGTAAAGGGCGCGTAGGCGGCCAGGTGTATCGAGGGTGAAATCCCACGGCTCAACCGTGGGAAGTCTCTTGAGATTACCTGGCTAGAGGGTAGAAGAGGGAGATGGAATTCCCGGTGTAGCGGTGAAATGCGTAGATATCGGGAAGAACGCCGGTGGTGAAGACGGTCTCCTGGGCTACACCTGACGCTGAGGCGCGAAAGCTAGGGGAGCGAACGGGATTAGATACCCCGGTAGTCCTAGCCGTAAACGATGGACACTAGGTGTGGGGGTTCAGAGCCTCCGTGCCGAAGCTAACGCATTAAGTGTCCCGCCTGGGGAGTACGGCCGCAAGGCTAAAACTCAAACGGAATTGACGGGGGCCCGCACAAGCGGTGGAGCATGTGGTTTAATTCGATGCAACGCGAAGAACCTTACCAGGGCTTGACATGCTGGTGGTAGGAGCCCGAAAGGGTGACGACCCTAATAGGTTACTATTAGGGAGCCAGCACAGGTGCTGCATGGCTGTCGTCAGCTCGTGTCGTGAGATGTTGGGTTAAGTCCCGCAACGAGCGCAACCCTCATCCCTAGTTACCAACAGGTAAAGCTGGGGACTCTAGGGAAACTGCCAGGGAGAACCTGGAGGAAGGAGGGGACGACGTCAAGTCCGCATGGCCCTTATGCCCTGGGCTACACACGTGCTACAATGGGTGGTACAAAGGGAAGCGAACCTGCGAGGGGGAGCAAATCCCAGAAAGCCATCCTCAGTTCGGATTGCAGGCTGCAACCCGCCTGCATGAAGCCGGAATCGCTAGTAACCGTGGGTCAGCCATACCACGGTGAATACGTTCCCGGGCCTTGTACACACCGCCCGTCAAGCCACCCGAGTTTAGTGCACCCGAAGTCGCTGACCCAACCCGAAAGGGAGGGAGGCGCCGAAGGTGTGCTAGGTGAGGGGGGCTAAGTCGTAACAAGGTAGCCGTACCGGAAGGTGCGGCTGGATCACCTCCTTTCTAAGGAGAAACTTGAGGACTCTTTCCCTCTTACTAGTCCTTGTGGGCCTTTAGCTCAGGTGGTTAGAGCGCACCCCTGATAAGGGTGAGGTCTCTGGTTCGAATCCAGAAAGGCCCACCATGGGGATGTAGCTCAGTTGGGAGAGCGCTTGGATCGCACCCAAGAGGTCAGCGGTTCGAATCCGCTCATCTCCACCAGTGAAAAAGAGACTGCACCTTGAAAACTGCATAGTGGGTAATATCAAGATAGAAAGGGCACACGGTGGATGCCTTGGAGCCAGGAGACGAAGAAGGGCGTGGCAGGCTGCGAAAAGCCTCGGGGAGCCGCGAGCAGGCTATGATCCGGGGATGCCCGAATGGGGAAACCTGATGCGGGTAATACCGCATCGTCCCGAGAGGGACGGCAACCAGGGGAAGTGAAACATCTCAGTACCCTGAGGAAAAGAAAGAAAGATCGATTCCCTTAGTAGTGGCGAGCGAACGGGGAAGAGCCCAAACCCAGTAGATGTATAAGCCCACAGGCGTTGTCTACTGGGGGTAGAGGGAAGATGCCGGGAGGAGCTGTGGATCCTCCGGAGAGTGAGAAAATGTATCTCTAGGCGAACAGTCTGGAAAGGCTGGCCATAGAAGGTGAAAGCCCTGTAGCCGAAAGGGATACATCTCTCTGGGCATCTATCCCAAGTACTACGGGGCACGAGGAACCCTGTAGGAATCAGGGAGGACCATCTCCCAAGGCTAAATACTCCCTGGCTACCGATAGCGCAATAGTACCGTGAGGGAAAGGTGAAATAGAACCCCGGGAGGGGAGTGAAATAGAACCTGAAACCGTGTGTCCACAAGCAGTAGGAGAGCTATGCGGAGGGATTTAAGCCCTTCGAAAGCTCGACTGCGTGCCTGTTGAAGAATGAGCCGGCGAGTTACTACCAGCAGCGAGGTTAAGGGGAAAGGACCCCGGAGCCGAAGCGAAAGCGAGTCTGAACAGGGCGAATAGTTGCTGGTAGTAGACCCGAAACCAGGTGATCTACCCATGGCCAGGGTGAAGCGTGCGTAAAAGCACGTGGAGGTCCGAACCGGTTGGTGTTGAAAAACCATCGGATGAGCTGTGGGTAGGGGAGAAATTCCAATCGAACCTGGTGATAGCTGGTTCTCCCCGAAATTGTTTTAGGGCGAGCCCTAACCAGTAAATTACGAGGGTAGAGCACTGTATGGGCTAGGGGTCTTTTCAGGCTACCAAACCCATGCAAACTCCGAATCTCGTAATTGTAAGGTTAGGAGTGAGACTGTGGGGGATAAGCTCCATAGTCGAGAGGGGAACAGCCCAGACCGCCAGCTAAGGTCCCAAAATTAGGCTAAGTGGCAAAGGAAGTGGAGTTCCAAAGACAGCCAGGATGTTGGCTTAGAAGCAGCCATCATTTAAAGAGTGCGTAATAGCTCACTGGTCGAGGGACTCTGCGCCGAAAATTCAATGGGACTAAGCCTAATACCGAAGCTGCGGGATTAGTCTACTTTTAGTAGGCTAATCGGTAGGGGAGCGTTCTGCGTTAGGTAGAAGGCGTACCGGTAAGGAGCGCTGGACGAGGCAGAAGTGAGAATGCCGGCATAAGTAGCGAAAAAGAGAGTGAGAATCTCTCTCGCCGCAAGCCTAAGGTTTCCTGGGTAAAGTTCGTCTGCCCAGGGTTAGGCGGGCCTAAGCCGATGGAGAGATCCGTAGGCGATGGGCAGCCGGTTAATATTCCGGCCCCAGCTATACCTGACAAAGACCGAAGGGGTGACGCAGGAGGATAGGTAGAGCGTGCGAATGGTAGAGCACGTCCAAGCCGGTAGGGTGCCAGGCAGGCAAATCCGTCTGGCGTAAAGCCCGAGAGGTGATGGGGAGGGCCGAAAAGGCTCGAAGCTACCGAATCCACACTGACGAGAAAAACCTCTAAGGGAGGTATAGCTGACCGTACCGCAAACTGACACAGGTAGGCGGGGAGAAGATCCTAAGGCGCGCGAGAGAACCCTCGCTAAGGAACTCGGCAAAATGGCCCCGTAACTTCGGGAGAAGGGGTGCCCCATTAGGGTGAAGGGTGAAACACCTGGAGCCTGAAGGGGTCGCAGTAAAGAGGCCTGGGCGACTGTTTAGCAAAAACACAGGTCTCTGCTAAGGAGGAATCCGATGTATAGGGGCTGACGCCTGCCCAGTGCTGGAAGGTTAAGGGGAGGTGTTAGCGAAAGCGAAGCACCGAACCGAAGCCCCAGTGAACGGCGGCCGTAACTATAACGGTCCTAAGGTAGCGAAATTCCTTGTCGGGCAAGTTCCGACCCGCACGAAAGGCGTAACGACTTGGGCGCTGTCTCGGCGAGGGGCTCGGCGAAATTGCAATATCCGCGAAGATGCGGATTACCCACGACTGGACGGAAAGACCCCGTGGAGCTTTACTGCAACTTGGCATTGGATTTTGGTGATGCATGTACAGGATAGGTGGGAGGCTGGGAAGCAGGATCGCCAGGTCCTGTGGAGCCGTCCTTGGGATACCACCCTTGCATCACTGAAGTTCTAACCCGTTTTCCAAAAAGGGAGCGGGGACAGTGCCTGGTGGGCAGTTTGACTGGGGCGGTCGCCTCCTAAAAGGTAACGGAGGCGTCCAAAGGTTCCCTCAGCACGGTTGGGAATCGTGCGACGAGTGCAAGGGCATAAGGGAGCCTGACTGTGAGAGAGACATCTCGAGCAGAGCCGAAAGGCGGGCCTAGTGACCTGACGGTACCGAATGGAAGGGCCGTCAATTAACGGATAAAAGTTACCCCGGGGATAACAGGCTGATCTCCCCCGATAGTCCACATAGACGGGGAGGTTTGGCACCTCGATGTCGGCTCATCGCATCCTGGGGCTGAAGAAGGTCCCAAGGGTTGGGCTGTTCGCCCATTAAAGCGGTACGTGAGCTGGGTTCAGAACGTCGTGAGACAGTTCGGTCCCTATCCGTCGTGGGCGTAGGATACTTGAGAGGGGCTGCTCCTAGTACGAGAGGACCGGAGCGGACAGACCTCTGGTGTACCAGTTGTTCCGCCAGGAGCAGAAGCTGGGTAGCCATGTCTGGTAGGGATAAGCGCTGAAGGCATCTAAGCGCTAAGCCCACCTCAAGATGAGGTATCCCACCGGGTAAACCGGGTAAGGTCCCAGGGAGAATACCTGGTAGATAGGCTGGAGGTGTAAGGGCGGTAACGCCTTGAGCCGACCAGTACTAATAGACCGAGGTCTTGATATTGCCCGCTATGCAGTTTTGAAGGTGTGGTTAGATTTAGGATAAGAAGAAAGGCTCGGTGGTAAAAGAGCGGAGGGGAAACACCCGTTCCCATCCCGAACACGGTCCCGAAAGGGAAGTAATAGTTAAGCCCTCCAGCGCCGATGGTACTATAGGGGGGACCCTATGGGAGAGTAGGCCACTGCCGAGCTCTTTTTATATTGAAAGGGGTTGATGAGAATTTTACAGTGTAACAGATATAAACAGCTGTTTTCTATTATTATTTTTGTTTTTGGATTATTTATTTTGTTAAGCGGAGTTTTCTTCTTAAAGAGTCGTGTAGAAAAGATTAGTGAGATAAGGAATACTATCAGTGGTAAGGAAGTCCTCTATATATCTCAAAGGGCAAAATTTGAGGTAGGTCAGAGAAAAATCCCTGTAAAGTCTGCAAAAATAAATGTTTCCTATCGTAAAAAAGCCTCTCTGGCACTGGCTAAATGGTATATAGAGAAAGAAAAAAGAAAGATTCCATTCGCCACATACAGACAGTATACAGCCTCTATACCTTATGGTGCAACAAAGACAGAGCCTGGTAAGCCTGGAGAGGTTGAGATATACTGGAGGGTATATAAGAGGGAGGGTAGGGTATTAGACAGACAAAAGTTCAAAGAGGTCATCATCTCAAAACCCAAGCCCCAGATCGTCTATGTTGGTAGAGGATATATGCTTGCCTCTAGAGGTAGGTTTGCCGGAAGACCTTATTTGGATATGATAGCCACCGCCTATGATCCTGGACCTAGGAGTTGTGGCATATATGCTGATGGATATACCTCTTTGGGTTTAAAGGCGGGTTACGGGGTCGTAGCTGTTGATCCATCTGTTATCCCATTGGGAAAGAAACTCTATATAGAAGGATATGGATATGCGATAGCTGGAGATGTGGGCAGGTCTATAAAGGGACTCAGGATAGATCTGGGTTTTGATACCTATAGAGAGGCAATAAATTTTGGTGTTAGAAGAGTTAGGGTATATATACTCGACTAAGCCTAAGAAATCTTTAGGACAGCACTACCTTAAAGATAGATCGATACTTCAGAAGCTTGTAGATTCTCTGAAGCTAACAGGTGATGAGGTCATCTTAGAGATAGGTGCTGGACATGGAGAATTGACCTTTTATCTAGCCCAGAGAAGTAGAGAGGTTTGGGCGGTAGAGATAGACCCCGCCAGTATTTCTATTCTGAAGGAAAGATTTAGAGAATTTAAAAATGTCAATATTATACATCGGGATATCTTAAAGTTCCAGAGCGACATCGCTTTTGATGTAGTGGTCGGAAATATCCCTTATTATCTCTCCGGTATTCTCCTTGGAAGTTTGAGTGAACGATGGAATTATAAACGGGCGGTCTTTACCATTCAAAAAGAAGTTGGTAAAAGATTGACTGCCTCTCCGGGTACAAAAGATTATGGTGTATTAACCCTGGCAGTATGTTATAATCATAAGGTGAAGATACTCTTTGACATACCTAAGGCCTGCTTTTATCCGGCACCAAAGGTTGATAGTGTTGTGGTAGAGCTGGAAAGGTTAGAAGATAAGGAGATTGATAAGGCTTTCTTTATGAGAGTAGTTAGGTCTGCGTTCAGTAGCAGGCGTAAGATGTTGAGGAATGTATTATCAGCCCTGGGCTTAGATAGAGAAGATATAATAAGGATATTGCAGGAAGTAGATATTGATCCTGGAAGAAGAGGGGAGACTTTGTCGCTGGAAGAATTTTTGGTTCTCTCCGGTAAGATATATGAAGCTACTGTCTCTGGCAAAACTTAATCTATATCTGGAGATAGTTGGTAAAGAGCCGGATGGCTATCATCAGATAGAGAGTATAATGCAGACAATATCTCTATCTGATAAGGTTGAAGTAGAAACATCCGACATTCCTGGGATATTTGTTTCTTCCAATATCTCTTCCCTGCCTGTAGATGAAAGAAATCTGGCTTATAAAGCGGCTAAACTTTTTATGGAAAAATTTGGCTGGGTATCAAAAGGTGTGAGAATTATACTGGAAAAGAACATTCCATTAGCCAGTGGGATGGGAGGAGGAAGTAGTAATGCTGCTACTGTGCTTATTGCTATGGCTCTTATGTGCGGAGTAGATATCTTGAACTCGATATTACTGGAGATAGCTTCCCGTATTGGGTGCGATGTCCCATTCTTTCTGTATGGAGGAACAGCCATAGCAAAGGGAAAGGGTACAGAGATCACGCCTCTTCCACCACTTAAAGGTATCCCTGTGTTAGTTGTAGTACCAGACGTGGAGATCTCCACTCACTGGGCTTATAAAAACATAGTACTGCCTCTTTATCCTTTTAAGATCCCTTCCATCCTTCTGAATATGTTAAGTAAGAATAGCAGGATAGATATTCAGGAACTCAATAGACTTCTCTTTAATAGATTTGCCAGTCTTGTTTTTAAAATACCAAAGGTAAAAGAAGTGAAGGAGATACTAGAATCTTTGGGTATAGAGAATATTTCTCTCTCTGGCAGTGGTCCTACCCTGTTTTCCATCCAGGAAGATAAGGAGAAGTGTGATCTATTTGCTAAAATCTTGAGGGAAAGGTTTAATCTCAGGGCTTTTAGCGTGGAATTTGTTGGGAGGCTTAGCGGTGTATAAGGCTGTGGTTATGGCAGGAGGAGGGAAGGAGAGTCTTAAGTCTTTCATTAATCAGGATGCTACCAGTAAGGGAGCTATACCTGTACTTGGTAGACCTATGGTTTCGTATGTCCTGGAATCCCTAAGAGGGGCTAGGAATGTGGATAAGATTCTCTACATAGGTGATTTAGATGTGCTTTCAGGTATATCTATAAATGTTGATTATTCTCTTCCAGATTCAGGGAGTTTATTCTCCAATCTTATAAAAGCTATGGAGTTTTTTAAAGATGAGACACAGGTTCTTGTCTTAACATCAGATATCCCTCTGATTAAGTCGTATATGATAGATGAGTTTTTGTCTAGATGCGATAAGTCTGCAGTCTTCTGTTACTCTTTTGTGAGGAAGGAGGATATAGAAAGATTTTTCCCAAATGCCCACAGGACTTATGTGAGAGTAAAGGAAGGATCCTTTAACGGTGGAAATCTTATGGTGATAAGCCCATCGTTTATATTATCCAGAAAAGAACTTCTGGAGAAAATAATATCAAGCAGGAAGAATCCTTTCTATCTGGCAAAACTTTTCGGAATATCTGTTATAATAAGTTATATACTTGGGACTGTCAGGATCTCTACACTCGAAGCCAGGGCTACCAGGATACTGGGAGGAAAGGCTCAGGCAGTACTAATGGAATATCCGGAGATCAGTTTTGATGTTGATAATCAGTTACAGTTAGAGTTTGTGGAGGAGAAACTTGGTAAGCAGGCTTTCTAGACAGGAGAGATTGATTATTCTTTCACAGGAGCTTATAAAAAGGTCAGGAGAGCTGGTATCTTTAGATGAGCTAGCTGAGAAGTATAATATAGCCCGTTCTACTATAAGTGAGGACCTCTCCTTAATAAGGGAGGCGGTAGAGACCTGGGGAACCGGTGAGGTTCAGAGCAGCTCAGGGGTAGGTGGAGGAATAAGATTCGTTCCCATAGTAGGTTCAGAAGAGGCAAGGAGATTTCTTCAAAGAATAAAGGAGAAACTGGAAGAGCGTGGTAGAGTCTTACCAGGTGGTTTTATATATACGACAGATCTTTTTAACCATCCAAGTATTACATCTAAATTTGGTGAGATCTTTGCTACGGTATTTAATAAGCTGAGCCCGGACGTTATAGTTACTATGGAAACCAAGGGGATTCCCACAGCCATAATGACAGCCAGATATATGGGCCTGCCTCTTGTTATTATAAGAAGAGAGAATAGGCCTACCGAAGGTCCCACTGTCTCTATCAATTATATCTCAGGTTCTACTCAGAAGGTTCAGCTGATGACGCTTGGTAGAAAGGCTTTAGAGGGGAGGGAAAGGGCTATATTTATAGATGATTTTTTGAGGGGTGGGGGAACAGTAAGAGGAGCTATTGCCCTATTAAAAGAGTTTAACGCCCAGGTGGTAGGCGTTGGCATAGTTATCCTTGGCTCTCCTAAAGTGAGAGATGCTTTTTCCATACCTATCACTTCTTTATACATCTTGGAAGGTATTAACGAGATTACCAGCGAGGCAAGGGTAAGAATCTCTGAATCTATATCTGAATTCTTCGGCTGGGAAAAGGAAGAATAAAAAGGAGGTAAAGACTTTAATGGCAGAAGAGAATAATTTACAGGAGACACTTCAAGAGAATGTAAGTAAGGACCATATTTTTAGCAGTAAGTGGTTCTGGATATTTGGGATTATTATAGGGTTATTGATCGCTTCGAATATAATTATGTACTTCTGGTTTAACTCTCCCTCCAGAACAGGCTTAGTATCGGTAAACGGAGAGATTATTAAGAAAGATGAATTTATAAAGGTAATGATGGGCCAGGGTGGCCGTAATGTTCTGGATTGGCTTATAGAGAGTAAGTTAATCTCTCAGAAGGCAAAAGAAGAAGGTATATCTATATCCGACAAGGAGATCGAAGACAGGATCTCGGAGATTAGGGATACCTTCGGTTCGCAGGAGAAGTTTTTATCTTTCCTGTCTATGTATGGTTTAACTGAGGAGTCTCTGAAAGAACAACTCGTTCCTAGATTACTGGCAGAGAAGATCATAGTAAAGAATAAGACAATAACTGATAAAGAGCTCCTTGACTATTTTAATAAGAATAAGAGCACTTTTGATGAAAAGGAGCAGATTAAACTGAGGCATATACTTGTTAAGACATTAGAAGAGGCGCAACAGATCGAAGATGAATTGAAGAAAGGCGGAGACTTTACCAAGTTAGCACAGGAGAGGTCTATAGATACCGCTTCCAAGTCCCAGGGTGGAGACCTGGGATGGGTGGGTAGAGGGGTCTTAGATCCGGCATTGGAGAAGGTTGTATTTGCCCTGAATGCAGGAGAAAGGTCATCTATTATCAAGACCTCCTTTGGTTATGAGATAGCAGAGGTCTTGGATAAGAAGTCTGCACGTTCGGTAAACTTTGAGGAGGTAAAAGATAAGGTTCGAGAGAGATATATAGAAGACCTTGTGCAAAAAGAATACCCAAGCTGGATTCAAGAATTGAAATCTACTGCCAATATCGTTTACTACGTAGATATAGGGAAATGAGATTAGACGTATTTTTAAAGGCTTCTGGCATTATAAAAAGACGTACAGTTGCAAATGAATTGTGTGATAGGGGTTTGGTCTTAGTAAATGGCGCTAAAGGAAAGGCTGGAAGGATTATAAAAGAAGGAGACATAATAGACCTAAAGGTAGGGAGATATTCTTACAAACTGGAAGTCCTCTCTCTCCCTGAGAAAAAAGTCAACAAATTAGGAGCAGAAAACTTTCGGATACTGGATAAGAGTATAGAAGATATAGATGCATAGAATAAGAGATACCTTTAAGAAGGATCTTTTATCCACCATCTTTGTTGGTGTATTTCTTGCTACCACTTCACCATTCTTTGGGGTGATCGCTAGAAGACAGTTTTCTGCTTCTCCTTTTCATTTATCAATCATATCTTCATCTGCTGGAATCGGTCAGATTTTCACCTTCTACTGGGGATACATAGTAAGGTCTAGGAAAGATAAGATGAAAATGGTTGTAATTCCAGGGGCTCTAGCTAGAGGAGTTTTCCTCTTTACTCCTCTGGTTTCTTCTATTACTGTATTTCTTCTACTTATCCTTCTCTATCAGATCATCTCCTATATATCGACCCCTGCGTATGTAGAGGTTATAAAATTTATGTATCCTGATATAGTAAGAGCCAGACTTATGGGTATTGTAAGGATGGTTAATAATCTGGTCGTTATAACTGTTACTCCTGTAGCTGGACATTTAATCTCATCTATCGGATTTAAATGGACATTCTTTTTGGGAGCCATATTCGGTATCATATCCAGTGTAATATTCAGTACTATAAAGATAAAGCAAGACTACACTGCCCCTAATGTTTCTTATATACCTATAAAATCTATACTGGCAATTCCCTTTTTAGACAGGAGATTTGGCTCCTACTTAGCCATATTTTTTATGTACGGGCTTGGCAACTGGCTTTCGAATCCCATATATCCTATCGTTCTTGTAGATAAACTTCAGGCTACTTCTTTACAGGTTGGTTTCATCTCCACCATTAGTTCAGGTTTATCTGCGATATCTTATATATTCTGGGGCAGATTTATAGACAGAGGCAATCCTGTCTATGTTCTTGCTCTGGTCTTTCTTTTAGACTTTTTGATACCACTTGGCTATCTCTTAGCCTCTATTAAACCGATGTATCTATTTATAGTGCTTTCTGCTGTAGTAAGTGGAATTGCTAATGCTGGAATAGATCTGGGTGTTATGAATACAATTCTACGTATCGCCCCCAGCACCGAGATAGCCAGTTATATGGCTTTACACTCTACTTTTGTAGGTATAAGAGGCATCTTAGGTCCATTCCTAGGGGCCACTCTGTATTCTTTTATAGGTGCTATAGGAGTATTTTCTATAAATATAACTACCGCTATATTGGGTGGGATATTAATGTATAGATTCTATAAAAACCTTACCACCATTTAAGATTAGCCCCACCGGAAACTAGTAGGGTAATAGAAGCCAGGATAGCCAAGAAAATCTTCTTAATCATAATAGACACCTCCTTTACCACCATTTAAGATTAGCCCCACTGGAAACTAGTAGGGTAATAGAAGCCAGGATAGCCAAGAAAATCTTCTTAATCATAATAGACACCTCCTTTACCACCATTTAAGATTAGCCCCACTGGAAACTAGTAGGGTAATAGAAGCCA
>Ga0080004_1161929_pt1 | contig 182080 bp, 202 predicted proteins | sample WasSprMetagenome_FD_69207 | JGI IMG/M metagenome (GOLD analysis project Ga0080004, IMG submission 69207) | Sulfidic aquatic microbial communities from Washburn Spring, Yellowstone National Park, USA - WS (SPADES assembly) (version 2) | ecosystem: Environmental > Aquatic > Thermal springs > Hot...
AGCCAGATGCTGGAACTTTCAGCCGATATGTGCCACCGGGCTGAACCCCTCGCCGAAGCTCGGTGCTTACACCCGTGGTCATTCAACGGGATCTTCTAGTCCCAGGCTGCGGGCTCCCCAGCAAGCCGTGTCGCCACGGCCCGCCGTGACGGAGTCACCGGTAGCCCAGGGTGCCTATTTTCGGGTATCGCTTCGGCCTTAGATGCTTTCAGGCCTTATCGATTGGCGCGTAGCTGCCCGGCTCTGCCCTGTCGGACAACCGGTAAACCAGAGGCGCCGGCATCCTGTTCCTCTCGTACTAGGGATACCTTACCCTCAGGCACCCAGCACCCCCGAAAGATAGCATCCGACCTGTCTCACGACGGTCTAAACCCAGCTCACGTTCCCCTTTAATGGGCGAACAACCCTACCCTTGGCCGCTGCTACACGGCCAGGATGGGAAGAACCGACATCGCAAAGATCTCTCTTCGGACTATTTCTCCACCCCGCCCTTAAGCGGGGGCCGGCGTATTTTGGACCACACGGCGTGGCCCAACTCATCTGCCCTATCGGCATCAGTCTCTACGGGGTGGGCAACTTATTTTTAAACTCCTCTAAGACATAAGGACCTACTATTTCCGTGAATCGTCGGTTGTGTCTCTTCAGTAGCCTCAGGCGGTAGTAGTCTCCATCCCTGTTCAGGTTGAAAATCAAATGAAATTTTCTGAGAGCCTTTATCAATCGAAACTGGTCCTTCAGGGAAAATCCTTGAGTGTTGAAGTAGACTGCGTCTCGGCTCTTGCTGCCATCATCCATGAACCAAACTGCAATCACGAACGGTGTCAGCAACTCCTTGATGTTCTCAGGCACCACCTTGCGACCCTTGTGGTAGAAAAGGCGGTAAAGCTCCATCAGCTCGAAGTGTGTCCTTGTCACTATCTTGTAGTATTCGCGGTCATTTTTGCTGTGATAAATCTTGGGACAGGCAATGTCCTTCAGGATTCGATGCTTCCATTCCACGTAAAACCTGCGCCTCGCCGTCTGCAGGAATTCAAAGACAACTTTTCCTCGGTGGGGACGCAAATGTCCGTCGCCCAGAAGTGATCCGATGATGAGCTCTCGTTGAAGACTGGTCAAAGGTCTTTCCATGTGCCCACTTCCCTCGGAGTTGCCTCCACAATACTAGATTCTCACCCTATTCAATTATTGTGGAGGGTTCTCCGATATTAGCCGGTGCCTTGGTCGGCATTGCTGCCGCCATACCCCGAATTTCGAGGTAGCAAACCGCGGGGTCGATAGGGGCTCTCGCCCGCGACAACTCTGTTATCCCCAGGGTACCTTTTCTGTCATCCCGAGCCCTCACCAAGAGGGACATCGAGGTTCGCTAGGCCCGGCTTTCGCCTCTGCGAGCCTTGGTAGTGAGCTCACAGTCAGGCCGGCTTTTGGCCTTGCCCTCTACGGCGGAGTTCTGACCCGCCTGAGCCGACCTTTGGGCTCCCTTGATATCTTTTCGAGGGACTGCCGCCCCAGCGAAACTGCCCACCTGCCGCTGTCTCCCTTGCGGGGTTAGAGACGTAGTCATGAAAGGGCGGTGTTACATTGGCGCCTCCACCCGACCCTAAGGCCGGGCTTCGAAGGCTCCCGCCTACGCTCTGCAATCACGACCGCGCCTCAACGACAAGCTGCAGTAAAGGTCCATGGGGTCTTCGTTTCCCTTCGGGGGTCCCCGGCATGTGCGCCGGCCAGTGGGTTCACCGAGTTCCAGGCTGGGACAGTGGGGCTATCGTTGATTCCTTCATGCAAGCCGCCAATTAAGCGGCAAGGTATTACGCTACCTTAAGAGGGTTATAGTTACCCCCGCCGTTTAGCGGCGCTTCTGCCCGTTGGACCGAGCTTTCACGTACCGCCACTGGGCAGAATTCACTTACTGTACAAGGGCTTTCGCCTTCGCAGTAAGCTACGTTTTTATTAAACAGTCGTAGCCCCCTAGTCACTGCGACCTGCCCCTCGCGGGGCAGGCACCCATTATACCGAAGCTTTTGGGCCAACTTGCCGAATTCCCTAGCCTGGTGTATCTCGACACGCCTTAGGCTTCTCACCTAGGGGCACCTGTGTCGGATCTAGGTACGGTCACCTAGGGTCCCATTTCCCGGCTCCCTTTTCACGGGCTCCAAGAATCAGCCGAACCCACCTAACGGCAGGCTATTCCCGCCTTCACCCGGTTCTCTCCATTACGGAACTCCCCGGGTTTCAACGGTTAAATGAGGCGACGGCCTCACTCGGCCTATCTCAGAGCGTCGGAAGCCAGGCTTGCGTTGCCGCAGGTACCTAGGTGGTTCCGGAATATTAACCGGATTCCCTTTCGATGGCTTCTGGTTGAGGGCCACCTTAGGACCGACTAACCCTCGACTGACGATCATTGTCGAGGAACCCGAGCCCCTTCGGCGGTTGGGATTCTCACCCAACTTTGCTGCTACTACCACCAGGATCCTCATTCCAACGTGGTCCATACGACCTCACGGCCGTACTTCTCCCCACGCCGGACGCCTTCCTACCAGATCAGTCTACTAAACTTCGACTGCCCCGAGGTATCGGCAGTCGGCTTAGCCCCGTGAATCTTCGGGGCCCCCGCCCTCGATGGGTCCGCTATTACGCGTTGTTTAAAGGATGGCTGCTTCTGAGCCTACCTTCCCACTGTCTGAGGACGAGGACGCCCTTCTAGGTTGACACTTAGCCGACATTTAGGGGCCTTAACCCCGGTCTGGGTTTTTCCCCTCTCGGAGCGGGAGCTTACCCCCCGCATCCCGTCTCTAGCGGTCTACGGTGCCGGCAGCTTTGGAGTTCGACAGGAGAGCCGGGGGTTTCCCCCCATGCATCCCCAATCGGTGCTCTACGCCACCGGCGACCTCGCGCTAGGCCTGACTGCGGCCAGCTTCGGAAGGAACCAGCTGTCACCGGGCTTGATTGGTCTTTCGCCACTAGCCCAAGGTCATCCGACCGAATTGCACATCAAGACCGGTTCGGCCCTCCATCCCTCAAAGAGGGACTTCAGCCTGCCTCGGACTAGATCGCCCGGTTTCGGGTCTTCGCGCCGTGACTCCGGGCGCTGTTAGCACCCAGTCCCTCGCCCTTGCGGGTTGCGGACCTTTTGCTTTCGCCCTGGCTCCGCGGTTGAACCGCTTAGCCTCGCCACGACACGAAACTCCCTGGCCCGTGATTCTAGACGGACGGCACGACCCTGATTCCCTCCCCTCGTACCACCGCCTCGCGACGGCTTCCTTCGGGGAGGATCAACTCTTTCGAGCCGTGCCCTACTATCGCCACCTAGTTTCAGGCTCTTTTAACCCCCCTTCCGGGGTGCTTTTCAGCTTTCCCTCGCGGTACTGCGTCCGCTATCGGTCTCGAGACGTGTTTAGGGTTGGGGGTTGATGCCCCCCGGCTTCAGGCACCAATTCCGAGGCGCCCTACTCAGGATCCTCCCCCTCGTACCCTGCGCGATTACGCCTACGGGGCTGTCACCCTCTAAGGCGCAGGTTTCCAACTGCTTCGGCTTCTCACGCGAGGGATTGGAGGGAGTCCTACAACTCCACATCCCCAGTGACTTTCGTCACCAGGTTCGGTTTGCCCTTTACCGGTTTCACTCGCCGTTACTCCCGGCATCGCGTTTGCTTTCTTTTCCTCCCGGTAATAAGATGTTTCCGTTCCCGGGGTTCCCGCTCGCTCGCGCGAGCGACGGAGGTTTCCCTCCGTCAGGAAGTCCCATTCAGCGATCCCAGGTTCAACGGTTGCTTGCACCTCGCCTGGGCGTTTCGCCGCTTGCCACGGCCTTCTTCGGCGCTCGAGCCAAGCCATCCCCCAGGTGGCTTACTTAGTTCTCAGTAAACCCAGCTAGCACAGCTGCGACCTATGCATGGCAATCATCTTGCGTTTTCCGCAATCTGCCCTTAGCACGAGAAGACTTCTTCGCGTGCCGCATGTGAAATGTGGACCCGGCGGGAATCGAACCCGCGACCTTCGGCTTGCAAAGCCGACGCTCTACCTCTGAGCTACAGGCCCCACGAGGGTTCGGTACTCAAAACTTCAAAGGAGGTGATCGAGCCGCAGGTTCCCCTACGGCTACCTTGTTACGACTTAGCCCCTCTTGCAGAACTCGGATTCGACTCGCCCAACTTGAGCGAGCCTCATCCGAACCCCACTCGAGTGGCTTGACGGGCGGTGTGTGCAAGGAGCAGGGACGTATTCACCGCGCGGTGTTGGCGCGCGATTACTAGGGATTCCAGCTTCACGAGGGCGAGTTGCAGCCCTCGATCCGAACCGAGCGTAGGTTTAGGGGATTAGCTTCCTCTTACGAGGTCGCAACCCATTGTCCTACGCATTGTGACCCGCGTGTGGCCCAGGGGATTCGGGGCATACGGACCTACCGTCGCCCTCTCCTTCCTCTGGCTTAGCGCCAGCGGTCCCCTTATAGTGCCCAGCTTTCCACTGTGGCAACTAAGGGCGAGGATCTCGCTCGTTGCCTGACTTGACAGGACGCCTCACGGTACGAGCTGACGATGGCCATGCACCACCTCTCAGCTAGTCCGGCAAGGTCGTCAGCCTGGCCTTCATCCAGCTGTCGCCCCTGGTGAGTTTTTCGGCGTTGAATCCGATTGAACCGCAGGTCCCACCCCTTGTGGTGCTCCCCCGCCAATTTCTTTAAGTTTCAGCCTTGCGACCGTACTTCCCAGGCGGCGGGCTTAACGACTTCTCTCCGGCACCTGGTGCTCTCGAGGAACACCAGACACCTGGCCCGCATCCTTTACAGCTAGGACTACCGGGGTATCTAATCCCGTTCGCTCCCCTAGCCTTCGCCCCTCACCGTCAGGTCCGTTCTCGTCAGGCGCCTTCGCCACTGGTGGTCCCCCGAGGATCAGAGCATTTCACCGCTACCCCCGGAGTACCCCTGACGTCTCCCGGCCTCAAGGCTGGCAGTATCCCTTGCCAGCCGAACGGTTGGGCCGCCCGATTTCACAAGGGACTTGCCAACCCGGCTACGAGCGCTTTAGGCCCAATAATCGCGACCACCACTTGGGCTGCGGGTATTACCGCGGCGGCTGGCACCCGACTTACCCAGCCCTTATTCGTGGAGCTTCTTACACTCCACAAAAGCCGTCGATCAAAAGACCAACGGCACTTGGGGTTCCCCCGTCACGCTTTCGCGCATTGCGGAGTTTTCGCGCCTGCTGCGCCCCGTAGGGCCTGGGGCCTTGTCTCAGTCCCCATCTCCGGGCTCCGACTCCCATCGCCCGTACCCGTTGTAGGTTTGGTGGTCCGTTACACCACCAACAGCCTGATAGGCCGCAGTCCCATCCTCGGGCCCCGGAGGATTTGAGTGAGGGGGCATTCCAGCGTCCCTCACCTATCGGGGATTGTCCTCAGTTTCCCGAGGTTATCCCCGTCCCGAGGGTAGGTTGACTACGTGTTACTGAGCCGTGTGCGGGGCCATCCCTTGCGGGACGCCCTCCACTCGCATGGCTTAGCCGAACCCCAATAGCGGTGGCCTCCGGCAGAATCAACCGGAGTTAGTTGTCGCAAAGCCAATGAAATTGGCTTGAGTACCGAACCTATCTCGGACCCGAGCCCTTCCAGTAGCCTGGTTTGTTCGGATCCACATTACTGAGTCCACACCAAGAGCACGATTTCTCATCGTGGGACATCAAGGTCCCAAACTCCAATCGACGCCGTTCACACTGCAGTGTGGACGTTATAATCTGTGAAATTTACTCTACTTAAAGCTTACTCCAAAAGGTCTTAAAACAACACAGGCCAGAAGGAGAGCTGGTGAAAGCAACAGGTCAGCGCTTAATCAAAAAAACAAATGGACTAAACCGAAGGTGTTGAAAGGTCGACTGCCTTGCCCGCTAAACGGGGCGCTGGTCCTTTAAAAACAGAAACTAATTGCCCTTCACCGCCTGAAAAAGATCAAGAAAAATCTGCCGTGGAAGTCGGTCTCGAGCCTCTAATTCCATCTGGGGTTAAAAACTAAAGAAAATAAAGTGCAACGAAAGGACTAAAAAGTCGCCATATAAGTAAATGGCGAGGTGACCGGATGAAAAAGTTATCTGAGTTAAACGGCCTTAAGGTTTACAGCGACCGCGCACGCTACATCGGAACTGTAGAGGATGCCGTGATCGATGATAAGGAAGGAGCGATAGTTGGTTTGGTCTTTGAGAAAAAGGGCAGCAAGGCCCTGTCAATCCCTTATGCAAGCATCATAGCCATCGGTGAGATAATCTTAATACAGAGCAAAAAGGCAGAGGCAGTTGCTCCAACATGATTGAGGCTTTCCGGGGCAAGAAGCCCCGCATCCATAAGACGGCATTCGTTCACCCGTCAGCCGTAGTAATCGGCGATGTGGTCATCGGCAAGCATTCCAGCGTCTGGCCCGGGGCCGTCATCAGAGGAGACTTCGCCAAAGTAAGCATCGGCAGCTACACCAATATTCAAGATAATGCCGTCATTCATTCGGGTGACATCTACAGCGACGGAAAACCGGAGTATTTCCCCACAAAAATAGGCAGCTATGTGATCATCGGCCACCATGCGCTGGTGCACGGTGCCATCGTCGAGAACCAGTGCATCATAGGCGCCAGTTCCCTCGTCTTCAACCGGGCCAGAATTCGCAAAGGCTCAATGGTCGGGCTGGGAGCCGCGGTTCTCCGCGATGTTGAGGTGCCGCCGCGCACGGTTGTCGTTGGCATTCCGGCCAGGCCGCTACGGACGATAACTGATGAAGAGTTCAAAAAAATAAAAGCGCAGGCGATTAACTACGCCAAACTAGCGGAGGAATACCTCAAAGCGGAATCAAGGTCGTCTCAAGCCCGTCATAAGTGGGGTAAGCCTCGACTAAGGCGAAAGTGAGGTCTGACTCAATCGCCGCCAATTTTTCAGCAATGCGCCAGTGCATCTCGATTCTTTTTTTGCGACGGTCGATTATGATGAGGTCTGCAGGGATACCGTAAATTTTTCTCAGCCTTGAGCGAACCCTAGCTAGCTTGTCCGCTGGCAATCCCAAGATCACGCCTTTCACCAGGAGACCATCCGGCGTAATGACCTCGTGTGGCCTAGCGACATTTTTCGCCTTCCGCTTGAGCCTGTTGCGCAGCTGAACAGCGTCTTTAAGCAGGCTGGGGCAGTAGTGGACGTTGAGCTTGGTATTTTTGGCGGCCCACCTAAGCACCTTAATCGCCTCCTCCTCACTCCCCTTGGCCGCCATGGAAACGCTGGACTTTAGCTTAAAACCCCTCGCCCGAAGCTCAGCCAGATTTGTGTCCGAAAACTCAAGTTCATTTAAATTTACAAATTTACAGCCGATCTTGTCCAGTTCGGCTAAAAGGGAAATTATTTTCCTGTAATCACCAGGGATAACCGGGATCTCCACCCCGGCATACAGACCAACATCCAAAGCCAGTTTAACCGGCTCTATCGACCAAGTGTGAAATCTGATTTCATCCAGACCTTCCCGCTTGAGAGAGAGCAATTGGGCTCTAGACAGTTCCCCGCAACAGTAAAGGTGAACGTGATGACCGGGCCCGAACTCCTTCTTCAAGAGACGGAGATATCTCAGGACGCGACGAAATCTCAGGGAGGGGTCCCCGCCGGTAATGCCCGTCCCAAGAGCGTTCATTGACCTGGCCTCTTCCAGGATATCCGCAGCAGACTTAACCGGTCGTTCGTTTGCATAGACCACATCCCTGCCCGCCCTTTTTTCAGACAATGGGCAGTAAAAGCAATGGCGGGAGCAAAGCCCGGTGACAAATAGGACCAGCTTGGCACCTCGGATACACAGACGGCATCCGCGTGCCATCTTTCCCAAAAGCAGAGAATTCGCACTCGTCTTTACTATCCGGCCACCATTTTTATTAATGGATTTCATGACCCCAGCGCCTTTTCTTTTCGGTAACTTCCTCCTTCCAGATGGGGACCTCTTTTTTTACCCTGTCCATTATCTCCGGAAGTGCTCGGAACACCTCGGCCCGTCTGGCACCCGCAACTAAAACATATATGGCATCATCCCCTGGCGAAAGTTCATCCACAACGTGGTGGATCATCACCGAGCTAATGCCGGGACGCCTTTCAATATCCGCTGCGATTTCCCCAAGCTTTTCAACAGCTTCCTCAGAATTTTCATAATACAAGTGTTTGACCGGCTCCCCCTCAGCAGATATCCCGCGAACCACCCCCACAAAACATCCGATGGCACCAACCTCTTTTCCCAGACTTGCCCTCATTTTTTCAAAGAGGTTGGGGAGATTAACTTCACCCTTTCGATGAATGCCGACATCGGGCAACAACAATCGCCCCCAGACTCATCCTCCGGAAACAGGAGGAAAGATGGCCACCACATCGCCATCTTTTAACTTGGTGTTCAAGCCCTCGTGCAATTCCACGCTCTTGCCGTTAAGAAGAATATTTACCGTATCGCGCAACTTCTCTCCGTCAAAGAGGTTCCTCCTCAGGTCATCGCCAAACTTGGCCACAAGCGCTTTCAAGAGGGAAGCGATGTCTGCGGCCCCCTCCACCACCGTCTTGTCCACCCCTGCCGCCTCTCGGAAATTAGCAAAGAGTTTCACCGTAACGGCCACAACACCCACCAAACTCTGCACGGGTTACCAAAAAGAATTAATTAGTCAACCTTTTTAAGCATGTGTAAGAGAGTAGTCAAGGAAGGGTTGATTTCGTGGCGGAGGTAAAAACTCAACTGCAAAATATTGTGCTCTCCGTAACTTACGAAGGCGTTGAATTTGACTTGGAAAAGCTGGCCAGGTCGCTTGAAGGGGCAAGGTATGACCCGGAAGTATTTCCCGGAATCGCCTACAAATCTGAGGATCCCCAGGCGTCGTTCCTGATCTTCGCCTCGGGAAAGATGAACTGCGTTGGCGCCAGAAGCATGGCTGACGCGAAGCTCGCTATAAAAAGACTCACGAAAAAGCTGCAAAAGGCCGGTGTAAAGGTCAAAAGCGAGCCCAAAGTAAAGGTTCAGAACATCGTGGCCTCATTTGACTTTGGGCGTGAGTTTGATCTGGAGAAAATAGCCAGAACCTTTGACAACACCGAATATGAACCTGAAGTCTTTCCAGGGCTGGTTTTTCGACTGGATGAGCCAAAGGTCGTCGTGCTTCTCTTCGTCTCAGGAAAAGGTGTCTGCGCTGGCGCCAAAAGCATGGCCGACATCAAGGCTGCAGGAGCAAAAATACTAAAGCTGCTGAAGCAGCACTAAAAGAGTTGCCCGGCTGCCAACAGCGCAGGGCTACTTGGTCAGCTTTAAGACGGCTTTTGCTACTCTGCGCCCCAGCTCCCGGCAATCCTCGAGGCTATAAGCATTTGGAGTTCCCACCGCTGCCGGTCCATAGTGCCTGCGTTCCGACCTTCCCACGACAATCATGCCGTGAATGAGCAGGGCATGAATTACCGATAGCAAGGTCGTCTCTGAACCGCCTGAGCCACCGAAGCTCGTAAAAGCCGCTCCAATTTTTCCGTCAAGTTTGCCATAGACCTTCACTGACTCGTCGATAAAGGCCTTCATCTTGGCTGACATCTGCCCGAAATGACATGGCGTGCCGATAACGATGCCATCTGCCCCCAAGAGCTCTTCAACCCTCGCCAGATCAACTTTTTTCACCACCACTTCGACGCCGCCTAATTCTTTCGCCCCCTCAGCCACCGCTTGAGCCATCTTTTCTGTGTTTCCAGTAGTTGAGTCGTAAATGACCAAGATTTTAGGCATCAACCACCCCCCCATCTGCCTATGTTTTTAACTCATCTTAATTATTTTGCCTAGCCAATTGAACAGAAATGGTCTCAGACCCTAAACTGTCGATCGATCTTAGTGCCGCGGATCAAGGATTTAATAAAAACCAGATGAACCTAATTTTTAACTTAAGCGGCGATAGAGCTTTTCGATAACATGTCATCAACGGTTATCGTCAGATACGGTGAACTGGCGCTCAAAAGCGAACCGGTGCGACGAAGGTTTGAAAGAACCCTGATAGAATCAATTGAAAATGCTCTAGGTGATATCCGCCACAGCATCAGAACTGAGCGCGGCAGGATCTTTATCGACACCTCCTCCGCGGCAAGAACAACAAAAATTCTCTCTCGAATCCCCGGCATAACTTCACTGAGCCCCGCAGTTAGAACCAACGCCAGTCTTGATGCCATAAAGATCCAAGCCGCCAAAATTGCCAAGAAGGTGCTCAGCCCGGGCATGACCTTCGCAATCAGGACCAGCAGGGCGGGAGAACATGCTTTCTCAAGCAGGGAAGTGAATGTCGAAGTAGGGTCGTTAGTTCTGTCGCTCATAAAGGGAACAAAGGTTGATCTCTCCCATCCTGATGTGGAAATATCAATTGAGGTTCGAGGCAATGACGCCTATGTCTTCTCATCCACCATAAGAGGCGTCGGAGGGTTACCCGTCGGGACCCAAGGGAAAGTTTTAGCCATTTTGTCTGGAAGCATGAACGACGCCGCCGCATTTTTGATGCTTAAAAAGGGGTGCAAGGTAACCCCGCTATTTTTTGACACAACCAATCGGCTGAGTCACCCTGCTACAAAACGCGTTATTTTACAGGCAAAAAGGTTGTCACTTTTCGGGGCAGATGATCACCTGTGGGTTTTCCCGTTTAGGAAAATCCTGGGCCTGATCCAAGAAAAAACTGATGAAAAAACTTCTTTTTTTATCCGCAGGCGCTGCGAACTGAGGGCTGCGGAGATCGTGGCCAGAAAAACAGCGGCCGAAGCCATCGTAACTGGCGACGACGCAGAGCTGATTGAAGGAATAATGCTGACCAATCTAAATGCTATCGACGGAGTCTGCAAGCTCGCCGTGCTGAGGCCGCTTTCCTGCATGGAAGAAGATGAGATAAAAGAAATTTGTGAAAAAATTGGTCTGAAACACGCCAACAGAGCTCTCCCGCACCAGGCGAAGATTGATGTTGCCATCAACATTGAAGAGCTCCTCAAGTTGGAAAAAATATTAAATGTTGAAAAAATCATTGATGATGCTTCCAAGAAAACTAAAAGAATAAAGGTCGGGTGAACTCATGAACTTGATCGTTAATCCCGCAACTTCAATCAACGGTGAGGTTGAGGCTCCGCCCTCGAAGTTGCACACGCAGTTTTCCACCGCGATTGCGATCCTTGCCAACGGAAAGTGCACCATTGAATCTCCGCTAAGGGTTCGCGACACCACCGTCATGCTAAAAGCAGCGGAATCTCTGGGAGCGGTTGTAAAGCGATCGCAGGAAAAATGGTCAATCTGGGGGCTGAACGGCGAAATTAAATCAGACAAGAACAACCTCGACGCGAAGAACTCAGGAACGGCAATTTGCCTGCTGACCGCCCTGACCACCCTTTCTCCCACGCCGATAGTTTTAAACGGAGACAGCCAGTTGCGCTCGCGCCCCATGCCCGGCTTTTTGAAGGCGCTGCGAAGCCTTGGCGCTGACGTCTACTCCACTAAGCCGGACGACAGCCCTCCCTTCATGGTATTCGGCGGCGGTTTCACCGGTGGCAAGGTAAAGCTGGGTTCTATCGAATCCAGATATCTTCCCGCTCTTTTAGTCGCTGCACCGTATGCAAAAAAGAAAGTAGAGCTGAAGCTCAGAGATCCTCCTACCGATCTGGTTTCCGAACTCATGAAAATAGGACATGTTAAAATAACTGAAAAGAAGAACACCCTCCAGGTACCGAACCAAGCCTACCGTGCCTTCAGCTATAGAATACCGCAGGAGATCTCTGGCGCTGCCCCCTTCATAGTCGCGGCTTCTCTGACCCATTCAAGCATCAAAATAAATTACACGGGCCAGCTAACCTACCGCGACAGGGAATTCCTCAAATATCTAAAATCCTTCGGCATTGAAATGCAAATCTCAAGAAAATACATCAGCTTGGAGGGAAAACAGAGGCTCAAGGCGGCAAGGTTGAATCTCACCTCCGCGCCCGAATTTCTGCCTCTCCTCGCCGTAACCGCCTGCCTAGCAAGGGGAAAAACGCTACTTTACGGAGCGGAGAGCGCGAGAACCATGAAATCTGACCGGATTGCGGCAATAGCCAACGAACTCCGGCGGATGAGGGCAAGAGTTCTCGAGAGAAATGACGGCCTTCTCATCCAAGGACCCACCGCGCTCCGCGGTTGCGAGGTGGACGGCCACAGCGACTACGCGATAACAGCGGCGCTGGTCGTGGCTGCCCTAGTCTCAACCGGTGCCACAACAATAAAAAACGGTGTGGAATCTCTGCTATCGGCATACTCTCGCTTTATGTCGACATTCCAGGCATTGGGCGCAGACATAAGATACAGTCAGCCTTCTCCCTGAATCAATGGAAGTTAATATTTTTGAAACATCATGGTTAATTGACCCTGTCCGATTACTCCGAATTGTGGTGATTTGAAGGGCCAGCTGAGCATAGAATTTTTGGCGGTCTTGGCTGCCTTCCTGATCGTAGCGGCAACTATCACGATGCCGATGTATCTTCAAGCAAGTGCCGATGCCGATAGGTTGAGCAAAATTTCTGAAGCAAAAAAAGCCGCCACCATAATGGCAAACGTCCTGAACAACGTCTATGCAATGGGTCCAGGTTCCCGACTAACCGTTGAATATTATCTCCCGCCGGGTGTCTTGGCCATACGTCTGGGTGGTTATGATGAACTCGATGTCGATGGGATAGTTACAACAAATGAAACACTTCCGATAAATGGCCGTGCCGATATCCAAATCTTGATGGACCTCAATGGCGATGGCATGTGGGACAACACGATCGAGTCCTCGGTCATTGTTGACACCATCCTGCCGAGTCGCTGGAATGAAGACGGTTCTGAAAGAGGGGATGACTGGGTAAGGGAAAATTGCGTCCATGTGGAGGAAAATAAGCTAAAAGTGGGCCCGGGGTATGGCACTCTTTCCGCTAAGACCTTTCACCAAACCACGTTCAGCTACTGCTACGACCCAAAAGGAGAATACCTGCGAAGGATCGTGGTTTCGGATGAAATCAAATAAAAGCTACCAACATGGGCAATCGGTGGTTGAATATCTGATGATCTTTTCGGCTGCACTGGTCCTCTTAACTTCGGTGACACTAACCCAAATGATCCTTCCTTCTAGTGAAGCTGCCGAGAAATCGCTGTACCTCATGCAAGCTGATGCTGCCGCTGATTCCATTGCCGGCGCCATCAATACCGTCTACGCAAACGGCCAAGGATCGGTCAGGAGTCTACTCGTGAATGTTGATTGCGGTTGGTCACTTCAGCTTGACAACGTGAAAAATGTTGTTCGAATGATGATCTGGACTTCAGGGGTTATGGAAAACTTGGAAAAAGAAGTCGAATACAGAATATTGTACCAACACTCGCTTCCCAAAATTGCTCCCGGGGTTTACACCGTAATTGTGGAGTGGCGCAACGACAAAAATTCACCAGAAGCCATGTACCTCGATTCCTCCGACAGCAAAAAAATTCATCTCAATCTTGTGGGGTGAGTTAACTGATAAATCAAGAAAAAGGGTTCTTTTCGATCGATGCTTTGCTGGCCCTAACCCTCTTGCTGATAATTTCGGCCTCATTTCTGAATTTATACGAAGCTCGAAAAAAATCAGCGGAGCTCCTCGGTAGTAATTGGGAAGCAAAGATAATCGGGGAAAAACTTGCAACAGCGATCGACACCGTTTACGTGAACGGGGCCAAATTTAGCCTTGGCATCGAGCTTCCGGAGAACATCGGAGGTCACCAATACAAAGTCTACCTGGATAACCTCAAAGGACAGTTAATCATCGAAAGCAACGATGGGGAAATTGTCACGACAACAGTGGTTTGTAAAAACATCAAAAACTTCTTGCTTGATCGAGAAAACCTGAAAAATAAAATTGAAATTTTTTGGGAGGAATCACAGATATGCGTCGGGGCCAGATAGGCGGCCAGTCCAGCGCTGAATTTCTGGCTTTGGCTGCAGGAATTCTTTTGACCGCCACCTCATTGCTCTACATCGGTTTAGAAAACAATGAGCTGTCATCGGTACTACAAGCCGCACGCGATGGAGCTGAAGAAGCAATTGCGACCATTGAGCTCAGCTACGGGTGTCCCGCCAACGTAGAAAACCTGAGGTACAACGAGGGAAAAATAACGATATCCCTAACCCTGATCTTTTCACCGCAGGACGAAAGCAACTGGACAGAATTCAAGGAAAACGTTGTTAAAAAGATGGTCAGAGAATATGCGCTCAACTGCATAAGAAATGCTGTTAGCGGTCAAGAGACCCCAACAGCCGTTCCGGTCAAAACCATCTTCCACACCTACGATGTCTCTGTTGACTTAAGGGAGGTGTTCAGGTGAACGACCGTGGCCAGGTTTTTACCCTAGACATGTTCTTTGCGCTTACCCTGACGGCATTGCTGGTCAGCTGCTCCGGTTTGGCCCTAGAGCAGGTTCGCCGGCAAATGGACGACTATCTGCTCAGGTACTCGCTGGAACAAACGGCAATCAAGGCCGCGGATGTTCTCGTCAGGACCAATGGAACTCCTGCTGACTGGTGGACAAGACCAACGTACCTAGAAACCGTGGGACTGTCCCAAAACGGATCAGATGGAGCCCCAATACCGAACTGCCTTTCGGTAGTGAAGCTGGAGAACCTGAGACAACTTTGTCAAGCCAACACCTGGGAAAGACAGCCCAACATCTCGCGGGCAATAATGGGCCTTTTTGACAATTCGGAAAAATTTGAAATTTTGCTGATAGGTGAAAACACCGGTGAAAATCTCTGGCCGCCAGTTTATCCTTGCTGGGACATCAGACCCTCCGGAGCAGATAATTCCTTGGAAGTTATCATAGTAAAGCGGTTAATTGCCACGGATGTTAGAAAGGAAAATATCATAGAAAACTTGGTCCACCTGAGTAAACCCCCGTACTATTTGGTTTATTTCAACGTTGATCCCGGAGAACTGAACACCCGCGACTGGTACGTCGTTTTAACCCGACATCTTCCGCCACCCCCGGTCCAGCCCGAGGTCAGAATCTGGGTGAACCGGAACCCTCCCGATGGCGGCGGAGACTGGGACTTCAAATCATTGCCGGATGTTTCACCGTTCAGGATCAGGTACGACGGAATCGATTACCCTGACGGCTCCGACTATGCTTTTCCGGTGCCGCTGCGCGAGGGGCAAAACTTCATCTGGATCAGGGTCTCGGGCAAATATGCTCCGGTCGATGTTTCTATCATCTCCCTGCCAAGGAAATCACCAACCAAGCTGGTCGAACTTCCCCCGACAGCAACCCTGGTGGTGAAACTGTGGAGGTAGAAAATGTCCCTGATCAAGGATAAAAAAGGCTTTGTCTTCAGCCTGGATGCCACGCTGGCCATTGCCGTCCTATTGCTGGCCATGGTTGGCGTGGCAAGTTTCGCTGAAAAGCCCATTTACCAACAACAGGGTTATCTGCGACTGGAGAGGTATGCAAATGATGCCCTCGAAGTCTTACGCATCACCGGAACAATGGACGCCATCGTAAACTACCTGAGGCAAGGCTATCCCGAAAACGCTGAGAATTTGGCTGAAATTGAACTTCGAAAAATTTTGCCCAGAGAAATTCAATTCCGGCTGGTAATCGGGGATGAAAACAACCCTAGGTTAGACAATATCTTTCCAACGCCAGGCAGGCACGCGGAGTGGATCGCGGCCTTTCAGAGGGAAAAGGAAACAGCCAAAGCCATTCTGGTGACAACCTTGCCCCCACGAGAAAGACTCAAAGTGCTGGCCTGGGTTGACAACAACGATGAAGAATTCATAAACCAGCTGATCATAGCCACCGGCATTAACATCAAAATCGTTAACGAAGTTGCGACATTCTGGAATGAGGTGGATACTGCAATCGTTAACTGGCAGCCGGGTCATCCTTATTATGACGCGGTTTTTATTCCGGACGCCGAGGTGGATCTGGCCCCCGGTGCCCTGGCCACCAAAATATCCGATCTGGTAATTTATCAGAAACATGATGGCAGGGTTGTTGTGGGCGGAAGTACTCTTTACTACAATCTTCAGTTAGCTTATGCCGATGGATATCTTTGGGAGTCCTTGGGGGTCCTGTGGGATCCCTCCCTCAAAGAAATCTCCGGGCCGCCAATGGATAATCTGCAAATAACAAACTCAGATAGCTTTGTAACCATGCCCTACCGCAACGGGGACATCATCGAATACAACTCCAGTTACTCTCAATACATTTACACGCCTTTAGACCCCTCCTGGGTGATTGCAAAATGGGAAGATGTCCCGGAGGGAATCACCGCGCCCTTATGCGGAATAATAGTGCGTCCAGCAGGTTACAACCACAGCTGGCTTGGCCCGCTACCACAACCGGCTGTGCTGTTCAACATGCGTTTCGCCCAAAGTGCTACTGACGCAGAAAACCCGACGGGCACTGCCGACTGGATCACGTTAACCAAACGGGCGCTTGGTTACGAGGAAGTGTTGGAAGAGATAAGCCTATACGTCTGGAGAGGACCGCCGGTGTAACCATGAAACTTGGTGAAGAGAAAAGAGGGTTTGCACTGAGCAGCATGGCGCTGCTGCTGATGTTACCGGCCCTGCTTCTCGTCGCCTCTGGTTTAAAAATGATCGAAAGCGGTGGCGAAACCAGTTCCATTCAGATTTTGGCAGACAAGGTGAACTCCGCTGGGAAAAACATTGCTGAAACGATAAAATTGATGCAGGAGAGAAAATTCCCCATTACTGACAACACCCTGCAATCTCTCGCCGAAAAGTACCGTTTAACAACTGGTCTGATAATAGAGATTACCACCAGTAACGACTATCCCTTTTGGATTCGAGTAAAAAACACGGGGGTTAATCACTATCCCGGTACAAAATACTGCACCGTGGAAAAAATATCGCCAGATGAATGGAAATATTCATTTGAAGATTCTGACGCGGAGATTGGGGAAGCGGTTGACTTCGACTATGACGAGCCCATTTTGCATCTGGAAAAAATCGGGGAAATTTTGAGAATAACCATCGTGGCCTACAACAGCACCTATTCATCAGACATTTACTACTACAAAAGCTTGTTGTGGGAAAACGTCGGTGGCATCGGCCAGGCACACGTTGGTGAAACGGTGGAGATCGAAGCGAACCGTTTCGGATTGTTCACCTTGATCAACATCGAAGTTAGAGACCCGGGCAACATGGCCAGATATGCTGAAAACATCCTAATCACTTAACGCTTGGAGGTAAGAGAACATGACGAAAAGTTTCAAAATAGTTCAACTGTTTCAAAAGATAGGTGACTTCATCCTCGGTCCTAGCAACCGCGGAAATCACCGGAAAAAAGTTTTCAGAAGCAAAAAACTAACGATTCTTAAACAACGGCAGGGTTTTTTTGAAAGGTGCCGCGCCAGCTGGCCTGAATTCGTCATGTTGAAAGCGCAGCTGGCAATCCTGGCTCTCTTCTTTACTGTAATGACATACCTGGTCTTTCTACCGGCCGAAAACCTGATCTTCGTTAGCTTGATGCTGGCCATCACCAGTTACCTGATTTATCTCACCACAACCCAGCTCAGAAAGGCATTCGAACAGGACTACCGCGCCTACAGAAATTTTGTGGCTATGTGCGTAGCGATAGCCTGGGTATTCACCCTGCTGGTCAAGTTCACTGCGACTTTTTCAACCGAGGGGGAGATGATCGCTATTCTGCCGCCTTTTTTAGCGCTCGGCATCGTGGTCGCCAGCTTTGCCACCTTCAAACTCAAATACGGACGCAATTTCACCTACGGGACAGTTGAAGAATCCCGAGGCGAGGCTGCTTTGGTTCGAGTCGGCTACGACATTAGGAGCAACGTCAAGGCCGGACTTTACCCCGTGAAAAGCCTCATCAGGGTAAGGAAAGGTGACACGGTAAAACTAAATGTGGAGAGATCATTGCTGGGGTTAAAGGGGGCAAGGGTCAGGGAGATCATCGAGAGGGTCAATCGCTGAGGGGCTCACATCTGTCTGAGAATCTTGATTCGCTCGGATATTGGTGGATGGGTGGCAAAGAGATCATCCAGAGGGCTCCTCTTCGGATCGGTGAAGAAGAGGTGGGATATCGCCTCGCTGACCTCCATTTTGCCCTGGTTTTTCTTCATTATTTTCTCCAGAGCGGAGGCAAGACCCTCCGGATAGCGGGTAAGCTCCACAGCGCTGGCATCAGCCAAATATTCCCTCCTCCTTGATATCATCGCCTGAACAAGCCTCGTGGCTATGGGGGCAATTACGGCTAGCAACAGACCAACCAAAATCAACACCGCTGCCATGCCGCCTCCCCTCTCCTTGCGCTGTGAACCTCCCGCGAACAAGGCCCCTCTCAAAAGAAGATAACTCAGAATGGCGGCAAATCCAACAAAAACTGCTATCATGGTCATAAAGCGAATATCGTAGTTCCTTATGTGTGAGATCTCGTGACCGATGACGCCCTCCAGCTCAACCCGATTCAGATTCTCAAGGGCTCCCGTGGTAACGCCTATCGCGGCATGCTGTGGGTCGCGACCAACAGCGAAAGCATTTATCTCGTCACTTTCGATGACGTAAACCTTAGGAGGAGGAATGCCGGCTGCTAGGCTGAGGCCCTCAACTGTGTTTATCAAATAGATGTGCTTCACAGGGTCAGCGGGCTTGGCCTTCATAACACTGAGTACCGCCCGGTCTCCATATTGGTATGAAATCATCGCTTGGAAGACCATCCAGACAATTCCAAAGACCACGATGAACAGGAGCAGTTCCGGGGCCAACAGATACCCGATGACAAAAAGCAAACCGATAACTATCGCAGTGATGGGAATAACTAAGAGTATGGAGTTTCGCTTGTTTTTTCTTATCTGATCGTAAAAGCTGATTCGTTGCATTAGAAGGTCACTTTGGGAACCGCTCGCTCTTTTTCGGTGACCTCAAAGTAGGGCTTTAGCTCCGTTCTGCCCATCCGCCTAGCAAACCATCTTCCAGGGAAAGTGGTGATGGCATTGTTGTAGGCAAGCACCGAATCATTGTAGAACTGCCTAGCGTAAGCGATCTTGCTCTCAATGCCATCCAGCTGTTCCTGAAGAAGTTTAAAGTTCTCGCTGGCCTTGAGATTGGGATAGTTTTCAGCCAGTGCCAAAATGGTCTTCATCGCGACCGCCAGTTCGGTACCAGCATCAATTTTATCCTTAACCGTCTGGGCCCCCATCATCCTCTCGCGGGCCTTGGTCACCATCTCAATGGCGTTTTTCTCGTGCGCCATGTAGCCTTTAACCGTTTCCACGAGATTGGGGACCAAATCGGCCCTCTTCTTCAGCTGCACATCTATCTGGGCCCAAGCATTGTCGATCCTATTTGATAGCGTAATTATCCTGTTGTAGTAGCCGAAGAACAGGGCGACTATCACCAACAAACAGATTACAGCAATGATGAGCAGAATCCACTCCCACACCCTATCGCCCACTGCCCTTTGAATTTCATGACATTTAAACATATTCAAGCAGCCAAAGCATAAACCTCCAATACAAATCACCAAAAATAACCGTCACAAAAACACCAGCAGCAAGCGACGGCGCAAATGGCATCCCCTTTTTGATCCTTAAATTATCTCCGATCTTTCCATCCCGGACAAGTTTTTTGAGGACCCTGATCTGATGGCGAGTTAAACCCGCTGCCCTCCGGGGATTGGTGTAAACTCTATCCCAATCTTTTTTCAGGGAAAACCAAGCAGAACTTCGGCAGATTTTTCCCTTTTTCTCAAAGATGGTTTCAGCTGGAATCATCCCCTCCTTGAGCTCGGTAATTCTGACCCTGTCATAAAAAGCGCTTTTTCCTTGCGCGCGCAGGACGACGAAGTAAATCAGTAAGACGGGAAGGACAACGATAATGCTATTGAAGAGAATAGTCAGCGGCATGGGATAAATTGGATTTCCGGTCGGCATTTGATATCCGTAAAGAAGGGCGCCAAGCGCGGTGTACAATTTAACATCGCCGCCGGCCCAGCCTCCCGTTCGCCACAGGAGGTAGCCGATGATAAATGAGATTGCGGCACCAAAAACACCAAAAAATGAAACGAAGAGATCTCGCAACAAAAGGCCCAAGATGAGGTAGAAGCCCACCCCAAAAGCAATCATGGCGTAGTTTAACTCGTTTGGGATTATGCGGCGGCGCATGTCGGTATACACGGCAATGCAAGAGCCGACCAAAGCAACGCTGGCCGGGATAAATTCAACGTCGATCAGCATCGCTTTCTTACTCTGAGCTTCCGCCCAAATAACTATAGCCATTGTACCGATCCGAGATCCTCCCCGCGAAATCATCCACCGGTCGCAAATTGCTGCTTACAGCCGGCCAGAGAAAACGGGGCTCAAAGCACCGATCTCAAATAAACTGTTGCAAATCATTTCATTTGCTCGAACAGCAGGGCAAAAAATTGTTTTTTAACTCACACGCCTAAAGATTCCCATTCAAGTCAGAAAGGTAATTGAAAAAATACTAACAGATTTATCCGCCTGTGGTAAATCGCCGAGATCACCGAATTTTAACTAACGTTGGCCGCATCAAACACGCTCTTGCCCTGATACTGGATCTTCAGGAGATCTCCCGTCTGGCAACCGGGTGCACTTAAAGACACAGGTATGCCTCTCTGCAGAGCGCTAGGACCATCCTGCCAATCCGCTCCTGTTGGGAAGATCTTGGTGGCTCCACGGTATACGGCGTACTTCCAATCAGAAGCGCTTATCGTGGACGGAACCATTGTGCTTGATGGTGTGAAGTTAATGTTGTCACCGCTTTTCACCGCTGTGCCGGTTATGATCGCTGATGGGCCGGTGCTGGTAACATAGTAAACAGCAATTGCCACGATAACTAAAACCGCTGCCAACATGAGCAAGTATTCGGTTGCCCCCTGAGCCCGCTTATCTAACCTCATTTTTTATCCCCCCGGTTCTTACTCCACCGAAATTTCGATTTAAGAACTTCTTTACAGAAATCGAAAGTTTGAGTTTCTAAACTTGAAACTTTGACAAGGTAATGTGGTTAATTGTTAATCATAAAATTTGTGACTAACTAAATCGATCTCGGTGCCAGAAAATTGACCACGCAACCGGCTAAAAGAAAAACCACCGTCGCGATGATCATAAAAGGAATTGTGTACACGAGTCCCTTCGATATTTTTCCATATCTCAGGACGCCAACGGCCAAGCCACAAATAAAAGCCTGAATGGCATTGTAAGCCATTGCGATGGTTGTCATCTCCGCCGCCATGCCAATCTTGACTCCACCCACCGAGATGCTGCTAACGCCCATGGTCAGCCCGACAATAAAGGGAGCCGCAAAAAGAGCCACCGCATATAGGAACATTATCTGCTGAGTAGTCGCTGCTTTGCGTTCCCTCTGTATCGCTTGAATTTCTCTAATGTCCGTGGAAACTGAATCCAAAACGTTTGCCAGAGCAGCCCCGCGCTCGATTCCCTCCACAATTAGTTGAAATGCCCTTTGATAAAGCGAGGAACAAGATCTTCTGGAGAGGGCCAAGAGTGCATTGACAAGCGGCCTTCCCTTGTTCACTTCAGTGATCACTCTTTCGAACTCTAACGATAGCTCTCCATAGTTAGATCTGGCAATGTCCTCAAGCGCAGAGTCTATCCCGACGCCTGCCCGCAACGTGCTGGACATCTGCCGCAGGGCATCAGGCAAAACCCGCTCAAGTTCGGCCGCTCTGCGCTGGGCCAGATATGCCAGCAATCCTTTTGAAAGTCCGAAGAAGGCAAGGGCACCGGCAAGTGGTGCCAGCAAGAGAAAAGGCCAAGGCCCATAAAAAAGGCAAACGACTCCCGTCGCGATTGCGGCCATGTCTGAAATGATAAGCGACGCTCCCAGAAAAGTTTCAGCCGATAGCCTCAGTTTCGTTGATTCCATTTTTCGTTCGATCTTGTATACAAATTTTTCTGGGAAAACCCGTCTTGCTAAACTGGCCAGCATTTGTGAAAGCATCGTCTCACAGCCTCGGTTCAAGTCTTTTTATCATCAGAATGAAGTAAAACAATAAAAAGGGAAGCAAAAGGAGATAGATAACACCGGCAACCTGTGGCGAAATTCCCGCCCGTCCTCCTGAGGAGAGATTCATGGCGATCATCAACATCGCGGGGATCACCGCGGAAACAAACATGTAAATCATTGTTAACAGGTTCAAAGACTGAGTGTAGTCGCGCAATTTCATGCGCATCTCAAAGGACGCTTCATCGGCCAATAAATTCAATACTCGGGAGAGGTCCCCTCCTGTCCTCAACGCCCTCCTTATCTGCCGCGTGGCCCTGCGAAGAGGTTCCGAAGGCACCCTTTCGTCTAAAAGGACCAACGCCTCCTCGAAACTAACACCTTTGTTCATATCCCAAATAATTCTGCCAAATTCCTCGGACAATACCCCATAATCGGATCGACTGACCGAGGTGACCGTCTCCGGAAGGCCTATCCCTGAGGAGAGCTGGGTTCCCATATGCCGTAACGCATACGGAAGCATTCGGTTCAGCTCGGCCACCCTTGCGCTCAACCTTCGCCTTGGATAACTCCTGATGAAAAAAATTGAAAATAAAAACACCAAAGCTCCGCCGGAAAAAACAGCCCATCCCGGCATGTTCAAAAAGACCATTAAGGTTATCGCAATAACTGTTACCAAGCAACTGCCGCCAACTATCTTAACAGCATAACTTTCGGGCGTGGTTCTCATGTTGGCCCGGTAGAGATCGACATCGAGGCCTCTGAAAAATTTGCTAATCCTTTGACCCCAACCTTGAAAATTAGAAAATTTGGCTGGTCGAGGTGAAAAACGCTTTCTGACTTCCCTAACTCCGCTCTCCCCTTCCCAGTCGTCAAAATTTTCTTCGTGGCGAGCAACTGGCAGCGTTTTGTCTGTTTTCTCAAACCTCTCCTCAACTTTCCCCTGTTTATCCACGGAGGCGGTTCTGTGCATGGGGGTAATTTTCTGTACCGCTCCACCCAAGCCAAACACGCCGTTTCCAACCGAAGAGAAAAATTTCACCAAACCTTTTCTTCGGCACCTCTTTTTTGACATGGGACCACGGTCAACTTCTTGAACCCAATCCTGATTTTTTCAAAACAGCTTCTGGATCTTGATAGTACTCTTGGATTATCTTGCCCACATCAAAGATATTCCGAACTTTTTCGCGCATCATCCAGCCGAGTATCCTCTCCCTTCTTCTCAACTCATCCTCTATTTCAGCCCCGCTAACGCCGCTGAATTCAGCAATCACTCTCTTTATTCTTATGGGGACGCCGGTGGCCTCAACAATATCGGTTCTGGGGTTCCACCTGAAGATCCTGCTGAGCTGTGGCTTTCCACCATCAAAGCCGGTGATCTCGGCCACTTCAGTGATCCTGCGGATCTGGCCCTTCTGTCGGTGATAGATGCGCTGTTGCATGATGATGATGTCCAGAGCGGTGATCATCATGTACGGAACACTCATGGGCGGCTCCGTTAGGCGCGCTATTGTTTCCACGGCACTGTTTGCGTGAACGGTTCCCATGCAACCATCATGCCCCGTGTTCATGGCGGCGAACATGGTCCTCGCTTCAGGACCTCTCACCTCGCCGACGATCATCCGGTCAGGCCTCATCCTCAGCGCATTTTTAACCAAATCATCCATCGTTATTTCTCCGCGGCCCTCGACGTTTGGTGGCCTCGTCTCCAGCCTTATCCAGTGCCTGTGGGGGAGCTGCAGTTCTGCCGTGTCTTCGATGGAGATTATCCTCTCTCGCTCCGGGATGAAAGTTGTGGCACAGTTAAGCGTGGTGGTTTTGCCTGAACCGGTACCTCCGGCTACTAAAATATTCGCTGGTTTTACTCCCAGTCCATCAACTATTAGCCAGAGAAATGCAGCAAAACCTAACGACATGGTACCGAAGTCGAGAATGTCAACGATCGTCAGCGGGTCCTTTCTAAATTTTCTTATCGATATGGTTGGACCATCTATGGAAACTGGGGGTATCGTTGCGTTGATCCTGCTGCCATCGGGTAGCCTCGCATCAAGCAATGGCGATTGCTGATCTATGCGCCTGCCAACAACTCTGGCCATCTTGTCTATCAAATACTTGATAGAACCCTCGTCCCTGAAAACTATGTTCGTGTAACACATCCCATATTTCCGATGATAAACATAAACAGGTTTGCCAACGCCTATGACCAAGATGTCCTCAAGTTTATCATCACTTATCACCGGATCGAGCAACCCATATCCCAGCATGTCCCTTACAGCAAGCTCTCCCAGCTGCTGATAGCGACCTGCAGGGATGTTGATGCCTTTGCTCTCCCTTTCAATTATCTTTAGAACCTCCTGAGTAAAGGTGCGTTGCCGCTTCGTCGGGTCTGATATCTTTTCAGGGTTTATCTTTATCTCCTCGGCAGCGATGTCCTTAACGATCTCGAGCAGCCTTTGTTCCTCTTCCGTGATCTCAGGCATTCTTACCCTGTAAAAGAACAGGGGTTGGCCTTCTACCGATAATATGTCCACCTGCCCGTAGCTCTCAAGAATCTTTTCCCGTTGGTGGTTTTCTTTTAGTGAAACGGTGGAAGCATCGGAATCTTTCCCGGTGCTTTTATATTTCAACTTTATTCTTTCCCTAGACCCCCTAACCAATCGCCTAGAAAAAGAGGCATCTGTATCTGCGTCCCAATGATCATCATTGGAAATCCTGAACCTAGCGGCTTCTTCCGCCGCAATTTTTGTAACAACTGACTTAGCGCTCCGGGTCAAGCTTTTAGATGGTTTTGACACGGGCAGACCAACCTACATAAGTTATAAAAGTGTTAAAAGGATTATTTATCAACTACTGAAAGTAAAGCTTAAATCCGAAAACAAAGTTAAGAATTGGAGGGCGATATTATGAGTGCGCTAGGTGGCAGACAGGTACTCGTGTTACCAGAAGGTACCAGGAGATTAATTGGGCGTGATGCCCAGCGAATGAATATCCTCGCGGCCCGGGTTATCGGTGAAGCCGTGAGAACAACCCTGGGCCCACGTGGCATGGACAAAATGTTAGTTGATAGCTTGGGCGACGTCGTAATTACCAACGACGGCGTCACCATATTGAAGGAGATGGAAGTGGAGCACCCAGCAGCGAAGATGATGGTAGAAGTGGCGAAAACCCAAGACGAACAGGTGGGCGATGGAACCACTACTGCTGTGGTCATTGCTGGGGAACTGCTGCACGAAGCCGAGCGTCTTTTGGACCAATCAATCCATCCCACCGTCATCGCTGGAGGTTACCGGCTTGCTGCTGAAAAGGCCCAGCAGATCCTCGAAAGCATCGCTGAGCCGCTAAAGATCAGCGACGATGAGATCCTGAAGAAGATAGCCATGACGGCAATGACCGGTAAAAAGGCCGAGGGATCCAGGGAAAAACTGGCCGAGCTCGTGGTCAAGGCCGTGAAACAAATTGTCGACAAAACTGATAGCGGCTACATTGCCGATATCGATTACATCGGCGTGGAGAAAAAGCCCGGAGGGAGCACCGCCGATTCCCAGCTAATTCAGGGTGTGATTCTGGACAAGGAAAGAGTTCACCCGGGAATGCCTAAGAGGGTAAAAAACGCGAAAATAGCCCTTCTCGACTGCGCCCTCGAGATAGAGAAAACTGAAACCGACGCTGAGATCAGGATCACGAGTCCGGAGCAGCTCAAGGCTTTCATGAACGAGGAAGAGTCCATTCTCAAAAACATGGTTGACAAGATCGTTGCCACCGGGGCCAACGTCGTCATCTGCCAGAAGGGAATAGACGACCTGGCCCAGCATTACCTCGCCAAAGCGGGAATTTATGCGGTCAGAAGGGCAAAGAAGTCCGACATGGAAAAGCTAGCCCGCGCGACCGGAGGCAAAGTCGTCACAAACCTGGATGACCTGACAGCCAACGATCTGGGCAAGGCCAGCTTGGTGGAGGAGAGAAAAATCGGCGACGATAAGATGACGTTTGTTGAAGGCTGCAAGGATCCCAAGGCCGTGAGCCTGCTCATCAGGGGCGGCACAGAGCACGTGGTTGACGAGGTGGAGAGAGCCATCCACGACGCCCTCTGTGTCGTCGGCGCCGCCATTGAAGATGGAAAGTATGTCGTCGGTGGCGGCGCACCTGAAGTCGAGTTGGCCAAGCGACTGCGGGAATACTCTGAAACCGTCGGTGGGAGGGAAGCGCTAGCCATCAACGCCTTCGCCAACGCCGTGGAATCAATACCGAGAACTCTGGCTGAAAATGCGGGGCTGGACAGCATCGACATTCTTGTGGAACTGCGGGCCAAGCACGAAAAGCCAGAAGGAAAATACTTCGGCGTCGATGCCTACAAAGGAAAAGTAGTTGACATGTATCAAGAAGGCGTCCTTGAACCGCTGAGGTCCAAGACCCAAGCCATCAAATCAGCCAGCGAAGCCGCCATAATGATTCTGAGAATAGACGACGTTATTGCCGCCGCAAAGCGTGAAGTTTCACCGCCTAAGGGGCCGAGCGAAGAAGAAAGAGAAGAAAGCAGTGAAGACTAAAAAATAAAATTATCTCAGAAACACAACGGCGGCCAAGGCGGCACCGTGTTGCTCAACGACGTGCCCTGCTGAAACTGAGGTAACCTTTGTTGGCTCGAGCCCCCGCCTTTCCATCATATATCTTACCATGTCTTCCGCTGTCCTTGCCGCCATCTTCTGTGTTATGCCGATGTCGTGGTACTCCGAAACCATCCCGTGAGATGTTTCGCTGATCGCAATCCCCACCGCGGCGGCTATCTTCTGTCCTGGGGTTGAACTACATATCTTTGAAATCACCAGAGGCACTATGGTTCCCGGCTCCAGCTTTCTCCACTTGACTATCTTGCACCCAATTGGCCAGATGCTGGAAACAGGCACAAGATTTAGTTCTGCAATGCCAGCCTTTCTAAGCGCGTTGTCAAAGGCAACCAGCTCAAAGGGCCCGTCGGCATCACCGGCCACCAGTGCCGCTTCTTTTGGTACTTCCCACATCTCCTTACACCACCCGAGGACGATGTGTTATTTTTTCCAGCAGCATCCCCTCAATTTTGAGAGGAAACTTGCGCCTCGCGACCTCCAAAGCTTCATCGAGTTTAGACTCGTGCTCAGCATAAATTTCAAACAGCGGTTCTCCCTTATCAACTTTTCCCTCTTTTTTCCGCAGCAACAGGATGCCGGCACCTTTATCCCGGGGAGCACCCGCTGCGCGCGCTATCTCGTTAATGTTCTGGTTGTAGATCTGAGTCACATAGCCCGAGTACGGTGCCACAACTACTTCCTTCTTATCACCGATGGGTATCTCCTCCGGCTTGATATCGGGATTTCCTCCTTGGGCGGCAATTATTTCACGCATTTTTTGGTGGGCCTTCCCGGATCTCAAGATTTCCATTGCCATCTCCTTACCCAGTCCTGGTGCCGCCGCGCCGCCCAGCTCTAGCATTATGGCAGCCAAGCTGGTCGATTTCTCGATGAGGCTACCTGGGCCCTTGCCCAGAAGGGCCTCAAGTGCCTCTTTGGCCTCGAGAGCCGGACCGATGGCATGTCCAACCGGCTGTCCACCATAAGTTACCGCCACCTCAACCTGAACCTTCAGCTTGCGCCCCAGTTCGATGAAATCGTGGGCGAAGTTACGTGCCTCCTCAATGCTTTCAACTTTCGCTCCTGGTCCAGTGGGAATGTCTATCAAGATGCTGTTGACACCCGCGGCTAGCTTCTTTGACATAACGCTGGCCAGCAGCTGACATCTGGGATCGATGCTCAACTGTCTTTCAGTGTTGATTATTATATCGTCGGCTGGGGCAAGGTTAACGGCCCCACCCCAAGCCAAAACCCCTCCAACTTTATTAACAATTCTCTTTATCTCCTCTATGCCCAAGGTTACGTTTGCGAGGACCTCCATAACATCCGCTGTTCCCGCCGCACTGGTGATGGCCCTGCTGCTCGTCTTGGGCACTATCAAACCCGCCGCGGCAACTATCGGAACAGTTAACAAGGCATACTTATTCCCAGGAACTCCACCTATGCTGTGAACATCGAGAACGTGTTCCCTTTCAAACTCCATCCTATCGCCGGTGTCCACCATGTGCCGGGTCAACGCAACTATCTCATCCAGATCCATATCCCGGATAAACTCGGAAACCACAAATGCTGTCATCTCAGTGGTGCTCAAATTACCATCCACGATATCTCGGACGATGGTGCCGATCTCATCAAAAGTCAGCTTTCCACCCATCATCTTCTTTTTGATCGAAGCTACTGACTGGGGGCGCGGGGCAATCTCGACAGTTACTACATCCCCGGGCCTCAACGATAGGGCCTCGGTTACCTCGCGAAAAGCGCCAAGCTCCCCCGGCCTGACCAGTTTATTGGTTTCATTTGCTATCGCTACTATCGCCTTTCTTTCCGTGATCAGTTTCACCCTGTCGCCGGGGAAATGGCCAATTTCCTGAGAATCGTTCTCATGGATTACTACAATGTTACGGCCAGTTTCCATATCCAATGGCCTTGCTTTTAGGGCTAGTCTCTTCATGGCATCAAAGTTTTCTTACCATGTTTAAAGGTTTAAACGTTTTCCGACTGAAATTAAAAATGATAGCATGATAAAGACGACAACGTTGACCGTGGACAATAAAAAACTTTGCGGCTTGGTGGTCGATCTGCCCAAGGCCCCGCTGGTGGCAATAATCGCGCCAAAGGGCTACCTCATGTGCGGTTATCTAAACATCGCCACCGCGGAAAAGCTGGGACAAGCTGCAGCTGTTGTAAGGGGCGTCAAGAGCGTGGAGGATGCATTAAACAAGAAGATATCTGCTGTGACCAAACAAGCCAGAAAACTGGGCATTAAAAGGGGCATGCTCGTCAGGGAGGCTCTCAAAAAATTAGTCTAACTTTAGCGACATTCCTATGTGTGCAGGTAATAACCGCGTTTCCGGTTGAACTCATTATCTTTGAGCCCGGATATTCTTTCTCCAGCTACTCAAGCGCTGGCAAAGTTTCTGGCAGAAATTGTCCGTCAAATAGGGAGATACCGGCATCTCAACGGAAATTCCCACGAGCACTACTCTGCCCTCCTCACCGCCTCTACAAAATCTCGCATGAGTTTAGGGTCCTTTTTTCTGGGATTGATCTCCACACCTGTGGCCACATCAACCCCATAAGGCCGCACCATTTTTATCGCTTGACCGACATTTGACGGATTAAGTCCTCCGGCAAGAAAAACTGGTTTTTCCACAACACTTCGGATCATGGCGCTCAGGTGCCAGTCATGCGTCAGCCCCGTCCCACCCCCAGTCGGGCCCTTAGTATCGATGAGAAGAAAGTCGACCGCTTTCGACACCTCAACAGCTCTATTGACGATTTCCTTAGAGTAACCAACCCCTCTAGGAATAGAAACGACGATAATGATCCCAACATTAAGCTCCTCTTTTATCCTCAAGAGGTCCGGCAGGGGAAAGGTGAGATGAAACTGAAGGTAATCTGGATTCAGTTTTCTGCAGGTCTCCTTGATGTCTTCCGGACGATGGGGGGCGAAAACGGCAACTTTAGCCACCGTTCTCTCCACAGCTCTGAAAATATCGCGCGCGGCATCAATCGACACATAGTGCGGCGATTCCGGGACGAGAATGACCCCGACCAGATCCACTCCGAGCTGACACGCCTGCTTTGCATCCTCAGAATTGGTGAAGCCGCATATTTTGATCTTGACCATGGGATCACCCACGTTCACCAGCGATTCTACATTTGATCCAAAGGCTCCGTTCTTGTAAATCCCAAGACACTATGGGTGGATTGATTCTTCTAAAATTTAAATAAAAGCACTCAAGCGAAGGTGAATGACTTAACCAAATCTTCATCGATGGCACGACTGAGGTTATCTCCACCCTCGCTGATATATTTTTTGATCAACACACGTAGTCAAAAATCAGCGCACTCGGTAACATGAATTGTCTGAACTATAACCCTACTTCTCCTTTTCCTTCGCCGATATCTTCAAACCCCGTCTCCAGTAACTTGACTAGCTCGGATTCATCTCTATTCCAGTGTTTACACATTTAGTGCTTTAATGTACAGTTTTGGCTAAAAAGAAAAAATTACTGCTCTATAAAAAATCTTTCCGCAAAGCAATGGCGGGCAATCTGCAAAACCGGAGAACGACATTTTCGCTACCCCGCAAGAAAATGACAACAGGGGAGGTGAAAAAACGGCAAAAAATTTTGCGAGGGCTGGGGAATCCGCCAAAGTAATTTCAACGCTAAGAATCGTGGCAAAACGAGAGGACAAAGAACCTTATGCGGTCAACATTCCTGTCAAGGGAGATACCTTCTCGCTGGTGATACCAAATGGGTACATAAGCTGGCCCGAAGGCAAACCTTATCCTGATTCGATTCGAGTGACAATAGATGAAGACCGCAGCCTCTGGGTAAACTTTGGTGTTTCCAAGGAATACGGCTTTTACACCTCGCTAAGAGTCGGAAAAAATAACGAGTGAAGGAAGCTGAAAGGAAACCCAGCCTTTTCTCTTTTTAAATCGGGGCCTACTTTCTTCCAGCAAAGTATCGATTGATGCCGTTTATCATGGCATCGACGCTGGCCAAAACCACATCCTCGCGGATGCCCTTGGCCAGATAAACGTTGCCGTGCTCATCCTCCAGCTCCACCGTAACCTCTGCCAGCGCGTCGCTGCCACCGGTGATGGCATCCAGATGATACTTCTTCAACTTGAGCTTAGAGATTTCACCCATCGCCGCCCTGATCGCCGCTATCGCCGCATCGACTGGGCCAACGCCAGTAGCGGAGCTTACCCTCTCCTGACCACGAATGCTCAAACGCACAGAAGCAGTTGGTGTTATTGTGCTGCCAGTAGTAACTGTGACCTCCTTCAGTTCAACGACCTTCTCCTCCTTGGGTAGCGCTCCGATTACATTTTCAGCAATGGCCCTGAGATCAACTTCGGTTACCTGTTTGCCCTTGTCACCAAGTGCCTTCACTTGACGCGTAATTTCAGCCAGTTGTCGCTTGTTGGCCTTAACACCTATGCTGCGTAGCTGTTTCTCAACCGAATGTCTGCCGGTGAGCTTACCGAGAGCCAAGCGTCGATGGTGCCCCACGAGCTCTGGAGAAAATGGCTCGTAAGTCCCAGGAAACTCGATCACACCGTGGGCATGGATTCCCGAGACGTGAGCAAAAGCATTATCACCAACTATCGCCTTGTTCGGCGGCACTGCCATGCCAGTCAAACGCTCAACCAAGTCTGATGTTTCGGTCAACAGCCTTGTCTTGATGCGCAGTTTTATGCCGTAGAGTGTTTTGAGCGCCATGACCACCTCTTCCAGTGAAGCGTTGCCCGCTCGCTCACCCAAGCCATTCACCGCCACCTGAACCTGTTCGGCTCCGGCTTCCACAGCGGCAAGAGAGTTGGCAACCGCCAGCCCAAGGTCGTCATGGCAGTGCACGCTGATGGGCACCTTTATGTGTGGCTTGAGCTGTGAAATAAGGTAGTACATTCCGCGGGGTGTTATCGCGCCGATGGTGTCTGGAACATTGATGCGGTCCGCCCCGGCGTCTACAACGGCCTTGTAGACCTCAATCAGATAATTCAACTCCGTCCTCGTCGCATCCATCGCCGAGAACTCAACCTTAACTCCCTGATCCTTGGCATACTCCACAAACTTCACGGCTTGTTTTAACACCTGCTCGCGCGACATCTTTAACACGTGTTTGAGGTGAAGATCGGATGTGCTGATAAAGATGTGCGCGCAATCAATCCCGCAGGCAATCGCGGTGTCAACGTCCTCCTTAATCGGCCTCGCCAACGCACATATTTCGGCCTTCAAACCCGCCTTAGCAATCAATGAAACAGCCCTGCGCTCACCTTCTGAGGAAACAGGTGTACCGGCTTCAATCACGTCCACGCCAAGCCTGTCCAGCTGCCGAGCCACAAGCAACTTCTGTTCTGGGGTAAAGGAAACACCTGGTGTCTGATCCCCGTCTCTTAAGGTAGTATCAAAAATTCTGACTCTTTTGGGTAATTTGAGTTCTTGGTTGACCAGCCGCGCATAATCGCTTACAAAAATATTTTCCTGCATCTGAACCACCTATCAATTACTGTAGTCATTAATATAATGTTCACCATATAGAAAAGGGGTTTGTCCCATGGCAAAGCGCAGGATAAAAGTGCTAGACACCACGTTAAGGGACGGCGAGCAAACGCCGGGTGTAGCCCTGACACCAGAACAAAAATTGGAAATTGCCAAGGCTCTCGACGACCTCGGGGTGGACATCATCGAGGCCGGGTCGGCGATATCTTCACAGGGGGAAAGAAAAGCATTAAAGCTGATTTCCGATGCCGGGCTCCACGCAGAGATTTGCAGCTTTGCCAGAGCGGCAAAGGAGGATATCGACGCGGCACTCTCCTGCGATGTCGACAGCGTCCACATGGTGGTCCCAACTTCAGATATTCACTTGAAATACAAGTTAAAAAAGACGAAAAAAGAGGTCAAGGAAATGGCCCTAAGGGCGGCCCAGTACGCGCTGGATCACGGCTTAATCGTCGAATTCTCCGCGGAGGATGCCAGTCGGACGGAAACATCGTTCTTACTGGATATCCTTTCTGCGGCGGAGGAGGTGGGCGTGCAGAGAGTTTGCGCTTGCGACACCGTTGGTGTCTTAACCTACGAAAAATCACGAGAACTTTTTTCAACCCTGAGCAAAAAACTGAGGGTCCCTGTCTCCGCCCATTGCCACAATGACTTCGGTATGGCTACGGCAAACACTGTGGCCGCAGTCTTGGGCGGCGCGAGTGAAATTCACGTGACCGTTAACGGACTGGGTGAGCGGGGAGGAAACGCTGCACTGGAGGAGGTGGTTCTCTCTCTTTCACACTTTTATGACATCTCCACCGGCATCAAACTGAAACAGCTCTACAGCGTCTCAAACTTGGTTGAAAAAATAACCGGGATACCGGTCCCCCCGACGAAGCCCATCGTCGGCGAGAATGCCTTCGCCCACGGAGCAGGCATTCATACTCACGGTGTACTTGTTGAACCATCCACGTATGAGCCGATACCACCTGAGCTGGTGGGCCAACACCGCAGGCTTGTCTTTGGAAAATTGACAGGGGCTCACGCGATTGAAAGTGAACTCAAGAAAATGGGCCTAAAACCAACGAAAAAACAGGTGGAGGAGATATTCAACCAAGTAAAACAGCTGGGTGACCGCGGTAAAATGGTCACGGACACCGAACTCCGTGCCATCGTGGACGCTGTCATGGGTAGGGAATTTAAGGAGACAGTCAAGCTTGAGGAACTTACCGTGGTGAGCGGGAACCGCGTCACACCGACATCGTCCGTGAAGATAAAGTTCGGCGATAAGGAGTTCACTGAGTCAGGGGTCGGAATCGGCCCGGTGGATGCTGCCATGAACGCCATAAGCAAGGTGATTGAGGGAACAGCCAACATCAGGCTGGAGGAGTACCACGTGGACGCCATCTCCGGCGGCACCGACGCCATGGTCAGCGTAGTGGTAAAACTCACTGATGGAAAAAGGATGGTCACCGCAAGGGGCACAAGTGGAGACATCATCATGGCAAGCGTCCAAGCGATGCTTAATGGGGTGAACCGTTTATTATGGGATAGACAACTGAGGGGAAAATATGCCAACGCAAACAAACAATGAAGAACTTGAGCGCATCAGGGTTCCGCGTCCTGGTGAGGTCCTCGGGGTGGTGGAACAGATGTACGGGTTCGACCGCCTCCGGGTGCGCTGCAGGGATGGTTTCACCAGAAACTGTAGGATTCCCGGAAGAATTCACAAACGGCTTTGGGTCCGTGAAGGTGATGTCGTGATCGTTCGCCCGTGGGCCGTTCAGAGCAAGGAGAAAGGGGATATAATCCACCGGTACACCGCGGCACAGCTCGATGCTTTGAGAAGAAAAGGCCTGTGGGAGTAGGTCGATAATTTGGAAGAGGATCTTGACTCCATTCTGAAGAAGCTGGATCGAAGAAAAGTTGAGCGCCTAGAAAAGGATTCAGAAATATACAAGATCATGGCGCGGGTGTTTGACACTTCAACCCTGCTCACCATTTATCGCCTCATCAACCGCGGCGTCTTCGACGTCTTTTATGGAATTATCTCCGCTGGAAAGGAGGCCAACATCTACTGTGCTCTGGACAAAAACGGAAATTATGTGGCCGCCAAGATTTACCGCATCGCGACCTCTGACTTCAAAAACATGCGCCACTATCTGGTGGGAGATACTAGGTTCAAGCGCGTTCCCGAAGACCGACGCGGGGTGGTCTACACCTGGACCTCCCGGGAGTTCAAAAACCTACAGCAGGCCTACGAGGCCGGAGTTCCCGTGCCCCGGCCAATCGATCATGAAAAAAATGTGCTGGCAATGGAATTCATCGGTGAGGGTGGGGTACCATACCCACTGATGAAGGATGTAAAACCAGAGGACCCTAAAAAAACTTTTGATGCCTTAATCGAGGCCGTGGAGAAACTTTATCGGGACGCGGGTCTCGTTCACTCCGATCTCAGCGAATACAACGTCATGTTAACTCCAGATCCAGTTCTGATAGATTTTTCCATGGGCACTGACATCAAAAATCAGATGGCTGAACAGTTGCTGATGCGAGACATTCAAAATTTGGTCCGCTATTTCAGAAAGTTGGGCCTGAAGACTCCAGAACCCGCGGAGATTTTTGCTGAAATAGTCAAATGATTTCGTCTTCGGCCGGCTCAGGTCTTCAGCTCAATAGCTATAGAAACTTCCTCTGGCACCTGTACTCTCATGACCTGTCGCAGGGCACGCTCATCTGCCTGCATGTCAATCAAGCGCTTGTGGATCCTGAGCTCCCACCTGTCCCAAGTGATGGTTCCTTCGCCATCTGGGGCCTTTTTGGTAGGGATCACTATTCTGCGGGTCGGTAACGGGATCGGCCCGGAGATCTTGACGCCTACCCTCTCCGCAATGCCCACTATCTGCTTGCACACTTCCTCCAGCTTTTTGGGATCCACGCTGGCCAGCCTTATGCGTGCCTTCTGCAAACTAACCCCTTTACCCTAAAAGGCGCTAAAGCCTATAAAAGATTTGGTTTACTTGGCCTTCACCAGGTCAATACACACGCCCGCCGCTATTGTCATGCCCATGTCCCGGATGGCAAACCGGCTGAGCTGTGGTATCTCTGAAGCCTTCTCTAGCACCATCGGCTTAGTTGGCACCACCTTTATCGTGGCCATGTCTCCCTTCTTGATGAACTCCGGATTCTCCTGAACCACTGCTCCTGTCTTAGGATCAATTTTCTGAGTTATCTCCGTGATGGTGCAAGCAACCTGGGCCGTGTGGGCGTGAAAGACCGGGGTGTAACCAGCAGCAATCGCCGTGGGGTGCTGCAGTACCGCAATCCTCGCCGTGAACTCCTTAACGACTGTTGGCGGTGCCTTGGTGTGTCCCGCCACGTCTCCGCGCTTAATCGCCGTCTTCTCAACGCCGCGAACATTGAAACCTATGTTGTCCCCTGGCTCCGCCTGTTGAATTGGCTCGTGGTGCATCTCGATTGACTTTACTTCGCCGGTCACTCCCGCGGGCTCAAAAATTATAGAATCACCAACTTTCATCACTCCGGTTTCAACCCTGCCCACAGGAACTGTGCCCACGCCGGTGATCGAATAAACATCCTGCACTGGAACCCGGAGCGGTTTTTCAATCGGCTTGGGGGGGACCACGAAGGTGTCGAGAGCCTCATAAAAGGTTGGGCCAGTGTACCACTTCATCTTGTCGCTGCGGTGAACCACATTTTCCCCGTGGAAAGACGCAGTCGGAACAAAAACGAACTTCTCTGGGTTCTTGTAGCCAACAGCTTTGAGCAGGTCAATTATCTCAGCCTTGAGCTTGTTGTAAACCTCTTCTTTATAGTTCACCAAGTCCATTTTGTTTATAACCACCACAAGCTGACCGACGCCGAGCGTGAAGGCCAGCGCCGCGTGCTCTCTGGTCTGTGGCATGATCCCGTCATCGGCGGCCACGACCAGCACCGCCGCGTCCGCCTGGCTTGCCCCGGTGATCATGTTCTTGACAAAGTCCCGGTGGCCCGGAGCATCGATGATGGTGAAGTAATACTTGTCCGTCTCAAATTTTTTATGTGCTAGGTCAATGGTCAGCCCCCTCTCACGTTCCTCCTTGAGGGCATCCATCACCCAAGCGAACTTGAAGGTCTTGCCCTTATCGCCCATTGCTTCAAATTTTTTTATGTCTTCCTCTCTTACCAATCCCTTGTCGAAAAACAATCTGCCGAGCGTCGTTGACTTACCGTGGTCAACGTGCCCTATCGTTATTAAATTCAGGTGTGGTTTCGCCATATTACAACCTCCTGTGACTATTTCTTTTTAACCTATTTATTTAATAAGCTTTACTCACCTTGCCCCTTTGGCAATCCTTTCCGTCTCCTCTTTCCTAGCCACGGCAAAGCTCTTGGTATCGTTGTTTGCCGCGAGGATCAATTCCTCAGCGAGACATTCCACTATGTTCTTCTTTCCGGTAAAAGCAGCGGCAAAGGCTCCCGCGGCCAGATTTTTCAGAGCAATGTCCAGTCTCCTCTGCGGAGAGGAATCCACGGCAATGTAGTAGGTGATTCCACCATAGCTGATGCGGGTCGTTTCCTCACGGGGTGCTGAATTTTGAATGGCGTCAACCAAAACTTGAATGGGGTTTTTATTGGTGCGTTGGGCGATGATCTTGAAGGCCTCACGAACGATATTGTAGGCCTTGTGTTTTTTGCCCGTGGCTCCAGCCCCACGGATGGTTTTGCCCCCGAGCTTTCGAGCCCCCGGGCCGGATCTCATCACCTTATTTATCAGGCGCTCAACGACAGAAACTCTGGCTTTGCCAAACTGTTTGCTCGCATGCCTTCCTCCTGTGTGCAAAACGAAGGGAGCATCAAGGCAGAGGTATTGTTTTATCCCCGGATCCCTTACTTCTATTTTTTCAGCGTCCCATTCCCCAAAGTACTTGAACCCCAAACAATCACCTGGTTGGCTTCTCCTTGCGTCCCTTCACGAGTTCTTTGAGGGAGATCCCGTTGACTTTCGTGACCTTATAGCGAACACCAGGTATGTCACCGTAGGCCCCACCTTTGGATCCACCTATCCCCTCAACAATAACCTCGTCATGCTCATCAATGAAGCCTATGGCACCATCGCCGGGTGCAAAAGCGGTTATCTGTCTGCCATTTTTGATCAGCTGGACTCGGACACATTTTCGAATGGCCGAGTTGGGCTGCTTGGCCTCAATCCCGACCTTTTCCAGCACGATTCCTCTGGCCTGGGGAGCGCCCTCAAGCGGGTCGGCTTTTTCATCTAACCTTAGCACGCGGCGTTTATACCGAGCACTCTTCCACCTAAAGCGTTGCCTGGTATCGCGCAGCTTCCGCGCAGCGAACTCTCCTCTGGGCGCTTTCATATTCATCACTTATATCAGTAGTTAGTGCTGAGGTTTTATAAATCATGTAAGTATTATGTCACTTATGCCGTGATGTCTTTCCGCGAGTTTTTTCGCCATTTGAATTTTTTTACCCCCGCGTCCCACCGCCAGTCCTTTGTCCTGCAGCTCCACAGTAACCACCGCTATTTTCTTTCCTCCTTTTTCCACAATTTTAGCGCTCTGGACCCGCGCTGGTAAAAGGGCATTTTTCACGAACTCAACCGGATCGTCGGAATACTCGACTATTTCAATGCCGCGCCCTATCACCCGCCTTGCCCTTCTGACCTTGTCTCCGCCGCGCCCTACTGCCATCCCGAATTCTCCTTTATCAACGACGAACGTTACACTCCCCCCAAAATCATTTATTATGCAATCGCGCACGCGGGCACCCGTCAGACCCTCAAAACTTGCTATGTAGCGCATCTCCTCCGCCGTGAATTTTATGGTCATCTTCGCCCCTCTGCGCTCAGGATGTTTGAATTGCCGGGATCCAATACCGCCAGCATATCCACAGAAAATGGCTTACCGCAGGCGAGACCAAGCGAGGTGCTATCCCCGTCGTAAACGCGCAACTCCGCTCCGCCCAGACTCGCGTAATACTTAGCATCCTCCAAAGCTTCCGGCGCGCAGTTTGCTGCCACGATCACCAGCTTTGCCCGCCCCTGTTTAAGTGCCTTTAATGACCTCTCGGTGCCAATGACGACCTTCCCCGTGGCTATCGCTTGGGCTATTTTTTTACTTAGCTCCACTCTCCTCCCTCCGCATCACAAGTTCCACCATTCCCGTACCAATGGGAATCGGCTGTCCAGCAATGACATTCTCAATTATTCCATCAAGACGGTCGCTCTCACCGTGCACGCAGGCATCAAGCAGGTGTTTCGTCGTGATCTCAAATGAAGCCCTGGCAAGAACGCTGGCTTTTTCTCCACTGACTCCATGCCTACCCACCTGGCTCACCTCTCCGGTCGCGGTCATCATGTCTGCAACGAGCATGATGTGTCTGATGTCAACATCGAGACCCTGTTCCTCCAGTGTCTTGACCGCTTCGTTAATTATGGCGTTTCTCGCTGCCTCTATGCCCAGCACGCTTTCAATCTCGTGAATGTTGTTCGTGGTCGTCCTAGTCGCGTCAACCTCGGGCATCATCAGAATTTCAGCCAGATTGGAGCCCTCAGTGTAAACTACGTATTCATCTCCCTCCATCTTAACCACGACCCTAGTGATGCCCTTTACCCCCCTCAGCGGGGTGGTCCTGACCCTCGTCACTAGCCGTCGCAATTCGGTAAGTGATGCCGACTCGGGCTTGAGGCGCAGCTTGTAGCCATCAACGGTAATATCAACTTTCGGAATTTCCCTCAAGATATCAGCGATTTTTGAGGGCGTCAAATCCCTGCGCTGTAAACGGGATCGATCCAGAGTAATGATGAACACAGAATTTATCAGATCAACCTCAGTCTGTAAAGCCACATCTTCAACGGTGGTGAGCTCCACCTTCTGCGCAAACGCCCTGGCCTTTTCCTTACTCTTGGCATACGGTTCCTTGAGATAGATGGTCATCAAAGCGGCGGATGGTGTTTTTCTGGCATCTATTATCTCAATCAGGCGGGGTAGGCCCAGCGTTACGTTGAGCTCAGCGACTCCCGCATAGTGAAATGTTCTGAGGGTCATCTGCGTGCCAGGCTCGCCTATGGACTGCGCCGCAACGGTGCCTACGGCCTCTCCCGGCTCCACCATTGCTTTATAGTAGGCCTGCTTCACCCCATCGATTATTTCCTTGAGCTGTTCTTTGGTTATGGCCCTCTCTTTACTAACTCGAATCAAACTGTTCTGTAGCTCCCGAAGGATTGATTCCGGCAGCTCTCCCTCGAGCTTTTCTATCTCGCCTTTTATCGTCTCGGAGGAAACCCCCACCATGCCATCACCCCAGCAACCTAGTTATGAGCTTCTCAACATTGACCGCTTTACCGCGGTCGCTGCGCGCTGGATCAACGCCATCCTCACCATAAGTGAACTGGATGATGGTGCCACGATCATCCCTGACCGTTCCATCATACTCAACGCGCAGGTCCTGAAGCGCATTGATTAGCCGCCTCTGCATATAACCACTCTGCGCCGTCCTCACCGCGGTGTCAACTAATCCCTCTCTGCCACCCATCGCGTGGAAGAAGAACTCTATTGGCTGAAGCCCATCCTTGTAACTGGAGCTGATGAATCCACGTGCTTCTGCACCCAAGTCCCCTGGTTTGAAGTGGGGCAAAGTCCTGTTCCGGTAACCTCGGCTGAGGCGCTCCCCACGCACAGATTGCTGGCCGACACAGGCCGCCATCTGAGTTAGGTTAAGCATGCTTCCCCTAGCTCCCGTTCTCGCCATAATTACGGCATGATTGTCCAAGCCAAGAAATTCCTCAGCTGTCGCGCCGGCTGTGTCTCTGCTCTCAGCTAGGACCTCCATTATCCTCATTTCCAAGGTCTCTCGAAGTGATCTTCCGGGGAGGGGCTCCATTTCACCAGAGTTGTAAATCTCGATGAGCTCGTTCACTTTCTTCTTAGCCTTTTCCACTCCTTCAATGATCCTCTCCTTTGCCTCAGGTGGAATATCCTCATCGTCAATACCTGTAGTAAAGCCAAACATCATCGCAGAGGCGATTGATAACTTTGTTACCCTGTCCAAAAATTCCCTTGCGGCATCGGTTCCGTAGTCCTTCACTATTCTGTCCAAAATTTCACATCTGTCAAGCGCCTTGAAACTGTTGGCATCGATCACGCCGGTCAGCAATTGCCCCCTTCTGATGGTGACATAGGCGCCTATTTCGCACTCCTCCTGTTTGCATCGAGAGCAATTTTCACAAATTTTGGCCTTGAAGGTAAGGTTGAGATCCTTCGGCAATAGCATGCTGAAAATCTGTTTTCCCGTCCAGTAATCCACTCCTTTCTCCCTGAAAGCAGGCTTGGGCAGTTCTGAGAAAATTCCAGCATATGCCAGGAGTTGCTGGGCTTGCTCCCGGGTTAGCCGCCTGTTTTTATGAGTTAAAAGGTAGGCGCCGGTGATGTGATCCTGAATGCCGCCAATGATGGGGCCGCCAAACCTAGGGGAGAGGATCTGCTCCTGCACCCTCATAAGAATACGGGCTTCAGCCTGCGCCTCTTGGGTCTGTGGCGCGTGCACATTCATTTCATCCCCATCAAAATCAGCATTGTACGGCGGGCACACGCTGAGGTTGAGCCGGAAAGTTCGTCCAGGCAATATTCTCACCTCATGGGCCATGATGGACATCCGGTGCAATGAGGGCTGTCGATTGAATAATACTATATCACCATCACGGAGGTGCCGCTCCACAACGTAACCAGGGGCTAAGTTATTGGCTATTTCCTCCCGATCCGCATAACGAAGGTCGAACCTCTTGCCTTCAGGGTTTATCACGCTGTTAGCGCCTGGGAAGATGTCAGGCCCTCTCCGGACTATGTTGCGGAGCTCTTCCACGTTGTACTCGGTTACTCTGACCGGTATCGTCAGGATCTTCGCCACATATTCGGGAATGCCTATCTCATTTATGCTTATATTGGGATCCGGTGACACCACCGTCCTCGCTGAGAAATCCACGCGCTTACCGGAAAGGTTGCCCCGAAAGCGGCCTTCCTTTCCCCGCAGGCGCTGGGACAAAGTCCGCAGCACCCTGCCCGACCGGTGTCTCGCTGGAGGAATTCCCGAAACGGCATTGTCAAAGTAAGTTGTGACATGGTACTGAAGCAACTCCCAGAGATCCTCCACAATGAGGTGCGGAGCACCGGCCTCAATATTTTCAGCTAGGCGCTGGTTAATTCTGATAATATCAACCAGCTTATGGGTCAGATCATCCTCAGAACGGACCCCTGATTCCAAAGTTATGCTGGGCCTAACGGTTACCGGGGGAACCGGCAGAACGGTAAGAACCATCCACTCTGGCCTTGCCACCTTGGGATCTATTCCGAGGAGAATGGCATCGTCGTCGGTTATTCGCTCCAGCCGCTCACGAACATCGCTGGGCGTGAGACGATTCTTACCTTCGATAAAAGTAGTTGGTTTTTCAAACTTTATCGCCACCTGCTTCTCACCGCAGTGGGGGCATTTTTCAACCGCAGTGGCGCTCTTTATAACCTGTGAGGAGATCTCCCACCATTTCCCTCCACTCTTCCTAGATTCATCGATCAACTTGCGATACTGCTCTATCTTTTGATCCGAGAGCAAAATCCTGCCACAATCCTTGTTTCTGCAAATCGAGCGCAAACAATCGTAAATAATCTCAACATAGCCCACATGAATAACAGGCCTCGCCAACTCCACATGTCCGAAGTGTCCCGGACATTCGCCGGCGCGTCCGGAGCAGGTCCTACACCTGAGCCCGGGATCGACCACGCCCAGCCTTGAATCCATCAAACCCCTATCTATCGGATACCCATCGTCATCGTAGGTATCTGCAGCCACGATCTTAGTAACTGATATTTTACGTATCTCATCCGGGGACATCAGGCCGAAGTCGATTCTATCAATTTGTTTTGGTATTCTCATCATCGCGATCACCTATGCCCTGTCCTTCAGCCTTATCCTCGGCGACATGCACAGAGATTTGAGTTCATCCATCATGAGCTTGAAAGCATACGATATCTGAACCCCATAGATCTCGGAATCCTCATCGCAAAGGGGACAATAAGCCCGATCGCTGCGTCGATCGTATACGGCAAAAGACCCGCACTTTCCGCAGATCAACGCAGTATACCTGTCCGAAGCGTCCAGCAAACGCTCATTGAGCAACATCGCAGCCCCGTGTCCGATCAAACAGTCCCGCTCCATCTCGCCAAAACGCAACCCACCCTCCCGTGCCCGGCCCTCCGTTGGCTGATGGGTCAACACCTGAACTGGGCCTCTCGAACGGGCGTGGATCTTGTCCGCGACCATGTGGTGGAGCTTCTGATAATAACAGACTCCGATGAAAATATCCACTGGGATCATCTCGCCGGTAATCCCGTTGTAAAGCACCTCCTTGCCAGTGTGTTTGAACCCGAAAGCCTTCATCCTCTCGCGAATCTCCTTTTCAGACATTCCGGAAAAGGCCGTCCCGTCTATTCTCTGCCCCATGCAGGCCCCGACCTTGCCGGCGATCATCTCGAGAAGCTGTCCAACGGACATACGCGAGGGGATCGCGTGTGGGTTGATTATGATGTCTGGAGTTATGCCGTCCTCGGTAAAGGGCATGTCAGCTCCAGCCATCGTTATTCCAATTACGCCCTTTTGACCATGCCTCGATGCCAGTTTGTCCCCAATCTCCGGAATTCTAAGATCCCTGACCCGCACCCGGGCAAACTTGTTGCCCTCCGAGGTCATGCTCACGAGCACCATGTCAACTATGCCCTCCTCGCTAGGTCTAACTCTGATCGAGCTTTCCCTCCGACCATGCTCCACAGCCAGCCCAAACTCATCTATTTCTTCCAAGAATCTTGGCGGGCTGGTGCGACCGATCAAAACATCCTCTCCTCTCACCACCGACTCCACTTCTGTTATCCCATCCTCGCCCAAGTTCCGGTAGAGGCTAGCGTCAGCATAACCCCTTATCTCCTCGCTGGGAATCTCAAACTTATCCTCCTGACCTCCCGGATATCTCGCCTCCTCCGCCTCATATATTCGATAGAAAGTTGTTCGTCCCATGCCACGATCAATTGAAGCGCTGTTTACTATCAGGGCATCTTCCATGTTGTAGCCGCCGTAGGTTGCTATGGCCACGACTAGATTTTGCCCCGCTGGCCTCCTGTCAAACCCAACCGCGTCCATAACTCTGGTCTTGACGAGGGGCACCTGGGGATAATGCATGAAATGACCCCGGGTGTCAACTCGTTTGTGAATAGATGTGGTCGTGAGGCCCAGCGCCTGCTTGGCCATGTTTGCCCCATAAGTATTGCGTGGTGATTGATTGTGCTCCGCGTAGGGAACAAGTGCCGCACTTATGCCCAGTATCGCCAAGGGGTTCAGCTCCAGATGGGTGTGCTCGGGTGTCAGCTGGTTTTCATAAACAGCGATATAAGTGTTCTCTTCCTCCTCGGCGTCAAGGTACTCCACGATACCCGCTTGAACCAGATCACGCCATGCCATCTTCCCTTCCTTAACCATGTCGATGATCTCCTGTGTCAGCTTGGGCTTTCCTCCCTCCACAACTACAACTGGCCGGCGCACCCTTCCCGCATCCGTATTAACCCTGACTTCGTTGGTGTCCTCCCGGAAAGCCACATTGACCTGTTCATCCAAGTTTCCCTTACGGCGTTGCCGCCTTAGTTCCTCAACAAGGCTTTTACCATCGTCAGTTATGCCCACCAGCCTGCCATTGATGTAAACAGCTGCTTTTCCCTTTCTTTCGCTGCCCTTTGTGATCTTACTCACGCCCAACTTGTAGATCAGGCGTTCAACCTTGGTTTCATCGGTTCCCGTTGATATCTCCGCCATGAGCGCCAGGTTCTTGACCAGCCCACAATTTGGCCCCTCAGGAGTCTCACACGGGCAGATCCTGCCCCAGTGGGTTGGATGCAGGTCCCGGGCCTCAAAATGGGGCTGGCTTCTGCTTAAAGGAGAAACCACGCGCCTGAGGTGAGATATCGCAGCGATGTAATTGGTTCTATCCAAGAGCTGACTGACACCGGTCCTCCCGCCGGGCCAATTGCCTGTGGCCAGAGCATGTCTTATTCTTTCCGTCAAGACATCGGCGCGGGCGGCAGTTCTGAGGTTCATCTCACGTCCTCTGGCGTAAGCTCGCTCCAGCTGATACTTTATATCCCTGGTCAGGTTGAGAAACGCCAGTCTGAAGACATTTTCCAGCAGGTCCCCCGCCAGCTTCAATCTCTTGTTTCCATAGTGATCCTTATCGTCAACGTCCCTGCGTCCCAACGCCAGCTCGATGACCTGCTCCGCCATCCTGCCCAGATAGTAACCCTTGGCTATCCGATCCTCAGGTTTTGAGCCTATGTGGGGCAGCAGATATTTATCAAGGACTTCCTGCGCCCGCTGCAAGCGGTATTCCCGAGTCTGCCCAATCGCTACTCTTTTACCGATGATGTCCAAGGCATCCTCCTTGGTCTTTACGTCGATTGCCTCCTGCAGGTTCTCAAAAAGTTCCCTGATGATCTCCGGATCTTCGGAAACAGCGCTGACAATTTCTTTATCACTTTCAATTCCGAGCGCGCGCATGATCACCACGAGAGGAACCTGCCCCGGGACGGCCGGGAAAGCCACGCGCAGCAGGCCGTCTCGCTTCCTCTCAACAACCACCAGAGATCTAAAACCGCGATGGGTGGAGAAAACCTTGGCCACTTCTGTGCCCATGTGTTCATCGCGTTCGACCAAGATTGCGTTTGAAGCTAAATCTTCCTGGGTGACGATGACTCGCTCAGATCCATTGATTATGAAGTAGCCACCGGGATCCAGAGGATCCTCGCCAACTTTTATCAACTGCTCCTCGTCCAGACCGTAAAGCCGGCAAATTTTAGACTTCAGCATGACTGGAAGCTCACCAATGTAAACCTCCTCCGGGGGCAGTTCTCTACCATTTTTGACTATCCTCATTTCCAGCTTGATTGGAGCCGTGTAGCTCAGGTTTCTTAGCCTTGCCTCGCTCGGAAAAACTGGTGGTCGAGAACCGTCTGTTTCCTTCGTTGATGGCGGCTCAAGACGAAGCTTGCCAAACTTAACCTTCACCCCTTCAATATCGAGATCTATACCTCCGATTTCATCAATAACCTGCTGAATGCCACGCTCAATGAAATCATTATAAGAATCCAGATGCTGTCTCACCAGACCCTTTTCCCTGAAAAAGGCTTCAACCAGCGGCCAAGTATCCTGCAACTGACCACCTATCCCTCAATCACATATCTGTACACAACCGCTTTACCGGCTGTGGGACTATTCCTCGTGATCTTGATAACATCGCCTGGCTTGCCTCCGATTTCCTTCACCGCGGGATCCGAGCTTTTTATCAACGGCAGCTGGTAGGGGGTGATGTTGTACTTTTTAAGCAGCTCCTCTGCCTTCTCCTTGGGCAGGATTTCGTGCTTCGGCACCAGCACGTGCCTTCCGACCTGAAATTCTTCCGGCATTTTTCCACCAACCGCGTTCACAGGCGGGCCCGGAGGGATTCGAACCCTCGACTGCCGGCTTAAAAGGCCGGTACGCTAACCAGACTGCGCTACGGGCCCCAGAAAGCGGTTATAACCTTGTTTACTCATTTCGCCATTAAAGTTCAGCGCATTTCCTTTTTAAAGTTTTCGAATCCTGGTTTTTGGGCCATTCCAAGTTTCATGCCCCTCTCAGCGCTTTTTCTGAGGAGCTTGATATTTTTTGCTATCCCGCCGCGACAATAAACAGAATAACCGGCCACCAAGATGTTGGCCCCCGCCGCAACTATCAACGGGATGTTTTCCTCGTTCAGGCCCCCATCAACCTCTATTTCCGCTTTCGAGCCCTGCGCCTGGATCATCTCCTTGGCCTTCCTGATCTTCGGAATCACCGACGGGATGAACTTCTGGCCCCCAAAGCCGGGATTGACCGTCATTATCAGGATAAAATCAAGATCCCCCAAAACAAACTCGACCGCGTTCAAAGGTGTGGCCGGATTGAGCGCCACCCCCACCTTGGCCCCCAAGTCCTTCACATGATGAACTGTGCGCTGCAGGTGCAAACAGGCCTCAGCGTGCACCGAAATCATGTCGGCTCCAGCACGAACAAAATCCTCCAAAAAATCATCTGGGTTTTCAATCATGAGGTGAACGTCAAAGGGCAACTTGGTTTTTTTCCGAAGCTTCTCAACAACAACCGGGCCAAAGGTTATATTTGGCACGAAATGACCATCCATGATATCCCAGTGGATGAGGTCGGCGCCCGCCCTCTCCGTCCTGCTCACCTCCAATCCCAGCTGGCTGAAGTCGGCCGAGAGCAAGGACGGGGCAATTTTTATCTTCATCGGCCTCTCCTTTTCAATACTTTCTTCACGGCTTTAACTATATCAGAACTAGTCAGCCCGTATTTGGCAAAGAGTTCTCGCCAAGGCCCAGATTCAGCATAGGTATCCTGTATGCCCACCCGAACCATGGGGACGGGATTTTCCTCCACAAGGACTTCGGCCACAGCGCCGCCGAGACCACCAATGACGTTGTGTTCCTCGGCGGTGACCAGAGCTCCGGTGCTTGTGGCCGCTCTTAAAATGGCCTCCCGGTCAATCGGCTTTATTGTGTGGAAGTTGATAACCCCGGCATCTATTCCCTCCTTAGCCAACTCCTGGACCGCAAGCAAAGACTCTGCAACCATGAGTCCGGTGGCCAAGATAGTAACGTCTCTGCCTTCCCTCAAGGTGATGCTTTTGCCAATCTCAAACTTCAATTCTTTACCCATGAATCGGTAGCCATCATCATAAACCAGTGATGTCTTGGGTCGGCTCAATCTCATGAAAACAGGGCCAAAGTGCTCAGCGATTGCCCTCGTGGCAACTCTGGTCTCGACAGCGTCCGCGGGGACAATGACCGTAACGTTGGGCAAAGATCGCATAACAGCAAGGTCCTCGATACAGAAGTGGGAAGAACCGTCTTCACCCACGCTGATGCCACCGTGCGTTGTGACCAGTTTAACGTTCAGATTCGGGTAGGCAACGGATTGTTTGAACTGATTCAGGCCCTTTTCCACACCAAAGACGGCAAAAGTGCTGGCAAACGCTATTTTGCCAACTGAAGCCAATCCAGCCGCTATTGAGATCATGTTTGCTTCGGCCACCCCTACGTCAAAGAACCTCTCAGGAAATTCCTTGGCAAAAAGGCTGGTCTTGGTGGATGGCGAGAGATCCGCATCCAGCACCACGATATTATTATTTCTGCGGCCGAGTTCGACTAATGTCTCCCCGTAAGCATCCCTCATCAATGCCAGTTTTTCAGCCATACAATTCCTCCAAAGCTCGAGCCAGTTCCGTCTCGGTTAACGGTGTTCCATGATACTTGCAATCTCCAGCAAGGAACAATTTTTCCAGCATTGGGACTCCCTTGCCCTTGATGGTGTAGGCCAAGATAACGGTGGGCTTGCCCTTTATCTTTTCTGCTTCATCCAGTGCATCCAAAATTTGTTTCATGTCATGTCCATCAATTTGAATAACATGCCAACCAAAGGCCTTCCATTTGTCGACAATTGGCTCAAGATTCATTATTTTTTCCGTACAGCCACTAAGCTGCTGGCGGTTGTAGTCCACGATGGCGGTTAAATTATCTATTTTATAGTGAGCCGCTGACATCGCTGCCTCCCAGACTTGCCCTTCGTCCAGCTCTCCGTCGCCCAGCAAAACATAAACTCGGTTGTCCTTTCCGTCCAGCCTGAAAGCCAGCGCCATTCCTACCCCTATCGACAAACCTTGCCCCAGTGTCCCTGTAGAGGCATCAACACCGGGTGTCTTTCTCATATCGGGATGTCCCTGGAGCATGCTTCCTAATTTTCTCAGTTTCCAAAGCTCCTCAGTAGGGAAAAAGCCCGCAATCGCCAGGGCCGCGTAAAACGCCGGGGCGGCGTGCCCTTTGGAGAGGATAAATCTGTCCCGCCCCTCCCAGTTCGGATTCTCGGGATCATAACGGAGCTGGTGGAAATAAATTGCGGCGAGGATGTCGGCACATGAAAGTGACCCGCCGGGATGTCCTGAAGCGGCTTTTGTGGTCATGATCAGGGAGTTTCTTCTGATCGTTAACGCTATTTCAGAAAGCTTTTTTATCAGCCTTTCGTCATGTGGTGCCGTTTTTTGGTCAAAGGGCGTCATCCTCTAGCCACGGTTAAATGGTTGTTCAAGATTAATTTCGCATTCAATTTAACATTTTTGGTGCAAAAATAGCCAACGCTGAATTATCGCTAGCAACCATCAAAATATCTCCGATCATTTAAACTCCAGCACCTAAAGGATCGCAAAAGTCATTTTAACCCATTTATTGATTAGTAGGATGGATTCAACATGAAGATATTTGTTGACACGGCGAAACTGAGTGAAATCAGAGAGGCCATCTCCTGGGGAATAGTTGACGGAATTACAACCAACCCCAGCCTGATCAGGGAGGCCATGGAAGAAGAAAGGAAAAGGGGAAACAACACCGACTTGAGCAGTTACCTCAGCGAAATCTGCCGCATCGCGGGGAGGGAAAGACCAGTCAGCCTCGAGGTAATAAGCCAAGATGCCGAAAGGATGGTGGAAGAAGCTCTGTTTCTATACCGAAAATTCAATCCCATTGCCAATAACGTTGTCATAAAAATTCCCATCAACACCTACACCGAAGAAAAAAAGATAGACCATGAGGGCTTGGTGGCCATTAATCAACTGGAGAAAAGGGGCATACCAACCAACGTCACTTTAATCATGAAACCTGAACAGGCCCTCTTAGCGGCCAAAGCAGGTGCCACCTATGTAAGTCCTTTCGTCGGAAGAATTGACGATCATATAAGAAAAAAGCTGGGAATCAAGTTCAACAAGGGCGACTATTTTGACTTCGAATTAATACAGGAAATTTTCAAGTTAAGGCTGGAGAAACACCTGGAAATGGCCACCGAGGAAAGAATTTCTGATCTCTATGATGAGGAAAGGACCAAAGAACTGCGCTGCGCGGGAAATGACGATGGAATAGTAAGTGGTGTGGAGTGTGTGAAAAAAATAGTGAACATCTTTAAAAAATACAACCTTCGGACAAAAGTCATTGCCGCCAGCATCAGAAACTCGAGACAGATGAGAGAGCTGGCCGAAACTGGATGCGACATATGCACTGCACCATTTTCAGTCATAAGGGAGATGCTCAGACACCCTAAAACCGAGGAAGGCGTGAAAAAGTTTCATCTCGACGCCATTCAAGCGGGATATGATGCATTGTTCAAATAGCATAAATTGAAACACGGCGCCAAAAAACAAAGTCGTTAGTTCTGAAGGCAAAATATTTAAGACAACTTAGACCCTGCGTCCGCGTCGGCCACCCTTTTTGCGGCATCCATCGTGCGGTATCGGTGTGGCATCCTCTATTCTTCCTATCTTCAGTCCGGCTCTGGCAAGCGCCCTAATTGCTGCCTGAGCTCCGGGTCCTGGGGTCTTTGGCCCGCTGCCCCCGGGCGCACGAACTTTAATGTGGACGCCGATGAAGCCCTTTTCCATTGCCTCCTCAGCCGCCCGAGCCGCCGCTTGCATGGCAGCATATGGAGACGACTCCTCCCTATCAGCCTTCACTATCATGCCACCGGAGTACCTAGCAACGGTTTCGGCTCCGGTCAGGTCGGTTATGTGGATTATCGTGTTGTTAAATGAGGAGTAAATGTGTGCTATGCCCCATTTTCCATCGGTCAATTTTATCCCTCTCTAACCTGTTCGTCTGACACCGCAGCCTCTAGAGCTGCCTCATTCTTCTCTTCCGAGGGCTTTGTTTCCGTGGTCTCCACATCTTTTGGTTTGGCCCCGGCCAAAGGACTGTTGGGAAGATATCCAACCAGCGGCTCTTCTTCCAACGGAACCAGATAGCTGGGAACGTTGACGCATCTGCCCGCAATCGCGATGTGGCCATGGGTGATCAGCTGTCTCGCCTGCCACATTGTCTGGGCCAAGCCTTTCCGCTGGACTATCGTCTGAAGGCGTCTCTCCAAAAGCTTGTCAACGGTCAGCCCCAGAACATCGTCCAAAGTGGCATTTTCACTGACGAGGCCCAACCTGTGTAACCTGCTGATGAGTTGCTTGGTCTCCTTCTCGGCCTGGGGTCCAGAAGCAGCCAGCAAGTTCCGGGCTTGGCTGCGAAAGTTTCTCAACAGCGTCTGAGCCCGCCATATCTCCTCCTTTCTTCGCAGCCCGAACTTGGCTAGCATTGCATCCTCGGCATCCATGCGGGCTTTTTCCCAAGGATGAGAGGGCCTGAGATATTTCTTTCTCTGGCGTTTCATTTTCTACCACCTGCGCTTCAATCTATGCCTTCTTAGCCTCCGCTTTTTCTGGGGCTGCGGCTTCCTTCTCCTTCTTTGCCTTGGGTTTAGCGGCTTCCTCACGCATTCTGACTTCCTTCCGTTTCACGCCAACGGTCAGTCCCTTTCTGCCAGTGGTCCTCGTGCGCTGTCCGCGTACGGGCAGCCCGAGTTCGTGCCTGATCCCACGCCGGCTGCGAATGCGTCGCTCTCTACCTATGTCAGAACGAATGGTGATATCAACATCAGGGCCGATCAGGTGAATGTCCTTACCAGTTTCATAATCCTTTCTCCGGTTGAGCATCCAGCTGGGAAAACCGTACTGGGAAGGGTTTTTAAGGACGTTTTCCAGCTGTTCCACCTGTTCCTTGCTGAGATCACCGAGCTTCATCGATGGATCTATCCCGGCGACAAGGGCCGCTGCTCTGGCGTAGGAAAAGCTGACGCCCTTGATGTCCGTCAGCGCCAGCTGGACCTTTTTTTCGCCGGACAGGTCCTTCCCTGCCATCCGCACTATGTGCTTGAACTCAGACATCAATCTCACGCCTTTGCCATAGACTCTTCAGGCAACCGCCTATTTAATCGTTAATGGCTGCAGTTTTGACTGTTCAGTTAATATAGTTAACTTTCAATTAAAAACCTTGGGTTAGCCCATTTTCTTTAAATATCCACCATTTTCGGCACAGCTTGAAAGGGCAAATAAAAAAATGGCGCCGGGGAGGGGATTTGAACCCCTGCGGCCCAAGAGGACCACGAGCTATCCAGCACCGGCTCCAGGCTCGCGCGTTACCTGGCTACGCTACCCCGGCCCCAATGAAAATGTGTTTTTAGCTTTAAATGTCATCTAACACCAAAGATCTCCGGCACAGGTAACCGGAGTTCACTTCCATTTCCGTGGATAGGTGCCGGGGCCCATCACAATTCTCTCCGGCTTAGCCACAATTCCATGTTCGGCCTCATAAATTTCCTTCGAACTCATGGTTGCTCGCGCAAGGCCGATCAACTCACCTTTCAAGGTGAAAATGGCAACAAGATCTCCCGCAGATATTCCCGTCTCAACCGAAAGCACGCCCGGAGCCGCCAAGCTTGCCCCATGACAGAGGGCATCAACTGCTCCATCCCGCACCACTATCTTGGGCAAATGCTGGACTGAAGTTTCTACAGGCAATATTGCCTGCCGCAAGAGGTCCTCCCGACCCTCCTCTCGCCAAAAGGCGTAAGCATCGGAAAGATCGTGCAACCTAACTGAATCTTTTTCCGAAAACGGCCCGGTCCTGGTGCGCCGCAGCTCGCTCATATGGGCCCCGCACCCTATCGCTTCCCCCACGTCAGACATCAGTTTGCGCATGTATGTTCCGGCTTCACAGCCCACCCGCATGAGGACATCCCTGCCCTCCCGCTCAATCAGCTCGATGTAGTAAATTTTCCTTGTTCGAAGCTGTCTTCTAACAGCCGCACGCATCGGTGGTCGCTGGTAGATTTCCCCCTGGAACTCCAGCAGAACCTGCTCCAGCCTTTGCTGCGGCACCTCACCATGGAGGTGCATCACGCCCACGTACTCCTTTCCCGAAAGCAACAGGGCCCGCGTCACCTTGGTAGCATCCTCCAAGGCCACGGGAAGAACACCGCTAACGCCGGGATCCAGGGTTCCGCCATGTCCGGCCCTCTGGATGTTGAGCAAGATCTTGATCCAAGCCACGACCTCGTGAGATGTGGGTCCCGGTGGTTTGTCAAGGTTAATCACGCCCAGCCTGATGTGATCCCTGATCTGTCTTTTGAAAGGATCACACCCGTATGCTGGATCTGTGACGTCGTGGGCCCGGGTAAGGATCTCACGTTTGATATCTCCAGGTAACTTTCCCAAATCAAACACCTAAGATAAACCAGCGGCCTCAAGGGCTCGCCTTACCTCTTCGTCGGAGGCTCCACGTTGAATATCGATTTTTTTATCCGTCGGTTCTAGGTGGGCAATATTGCATCGCCTTCTTTTGACCCCCACTCCGCTCACAACCACAAAATTATTGTCCAACTGCTCCACTATCACACAGCGTCTGCCCGCTTCATGGCCTGCAATCTTTATGCAGACCCGACCTACTTCCATCACCATTCTTACCGCCTCCTTTTCATGACAGCCTCAATCGCTGCTGCAATTATCTTGGTCGTCTCAGCTAGGGACAATCTCTCCGTGTTGAGGACGATGTCGAAAATTGAATAATCGTTAATATCAATGTTGTACAGTTTTTTAAATCTTTTTGCCTCGCTTCTTTCCCTTTTGATCGTTTCCTCGTAAACCTCGCGATAGCTTCGGCCTTCCCGCTGTGCTATCCTTTTCACCCTAGTTTTCAGCGGTGCGGTGAGGAAGACCTTAAGATCTGCGCTCTTGGCAAACCACCCCGCCAGACGGGCATCGATCAGCACTTTGCCTCCTCTGGCGGCGTCGGCAATTTTTCGGTCGATCATCCGGTCGATGGTCGGATGAAGCTCCGCGTATCTCTGGCTCTCTTTCAACGTCAGCCCTTTTTCCTTAATCAGCTCCCTAAAGATATCTCCGGCGCAGACGTATCTCAGTCCTCTGAACTTTTTCGCCAGCGCCTTAGCCGTTGTTGATTTTCCAGCACCGTGCAGGCCGCTGATGGCAACGGCTACCATGCTCTCAAGCCCTAACTTTTTCCAGCAGGAACCTTCGAGAGCAGGCTACACAGAAATAACCGGCGAAGGGACGATTCGGCATCCTCGAGCTGCGGGGCAGGCTGCCGATTCTTCCCCCGCTTATCCTAGGCACACCACCCAGTGGCCTGCCGCAAAGGGCACAGACCGCGCCGCCTTTCCTTTTCTCTTTGTAGTGCCTCGCCACCCTTCCTCCGGGAGTGCGAACCTGCTTCTTTTTGTATGTCCTAGATCTGTGTCTTCGCGCGGGCATCTAATCACCTATTATAACTTTTCTTAAGATCTGAGAAAATCCCAGATAGGTGAGGAAGTACCACCAGCCCACACCAAACACTACCAGGGGCCCGATAAAGGGAAGATCTATCCTGATGAAAGGAAGCCAAGCCACAACCCATCCCTTGAATATCTGACCTAAGGCGATCCACAAGACAAAGAGAGGAACCATGTAAATGAGCGTGGGCTTCATATTTTGCGAGGTGTTTTGCATCATCAGCTTGTTTATCTCGGGCTGCTGCAGTTGGAGCTTGTGCACCAGCTTCATGTCCCTCTTTTTCATGGCCTCGCGATATTCCTTCTGGAATGCGTCTATCTTTGCCTTGTTCTGTTTTACCAGTTCCCAGTTCACCATCTTCTTGGATACCAGGTTCACAAAAAATGCCGCTGCAAAGGCGATCCCCATGATGATGAAAAGAGAATATTCAAATAGAGGCGGAAGGTGGACGCCCATCAACGAAGCAGCCCGTACGACATCAGACCTCAACGAGAGGATATCGGATTCACTAGGGGACTGATAAACCACCGCAAATCTGTCTTTAATTCTATTATCAAGGGAAGGGTCTTTCTCCGCCACACCGAAACTGAAACTAATCAGGTACTCCTGGAAGGCCTGCCCAATATTGGCCTTGGCCGATTCACTGTCACCCCTGCGCAAAGAAGCGGCTGACGTGTCCAGTTTGTTGACAATATCAAACAGGCTCTCGCTGTCGCCCTGTCCTTGGGCCTGGGCCAGACCTGAAAACAGCAGCGAGGACGACACCACCAGCACTAGCAGCAGCATCAGTTGTCTCTTCATCATTTCACCTTAGCGCTGAGACTATATTATCCACCGCTTTTTTAAACCCTTTATCACTATTCTGGACGATCAAAACCGACGCCCCGGAAAGCGCAGCATAGGCGATCGCGGCCGCACGATTTAACTGCTGGTGTTCCGCTATCTCCTCCGCCAGCTCCCTCGCCCTGCGTCGTGATTTGTCCTTGGCCCGTCTTCTTCCAATTTCCTCCGGATCAGCCTCCACCAAAATGAGGGACTCCGGTTTTAACTCCTCCAGAACCCATCTCGGCAGGCCGGGATAGTATCCCTCCGGCTTTTTCACCAGACAATGTGTGTCAACGAGAACTGGTTTTAACCGGGCCAAGCGAGAAATGCGTCGCGCGGCTTCTCGTTGAACCCTGGAGTAAAAAGCCAAGGGCATCTCTCGCAGGGCATCGCGATCAACCTCTCCTTTTTTAGACCTGATGATCTCCAACATCACGTCGCCATAGTTGACGTGATGATAATCGACCCCCATCGCCCTCAACACCTTAAGAGCTTCCTTGATCAGCGTCGTTTTCCCCGAGCCGGGCACACCCGTCACGATGACCAGCTTCTCACTCACCAAAGAGCCTCCTGACGGCCGGAAACATCTCCGCAACCTGTTCTTTAGCTATCTCCTGGTATAAGCTGTACATGATGCCCACCGTCAGGAGAATGCCCGTCCCGCTGCCCAAGGCTCCGAGAAAGTCCGCTCCCGCCGAAAGGAATCCCACAAAGGCTCCGCCGAGTAGTGCGGCGGTCATGATGTAGCGGCTCAGTACCCACTCCATCACCCTCACATCACGGCGGAAACCAGGAATCAACATGCCCGATTCGTCCAGCTGCTTGGCCACGTCGCGCGGGCCCATTCCAGTCATGTGAACCCAGAGGTAGGCAAACCCCATGCTGGCCAGCACTAGAATTATCAGGTAAATGATGGCCCGGATGGGGTCAGCGGCAACTTGGGCCAGGCCGTTGGGAGCATCAGTGTAGTAGGAAATCCAGGGCGCCTTCAGGAGAGCGGCGAAAATCTTTAAGTTTGCAAAAACCGTCAGGGCTAAGATCACCGGAATATTGGAGGTGTAGAGAAATCTTATCGGGTAACGTCCCCTCACCCCTCCAAACCTGCCGTAGGCCAGAGGAACCTCTATTCTCATGCTCTCGGCGTAAACCACGATGAAGAAGATGAGAATCGTCGCTATCAATCCCATCATGTTCGGCAGGTGGGGCCTGAAAAACTCAGCGATGAAATCACCGTTGCTGAGCACCGTACCGATTATGTTGGGTATCACGCCTGTGGCCGGGTTCAGCGCCTCCCAGACCACGGTCATGGCGACACCCCCGGCTATGAAAAGGCTCACCCCGCTGCCGAAACCGTACTTGGAAACAACCTCATCCAGATAGATCACCACAGTGGCTCCCAGCGTGAGCTGCAAGACCAGCAACAGGCCTGCCGGGCTAAACAATCCCACATTCTTGCCATAATTCCCCGCCAGCACCAGCATCGATCCCTCAAAAACGGCCATGATTATCGCCAAAAACTTTTGTACTCCAGTAAACAAGGCCCGGTCCTCGCTTTCCGACAAGTTAAGGCCCACTATCTTGCTTCCCACCAAAAGCTGCATCACTATGCCCGCGGTCACTATCGGGCCTATTCCCAGTTCCATCAGGCTACCCGCATGACTCGCCAAAACATACCTGAGCTGGCCGAAGAAATTTTGGGCCCCAGCATCCCAAACTCCGTTGCCATTCAAATCGGTGAAGGGCTCCAAAGCCGTCTCCCCGGGATCCATCACTCCGTTACCGTTGGCATCGATGAAGTCAAAGACACCGTTACCGTTGGTGTCGACAAAGGGCTCGCGCTGGGCAATACCATAGAGGGGTATCTGGGACATCAGATAGAAGATGATCAACGCCACCCCGGTCCAGATAAATCTCTCCTTGAAGGCGACCCGTCTCTTGGGAACAGCCACTTCCGGCAGCCGGCGAATGATGGGATCCAGCGCGTAAAGCTTTGAACGCGGCTTCTCCTTAACCTCGTCCATCGCCTTCACCCAGCGATAGCCTTGCCACCCGCTTCCTCAATCTTCCGCTTGGCCGATTCAACAAAGGATTTTGCCGTGACCTCCAGCTGATGGGTCACTTGGCCACCGCCGAGGACCTTGTCGATGCCAAGTTTATTAAGATCCACAAAAAAGCGATCCCCCTCCCGTCTGGCCAAACCCAGCTCAACAAATTTGTCCAGATTTTCGTCTATCTCACCAACATTTATGACCCTTAGGCCGCGACGCACCGCCGCCGGTCGAGTGAACCCATGCTTGCCAAAGTAGTCCGGAAGATATCTGATGATGTAGGACCACTTGTGCTTGTGACCACCGCTCATCCCCGTGCCGCCGCGTTCACCGCTGCCTCTTCCCCTTTTGGAACAACCCCTACCGTAAGTGCGCCTACCGCGCTGTTTTCTTACCTTTCTTCTCCTCCGAACGGTCATAAGAATCACTCAGATCATTCGCATGATCAAATCGTTTATCTTTTCCCCGCGATATCCCAAATCACCCAAATCTCGGACCGGACGCTTGGTTGATTTGTAGCCTCTCTTAGGGGGATGCAGCCGGAAAACCTTTTTGACGCCGATCTCCTCCAGCTTCACGCTGCCATTATCAACCGCTGCCGCTAGCTCTGCTATGCCCTGCAAATTTGATCTTTCCCTAACTGCCTCGTCCGTCAATTTCTTCCCACCCGGAAGTCTGCCGCGCTTCTCCAGCAAAAGCTGCAAAACGTCCGGTCTTATCTCGCCCCAAGTGATGTAGTCCTTGACCTTCTTGAGCATTCCCAGCATGGACTCGTTATTGTCGACCAGAACACAGTGATTAACCCGGATCAGCCCCAGCATCCTCAGAGTGTCCTTGACCTCCTGTCTGGCGTTGATATCACTGCGAATTTTGATCACCGCGATTTTAGCCACTCACAACACCCGCCTTGCCAATGACCACGCGCTCCCGATATCTGTCACTCATAACCACGCGCGTCGTCTGCTTTAGGGCCTCCATTACCGCCATGGAGAAGTTGAGGGTTGCTCGCGTCTCTCCCTCGGTCCTCGTCCACGCGTCGTGTATCCCCGCCATACGGAGTATCGTCTTCGGAATTTCTGCCGCGGCTAGACCCAGACCCCGCGGAGCCGGTTTTATAACGACGGTTACGCTGCCGCTCTTTCCGGTAACTTCAAAGGGAACGGAGTGACTGCGCGCACATCCACATTCCCAGCTACCACAGCCCCGGGCCACCTCGATGACGTTTAACTTCGCCACCGTGACTGCCTTTTTTATTGAGGAGCCGATGTCCCTAGCACTAGCGTGTCCCACGCCGACGATGCCGTCCCGGTTCCCCACCACGGCCACTACTCGGTATTTTACTCGGCGTCCTGACTTGTGCATTCTTTGAACCAAGGTAACCTCGAGGATCTCCTCCTGAAGATTTGGAACCAAAGCATCAACGATCTCGCTCTCCTTGATCGGTTTTCCTGCCCTTAGGATCTGGGAAATGTCCTTGATCCTGCCCTCCTTGACCTCCCTGCCAAGTCTGGTACGGGGCTGCCACCGCTCCATGTTGAACTCCTCCACTCGCCTCATCTCAACCACCGAATTGCCTGATAATCTCCTGCTTGACTGAATTAAAGTGCTCCGGTATCTGCTCCGGGGCCAATCCCTGCGCCAAATAACTTGAGAACCTCTCCTGATAAGTCCTTTCGTTCTCCTTCCTCAGCTTTTCCGCATAGCGCGAGATGTCCGTTCCGCTTATCCGCTCCTCAGAGGGCAAAATTTCCTCCAGATGAGGGATCTGCAGGCCGGCGTCAATCGCTCCCTTCAGGACGGCAAAAACCTTGCCACCCTTGGTCGGATGCCTCATGCCGATATCCAGTATCGCCTCCTTCACCCCGGCCTTTATGGCCCGATACCCGCAGAGTAACCCGACGAGGTAGGCCGCCGGCAGGTTGGAAGTTCCATCTCTCCAGCCAAACTCCTTCAGCTGTTTTGAGTGAGCTGAAACCACCACCACATCACCGGCGGGAGAAAATTTCATGATCTGGGCCGAGACATGCTTCAGCGAAAATCTGACGACCAGCCTCAGCTTTCCAGACCTCAGCAGCTTGAGCCGGTAGCGGTAATCCGTTTTTCCCTCTCTTTTCCGCCGAAACTGAACCTTAAATCTTGGCCCGGAGGACTTCATTTAAATCACTTCAAGATGCCCCTCTCTTTCAGGTAGAGGTTCAAATGGGCTTTGCTTCGGAAAGAACCACCCTTAACCATCCGGTAAAGCTTGCGGTATTCCCGTTGGTCGATCACGCCCTCTTTTCTCAGCTCCCTCAACCTGGCCCGCAAAGGTCGCACCGTCTTTATCCAGTTGGCCTTCTTAGGCATCCTCGCCCCCTTCGCTCCCTTTCGCGACCCCATACCACCACGCCTACCCGCCTTGCGCTTCAACGCCCGCTCCCTGATCCTACCCCGGCTGATCCCGGTCTCGGGCTTGGCCTTGATAACGCCCTGCTTGATGAGGCGCTTAATGTCATCACGGGTGATTGCAGAGGAAACATCGGCAATGCGGCTGGGATCGATCCACACCCGGTTCACGCCAACTTTGAGGATGTCAGCCGCCAGTCTTTTCTTCGTGTCCAGTTTCATCCTTCTTAACCCCCGGATTCAGCACCTTTATCTTCAACTCCTTCGCTCTTTTCAGTATCTGTTCCCTCTTTTTTCTCCCCACGCAAGAGGCTATTCTGACCGCTTGTTTACTGGCATCAATTTTTTCAAGTTCGGATAAGTTTTTTACCACGACTTCGGCCAGCCCGGAGGGGTGGAGACCCCTGACGGCCTTGGGAACGCGATAGCCGACAGAAACCAAGCTGCCCTTGCCCTTGATCCGCAGGCGCATCTTGCTGTCACGACCACGAGGCCGGCGCCACTTCTCGCCAAGTCTCTTGAACCTGAACCATTCCTGACGCCTGAACTTAGGCAAACGTTTTTTCTCCATAAAATCACGACCTTTCCACTATGTAGCATCCATCTTGAAAAATTCTGCGATCCCGGTACTTTACCGAAGTCGCCTGCTCGATGTTAAAAGCCGTCTGTCCAACGGCATCCTTGTCGATACCCTTAACGAGGATTTCATCGCCATTGACCTCCACCATGACATCGCCAACGATGTCTGCAACCCGGGGGGATCTCTCGCCTAAGAAATTGTGAATGGTCACGCGCTTGCCCTCAACCTTCACCGTGATGGGAAAATGAGAATAGACTGTGCGAAGCTTGTAAACAAAACCTTCCGTGACTCCCTTGATCATGTTCATCACATGGGCCTTGAAGGTACCCAGCGCCGCCTTATTTCTCCGGCGCAGGGAGTCGATCTCCGCTAAGATAAAGCGACCCTCTGCCCTTATCCGCAAGCCCGGCAGGTCAAATTCCCGCGAAAGTTTTCCCTTTTTCCCACTAATCTCGACTCTCTTGCCCTCGACCTTAAACTCGACGCCCTCTGGCACTTCTATTTTCTCCTGCATTATTCGAGACATACTGAACCCTTTCTTTTTGTCCCGTCTACTCTCCGTTTTTCTCCATTAAAAGCGTGAGGTTGGCGCCATGGAATCAATAGACGTAAGCGATCAGCCTTCCGCCCAAGCCCAGCTCCTTGGCTTTGGTATGCGCCATGACCCCCTTGGGAGTGGAAACTATCAGCAGACCAAAACCGGCGGCCAAAAGGTAGCGCTTCTCCCATTTCTCATATTCATTTGCCTTCGCCGCATATCTGGGCTTTATCGCGCCGCATCTGTTGATTTTGCCCTTCAACTCCACCCGGAACTTTCCCGCCTTGCCGTCGTCGATGAACTCAAAGGCACCTATGTAGCCCTCATTCTGCATTATCTGGAAGACCTCCCGGATCAGCTTGGAGGCCGGCTCAATAAGGACCTCCTTTTTTCTAGCCCGCTCATAGTTGTCTATTTTGGAAAGAGCATTAGCAAGTGGATCCAACAACATAAGCATGCCCTCAGCTGTATTTGGAAAAGCCTATCTTTGGCGCCAGCTCTCGGAAGCAGCGGCGGCAGAGCCTCAGCCCATGCTGTTGATAGACATGACCGTAGCTGCCGCAGTGCATGCAGCGGTGGGCCCCTTTTCCGAATTTCCTTTTTGTCATTGCAACACCTCAACACCAAAGTTGGTGGTCAAGAAATTTATCGCTTCCTCTTTGGTGATCTTATGGCTTTTTGGTACCGGCCTTCGAAGCAGGCTCCTCCTCTTTATCCTGAAACCAGGCCGTTCCAGCGCGATGGTGACATCCATGCCAAACATGCCTATCTCGGGATCGTAGGAAACTCCGGGGATATCGATGTGCTCCTTGATGCCAAAGGAAACGTTTCCGCTGTCGTCAAAGGATGACGCTTTAATTTTATTGTCCACCGCATCTAATAGCCTCTTCAGCACCTTCAGAGCCCGATCCCCGCGCAGGGTCACTTTACAGCCTATCGGTTCGCCCTTCTTTATCCTCCAGTCCCGGATCGATTTTCTCGCATAGGTCCTCGTGGGCTTCTGTCCCGTTACCATCTCCAAGACCTTCTCCGCCTTGGCCAACCTCTCGCCACCCTCGCCGACGCCGATGTTCAGCACTACCTTCTCAACCCGGATCTCACGCATGGGGTTCATCCACTCACCAACAGGCTAACGGCCGGCTTTTCCTTCCCCAAGACAAAGACGTAGCGCTCCGGAGCCTGGAAAGTCACTCCACCCTCCTCAAGCGTGACTATGTTCGGCTGGGTACCAGTAATCATTTTTATCTCAGTTATCTTGCCGACCCTGCTGACATTGGCACCTCCAGTCACCATCGCTATGCTTCCAATTTCAAAAGGTATCCTCTCCAGAATGTTCTGCTCCGGCAAGGATATCTTCACCACGTCCCCTGGCTTGTAATCCAGAAGATCTCCGACGATGTTTCTGCCGTCATGAAGGGTGAGCTGAATCTTCTTGCCCTTAACATACTGTTTTCTGATGATCTTGCAGAGCTTGAACGAGGCCTCGGAGGAATTGGTTTTCACGGGGATCAATCTGCCCTGATGATCGAGCAGGATCCGATAGGTGCAGTCAAGCGCCGGCAATCTGACCACATCCATAAAACCAACCGGGAAATCCGGAGCACGCCTGACCTTTCCATCGATCAGGACCTCCCCCCTGCTGATGACCATGTCCGCTTCGCGCGCCGTCCTGGCTATCCCGAGGTAGTCCCGCAGCAAAACACGAAGGGGTATTGCCATATCTGCGGGATGGGGGCCTGCCGCTGGCTTCGTCACCCAGACCTTCGTCTTTCGCGGCAGCTTCAACACTTTCGGCGCCGCATAACGCTTCAGATGTCTGCCACAGCCTTTTTTAGCCAACCTCTGACCTCCTCTCCACACTTCCTAAACGTTCCTTATCCTCAACTAGTTTTATCAGCATAACATTTGAGGGATGTATCGGCCTGTTCACCTGAGAGCCATCGCTTTTTGTTATCGTGGCCCCCTGTACGATGATCTTCTGCCTCTTGGTGTCCACCTCCAGAACCTCGCCCTCCAGCTTTTTGAAGTCACCGCGCAAGATTTTCACCCGGTCTCCCTTTCTCACCGGAAGGGATCTCACGTGGTACTTTTCGCGCAACTCCTTGCTGAGCCTTGCAGCCATCAGTTTGTTCCTCCTGTGCAACGGAAGAGAGTAAAGCCTTGCTCGCTGTTTTCTAGGCTGTCGTGACACCATGAATCACACCACGATTGAGGCTATCCCTGCCACCTTGGGCCATCTTTCGGCCGCCTCTCTTGCGATCGGCCCCTTTATCTCAGAGCCCCTGGGAGCCGCCTCAGGGGTTATCAGCACCGCAGCGTTGTCCTCAAACATCACGCGCAGACCATCGACGCGGCGGTACTCCTTCGTCTGCCGCACCACCACCGCTTGAACCAGCTGCTTTCGGAGCTCCGGTATTCCCTTTTTCACCGAAGCCACTACCCTGTCTCCCACACCTGCCTTGCTAATCGCTCTGTGTCTACCCTTGTAGCCCATGACGCTTATTATCTGGATCTCCCTAGCTCCGGTGTTATCAGTAACAACCAGCCTCGCCCCCACGGGAAGCGCACGGACAGGGGTCACCGCACTTACACCTATCGCTGTACCTGCTCCTTTCTTTCCCAAGTCATCACCCCAACTTCTGAACCACCACAAAAGCTTTCGTCTTGCTCAGCCGCCGGCACTCCATGATCTTCACTCTATCCCCCACCTTTGCCGCGATGCAAGGTGGGTTATGAGCGTGATACTTTGAGGTCCTCCTCTCGTACCTTTCATACTTAGCTATGTAGCGCAGGCCCTCAAGTTCCACCGTGACCGTCTTGGCCATCTTGTCGCTGACCACCACTCCCTCAAAGGCCCTTCCCCTCACCGAAAGGTTGCCGTGGAAGGGACACTTGGGATCAGAACACTTCTCCTTGGGTGGTTCAATTTCCATTCCGACCATCAAATTCACCTCTTCCTCCTGATCCGCTCCTCGGGACGACCGACCAGCTTCTTTCCCTCGACGACCACCTTTTCACCGTCGGGCAGCTTTATCTCAAAGGAAGACCCTTCCTTGGGAACTATCTTCGCCGCCGAAAGATGTTCAATCACCAGCATGTCACGCGTCTCATCCAATATCTTGCCGTAAACACCAAGAAGCGTGGGGTCAGAGCTACTCACGACCTGTGCCTCGAGCCCAATAAGCTCGTGCCGCATGATGTTCCTTTTTGTCAACGGCATAACGCCACCTACCTCATATTTATCATCTCGGGACTAAACCCAAGACTCACGAGCACTTCCTTCACTCGTTGTTCGTGGTGCCCCTGCAGCTCGATGCGTCCGTCCTTCCAGGTTCCGCCACAGGCAAGCTCTGATTTCAGTTTTTTGGTGAGGTCCTTTATGCTGACCTGCTTCTCATCGAGTCCCTCTATGACCGTGACGACCTTGCCAAACTTTCGCTTGATCACATATACGTTTATTCGTTGCTGTTCCCGGGCTATCTCCTCGCAGACGCATAGCTCTTTGGGCAAACCACAAACCTTACATATCTCTTGCAGTGCTCATCCACCTCCTCTCTGTTTTTCCCTTATAATGGTGAGTATTCTGGCGATCGCCCGCTTGAGTTCCCTTATCTTCGCCGGATTTTCCAGAGAACCACCCGCGGCTGCCGTGGCCCTAGCCCTAGCGAGTTCTGACCGCAGCTCCCTGAGCTTCTGCATCATTTCGTCTGGGTTCATTGCTCTTATTTCCTCAGGTCTGAGCTTTGCCATCATCATCACCCTTTTCCGGAGCCTTCTCAGCTTTTTCGGCTTCCTTCTCAGCCTTTTCAGCCGCCTCGACTTTCTCAGCCGCCGGTTGTTCCTTGGACTCACCCGGCTCCGCGATTTTTATCTCACCCGGCAAGGGAACATCCGGAGGCATTATGCTGACCTTTATCCCCACGATCCCCGGCTTCAGCTTTGCCACCGCCTGTCCGTGACTAACCAGCTTCTCAGCCGGCTCCCCCGCCTTGCTCAGATATCCCTCATAAAATCTCATGCGCTTCGATCTTTCCCCGGCGATCCTTCCTGAAATTACGATCTCCACACCTCTGGCCCCGGCATCCATTATTGTCCGGACCATGCTCTGGCCCACCCTGCGAACGCTCAGGCCCCGCTCGAGGGCAAAGGCAATGTGTTTGGCCATGATCGGTCCGGAGAGTTCTGGCTTGGGAATTTCCACCACCTCAACTTGAGGCTTCTCCAAGCCGAACTTTTGCTCCAATTCGTCGGTCAATTGTTTGATGCTCTTGCCCTTTTTGCCGATCACCATCCCTGGCCTCTCGACGTAAATGGTGACCCTAGTGCCGGTGAGTACTCTTTTTATGTCCACGCCGCCGTAACCGGCCTTGGAAAGCTCGTTTTCAAGATAGGTTTCTAGCTCGACGCGTTTGAGCCCCTGTTTTATAAAGTGCTTTTCCACCGGCATTTTCATCCTCCCTTCAGAATTATTTCGATGTTGGTCAGCGGTGAGAAAGCCGGCGAGGAACGCCCAAAAGCCCGCGGAATGTATCCCGGTATCGAAGTGCCCTTGTAGGCGCTGGCGTGGACCACCCGGAGCTTCTCCACATCCAGCCCCTTGTAAATCGCGTTGGCCTCAGCATTCTTCAGCACCTTGAGGATCTCACGCGCCGCCTTCACGGGATACTGACCGCTTCCCTTGGGACCACGATGGGCGACCTTTTTGCGATGCCGCAGGATCGGCACGGCTACTTTCTTCTGCTGAACGGCTTCTAAGTATTCCTTGGCAGCGCTCAAGCTCATTCCCCTGATTGCCCGACAAATCTCCATCGCCTGCTTGGGGGATATCCTCCTCTCCTTGCCCAGCGCCCTGGCAACTGGACCCTCTATCTTAACGGAGTAACCGAACTTTGGCATGGACATCACTTCAGAGGCACATACATGGAGCTTCTCGTGGCACCAATTCCCGGGGTTCCGTGGATGACCCTCTTTCTCGTCAGGGCAAACTCTCCCAGCCGATGCCCGATCATCTCCGGCTTCACTTCCACAACCAAAAACTCCTTCCCATTGTGAACGGCGAACTTCAGGCCAACCATTTCAGGAATTATCACCATATCCCGGCAGTGCGTCCGGATCGGCGCGTCCTTACCCGACATCCTCGCCTTCCTGATCTTCTCAATCAACTTCTTCTGCTTCGGCGTGAACCCTCTCAGCAGCGACCGGCGCTGGCGCGATGGTAAAAGCTTAGCGAAATCGTCCAGCGGCAGCTTCTGTAGCTCCTCAAGTGTGTAACCGCGATAGGTGAACTTTTTCGGCATGGCTTCACCTCTTACCTGTCCTTCTGGCCGCTATTAATCCTACCTTTTGCCCGGGTGGGGCACCGCGAGCCACCGTCTTCGGTCTGCCGGCGTTCTTCCCCCTGCCCCCACCAAAGGGATGGTCAACGATGTTCATCGCCACCGCCCTTGTGTGGGGATAGGGCTTGCCCTTAGCAAGCATGATGTGATGGCGCTTGCCCGCTTTCACCAGCGGCTTTTCCAGGCGTCCCCCGCCGGCAACGGCCCCGATCGTGGCCCGGCACCTGGGATCCATCTCCTTTATTTCGCCCGAGGGGAGCTGAACGCTGACACGGCCAACTTCATGACCTATTAAAATTGCATAGGAACCAGCGGCTCTGACAAATTTTCCTCCGTCCCCGGGCTTGGACTCTATGTTGCAGATCGGCGTTCCCTCCGGTATCTCAGCCAAAGTAAAGACATTTCCCGGCTTTATCTCGGCGGAAACACCTGCCATCACCCTGTCGCCGACCTTGAGCCCCTCCGGCGCCAGCACGAGGCGCTCCTGCCCATCTCCGTATCTTATCCTCGCCACCGGGGCATTTCTTCCCGGATCATGGAGGATATCCACTACCACAGCCTCGCCAGCTCTCTCCGGAGGAGGCAGTTTAATTTCCCCCAGCCTTCTCCAGCTCTTTGCCCGGTAAGTGGGGGAGCCGTCACCTATTCTCTGTGCCCTCAAGCGCTTTCCCATCAGATCATCCCCAGCTTGGCCGCTATCTCATCGGCCATAAATTCAGGAGCCAGTTTCACATAAGCGCGCTTTTTCCCATCAGGAGTGACCTCAACCGACACCTTTCTCACCTTGACCTCGAAGAGCGTCTCCACTGCCTTCTTTATATCTGACTTGGTCGCGGCATTGTCGACGACGAAGATCAGCTTGTTCTCAGATTCTATCATCTTCACTGCCTTCTCGGTGGCCAGCGGATAAAGAATCACTGAGTGAGGATCCTTCATGAGAACAACCCCTCCGCAAGTTTCTGGACGGCGGAACTGGTCCAAACGGTCAATCTTCCCGGGACGCCGCCGGGGGCCAAAAGCTCCGCGTTCAACTCATTGACCCTGACCACGCTGACGCCGGGCAAGTTTCTGGCTCCCTGCCTTATTCCCCTGTCCTGGCTTATCACTATCAATGGCCCCACTGCTCGCTTGTATCTCCTGCCCCTCATCTTGCCCACCCCGGCCCTCACCCGTCTGCCCTCCGAAGCCCTCTCGAGCTCTTTGCCCAAGCCCAGCTTGGTCAACGTCATCTTAATATCTGCGGTGCTCTTCAGGCTCTCCAGTTCATCGGTGACGACAATGGGGAGAACTGGAATGTCATCAACCTTATGGCCTCTGGAGGCAACAAGCCTTTTATCCTTCGACGCCGCAATTGCCGACCTTATCGCCAAGCGCCGCTCCTTTTTGTTTATACTTTCCTCAATTTTCTTTTCCACCTTCGGGGGGTGGGCTCTCCTGCCGCCGACAGCGTGTGGCGCAAAGGCACCCATCCCGGAGGCGGGGTGTTTGGTGCCCTTGACCCTCCTGATCCGGGAAACACCGAACCCCTTGCCCCAGGTCTCGGCCGATGTCCTCTTGCCCGCCATCGGATCCGGACCCCAAGGCTGAATCCTGGCCGACTGAGCGGCGAGCACGGCCCGCCTGATGACATCTGGCCTGATCTCGGTGTTGAAGACCTCAGGAAGCTCTATTTCCTCAACAGGCTTGGCATCAAGAGAAAAAACGGGGACCTTCATGATCATGCACCCTGCTGCGAGGCTGTGCTGATGTAAGTGATCGAGGGGGCGGTGGTGGTCATTTGCTGAAGCCTCACCGGGTGCCTCAGCTGAACCAACCTCTTCGTCGGGCCGGGAACAGATCCGGCGAGAACGATGAAATCCCCTTTAACTGGCCCGTAGCGGAGAAAGCCACCGCTCGGCGTGACCTCCTTCCCGTCGTTGCCTATCTTTAAAATTCTTTTATTGAAGTCGGTGCGTTGATGATAGCCCATCTGCCCGGCTGCGGGAACCGTCCAGAGAATCCTGGGTGGAGACCAGGGACCCAGAGTACCGACCTGTCGGCGCCCCTCGTCGCTCTTCCGGGGCAAAATCTTAACACCCCAGCGCTTTACCGGGCCCTGGAAGCCCTTTCCCTTCGTGATCGCCAGAACATCGACAAAATCTCCCTCCTTGAAAACGTCTGCCGGCCGGATCTGTTTGCCCAGAATCCCCTTGGAATAGTTCCAGCGCTCTTCAACGGAGCTGCCTTCAACCCTTATCTCGACCAGGTCTGGTTTTTTCTTCGGCACGCTGGCGGCCCGGGGCTGCGTGCAGGCCAGAACACGGATTTCAGAAACCTTGCCCGACTTAATCAAGGACTCGGCCTGCTCCAGGGCCTTTTGGGCATCGTATTTCTTGGGCCTTGTAATCCGGCGGTAAAGATCTTTGGGAACTTCGCTTGCCCAGACCTCCCCAATAGACCTCAATCCCTTGGAGGTTTCTTGGTAAAGCCTGACCGCGCAGATCACCATCGGCGGTGCTTCAATGACCGTGGCCGGGACACAGATCTCCTGCCCCTTGGTCATCGAACCCTTGCGGTCGTCAATCATGAAGAGGCTGATCATCCCCGCCTTGTAGCCGGCAAAACCCTGCAGCCCCAACCTAGCTCCCGCTGGCCAGGCCCGCACACGGGCCACCGGTCTCTTGGCCCTCACCCGTGGCATGTAGGCCAACGACCCACGCCGCGGGTGGTGTTTTCGCCTTCCCATTTTCTATCCCTCGATGAGCGCGTTGAGCAGCGAGAGCGTGGCTAGAAGCGCCTCCTCGGTCCGAACCGTGGCCGTGCCCTGGTTCGGCACCGCGTTTACAATGACGTCGAACATCTCCGACGCGTCGACGCCCTGACGCCAGCATATCTCGAAGAGCCCGGCATAGGGGCCCCCGAAAGCTACCGCCACTCTGCGAGGCTCGCTACTCTTTATCGCCTGCACGGCTTCATATAAATTTTGCCCTCGCCGCGATGTACCAATGTAGTAATCAGATTTAACTGCTTTTAAGCCCTCCGAGAGGCTCGGGGCCCGTAAAATTTTGAAGCCCCAGTACTCCGAAATCTCTCGGCGAGAAACAGGTTCCACACGGATGAAATCTCCATCGCTGTCCCCAAGCCTTACCGTCAACCGTTGCTTCAAGGGCAGCTTCCCGTCGAATATCCCCTTCTTGGGCAAACCTATCTCCAGAATGCTCCTCTCACCAGAATCGATGACGACGCCCTCGCGGTAGTCTCCCTTTTTATTTCTCTCGTTCTGCAGCGGGTGGTGCGGCGTCCGCAACGGGAAAAGCAACCCGGCGTATCTGAGTTTTCTGGAACGAGGGAAGAGGATCTTGCGCAAGTACTGCGGGGTCTCAAGATAACTCAACAGCAACTCGATGGTCCTGGCTTGCTCCTCCTGATCCTCGACATTAGGATCCTCGTCGTCGTAGATGCAGACCCTCTCAACGCGGAATATCGCCAAAGCCCGGCCAACCATGCCGACCTTTATGGTCACCATGCGGAGGTCGGAGGTGTCAGCCACCAACGAGGCTGGCAACAGCACTGAAATTTCCGTCTTGGCAGGCATCCCCGATCAGCCTTTGGCAACCCCAAGGGGCACCAGCCTCGCCACTTTCCTCGCTATGCCTGCCCGGTGGGTGACGTCAACAACTTTATCGATGTCCTTGTAGGCCTCAGGCGCCTCCTCCGCGATCACTGAAATTTTGGCGGCCCTAACAACCCTGCCCTCGGACTCCAGACGGCGCTTGACCTCCTCGCCGCGGAACTGCTTTAAAGCCGCGGTCCGGCTTAGGTGCCTTCCGGCCCCGTGAGCGGTGGAGCCGAAAGTCTCCTTGAACCCCTGTGCCGTGCCGACCATCACATAGGAAGCCGTTCCCATGTCGCCGGGTATCAGGACGGGTTGACCCACATCGCGATATATCGCCGGCACCTCGGGGTGCCCAGCGGGGAAGGCCCTGGTAGCTCCCTTGCGGTGAACACAGAGTTTCCTCCTTACCCCATCCACCTCATGTTCCTCGATCTTGGCAATGTTGTGGGCAACATCGTAGACGATGTGCAGACCCAAGGCTTCGGCGTCCCTCTTCATAACTTCCTCAAAGGACTGCCTCACCCAGTGAACTATCATCTGCCGGTTGGCCCAAGCAAAATTGGCCGCACATCTCATCGCTGAGAGGTAGGCCTGGCCCTCCGGAGAGTTCACCGGGACGTTCACCAGCTCTCGGTCCGGCAAAAAGATGTTGTACTTTTTCACCGCCCTTTCCATGCTGCGCAGATAATCAGAGCAAACCTGGTGCCCCAGACCGCGCGATCCGGTGTGAACCATCACCATCACCTGGCCCTCGTGATCTATGCCGAACCTCTTGGCCACCTCAGGATCAAATATTTTATCCACCGTCTGAACCTCGAGAAAGTGGTTACCGCTGCCCAAACTACCCAGCTGAGGATAACCCCTCTTCTTGGCCTCGATACTAACGTCTTTGGCCGAGGCACCGGACATTCCTCCCCTTTCCTCCAGGCGTTCGAGATCTTCCTCCCAGCCATATCCATTCTCAACCGCCCACTTTGCACCTAACTCCAGCACCTGATCCAGCTGGGCCGGTGTGACCTTGACCTTGCCCTCGCTGCCCAGCCCGGAGGGGACATTTCTAAACAGCGCCTCCACCAGCTCACGAAGCCTGGGGACAACCTCGGCTTTATCGAGATCGGTCCGCAGCAGACGGACGCCGCAGTTGATGTCATAGCCAACCCCTCCCGGACTGACCACCCCTGTCTCGGCATCGGTGGCCGCGACCCCGCCGATGGGGAAACCATAGCCCTGATGCCCGTCGGGGAGCGTGATGGAATAGCGGTAGATTCCCTGCAGCGAGGAAACGTTGGCGGCCTGCTCCAGCGTAAGATCCCTGCTCATCTCCTTGATCATCTCCTCATCCGCGTAGATGCGGGCGGGGACCCTCATCCAGCTCCGGTACTCCCGGGGGATCTCCCACCTGAGCTCGTCCAACTTCCTTATCATCCCTTTCCAAGGACCGCCAGCAGCTGCAGAACCTTCCTCCATGACTCCACCCAGCTAAATGTGCTTCACTCGTTAAATTAACCTTGTCGTTGCAGATTCAAATGTCAACGAACGCCTGGACATAACTGCCGCTTTCCCGCTGTTCGATCTTCATCTGGTGATAGGTCATCGCCTTGACCGCGGTTCTCTCCGGATGCTTGGCGGGGTCAAAGGTCTCACCCCAAGCCCGGCCCGAAAGCCTGAAACCACCAGCTGTCCTCTCTATTTTCACCGCAAACTTGGAGAAAACCAGATTTCTGGAATCATGGAGATAAATCAACCTGTCGAGCCAATCGTAGAGTAGTGCTCCTTCATCCTCCGCCTCCAATTCAACGTCGACCTGTTGCCGCGGCTCAACCTTACCCGTATCCACCATGATCTCGAACAGCGCGAGCGCCGCGTTCTCGAAGGCCTCGGACAGGTCATGACCATAGGCCCTGAAGCCTATGTCGCTCGGGTGCTCAATCCATTCAAACTTTTTCATTAACTCCACCACGTCAAAAACCAGTGTTGCTACCCCAAGATAACGGATTACTTTATTAAATATCTGCCTTGGTGGACAACCAGAATCCCTCGCGGAGATAGGTGCCGAGGGGAACTGAAACAAAACAATCGGCTAGGCCACGCATAAAAATCTTTTTTTGAGGGGCTTCACCGCTTTCAGTACCTCAAACCAGAGCACGCTCGCGACACCCGCTGCAAAGCAAAAAACGATGTCCTCGGGGTGCAGGTAGGCCATCTTGAAAATGCCGCGGAGAACCGGGACATACAAGATCAAAAAGATGAAGGTCAGGGTTCCCCCGAGAACCAGCCACAGGGGAATGTTTCTGGTGCGGAGGGAGGACAGCATGCTCTTCGACCAAGAGAGATTGGTCAAGATCAGGCAGATGTTGGCCACGATGAGGGTGACGTAGGTGAGCGCCCTTGCCTCAGCTTCACCCTGGCCGCGGTAATAGGAGAACACGAAGATGAGAAGCACCACAGCGAGAACCACCAGCCCTTGAAGTATGCCTAGGGTCAAGGTTTTCCGGTTAAACATCTTCAGCTTCGGATCCCGGGGCGGACGGGACATAACATCCGGTTCCTCCGGCTGGGCTTCGAAGACAATCGAGCAAGCTGGATCAATGATGAGTTCCAGAAAGGCTATGTGGACCGGCAGAAGAACCAGCGGCATATTCAACAGCACCGGGATGAGAGTTATTCCCGCGATCGGTATGTGGATGGTGAAAATGTAAATCATCGCCTTCTTGATGTTGTCGTAAATCCGGCGTCCGTTTCTGACGGCCCGGACGATGGAAGTAAAGTCGTCATCAAGGAGGACGAGCGAGGCCGATTCCCGCGCCACATCAGTTCCCCTTCCTCCCATCGCGACGCCAATGTTTGCCGACTTAAGCGCCGGGGCATCGTTGATCCCGTCTCCCGTCATCGCCACGACCTCGCCGTTGGCCTTGAAGGCATTCACTATCCTCAGCTTCTGCTCTGGAGTCACCCGGGCAAAGATGTTCACCTCTCTCACCTTCTCCCGGAGCTCCTCGTCGCTCATCCTTTCCAGCTCAGGACCGGTCACCACACTACCAGCGGAGTCCAGCCCGATTTCCCTAGCTAGGTGCAGCGCCGTTCCGGGATAATCGCCGGTGATCATCACCACCCTGATGCCGGCCTGGTGGCACTCCTCTATCGCCTCAGCAACTCCGGGTCTGGCCGGGTCCTTGAAACCGAGCAAGCCCAGAAACTCGAACCTGAAATCGTGCTGCTGGACGGGCAGATCAACTTTTTTAAAGTATGCCTTGGCCACACCAATTACCCTCAAGCCCTCGTCAGCCATCGCAGCAACTTTCTTTGAGATCTCAGCTAATCTTTCCCCCTCCAAGTGACAGAGATCAGCGATGGCCTCAGGGGCTCCCTTCGCGGCAATCACATATTCCTCCCCATCCGGAGAGCTCCATACCTGCGACATCGCTAGCAGCTTCTCCGAGAGGATGTACTCCTTGACCAAGCTCCAGTTGCGGTGAACATGCTCGGTGTTGGCGAGTTGCTTGTCCGAAAGCTGGTTGATCGCTTTCTCCATCGGATCTAGAGCATCCTTCCCGCTGGCGAGAACGCTAAACTCTAGGAGCTCGTGAAACTTCTCCGGCAGTGGCCCGTCTTTCTCAACATCGTAAAACTCATCATCCACCAGCATCTTTTTCAACATCATCTCATTCTGGGTGAGAGTGCCCGTCTTATCGACACAGAGAACCGTTGCCGCGCCAAGGGTTTCCAGGGAAGCCACCCTGCGGGTGAGCACCCTGCTCTTGGATATCCGCCAGGCCCCGAGAGCAAGGAAAACCGTCAGAACAACCGGGAACTCTTCCGGTATCACCGCCATCGCGAGCGTCAGCCCGGCGAGAAAACCGTGCAGCCAGTCACCTTTGGTGAGACCATAGGCCACTATCACGATGGCGCTCAAGATCAAGCCGAGCAGGGCGATATTTCGAACAAGTTTTCTGGTCTCCCTTTGCAGGGAGGTCTCTTCCGGGCCAAGGCTCTCCAGCGCCCTGCCTATCTTTCCCATCTCGGTGTTCAAACCGGTGGCCAAGACCCTGACATAACCATGCCCCTTGACGACCAGCGTCCCGGAGTAAACAAACGGCTGGTCATCGCCTCCGGGTCTGCCCATCTTGGCCACGCCATCCCAAGGCCTCTTTCTCACCGGAACTGACTCACCCGTGAGCAGGGACTCATCGACGAGAAGATGCATTGAATCCAAAACCACTCCGTCAGCGGGCACCCTGTCTCCTTCCTTGAGGAGAAGCAGATCCCCCCGGACAACTTCCCTCCCGGGGATTCTCAGCATCCTTCCACCGCGAATGACCAGCGTCCTCGGGCTGGACAGGTGCCTCAGGGCCTCCAACGCCCTTTCCGTCCTTCTTTCCTGGTAGATGGTTATTCCAATTATCACGAAGACAAAGCTCATCAGGATGGCCGCTTCCTCGATGTCCCCGAGCAGCAGATAAATTGAGCCGATCGCGATCAGGAGCAAAAACATTGGCTCCTTGATCACCTCAAAGATTATCCTGAGGATTCCCCTCTCCTCGGCACGAGGCAACTCGTTGTAACCCTCGGCCTCAAGCCTCCGGGCAGCCTCCTCGGGAGACAGGCCTTCAAAACCTGCCTGGCTTTCCAAAGTTGTCCCTTTTTGCATTTCTTAATAGTAAAGTGCCATTTGCTTTTAAGGGTGTTGAAAAACATCTTGAAGCCAACCGTGCTTCTGGCGCCGGGGAGGGGATTTGAACCCCTGAGGCCCGATGGGCCATACGCTCTCAAGGCGTACGCCTTACCTGGCTTGGCTACCCCGGCCCACTGATTACTGAAAATTCCGGGAGATAAATTATTGCCTGAGACCGGGCCGCCGGATCCGGCTAACCTATTTTGCCTTTATTGAGAAGAAAGCCACCGTAAGAAGGATGAACGAAATCCAGACCAGCAAAAGCCCGATGACCACAATGGTCAAGACGGCGCCCACGAGCATTATCAATCCCGCGGTGCTGAACAACTGGACATCCGTCTTCGCAGCCAAGGTCACCAATGTTCTCCTGAAGTAAATGACGGCGATGATGAGAAAAACAAAAAGCACAACAATGGCCGCTGCTATGCCGCCAAAGAGCGACCACATTTCCCCAAAGTTTGCCATTCGGGAAAAAATCTGACCCATCCGAACCCAGTCCATCGGCCGAAGGAAGTCAACTCCATAACGGGACAAAGCTGCGATTGCCGTCACCATTATCACCACAAGCGATATCACCACGCCGACAACCGCCAACACCACGCCGTAAAGGGCGTTGTCGAATATTCTCCTCTCCTTGAAGTGTCGCGCCATTCCTTTCAGGGAAATTAACAGGAGGATCAGGCCCACTATTGCTAGTATTCCAGTTCCCGCCATCGCTATCGGCGACAAGACGATTAACAGGGCCCCGACGCCGCCCAAGTTTTTGTCTGATTCTAACGTCATCGTATATACTCACCCTTTCCCAGATAAAGGCTTTCCCTTGGCTGTATTCCGGACAACGACCCTCACCCGGAACCGGCGAGACCACCAAAAGATTTTTGACATCATCGGTTGGAATTAAATTAGGGAAAAGAACTGCGGGTAAAAATGTCGGTGGTTAAACACACGGCCAACATTCTGAAAAAGTTATGTTATTCGGTGCATGAAGATGTATGTGAGAATACCAATTGATAGAATCGGCGCCGCGATTGGGTCTAACGGCGAAATCAAAAGGGAGATCGAGCGGCGCACCTCGACCAAGCTAACCTTCGACAGTGAAACTGGCTGCGTGAAGGTCGAGGCCGGAAATGATCCCCTCGGCGCGCTGAAGGCGGAAAACGTCCTCAAGGCAATCGCCCGCGGCTTCAGCTCTGAGCGGGCCTTCAGGCTGCTCGATGACGACCAGTTCCTCGAGATCGTGGACATCACCGATTTTGCCGGTGACTCCGAACGCGCCATTTCCCGGCTCAGGGGCAGGGTCATCGGGGAAAAGGGAAAGACGAGAGAAACAATCGAGCGCTTGACCGATACCTACGTATCGATCTACGGCAAAACCATCGCCGCGATCGGCAGCGCCGAACAGATCGCCGTGGCCCGCGAGGCCATCGAGATGCTGCTGAGCGGCCGGGAGCACGCCACCGTCTACAAGTTCCTCGAACGCAAGCGGAGGGAAGCGCGGGAGAACCTGTTGGCGGCAAAACAGCAGGGAACCTATATATAGTAACAATACTAATGGCAATACGATGAGTAAAGTTACTCTCAAGGTAGAAGACACCACGCACAAGAAACTTCTTGAGGTGGTGTCAAAACTACAGATCAAAAAGGGCAGGAGAGTCACCATGGACGAGGCGATCCGGGAGCTGATAAATCATGCCGGATATTGAAAATGACCTGATGTCCTTCGCGAGGGGAAGCGCGGCGAAGATTTGGCTGGTTTCTATGGAGAAAATAGTTTCGCTAACCCCACCGCCAAACTCGTTTATGTCCGGCGGCGAAGGAAAGACCTGGTGATGGATCCATGAAGAGCCTTGCCGACGAAATTTTCGCCGAATTCAGGGAACACAGCGTCAGCGAGTTCTTCCGCAGAAACGCCGCGATGCTGGGCTACACGGGCAAGATCCGTTCGCTGACGACCATTGTCCACGAGGCTGTGACCAACGCCATAGACGCGGCCGAGGAGGCCGGCATTCTGCCCAAGGTCAACGTCATCATCAAGAGGGTCAACGACGAGCCGGAGCACTTCAAGGTCATCATCGAGGACAACGCCTCGGGCATACCGGAACAGTACATCCCGGATGTCTTCGGTAAGATGCTGGCTGGGACCAAGCTGCACCGGGCAATGCAACAGCGCGGGCAACAGGGCATCGGAATTTCTGGTTGCGTGATGTTCGGGCAGATCACCTCAGGCAAGCCCACAACCGTGATTACCTCGACCGGCAACGGCGAGGTGATCCGCGCAGACGTCATGATCGATGTCGACCGGAACCAGGGCAAGATCTTGAACAAGGAGAAGTTCAAGGAAAAGTGGCGGGGCACCAGGGTGGAGATAGAGGCTAAGGAGGTCGCCTACATGCGCTCCCGCTACGGCCCCTTCAACTACCTGCGCATGACCGCCATCGCCAATCCCCACGTAAAGATCACCTTTGTCGAGCCTGATGGCACCCTCACCGTCTTCGAAAACGCGGTAAACAAGGTGCCGGAGAGGCCCAGGCCGATGCCGCTGCACCCCTGGGGAATAATGTCGGATGACCTGCTGGTGCTGGCCAAGCGCACCAAGGCGAGGACCGTCTCCGGCCTGTTGTCGACCGAACTCTCGCGGGTGAGCAAACAGAAGGCCGAAGAGGTCTGCCGGCTCGCCGGTGTTTCTCCGGAAAAGAAACCCTCCGAACTCACCTGGGAAGAGGCCGAAAAAATCGTCTCCGCCTTCAAGCAGGTCAAGCTGCTGGCTCCGCCGACTTCGGGGCTCAGGCCGATTGGGGCTGCAGACTTGGAGAACGGCATGCGCCAGATACTGAACCCGGACTTTGTCTACACGGTCACGCGTCCGCCGAAGGTCTACCGGGGTGGTTTGCCCTTCATCGTTGAGGTCGGGATAGCCTACGGGGGCAACGCGGGAAAGGCTCCGGAGGGCAAGGGGGACAACGAGACAATGGAGGGGGAGGTGGGAATGGACCTCATCAGGTTCGCCAACCGGGCACCGCTCATCTTCGACCAAGGTGGCTGCGCCATCACCGCCGCCGCGCGCAGCATCGACTGGCGCCGCTACGGGGTGGACATCACCAACGCCCCGCTGACGCTGTTCGTCAACATCTCCTCGGCCTACGTGCCTTACACTTCCGCAGGAAAACAATCGATCGCGGATGAGCCCGAGATCATCAACGAGACCAGGACGGCGATCATGGAGGCGGCAAGGGAACTAAAGAAGTTCCTCTACCGCAGGCTCAAGGCAAAGGAGAGGCAGGAGAGGGCGGGCATCTTCGAGAAATTTCTCCCGGTGGTCGCCCGCAAGGCGGCAAGGCTGGCCGGGGTCGAGGAACCCGACATCAAGCCCCTGCTGAAGAAGATCGCGGGTGTGGAACATGACTAGGGAAGCTACCTCTCTGGAAATAAAGCACCGGCAGAGGGCGCTGAAGGCCCTGGCTGAACTGGGGATGAAGATAGTGGAGGACATCAAAAATGGTCAGCCGCCGAAGCTCAAGATCCCGTCGCGGAGCACCTCCAACATCATCTACGATAAAAAGAACCGCTATTTCGTCCTCGGGCCACATTACAGCGTCAGGTCGGCTGGAAGCATGAAGCAGATCAAGAAGATCGCGCAGCTGCTCTGCACGGCCGACTTCGCCCGGGAGCTCATCGAGAGCGGCAAGTTCGCCACCCTCAGGGAAATGTACTACACGGCAGAGGGCTGGGAGGTCGGCCCCTTCCACGACCAGAGCGAGTCGGACGCCATCATCGAGGACCTGGAGGCGACCTTCGGGCTGAAGCGGGAGAGCCTCGGGCTGACCCCGGAGGAGGATGGTGCCGCCGTCTACGGGCAGATCGTGTTTCGCGAGGGTGACGTGACCATTGACGCCACCAAAGCCGGCAGGGGCGGCTACACCATCCCGCCGACGATCGATGATGTTGAGTTCGTGAAGTGCAAAGCAAAGAGGATCATCGCCGTGGAGACGATGGGTATGTATCACCGGCTGATCCAGGAGGAGGCGTGGAAGAAATTCGATGCCCTGATCGTGGGGCTCAAGGGACAAGCGGCCCGCGCCACCCGGAGGTTCCTGAAGAGGGCGAACGAGGAGCTGGGGCTGCCCGTCTACCTCAACTGCGACGGCGACCCCTTCGGCTACCACATTGGGATGGTCATCATCTCCGGGAGCGCCAACCTGGCCTACATCAACCACGAGCTGGCCGTCCCGGATGCCAAGTACATCGGCGTCACCGCCAGCGACATCGTCAACTACAAGCTGCCCACGGACAAGCTGCGTGAGCTGGACATTGCCCGCCTGAAGCAGCTGCTCAAGGATCCCAGGTACAACACCGAGTTCTGGCAGTACGAGATCAAGAAGATGCTCGAGATCGGGAGGAAGGCGGAGCAGCAGGCGTTCGCGAAGTACGGGCTGGCCTATGTGGTGAACGAGTACCTGCCGGCGAAGCTGAAGGAGGTCGAGGGGCAGCAGTTCCTGGGCAAGGTGTGAACCGTCCCGCCAGCTTTTTCATCCCTCTTGCTCTGTTCATGCGCCTGAAAAACATTTGATTTCAATCTCGGAACTGTTAGAACGTCAGGATATGAGCATTCCGAATAAACCCCCAGCAATTATCCACAAAGTCATTAACCTCTTGGAAAAAGTCTTCAAATTTTATCATTCCTTTTAGGTTCCTTTCGACGGTCACCCTGATGATTTCTGGATCCGCAGGCTTGACGGGGACCTGTTTGGGGGCCGTTTTGCAGTCATAAGTAAAAACATCCCGTAATTTTTCCCCTTCCGACTCCATGAACTTTAGTGAATCTAGGTATTTGACCTTGATGCCATTTACGAGTTCACTGTCCTTTTCTATCATCGTTGCAAGTTCGTTTAGCCCGAAGTGTGGACTGGTCTCGGAAAAGGGGCACTCCAGATTGGGGCTAAATATCAATCCCTTTGGGCTCTGAATGACCAGGAAAGGGAACAGCCAGCACATGAACGGCCGTGATTCGTACTTCTTGCATAATCGGGCCTCGATGTCAAGATGCTCGCAACTGAAATCGCCAAAGGGGACGCGCTTGAAACTGCCTTCCCTAGTATGGGGTCACGCAACGGAGACCACATCTCTTGGGGGCAATCGAAACCGTTCGCCATGGGCACCTTCACATAGCTTATCGGGTTCCGCGCTCCCTGGACAAGCATTATGGCATTTTCTCGGTAGCCAAATTTTTTCACGGTAAAATATCTTAACTGATACGGCTTAACTTGGATGGGGCATTGTTGGAGAAGGGATAACTGTAAACCTGCACCCATATCCTTCAGAACTCCCGATGAAGCGCCAAAAGCTAAATTTTCAGAAGTTCTTTATAGAACCTCCGCGTCATACAGTCATTGGTGAAAATCAGTGAAAAAGCTGGTAATCGCGTTCATCGCCGTGGCGCTGTTAGCCGCGCTGAGTTGCTCGACAGCGCCGCCGGCGGTGGCCGCCTCTGACGACGGCCTTCCGCTCACCGTGGAATACACGCTGCAGTACCGGATAGAGCTGCCGTGGCAGGGCCAGTACTACCCGGGCAGTACCTCCATTCGCGTGGAAATGTACGAAATCCCGATCAACACCGACCACCAGACGGTGCAGGCGACGCTGAACCAAGGCAGCATAGAAACCATCGACGGAAAGGATACTTGGGTCATCGATACGAAGACCATTTACTCAAACAACATATACACCGGCACCTTCGTGGTCACTGTGGACTTAGGTGGCACCGCCGCCGTGCCGCACCAGCCGCTAACTGCGGCGAGCGGGATGGACCAATACCTCTTGCCCGACGAATATGTCACCCTTTCCGCCGATGTGGTCAGCCAAGCGCAGCTGCTGCTGAGCGAGGTGGATAACGACACCCCAAAGATCATCGCCAAGTTCGTGGACTGGATACAAAAAAACATATCCTACGATGACGCGAGATGGGCGGAGAGGTTGGCGGGAGCCAAGTTCCCCGACCTGACCGACAGCCAGACGCTGAGCGCTCGCGCCGGTGTCTGCACCGATTTTTCCAACCTATTCATGGGCTTCTGCCGGGCAGTGGGCATCCCGGCACGCAGCGTCCTGGGTTACGGGCTGCGAAGCTCGGAGGAGGACCTATACCAGGACATACATGCGACGAGGAGCCACGCCTGGACCGAGGTCTGGATTCCAGATTACGGCTGGCTGACGGTCGACCCCACCTGGGGCGACATCGGCGACGTGCGCAAAATCGCCACCGGCAAGTCACGTGACTTGAGCTGGCGCTGGTGGTACAGCGGTGCTCCCCCCGGATCTGGGGTAATAGCCGGGAGCGCCACTTACAGCGTGACCCTCACCGGCTGGAAAGTCATCAACACGGTTGCGCCCATCACGCTCACCCAGGATAACGCATCGGACCCATTGAAATTCAGCGTCACCAACAGCTCCCCCATACCGCTCTTGGATAACATCACCGTCAAAAAATGTCTGCTGCAGAATAATGCGTGGTCAGACTGGATGGTTGTTTTCAGCGAAATAACTTTTTTGAACCCCGGGGAAACCTATTCTTACACCCCGAACAAAGAAAGCGGCGTTGGCTATTTCCTCTGGTCCAAGCAGGCCAACGACATGCTGGTGAATTGGCAGTACCCGGGCGGCACGACGACTTCAACCAGTACAACTCCGATCAGCACGACGACCCCGACCGAACCGACACTCCCGACGGAGCTGATGGACTGGCTGCCCTTTGTCATGGTGGCGATCATCTTGGCTGCAATAGTCGGCTCGGCGGCATCGGCCCGAAGGAGGCGAAAGCTGGGTGCCGCAAGGAAACCTCAGGAACAAGAAAAGGCATCGGCTGCCGCCGCCCCTGGGCCGGAACCAGAGCCAGCGCCGGCCAAGGGTCTAGTAATCTGTCCTAAGTGCCACAAGCAAGTGCCGGCGGAGTCGAATTTCTGCACCGAATGCGGCGCGGACCTGAGGCCGAGGAAACGCAAAGCTTGAACCGTGTCACCGAATCCGTTTATTAGCTTCCCTGTTTCGTCAAAGTAAACGACAGATAGCTGCCACTTGTGTAAGAGCGTTCGTAGGTAATGGTGTTTCCGCTCAGGGTCGCCTCAAAGTGCCAGGTCACGTAATCACCGGTGTCCTTCACATAGTAAGTGTAAGAGCCATCAAGCGTGCTCCCGTAAATATATCCGGAAACTGTCCCCGTGCACGAAGCGTAGCCCGCGACTTCGCCGGATTGATCCCAGCGGAGTTGGACGCCGGTTATGCTCATGGTCCCGGAAAAATAGTGGTCGCTGACGGAGGCGATCGTCCAGACCTGATCTCCGCCGTCATTATAGATCCACGGTGTGTAACTATTTTTTCCGATAGCAGTGTAGGTGCCCGTCCATGTCCCAGTGATATCTGGTATCGGCGCACCCTCTGGGAAGAGCTCGTTGGCCTTGGCCAGCGCGGCCGCCAGCGTCGGCTTGGTCCGGTAGGTGCTGATGACCGGCGCCGCTTCGAGGATGGCCTCCTTGATTTCCCAACTTGTCAAGTCGGGACGTTCTGCGGCCAGCGCCGTGGCCAGGCAGGTGAACTGCGGGGCGGCGAACGAGGTGCCATTCAGGCCGCTTGGCATCTGCGCGTAGATGATGTCGTCCGGGTTCTCGCTGGTGTTGAAGCCGCGGATGCGTTCGTTATTGCCGTCCAAGCCGCCCGCGATGATCACGTGGCCCCAAGCGCTGGGGTATTTATCCTTCAGGACACCCAACTGCTTGGTGAGGTCGACTCCCATATTCCCGGCCGCGATGGATATCAGGACGTGGTCGAGGTAGGGCTGGCCCATGGTCTCCATGCCGTGGAGGATCTGCTCTAGGAACCGGAGTTCCCCCTCCTGAATATTGGCCACTTCGGGGGAGTCGGAGCCGTGCCGGTCGATGCCGTCATTCAAGCCACCCTTGTATCCGATTGAAAGGTTGATCGCCGTCACTCGGTCGGCGTCGGTGGCGTTTATCATGGCCAGGGCGATCGCGGGGACTATGGAACTTGAATTTATGTATCCCTCCCCCGTGCCCTGGGGCTGGTTATAAACGTCGACTTCGCTTTTGGACGCTCCGGCCGACCCTGAACAACTGGTCGAGATGTCGGAGACGGCCGCCCCGTGATCTTGCCCGTTGCCGGCGCCTGCGCCTGAGAAGCCGTCGTTAGTCCAAGCATCAATGATGACCACATCGCTGTCGAGGGCACCAGAGTCGTAGGCATCCCAGAACCAGCCGCTTGGCTGTTCGGCGTCCACGTAAGCGGTTCCCTCCTGGGCGAGTTCAACGGGAAAACAGGGAAAGACATCTTTTACAAAACTCTCGCTCAGCATGCTGCTGATGAAACCAGCTTCCCCTCCTTCAGCGACGCGGGCCCAGTAAATGCCGCAGATCGGCACTCCCATCACCAGCTCCCCGGCATGTGAGCTGACGGCGGCGGCCACTGTTGTCCGATCTATATCTTTCTTCACCAGCAAGACAACCAGACCGGCGTATGCGTCGGCGTCTGTTATCGTGACCCCGTCTTTGTTGACGTAAGTGATTTTCGTGATTGCTGGATAATCGCTTTCGTACAGGACCACCCTGTCGATTCTGTTGTCGAATGGGCGCGTCGACGTGGTGATGGTTGACGTGCTAGTGGTGGTCGGCGGGGTTGTAGTCTGCGTCGTCGCGGTCGTGGGGTATGTCTGCCCCTCCATCGATGCCAGCGCGCCGGTGACGACCAAGGCTATGATCAGTATCGAGAGAATCCCGTACTTCAAAAAATTCCGGTTGGGTTTCCTATTTTCCCTCCCTGCTTTTGCCTCCCCTGCTGGAGTCTCGCGCGGCAGGGGGGCCTCGGGCTGCTTTGTGACTTTACTGGGAGCTGCTGGAGGATAGGCCTCCTTGGATTGGGCCGCCGGCGAAATTCTGGCCCGCGTCTTGACAAAGACTTGGGTGCCGCAATTTGGACAGAACTTCGTCCCGTCACGAACCTCGGCCCCGCACTCACGACAATACGACACGATAAGACTCCAGGGCTAAATCTGGCTCATAACGTATATAAATTAACCTCAACATCAGCGAAATCCAACTTCCCTCTTTAATTTATTGTCCTCAATCTGGATGTCGTAAATTCCACTGTGCCCACCGGGATTTTGAGCGAAACTCCTTTATATTGACACGTATCTTTAAGGAGACCATGATGGTGCACGCGCTAAAGAACTTTTAATATCGATTTCTAGAAAATTATTTTACGATATTTTTCAAGGGGCTAAGTCGAAAATATTCCTGAACGAGGAACCAGTACTCAAAGAGCCTTTTCTCCATCTCCCGGTAGTTCTCAAATTCGCGGCCAATCTGTTCCCAAAAGTTACCGTCATGACTCTTTCTCTTCAGGTGCAAGACCTCATGACAAACGATGTAACGAATAAGGTCATTGGGCAGGCAGGCCAACAGGAAGTTGAAGCTCAGGTTCCCCTTTGCCGAACAGCTTGCCCATTTGGTCCTCTGTTTCCTGATGAAGATCCTGTTGAAATTAACTCCGAACTTTTGGCTGTACTCCAACGCTGCGGGTTCAACCTCGCTGAGAAGTCTTTCTTTCAAAATGGTCCTCAACCGTTTAACCTGTCGTCGCTCCTTGAGATTACATTCTACCGTGGTCCCACCAAAATCTATCTTCACCGCACCGTTTTCGCGAATCCGGAAAAACTTCCCAAACACCAGCAAATCACGGCCGTTTCCCCTCAGCGCCTTGAACCCATCCAAGGCCCTTTGAATTTCCTCATATTTTCTTGATATCCATTCGATCTTTTTCTCAAGTAGCGGTGCTTCGTCCTTCCAGCTTTTGAGCAGGACCGCCAGCAGCTCCCCCGTCTTAAACTCCAGCCGCGGGTACTTCACCTCCCTCCGCACCACCCGGTAGGGCACGTCTGTTCCGTTGACCCTTATGCTCCTACATCTCCTTGAGGCCCCTGATGATCTTCTCATAAACCTCATCCCTTTCCTTCAGCGGCAGCTTTTTTCTGAGGAATTTCCTAATCTCCCTGCCAACCTCCTTCAGCGCCGTTGGCTTCCGGTTCCATCCCTCGAACAGCATGCCGGATTTCTCCCAGTCTTTCCACAGGGCCCTGACCTCCTTCACCAGCTCCTCCGACCTGCCCAGTTTTTCCTCCAACGTCGTGAGCAGGAAGTACTCCCCCTCGGAAAAGCCAAGCTCCCTCTGTCTTTTTTCCAGAGACTGGATGTCGCTGACCGCCTCGGACAGCCTTTCGTAGGCCTCCTTCACGTCGATCTTCCTCTCCTTCCATTTCCTCACTATCAGTTCAACCTTCTTCGCTATCGGCTCGTAGATCACCTTCTGGGACCTGTCAACCAGGACATACTTGTTCAACGCGAAGACCATGTCATAAACTCTGTCCTCCAGGCTCGCGTGCGCCTTCTTGAGGTTGTTTAGATAGTCCACATCCAACTTCAGGACGGGAAATTCCTCCTTCATCTTTATCTCCAGCGTCCTGTGGATATCATCGAGGGTCCGGCTGAAGTATTTCCGGAAGTATTCCTCGACCTCCGGCTCCTCCTCCCTGGTCCCAGTCCACTTGAGGTAGAACTGATAGATGGCGGCCAGCCACTTGAGCCTCGCGATGCGGTCCTCCGGGACGTGCCTCGGCCCCAGAAATTCGTAGAGTTTAATCAGCTTCCTGTAGTTCATGAGGAACTTGTTCTCGGCATCGTGGTCGTGGAAGAGGAGCTTGACGGCCGACTTCAACGTCTCCCGGTCCGTCCTGCTCCGGTCAATTCCCTCAAAGATCTCCTCGGTTTCCTGCAGCAGGTCGTTGAACTTCTTCACCTCTTCGTCCAGCTTTACGGCGACGTACCTGATGTCCTGTTTCTGATAAATCGCCAGGGCCTTTTCAAATTCCCCAAGCACGCCGACGTAGTCGATTATCAATCCGGCTTCTTTCAAATCCCGGTAGGGCCGGTTCGTCCTGGCTATCGCCTGCAGCATCTTGTGCTCCTTGACGGGCTTGTCTAGGTACATGACCTCGAGAACCGGGGCGTCAAAGCCGGTGAGCAGCATGTCGGTGACGATCAGGATCTTGGGATACTCCTCCTCCTTGAACCTCCTGATGATCTCCCTCCTGACCTCGTCGATTTGCTTGTTCTGGAATTTCTCCCTCAGCTTCCGGTAGTAGTTGGAGATCATCTCCTCGTCGGTGTTGGGGTTGAAGGTCATCACCACCTCGGTGTATTCCGGCGGCAGAAACTTGTCCAGCTTTTCCTTGTAAATGATGCAGGCCCTTCTGCTGGCGGCCACCACCATCCCCTTGAACTTGCCGTCGACGTTTTCCCGGAAGTGGCTCGCGATGTCCTCGGCTATGGTCTCAATTCTGCCCGGGTCCTCCAGGAAAACCAGCAGGTCGTTCAGCCTTCTGCTTATCCTCCGCTCAACCCTCTCCCGGAAGTCCTCGGGTATCTCCTCCAGCTCCTGCGCCAGAAATTCCTCGAGGCGCTTCTTATCCAAACCCACCTTCTTCTCCATCCTAGTCTGGAAGACTATGGGAAGGGTGAACCCGTCCCTGATGGAGTCCTCGATGAAGTACTTGTGGATGTAGAGCTCGCCCTGCTCGGGGTAGCTGAAGGTGAGGTAGGTGTCCCTTTTCTTCTTGGCGATCGGCGTCCCGGTGAAGGCGAAGAAGAAGGCCTTTTTCAGGATGGTCCTCATCTGCTCGGCAAGCTTTCCGTACTGCGTGCGGTGGCCTTCATCTATTATCGCGATCACGTTTCTCCTATTGGAGATCACCTCCTCGGAATCCTTGGCGAACTTCAGCCCGGAGAGTTCCTCCTCCCGGAACTTGTGAATGAGCGTGATGAAGATCCCTCTCTTGCCGCGGCTCTCATCGTGCGTCAGGACCTCCTTCAGGTTTTCCACCGAGGAGATGACCTCGGGGCCGGCTATTCCCAGGTCCAGGCAGAAGAACTCAGTTTTCAGCTGCTCCTCCAGCTCGTCGCGGTCAACAATGAGAAAAATGGTCGGGTTCTCCAGCTGCGGCTGCCTGTAGAGCTTGTAGGTGGCGAAGATCATGGCCAAGGTCTTTCCGGAGCCCTGCCAGTGCCAGACCAGTCCCGAGTTCTTTTCCTCCTTTCCCTCCAGATTTTTCATCACGCGGCTGTAGATGAGGTTGGTCGCCTGGTACTGCATGAACCGGGGCAGGACCTTGGTGGACAGCCCATGCTCCTCCCTGGCAAAGGTAAAATTAACGATGAGGTCCACCAACGTGGATCTCCTGAGCATCTCAAGGGTCGCGTCCAGCTCGTCCTCGAAGCCCTCCTCCCTCCAGAGGGAACAGCTCACCTCCCTCTGGCCCAGCACGTTGGGGAAGTACCTCGCGGTGACCTCGGCCGCGATGCTGAACTGAACGTACTTGAACAGCTCCGGGACGGTGTTCTCGTAACCCTTCACCTGCCTGTATGCCGCTTCCCAGCTGGCGCCCGGCTCGGTGGGGTTCTTGCACTCGATGACGACGAGAGGGATCCCGTTGACGTAGAGGACGATGTCGGGCCTTATCACCCCGAGCGAGCTCTCGAAACGCACTTGGTTGCTGACCACGAAATTGTTGTTTTCGAGGTTCTCCTGGTCCAGCAGGCTGATGTACTTCAGCTCCCGCGTCTTCTCCAGCTTTATGGCTATCCCCTGCTTCAGGAACCTGAGGATGTGCTTGGAGCCCTCAAAGCTCGCCGGCTTGCTTCTCAGCTCGGCCAAGATTCGGTTTACATCGCCCTCGGAGAGATCTAGGTTTTCGTTTATCCTCTTCAATGCTTTAACAAAATCGCCGATGAGCAGGGGCTCGGAATAGTCCTCCCGCTCTAGCAACTCACCCGGGATGTGTTTCCAGCCCTTTTCCTTCAGTTTTTCGATGATATAATCTTCAACCGTTGCTTTTTCTGTGAAAAGCGGCGCACTAACCACCATCCATCAGCTTTTGCTCAACCAGCTTAAGCCTGCCCTCTTTTTTGAGCCTACTTAAAAAGTCCGAGTCGGTCATAAAACAGCTCGGCCCCCTTTATGATCACGTGGTTCCTTTCGATTTCTTTACCGAGCGGGCTTTCGGCGCTGAACTTACCCGGCTTCACGCTGAGCTTGGAGTCCAGAGATTCCAGCTCGCTTTTGAGCTTTCTGTCCTCAGATTCGACAAAGATGTCGATGTCGCTTTCCTCGTCGGCCGTGCCGCCAGCGTGACTTCCAAAGAGGAGGGCCAAGTTTACCCGCGGATCCTTTTGAATGTGCTCGACTATCGGCCTCAGCCTAGGATATTCCTCGATGGTCCGACTCAGTTTGTAAAGCTCCGCCGCCAAGATGAAGTTTCTGGCCTCTGGCGTTTTCTTCAAGAAGAAGACCTTGTTTCTGCCCTCCACCCTGCAGTCGAGCACATTTCCATCCATAAGTTCCTTCAGCTTTCTGGAGACCGTCATGTGATTCACATTCAGGCGCTTGGCGAGCGCCCTAGCGTGAAGCCCACCGCGCAGAAGAAACAGCACCATCTCATTGGATAAATTTTGTTCCACATGTAACAGTTTAGTTCCATCGTTTATCAACCCTCTCCCCGGCCGTTCCTCCGACCTGATTCTCGCCAAAAGTCTTCCGATCATGGGTCCTTCAGCAAAAATGAACACCATCAACCAGCCCCGATTTCCTTCAGCCAGCAGCAGTGCTTGTACTTCTTCCCCGAGCCGCAGGGACAGGGATCGTTTCTGCCGACCTTTTTTCTTTGAGCAGGATTTGCCCGCTTGAAGTCCTCCAGCCATTCCTCCATTTCCCTCTCATATTCCTCCGGATCCTCGAGGTACTCTATGGCGTCGACCACTTCGATCCTTTCCTGCTTGGAGAGGTCAAGTGCCAGTAACCTTTTCAACAGCGGCACGGCCTCTTTCTTCCCCTGCACGCCGAAATCATAGACAAACAATTCCAGGTAAAACCAACCGCGGTATTTCTCTGGATTGGCGAGATAATCCTCGATCGTCTCCACCATAAACGAGAAAACCCTTTCGTCCTTGATCTCCGTCAAGGCGCTGACTAAATATACAAAGTACCTCTTTTTCTCAAAATCTGCTTTCACCTCCTTTAACAACGGATCCACGGCTGGCTCCCCTATCGCGGTGAGCGCCCTCATAGCATCCTCGCAGCTCTCCCAGTAATCATCGGCATCCTCGTTTTTCCTGATGAACTCGATCAGAAAGGGGATGGACTTGGGGCTCCTGATCTCCTTCAGGATCTCAAGGGCAAACAGGCAGCTCCAGGTTTCCTCGCGAAGCAGCAGCGCGTGGAGACGGTCGAGAGCGGCCTCGCCATGCTGGATGAGCTTCTGCATCACCGGCTCAAGTTTCTTTTTCACCCCTTCGTAATTCATTTTATAGCCCTCGGGGTTATCAAATCGTTTCAGTTCCTCGATCAGCTGGTCAATATCATTCATAGGGCTTACCTCAGTCTTTCACCTCATTTTTCCATCCTTGATTCCGCCGCAGCCCTTTTTTCGCAAGCGGGCAAGCCGTCCATCAAACCTCTCTTGATCCGGTCTGGTTTTCCTCGCGTTTCCTTTTGAATCCGAGCTTCTGTCAAAAGTTGGGAGGGCTTCGTCCCTTCGAACTGAAATTTTTAAATAATTTGTAACACTACAAACCGTTTGCGGGTAAGACCCAAAAGCCAGTGTACCCTGAGGTGCACATTCCAGTGCTTTTGGGGTCCGCATTTTTTCCAAATTACTGAACAGGGTAAAACTATCCTTAAGGCCCACGCACATATGGCAAGCCACTTTAATCCGCCTCTGCCTTAACTCTTCTTTTACCCGTAAGCAAATCGTTCATCAAACCACGCTTGATCCTGTCAAGTTTTTCTTTGCGTTTTCTTTCAAGTTCGAGCTTTTTGTCGACCGTGCTCAAAACTTCGGCGATCTTGTGCTGCTCTGGGAGGGGCGGGAGAGGGATTTTGAAGTTCTCAATCTCTTGTCGTCTAATGGCCTTGAAAGTTGAACCAGCAGATAAAATTTCAAATTTTTTGCCATTAAATTTTAGACAATAAAATAAAAACAAGTGATTAACTTTATCGGGTTTGGCTCTGACCGCTGATAAGCCTCTACCGATGCAACACTTGAACGGGGCAATATTAACATCTCCAACAGGTGCTCTCACAGACAGCAAAATGTCGTTTGGTTCGGCTATCTTAATTGGACTTGAACAATAGATCTCGGGAGAAGGATAGATTTCCCCAAATTCTATTTTTCCCTGAAGGAAAGGCAGCCCCCTTTTGTTCTTATTATATGTGCTGGATGGAGGGGACTGTCCCATTACTAGCTCCATAATCTCTTCATCCCCAAGTCTCACCACCTCCCACTCCTTCGGAATCCTCCCGATCTCTGTGTCCTTTAACTCCCTGTGCCCTATCCCCTTGGTCAGCAGCTCCTTCATCAGGCCCCGCTTCAGCCGCTCGGTCCTGGCTATAGCCTCGTCGACCTTCTGGATGGCCTCGTCGACCGTGCTCAGGATTTCGGCTATCTTGCGCTGCTCTGGGAGGGGTGGGAGGGGGATAGTAAAGTTTTCTATTTCTCTCTTTCTAATTGCTTTAAAAGTAGAACCTGTCGAGATGTTTTCAAATTTTTTGCCATTGTGCTTCAAAGAGTAAAATATAAATAGATAATTCGTTTTGTCCGATTTGCATCTTATTGCTGCCAAACCTCTACCTATGCAAACTTTTGAGGGGGAAATGTTGACGTCTCCCACTGGGGCTCTTACAGAAATTAGTATATCGTCTTTTTCAGCAATCTTGACAGGTTCAGAACAATAACTTATTGGAGAAGGATAAATTTCACCAAATTCCATTTTACCTTGGAGAAATGGTACTCCTTCACCAATCTTATTATAAGTAGACGAAGGAGGGGATTGACCCATAATTATATTGCAAACATTCTTTAGCTTTACCCATTTCCAGCCCTTGGGAAGAGAGTACTCTTTTTTCATCATTTTACATCACCGTTTCCAAACTGAGTTGTTTATAGGTAGTTATGGTTTCTTCAATCTTTGCGAAGAGAACTCTCAGAACTTCTATTGAAATTTCTACAAATGGTGCAATAATTGACATTATGTTTTTTATACCTTGATAAAACCAGTTCAAAACTGCGATGATATCTGAAACAAGGTGCTGTAAAGCCTCTACAATGATTTTTCTACTTTTTTCCCAAAGAAGTATAATGGCGATGCCAAGGGCGGTACTTATACCAACAAGGGATTTAACCCAATTGGGCCATTTAGAAATTGCAGCCACACCATCTTTGATTAAACTGTAAATCACGCTTCCAAACATTTGAACGATATCCCAGATGGATTTTAGCACTGCCACGCAAATTTCGTATAAAAACCTAAAAACTAACGGTAGGCCCTCTCCTATAATCAAAAAAGAAAAAGATCCCTTCTCAAATACGTTTATTACTTTACTCACAGAGCCAATTCTTTCCCAAATTTTAATTTCAGGGACTGCTGAAATATCTTTATCTTGCGTTAATATGCCGTGAGATTTTATAGAAAAATATAGGGCAACGTATGGAACGTCTTTAGGATCCCTATAACCAACTTTTTCATAGGCAAGCAAGTAAGCGGTATCGTTTAAATCGCATATGATAACCTTTTGTGTTAATAACGAAACTGCATCGCTCAACCTACTTTCATCAATTTTCTTTTTCCTTGAAATTTCTGGTATTTTTCTATCTAATTCATTCTTTAACCACTTGGGTGCCAGTAGTTTTAGAAATGGTGATTTCGTCAGCTCCAGCAAAAAAGATTTTTTATTTTCAACAAGAGAAAGTGCATCAGAAATAACTATATTGGCATCAATTATCAATCTCATTTCCAATTTGTCTCCAAGCATGTAAAGAAAATTTTTTTCAAAATGATCCTTACAATAGTTCAATACCGCGGGATCTAGCGCTTTAACAACTTGGTTGATTATAGCATCAATCTCTATGTCTATAGAACGATTAAAATCAGCTTTCATTTTATCTCCTTCAGATATTCTTGAATTTTTCTCTCAACTTCTACGATTTCATTCTCGACCTTTTGGAGTTCACCCCACTCCTTTTCCACATCTATTTCTTCGACTTTTTTCTCTGGGAAGACATAGAGCGTCACGTTGAGATTGTAATCATTTTCCTTCACATCATCCAAATACACAGCTCTCGCAAAACCGTCCACATCTTTAAAATTCATGTAGGCCTCCGCGATCTTCCTGATGTGCCCGTCCCCCAGCCTGTTCAGCTTTCTGACCTCGGGATGCTGCTCGTACTCCGCGCTGGCGTTTATGAACAAGATCTTGCCCCGCCTCTCAGCCGGCTTGTGCCTGTTGAAGATCAGAATTGCCCCCGGCGCCCCGGTGTTGTAAAAGAGCTTCTCGGGAAGTAGTATCACGCACTCCAGCAAATCATCCTTCAAAACTCCCTCCCTGATGCTCCTCTCCTTCCCGCCCCTGAAGAGGCAGCCGTTGTCTATCACCACGCCCACTCTCCCATTCCCTCCGTCGGCCGAGGCGAGCATGTGCTGGATCCAGGCCCAATCCGCCGACTGGTTCGGGACGAAGCCATAGCTGTAGCGCTGCTTCCAGAACTCCCCCTTCTTCAGCACCTCCTCGCCGTAGCCATCCTGATTCCAGGGAGGATTGGCGATCACGACGTTGAACTTCCTCAGGGCATTTCCCTCCTTGAACTTGGGATAGAGCAGGGTGTCGCCCAGAGCCAGTTCAACGTCCCTGATGTCGTGGATGTAGAGGTTCATCTTGCAGAGGGCATGGGTGGTCGGGTTGGCCTCCTGCCCGTACAAAGACAGCTTCCTGGCCTCCGCCTTCCCCTGTTTCTCCTTAACGTGATCATAAGAGATGATCAGCATGCCCCCGGAACCGCAGGCCGGGTCGTAAACCGACTCCCCCGGCTTGGGATTCAGGATCTCCACCAGCAGCCTGATGACCTCCCGCGGGGTGTAGACCTCACCCTCCTTGGCCTTCTGCGGGGCAAAGTAGCGCAGGACCCACTCATACGCGTCGCCTAGGATATCGGGCGAGACCCGGTGCAGCCTCCTGGAGCTGAAGAGTTCCACCAGCTGCCTCAGGATCTCGGTGTTCTCGGTGCTCGTGGCAAACTGGATGAAGTCGGCCCTGTCGACGATGTCCTTGAGTTCGGGGTTCCTCTCGGCCAAGGTCTTCAAACACTCCGACAGCCGCTGAGGCAACTTATTGACATCTTTGCGGATGTTGTCCCAGAGGAACTCGTCGGGAAGGTCAAAATCGTGGTAGACGCTGCTCTTGGCCTCCTCCCTCGCCTCCTCCTCGCTCAGTCCGTCCTTGAGGGCCTCCCGGTAGGCCTCCTCAAACTCCAGCTCCCACTTGTCGCTGATCCGCTTCAGAAAGAGAAGGATCAGAATGAACTTGTAATCGACCCTCGTCCTGATGAGGTCAGCCGCCTTCTTCAGCAGCCCCTCGAGGCTCTCCCGGGTCAGCCCCTCCGTCTCCAAGCCCTCCATCAGAACCTCTTTGGTGCTTTTGAGCTTGTATAACTTCTTCCTTGCGTCGGCAGGGTCCGGGCGGATTTCAACCCAGCCGGCCTTCCTCAGCTGGGAAAGAACCACGTTGATGCTCTTCTCATCGTCCCTCAGCACGTCGGCGGCTTCCAAGCGGGTGAAGGGCCTGTCCTCGAAGGCTTTCCAGAGGGCAGAACGACGCCTCTCCAGCCACTTTTCCAGCCCGGCCTTGGTCATCTACTCGGAATCATTTCTATCCTGAGATATATAAGCTATTTTATTTTTACTTATTCGATAAGGAGAACTATCTTATCACGCCCAGGGCCCTCAGGCTGGTGTAACCGCCGTCACCGATGATCACGTGGTCCTGTAACCGGACCCCGATCAACCTGCCGATCCTGGCAAGCTTTCTGGTAACCTCGACATCTGTGTCGCTAGGGTAAGGGCTCCCGCTGGGGTGGTTGTGAACCAGCACCACCGAAGCGGCCGAGTTCCTGAGCGCCGCTTCGAAAACTTCTCTCGGTCGAAGCAAGGCGATGTCAACTTCCCCATTGGCTATCGTCTCGAAGTTGATCACCCTGTTTTGAGAATCTAGCGAGACCAGCCTCACCTCCTCGCGCTCCCCCCTCATCTCCCTCCCGATCAGATCGTAGACATCGCGGGGGCCTCGGATGTAGACCTGCCCACCATCCTGGTTCATTTTCCCGGCTGGGCTTTGGAGCGCGGTTGCTTAAAAAAGGTTAAATGATTGCTCAGCATCTTACAAATGAGCTGTTGAGATGAAGATCCTCGTCGCCTACTACTCCCGGACCGGAACTACCCGAACCGTCGGTGAAGCCCTCGCCAAGGAGCTTGGCGCCGACCGCGATGAAATCGTGGACCTGAAAAAGAGGACGGGTTTAAGGCCGATCCGCTTCCTGATCGCGGGGAGGGACGCCATGGCCAGGAAGCTGACGGATATCAGGTTTGAGAGGCCGGCCGAGGAATACGACCTGGTAGTCATCGGCACCCCGGTGTGGGCGGGAAGGATAACCCCCGCGGTGCGAACTTACCTCAGCTCTCAACGGCTGGAGGGCAAGAGGGTGGCCTTCTTCTGCACAAATGAATTCAGCCATGAAGGGGTTTTCGAGGAAATGAAAAAAATGATACCCAACTCGATCTTCGTGGGGGCCCTCGAGGTGCCGGCGAAGGAAGTGAAGTCCGGTGCCTACGTGGAAAAGGTGAAGCAGTTCGCGGATAATCTGAGAAAACAGACGGCCCCCAACCCCTGAAGGATCTATAACTAGACCCCGGCCTCCATCAGGTCCCGGTAACGAAGTTTGAGTTAAATTTTTCCCCGATGAGGGCTTAGGAAACCCCGCCAACGATTAAGAGGAAGCCGGAGCCTGGGGGGAAGCCTGAGCCCCAACCGCCGCTAACTCGGGCTCGTGTTTCCTTTTCCACTTCTTCTGTCTCAGCTTCTTTCTCTCACGCCAGTCTGATTTCTTCCAGCGATATCTCCTCAGGCTCATGACCCTCACCCACCTGAACTTGAACTCAAAAGTAATAAATCCATAACCCGAGCTGCTCCCGCCCGGCAAGGGAAAATCAAGGTTAATATTACCACAGGCGATAGTTTAATCGCGGGGATAATGGAGAAGATAACCACGATCAAGATTCGGGAGATGAAGGAGAGCGGCGAGAAAATAGTGATGCTCGCCACCTACGACTACCTCACCGCGAAGATGGTCGACGAGGCCGGCGCTGACGCCATCTTGGTCGGTGATTCACTGGCCAACGTCGTGCTGGGCCATAAGACCACGCTGTCGGTGGGGATGGAGGAGATGCTCCACCACACCAGGGCCGTGGCCAACGGGGTGAAGCGGGCGCTGGTCGTCGGCGACATGCCCTTCCTGTCCTATCAGGCGAGCACCGAGGAAGCCATCAGAAACGCCGGGCGCTTTTTGAAGGAGGGCCACGCCGAAGCGGTGAAGGTCGAGGGCGGCCACAGGATGATCAGAAAAATTGAGGCGATCATCGACTCCGGAATACCGGTGATGGGCCACCTGGGCCTGACGCCCCAGTGGGTGCACCAGTTCGGCGGCTACCGCGTCCGGGGCAAGACCTGGTCCGCCGCCCGCGCCATCCTCGAGGATGCGAAGAGGCTGGAGCAGGCGGGTGTTTTCAGCCTGGTGCTGGAGGCGATGCCCTGGCAGCTGGCAAAGCTCATCACCGAAAAGCTGGAGATCCCGACAATAGGGATCGGCGCCGGACCCTACTGCGACGGCCAGGTGCTGGTCCTGCACGACCTGATCGGACTGACCGGCCCCGATGCCCCCAAGTTTGTGAAACGCTACGCCGAACTGGACAAGGAGGTCATGAAGGCGCTGGAAAATTTCAAGCGGGACGTGAAGTCAAACAAGTTCCCGACGCTGGCGCAGAGCTACGAGATGCCTCCCGAAGAAATGCGCAAGTTAATCCGGGGATTCCGGCAGAAGAAATGAGATTTAAGCACCTTTAAATATTGAAAAAAAGAGGATTAAAGCGACTAAACGGAGGTGTAAAAATGGCTTATGTGGTTAAGTCCGCGGTAAGGGAGCTGCTCAAGGGAATGAGGGCCAGCGACGACTTCTTCAAGGCACTGGACGCGGTAGTGGCGGCAAGCTGCAAGAAGGCAATCGAGCGAGCCAAGGGCAACGGCAGAAAGACCCTCAGAGGAATAGATCTTTAATCCCAAAATTTTGGTGGCGGCAACAGCTGCCACTACTTTTAATTTTGTTCAACCCTTCACTCGATCTATCTTTCTTCTTCCCAGCGCCTGCAGATACTCCACCTCGACGCCCTCCTTGACGTCGCCGCGGAGGTTGATGGGTATGGGCAGCTCGAAGGTCTCGTAGGTGTTGAGGTCCATCAGCTGGGCGTTGTTGGAGACGATCGCCAGCACCTGAGCACTTCCCCGCTCGATTATCGGGACCTCAACCTTGGCGCTGGTGGGCTTCACGATGGTGCGCTTCTGGTTGTCGAAGAGGCCAACGGCGTCAATCTTGGCCTTGGCGTGGCCGTGCTTTCCCGGCGCCGAGGTCGAAAAGCCGACGATGCGGCAGGGCTCGTCGTCGATGATGATGAAGCGGCCCTCCTTAAGCTTGCCGACTTCAGTAACTTCTTTCATGCCATCCCGTAGAAATTCTCCAGACTTCCTTAAAAGCTTGGCGCAAGGTTTAATCTTGAGAGGAATAATCGAATTTGTGGAAACTTGAGAGTTGGAATAGTCGCTCGTGTCGATGATCCCCTTGACCTCCAGATGGTGGCGAAGGTCATCAGGCTCCTGAAGGGGGAGGAGGTGCTGCTCGAGCCGGGGCTGGCCAAGAAAATGGGCAGAAAGCCGGGGACTGTTCAGGAGCTCAGGAAATGCAACGCCATTGTAACGGTGGGCGGCGACGGCACCGTCCTCTTCGCCCAGCGCCTCGCCCCCGAAGTCCCGATTCTGGGAATAAACCTGGGGAGGAGGGGATTTCTCGCTGACGTCAACCCCAACGATGTCCGGAGGGCACTGCAGGGGCTCCGGAAGGGAAAGCTCAACATCGTGACCCGGTCGCGCTTGGCGGCAAAGGTGGGTGAAAAGGAGCTACCCGAGGCCCTGAACGATATCGTCATCAGCTCCGGGGTGCTCGGGAAGACCGCCAGCCTGGAGGTATCGATCGACGGCCGGGAAGCCCTTGACTTCCGCTGCGATGGAATAATCATCGCCACGCCAACCGGAAGCACCGCTTACACGCACGCGGCCGGTGGTCCGGTGATTGACCCGAGGTTGGAGTCAATCGTCGTCACACCCATCTGCCCGGTCCATCCGAGGCAATGCTCCATCGTCATCCCTGCGGAGTCATTGGTTGAGGTTACTCCGACCCGGCCGGGAAGGGAGGCCCTCGTCATCGTCGATGGCGTCCCTGCCGCCAAGGTGCCCCAGGGAGAAAAGGTAAAAGTGCAGCGCTCAAGGAATTGCGCTCGCTTCTTCGAATGGGAGGGCTTTTACCGGAAGATAAAGGAGAGACTATTGTGATGCGCAGCATTTTAGTGCTCGACACCTCCGCCGTCATCGCCGGGCTAGCACCGGGGCTCGTGGATGCCGAACAGGTGACGGTGCCCGAGGTCCTCGAGGAAGCGCGCGACATCTGCTCCAAGCTGAAGCTCGAGACCGCGGTGCTGGCGGGCAAGGTGAGGGTGAAGGAGCCGTCGAGGAAATCATTGGAGATGGTCAGGGACAAGGTGGAGCACAGCGGCGACACCGTCTCCGAGACCGACGTAAAGCTGCTGGCGCTGGCGCTGGATCTGAAAGAGAGGGCCGAGATCGTCACCGATGACTATGCCATTCAGAACCTGGCCACGATGCTCAAACTTCCCTACCGTCGCGTCGCCATGCCCGGAATAAAGGAGGTGCTGCGCTGGGAGGCCATCTGCCCGGCCTGCGGCAGCAAGTTCCCGCCCACCGCCACCAGTTGCCTCATCTGCGGCTCGCCACTGAAGAGGCAGGCGAGAAGGTAGTGTTTTAAAAAAGCGGGAAGATATAGCAACGAAGGTGACGGTTTGGAGGTCTTTTCTATTGCCATTATCGGTGGGGGAAAGGAACAAAAGGCCTTGGAAATCCTGAGGAAAAATGCCAGGGCCGTCACCAGCGTGGTGAAAAAATTTGAAGATGTCATCAACGCCTACTTCGCCGACCGGGACCTGGAGCGGGCTGAGAAGCTGGGGCGGGAGCTATCAAAGCTGGAAACGGCGGCCGACGGGGGAAAGCGGGAGTTCATCGGCTTGCTCAAGGATGGGGCCTTCCTTCCCGCCTTTCGCGCCGACCTCGCCTGGCTCGCCGAGCGGCTGGACACAATCGCCGACACCGCCGAGGGAGCCATGCGCATGATCCTGCTGAGGAAGCAGCTGATGTCGGCGCTGGCGAAGGCCGAAAAAAGAAATCGAAAGATAAAGGAGTGGCGGCTCAGGTTCGTTGAGATGGCCAAGATCACCACCCAGACTGTGAAAATTCTGGAGGAGGCCATCGGAGCGCTGACGACCAACATGGACGAGGCCCTGAGAAAGGCCAACGACGTCGACCTTCTCGAACATGAGATCGACCTGATGGAGCAAAGCCTGGTGAACGACCTCTATGGGTTTGAAAGACTTCTCGACCCCGTCAGCGTCATCCAGCTTGCCGATATCATCCGCAGAGCGGCTAACATCAGCGATCGAGCGGAGGACATGAGCGACTCCCTGACCATACTCGGCTTCACGCTGTCGGGTTAATCAAATTATCAGCAGCGTGATGGCAAAGGAAAGAAGGCCGACCGCAATCGGGGTGACCAGCAAAGTTGCCCCAATCTGGCGGAGCCTGCCCGCGCTCACCGTTGCAGCCCCCTTAAACAGACCGGCACCGGCCACTCCCGCCACAATGGCCTCAGAAGTCGACACCGGCATGCCGAACTGCACGAAGGACCAGACCGTGATGGCGGCCCCGAGCTGCGCGGCGAGGGCGGTGGTGGGATCAATTCTGGCTATCCCCGAACCCACCGTGACCATCACCTTCCGGCTGAAGGTAAAGGCCCCGATCGCCAGGGCCAGGGCCCCGAAGAGGGCCACAAGCTGGGGCGGCCAACCGAAAAAGGCATAAAGGACGCCCACGGAGGCGCCGACATCGTTGGCGCCGAGAACGTAGGCGCTGTAGGCTGAAGAGAGGATGATGAGAAGCTTCAATATCTGGTTAAACCTCAGCAGATTTTTTATCCGGCGCAACGCGGTGCTGACGATGAGGTGAACGGCAAAGGAAAGAAGGGCGGCTAGGAGTGGATTCAGCGCCCAGGAGATGGCGATCGCGACCAGCCTGCCATAGTTCAGTTCTACCGCCACCACCGGGTGGGCAAAGTTTAACGCCGCCCCCGCGCCGATCACCGCGCTGACCGTAGACAGGGAAACTGACATGGGGAAGCCGAAGAAGGTGGCGCCGAACATCCAAACAGCGGCGGCGATGAGGCTGGCCAGCGCTGCCTGGGGGTAGAGAAAAAGGGGATTCAGGCCAGAGGGCCCGGGGAGGATGATGCCCTCGCCCACCGTCCTCATGTTCTTCCAGCCCTCGAGGACGGCTCCGAGGAGGACAAAGAGGGCCACCATCGCGATGGCCCGGCGGTAGTCTAGGATTCTGCCGCCGACGGAGACCCCAACGCAGTTGGCCGAGTTGTTGGCGCCGAGGTTCCAGGCGACAAAAAACCCAAAAATCAGAATGATTATCTCGATCAAATTTCTCGCCCAATGGAGTTATTCTTCTGAGGTTAATAATGACCTACAGCTCGATTATTCTCACGCGCAATCTGACCAGGTCGAGGAGGGCGACGGTCTCTTTGCCGGTGAGGTAGCCGCAGACCTCACCGGGATTGACCACCAGGGGCCTCCGGCCGGTTACCTTTGCCCGGTGAGTATGGCCCCTGACCACCACATCATACATCCCGGACCTGACAACGGCTTCCACGATCCCGGGGTGAGTTCCGTGAAGCAGAGCAATCCTCCTCCCGCCCAGCTTCAGCGACTCAAAGTTCTCGGGCGGGGGCAGTCCCAACTCTTTAAACCTCGCGGTGATCATCTCTTGATCGCCGTCATTGTTTCCCCAAACGTAGTGAAGCCTGGCCCTGAGCCTAGAGAAAAGGGGAACCACAAAGGCGGAGTTCAGGTCACCGGCGTGAAGAACATGCCGGACTCCAGATTGGTTGAAAAAATCTATCGCCCTCTCGACCGCGTCCAGTTTATCGTGCGTGTCAGACATCAGCCCGATGGTGGTCAAGGGAACTCCAAAAAAACTCGGCGGCGGGACTTAAATCACTTTAAGGAATTCCAGCACAATGGCCCCGGCCCTTTCGATGTTGTCAACGGAGATGTGATCGGGGAGATCATCGTAACTGTGGAGGTGCCGGTATCCTCGGAGCCTTGCGTTGGGCAGCCGGAAGAGCCTCGCGATCCTGCGCCCCAGCCGGTCCACTCCCGGTGTGTCAAAGGTGAAGGTGGTGGCCTGAATTCCGGAGCGAAGAAGGGGTATGTGGTCATGGCCAGACAGGGGCGCCCACCAGAGCTTTGGTCTGAGGCCTAAACCGCTGATGACGTTCAGCAATTTCTGATTCAGACCTTCGGAAGTTCTAGTTCTGCGGAGGAGGCCATTGCCCTCGACAACGTAGGGTTGAGTGCCGGCGCCGACCATATCCAGGTTCAGCACCAGTGTGTCCTGGGGCAGCAGTCCTTCCTCAGCCAATTTTTTTGAGCCGAGCAGCCCCTGCTCCTCGGCACCGAAGGCGATGAAGAAGAGAGAAGTATCGGCCGGCGGTTGCTCGGCGAGGAGGCGGGCGGACTCGAGCATGACGGCGACACCGGAGGCGTTGTCCTCAGCTCCCGGCGAGACGCGGCGGCTGCTGGCTGCGATGTAACGTGCCACGCAGACGGGCAAAAGGACAGCTGCCAGCAGAGACCAAACGATGGGCCAAGCGGGGATCAGACCCAGCGCCCGGAGCACCAAAACAACTGTTATCAAAGCAACCGCGGGCAGAAAGGTGAACCTGACGAAGATGCTGAGCCCGAAGCTGACGGTGCAAGGAGCGGAGTCATAATGGGCCGTCAAGGCCAATTTCCTCTTAGGCGCCTCGACTTCTTTAATCGCGATTATGTTCTGGCTGGCTCGTTTGGGCATCAGTTCACCGAGTGAGCGCCACAGCGCCAGCGCCACGAGCCAGGAAAAAAGTGAGAATTCCGGCGACAAAAACAAAGAAAGCACAAAAGCCGCTGCCAGGATAAACGCCGTCGCTTTGGAGCGGGCTGAACGGGGAACAAAGCGGAACTCCTGAACCCTCACCTTGAGCCCGAGGTTTTCAAACTGCTTCCGGATGTACTCCGCCGCCAGCCTTTCCCCGCGGCTGCCGGCCAAACGGGGGCCGATCTCATAGGCAAGCTTGTCAATGTGTTCGAAGGCTCGCCGTGGCTCAAACTCAGCCATCTTCTCCCGCATATTTAATTAGCCCCTAACAAAAACTCTTTACTGCGGGGGTAGCCAAGCCAGGTCAACGGCGCCAGTCGAAAGGGCGCAACTCAAGATCTGGCAAGGCAGAAGAGATCTGGTCTCTTAGGAGTTCGGGGGTTCAAATCCCCTCCCCCGCACCACCCTGATGAGCCCAACCCGTCGCCATCACTCGAGCAATTCCATCAGCTGGACCGAGTTTTTGTACATCGCGGTATTATTGAAGAGGACATAAACCTCCTCGTGGCTTTTTTCCAGCTCCCCAACCCTTCTCGCCAGCTCCCTGATCTCCTCCGCCGAGTAATCGTATCGGTAATCATACTCGCGCGGGTTCAGGCCGTGGAGCCTAGTGTAGGCGATGCGATGGTCAGAAACAGGCACCCGGCGCATGATGTCGACCACGTGGATGAGGTCAAGATCCCGACAGATTTTTTTAATCTCGCCCGCATTCTCCACCCAGTCCCCACGCGGCTCCCAGGCGAGGAAGAGCCCCCCGCGGTCAATTCTGTCAAAAAACCTCTCCATATTGTCCCTGTTTTCCCGGGTGCACTTGAAGTTCGGCGGGGTTTGAATGAGGCAGATCTTAGAATTGAGAGCGTCGCAGATCTCCTTGGTGCGCTGCCAGGCCTCCAAGTTCTCCTTCGTCGGGCGGAGCCAACCATAGTTCTTCTCCTGCTCCGGCTTCAATTTCAGCCCCGAACGCCGCCAGGTAGGACTAGAGGGGAGGTGGGTGATGGCCTGCCAAGCCTTGACGGTTATCTCAAATGATTCAGGGACCTCCTCACGCCATTTCCTCGCCGTCGAGGGCATCGGCAGCCGATAAAAGGTCTGCTGGCATTCAACCAGGGAAAACTTCTGAGAGTAGGCCTTGAGCCCACCCTGGTAAAAGCCCCAGCCGCAGCAGCCGACCTTTATCATCACTATTACCTCGGTCGAAAAACTAAAAAACAGCACCTGTAAGGCCCCTTAGCACCCCAACGGCAAGCCCAGCAGCTGCATTTACCGGGAGTGAAAAATCAAATTTTAAACCAAGATTCGGGCAACTTTAGTTCCATGGAAAGGGTGGGCGTTGGCCTCGCCGGCCTGAGTTTCATGGCTAGGGCCATTGCCCTGTCCCGCCCGGAGAGATGGGGCCCCAAAACCCCAGGATGAATACTTCCTCCATGAGTTTGTACAAGGAAAAAACACGGTAAAATTGCAGGACGCCAAAAAAGCGCTGAAAATGTCGCTGGCCAGTCTAGAATCCTCACAGACTGGCAAAACCGTCTTCTTAGATTTTTAATCACGACTATTTGAAAATCACTGCTTTTAACAATCGCACTGCTATCCTAACTCCAAAAAATGACGCCTGTTTCGAAGAAAAATCGGCTTTTTGCAAATTCCCAAATTTGAAATATCTCCATTTGTCAAAAAATCCTTAAAAATAATGAAGACAAGAAAATAGTGCGGCAGGGATGATAGCCTGCAGAGGTGGTCGAACCGGAGCCTACGGGCAACGGGGATCCGTGTAAAAACCCGGGCGAAAAACCGGGGAAGGACGCGGATAAGTCCCGTGGAGGAACGGGACGAGACAGCGACTGCAGGAAAAAGATCCCGACACGAAAAGACGGCGAGAAAGCGAAGTGGTCGAGATTCGCGAACTCGCTGGACGAGTAGTGGAGGGATCGAGTCCCTGCCGCTTTTTATTTGGGATTAAGAAGACTGATTTTTCTACTTTTTAGCCATTTTTTTCTCAAATTCATCCGCATGCCTTTCGCAGCAAAAGAGATATTCTCTGCCGCCGATCACCCTCCGATGCGTGGCAAAGAGACACTCCTCGCCGCGAAGCTCCAGTCCGCACATCCGGCATCGCACAAATTCGGTCATTTTTTGCCTCCTTTTTCCAGATAATTTTTTATCGCCGCATGCAGGGCATCAGCGGCCAGATTCGAGCAGTGCATCTTCACCGGTGGCAGTCCCCCCAGGTCCCTCGCCACATCCTCCCTGGTGATCTTCATGGCCTCCTCGATGGTCTTCCCCTTGGCCAGCTCAGTGGTCATGCTGCTGGTGGCTATCGCGGCACCGCAGCCAAAGGTCTTGAACTTGATGTCAGCTATTCTGTTGTCCTTAACCTTGATGTAGATCGTCATCATGTCACCGCAGACGGGGTTGCCCACGGTTCCGACCCCATCGGCGTCCGGTATCTCACCCATGTTGCGCGGGTTCCGGAAGTGATCCAGCACCTTGTCGCTATACATCACCAATCAGCTCCTTGGGTGTCAGGGGAGACATCACGCGTAATCTTCTCACAATTCCGGGTAATAAACCCAGCACGTAGTCGACATCCTCCTCGTTGTTCTGTCTGCCCAGCGTGAAGAGCAGCGAGCCGTGCGCCTCCTCGTGCTTCAGCCCCGTGGCTAGCAGCACGTGGGACGGCTCCAAAGTCTTTGAGGTACAGGCTGAACCGGAGGAACAGGCCACGCCCTCCATATCTAGGCTCAAGATCAGGGACTCCCCCTCGATGTAGCTGAATCTAACGTTAACGTTGTTCGGCAGCCGGTTAGTTGGATGGCCGTTGAGAAAAGAGACCGGAACGCTTTCCAGAATTCCTCGGATCGTCTTGTCGCGCAACTTTGCCAGCCTCCGCGACTCCGTCTCCATCTCAGCCGCAATGATTTCGGCTGCCTTTCCCATTCCGACGATGCCGGGCAAATTTTCCGTTCCCGACCTCAACCCCCGCTCTTGCCCACCGCCCTGGATTATCGGCATGATCCGGGTTCCCGTCTTGATGTAAAGTGCTCCGACGCCTCTCGGGCCGTAAATGTCATTGGAGGATAGCGATAGCAGATCAATGTGCTCGGCCTCAACGTCTATCGGTATCTGCCCCGCGGCAGCCACTGCATCCACATGCAAAAGAGCTCCATGGTCATGAACAAGCTCACTGATCTCCCTTATGGGCTCAATCGTTCCGATTTCTCCATTGGCGTACATTATCGAGACCAGAACCGTCTTCTCAGTTAACTCTTTTTCCAAAGCAGCCACGTCCACCACACCATATCTGTCTACGGGAAGATAGGTAACCTCAAAACCCTGCTTTGCCAGGTCCTTACAGACGTTGATCACCGACATGTGTTCAATAGAGCTGGTGATGATGTGGTTTCCTCGATCCCGATTTCTCAGCGCCACTCCCTTCAGGGCCATGTTGTTGCTCTCCGTCGCCCCGGAGGTGAAAATAATCTCCTCTTTTTTAGAGGCACCAATCAGCTTTGCCACCCTGCCTCGCGCCGTCTCAATCGCCTCACGGGCTTCGTTACCAGGCGTGTGCACCATTGAGGGGTTCCCGTATTTCTGGGTGAAGTAGGGTAACATGGTCTCAAGCACGCGCCCATCAACAGGCCTGCCAGCGGCGTGATCCAGATAAACTCTTCTCATTTCATCACTTCTCAGAAACACAACACCGCGTCCGCTTCCAAGAGCCGATCGTTTAATGTGGCCGCACCCACGATCTTGGCCGGATCAACAAAGTCACCCCGACCCAAGCCCAGCAGCAGGCAGCTCTGCTCGCAAACCTCGAGCTTCACGCCGGCCTGCACTGCTTGATCCATCACCTGCTTCAGTGAAGGAAAGCTGCCCAATCTAATTTTCTCCGCCTCACCCTTCTTGACCACCGTGACTCCCTTAATCAGAAAATAAATTGTGGCTTCAATGCCCATCGCTGCAGCCGTGGCCGCGAGAATAAAGGGCGCATAGGTCCGCTCGGGTGTGTCGACCCCGCTGGTCTGGATGTAGAGGATTTTTTTCTTCTCCATAAAACCACCTCATTTTTTCTTGATTAAAAACCGGAGGACGTTGCCCTCTTTGGTGAACTCCAGCATTTCATGGCCAAGATGTTTGACCAAGCTCCCGATGTCCTCAGCGGCGGCGGGATCATCCGCCAGAACTTCCAGCACCTCTCCCGGCTCAAGTTTGTCCAGCTCCAAGCGAGTTCTAAAAACCGGCTCCGGACAATACAAACCCAAGCAGTCCAGCTTGGTCTTAGGTTTTTCTCCCAAGGGCATCGCCCACCGGTTAAAATTATACCCCTGTTATATTATAAGCCTTTCATTTTTTCTCCTTTGATAAGAGTTATTTCAATTAATGGTGGGAAAGACCAAGATGAACTTGGCCATGCTTGAGAATTACAAATCCATTGGTAACATCTTCCAAAAAACAGAATAAAAAGGAGGCCTTAAGACCCTCGCCGGTGCTAAAGTTAAAAAGCCAACCGCGGTGCCCCGTCTCAAGGCGCTCAAAGATTTGCGCTCGCGGAAAAAGAGAAAGTCTATTTTACCCGCCGGTCCTGAGGGCATGCCGTTGAAGATGATCCCTCTACTCTCTGCCCAATCCGCTGACATCCGAAATTATAAAACGTATATAGAATGTCGACTAACGCCTTTTTAAGGTGAGCCCATGCCCCAGAGCGTCAACGTGAGAGCAATCGTCATTCAAGGTCTCTCCGTTCTGATCCTCTGTGCCATCATCGAGATCCTCACCGGAAACGTGATGGAGGGAATGCAGGAACGCATCACCGTCACCCTACCAGGACTGATTCTGGTGATCCCGCCACTTCTGGACCTGAGGGGAAACGTCAACGGCGCGCTCGCCTCCCGGCTCGGGACCGCCCTCCACACCGGTATCGTGGAGCCAAAGCTCTCGATGACCGATGAACTCAAGATCAACGTGGTCTCCTCCCTGATCCTCAGCCTTGCCGCCTCCGCCAGCATCGGGGTGATCGCCTCGTTAATTGGGCTGCTCTTCGGAATGAGCATCATCAACTTTGTTGCTCTGATCATCATCTCTGTGGCGGCCGGCTTCATCTCGGGAATCATCCTAACGGCTCTGACCGTGGTAATTTCCATCTTCGCTTATATCCGGGGCTGGGATCCTGACAACATCACGGCGCCGCTGATGGCCACCATCGGGGACCTGATCACGATGATCTCGATCTTCATTGTCGTTTTATTTGTGTGATGACCATGACCACCTACAGCATGAAAAGGATTTTGGGGGAGAGCTATCCGGTGCTCATCCTCTGCGCGATCCTGTCTCTTAGCGCGGGTCTCATTCTCCACTCACAGCTGGAGAGCATAAAAACGCTGCCACTGATTCTGGTGATGGTGCCGCCGATAAACGGCATCAACAACAACGTCTGCAGCATCCTCGGCTCGAGACTCACCTCGGCACTTCACATTGGCACCATTGAGCCCAAGTTTGGCAAACAGGCCATTCTGAGAAAAAACATCCAAGCCACTTGGATCATGAGCTTGGGCGTCTTCATTTTCACCAGCGTGATCTTCTTTGCCCTTTCCCTAATCTCAGGAATTAATCTGCTGAAGTCGCTGACGATCATGATCGCCTTTTTCTTGGCCAGCATGGCGGCGATAGGAGTGACTATGTTCTGCACGATATGGCTCGCTTTCACCTCATTCTCCAAGGGTCTAGATCCTGATAACGTGGTGATACCCATTGTCACCTCAATAGGCGACATCGCCGGGGTGACATGCTTAATTATAGCGATGAAAATAATAGGAGTGTAGAAAATGCAACCTCCAGAATATAAACCGAGGAGCGTGCGTGAGCTCCTTACCGAGATGAAGGACACCTCAGACCTCATCGTGGACTTGGCTTACGCCGCCCTGCTCTACGAAAGTAAGGAGCTGGCCGAATTAGTACACCGGCTAGAATCAAAGATGGACGAGCTGATGTACACCATCAGGATCATGGCAGCCGTCGCGGCCAGAAATGTCAAGGAGGCCCAGAAGATAACAGGTATCCTGCAGGTGGCCAGCGCTGCCGAGGCCATCTCCAACGCCACCGGCGATATGGCCGACCTAATCAGCATGAAGATCGGCATTCACCCGGTGATAAAGGATGCCCTGCGCGCCGCAGATGAAAAAATAGTCAAGTTAAAGATCTCGCCCGGCTCCAATTTAGACGGCAAATCACTGCGCGAGCTGAGATTGCCCTCCAGCATCGGCGTCTGGGTCTTGGCCATCAAAAGAAAGAACGAATGGATGGCTCCGGTAGCCAAGGATGCCCTGCTTCTGGCCGAAGACGAGCTGGTGGTGAAGGGTCCGCTTTACGGAATCAGAATCATCCACGAAATGGCCGGGACGCCGATGGAACCATTCACCATCGGGACCAGACTGAAGAAGCTACGCAACGAGCTGGCGAAGATGCGTGACCTGAGCGACATCGCCGTTGACCTCGCCTATTCCTCACTCATGCTCGGCTCCACGGAAGTTGCCGAGGAGGTCAGGGAAATTGAGGAGGCCTTTAACAAGTTCAACTACAGGGCTTGGCTGGACACTCTAAAAATCGCGGCTGAAGAGAAGAAAAACATCACCGAGTTGAACAGCATCCTTCAGCTGGCAAGGAGCATGGAGTCGATAACTGACGCGGCCGATTCAATCGTGGACGTTGTCATCAGAAAAATAGAGCTGCACCCCGTCTTCGCCAAGGCCATCTCGGAGTCCCTGGAAAAGATATGCCGGGTTAAAATATTGCCGGGATCAAGGTTCGTCGATAAAACTCTTGAAAAGCTAAACCTCTGGGGCACCGTTGGCGTCTATGTGCTGGTGATCAAGAGGGGCAACAAGCACATCATCACCCCCGGCGGCAATGTGAAGCTCAGGGCCAACGACATTGTGATCGTGCGCGGGTCTTTTGAGGGAATTGAAAAATTTCAGAAGGAGGCCTGCAGCGTATGCGAACTATCTGGTGCAACGAAATAGAAGACCTGTTAAGCATCGCCCGTAACCAAGGCTGGCTTTTTTATTACCATCACCAGGGAAAACACTATTACTATCTCTATGTGGGCTCGGAAAGGGAAATCCTTTGCCTCGCAATAGAAGCCAAAGAAAAGCTCGCGGGCAAATATGTTACCATAGACGACGACGGAAATATCGTGACCTCCGACAAACCCATCATGCCGGCCTGCTCCAGGATCGTTGGTGTTGCCAAGGATGAAGAGTTTGAGAAACTCCTAACACAGCTCCGGCTCTGCTAGATCATTTCGCCAACGCCAGCAGGGAAACCCTTTCCAACACCAGCTTCTCAAGGGGGGCCACCGCAATCTCCTCGGGAGTTATCGAGAAAATCCGCTGCAATTCCCGGACTTTTTCCTCCTTCAGTTCCATTAACGAGTTGTCCCAATTTCCCCCATTATCCCTGAAAATTTTCATTATCGCCTTTTTCACTTGAGAAGCCGAGCGACCAACGGAAACGATCACCAGAGCATTTCTGCCGCACCGGACGCCCATCTTTTCAAAGGCCCGATAGATCTGCCGTTCCGCGGCCACCCAGCAGATGAGTTCAATGGCAAGAGAATCAGCAAAGCCCCGACCGCTTTCATTCGCGATAATGGCCAAGCGTGAAGCATGAACGAGGTGTTCCAAACCGGCAACTCGGAAGGCGTTGAATGCTTGAGTGACGGTGCCGAATTCTTCGTCTACCAGGGCCATTCTCCCGACAAAATCATCCACGTTGTCCACGGTGAAAAAGCCGGAAGCCAGCCCCAAGACCCTGGCCCCTGAGGGAACCTTGACCCTGAAAATTGCCACCCGTCGCGGAAAGCTCATAAGCTCTCGCCCCCAGATATTCCACGATTATCATGCGGCCCGCGGCTTATAAGATGAGGATAGAGGACGTTGTGCTGGGCCAGTACATTCGCTCTCCCGACGGCACGCAGCCGAGCTACTTGCTGACCCCTTGGGGAGAACAGGTCACAAGAGTACGGGTGATGGGAACCGTAGTTGAAAAGTTCATCCGGGAGGACCAGAATTACGCGACACTCAGGATTGACGACGGAAGTGAAACCATTAGCCTCAGGGCCTGGCAGGAAGGTGTCAAAGAGCTCGATAAGTTCAACGTGGGTGATATCATCGATGTCATTGGCAGGGTCAGAGAGTTCAACGGTGAAATCTACCTCACGCCCGAACTCCTCATCCGTGTCGATGATCCCAACTGGGAGCTGGTGAGAGAACTGGAGATAATCGCGGCGAGAAGGGAAGCGATGGCGGAGGGGGTGCGCCCCAAGTTTACCAAGCCGGAGGCGCTGCGCCCGGGAACAGCCGCAGCACAGGAAATTGCCGAACCATCGGATGAAGTTGAAGAAGAGCCACTACCGGTTGTCCCGGACGAGATCAAGAAGAGGGTGGCCATCGCTCTTGAGAAGCTTGACACTGGGGCCGGAGTGGAGTCGATCAAAATAGCCAACGAGCTCAACATGGAGCTGTCCCGGGTCAACGACGCCCTCAGGGTGATGTTCGTCGAGGGTGATGTATTTGAACCCTCACCGGGTAAATTCAGGTTGGCGAGGTGAAATGATGGAGGAGGAATACGAAAAGCTGCTTGATCGGGCGATAGAACAGATACCTAAAACTGTTTTTGAGAGTTCTCGTTTTCAGATACCGGAGGCTGATGTTTCCATCGTCGGGAACCGGACCTTGCTCCGGAATTTCAAGGCCATCGCTGCAGCCTTCAACCGTGAGCCAGAACATCTGATGAAGTATCTTCTCAGGGAACTTGGGGCCGCGGGGGACATTCAGGGGACCCAGGCGGTTTTTCAGGGCAAGTTCTCTCCGGCCACTGTTCAGGAGAGGATCCAGCGTTATGCTGAAGAGTTCGTGCTCTGCAAGGAATGTGGGAAACCCGACACCAGACTGGAAAAGCGCGAAAGGGTGTACGTCCTGAGGTGCGAAGCCTGCGGGGCGCGTAACCCGGTGAGGGGAGTGTGAGCCTGCCCCTGCTCAGGATCATCAAAACTCGAGGGGAGAACCTCGTCATCATCTGCGATCGCGAGTTGCTGGGTAAAAAATTCAAAGAGGGAAAGTTCCAGATCGAAGTAAAGGAATCATTTTACGCCGGGAGGGAAGCCAGTGTTGATGAGTGCCTCCAAGCCCTGCGCAACGCCACCATTGCCAACATGGTGGGCTCGATAGTGGATCATGCCATTAAAGAGGGAATAGTGGACAAATGCAATGTGATCAAAATAAAGGGAGTGACCCACGCCCAGCTCGTCCGGCTCTGAAGGAATTAATAAACAATCACGCTTCTGACGCTGGGGAGTTTCCTCAGCGCCTCTATAATCTCTCCCTTCACCGGCTCATCGGTGATGATCGTCAACTTTGGCTGGGGCACAAAGTGGGGATCATCGGTCACTGACTGCCTGATGCTGAGCCCGAACTTTGCGATCACCCCTGTGACCTCCTTCAGGATCCCGGGCCTCGAGGCATCCTCAGGTATTATCTCGATCACCCCCAGCCCGAGCTGCTGCGCGAAACCCTTGAGGTAGGCGATGGGCTCCAAGTTTTCAAAGATGTCCCGAAGTGACTTATCGCTCAGTATGCGCCGGGCGGTAAAATCGACAACTCTTCGGTCCACACCTGCCTCCTTTGCTATTTGCACCGCGGGGATTTTGATGCCGCCGCAGGCAATGGTGCCGTCCTCCATGACTCGCAATCCGTATTTAAACATCACCCGTGCCACGTTCATTTGAGCCGGATAGTCCTTGAAGGCCTGCTGAACCCGGTTCCAGACCCCGACGCCGCCGAGATGAACCCTTTCCTCCCCGACCATCTGGGCCATGATCAGCCTCATCACACTCTCAACGAAATCGGCATCGATCTTCAGCTCCTGAGCCAGCTTCCGGGCCCTGTCGATCACGGCACGCTCCCGCACCTCATCCCTGATCTTGGCGCCCAGTTTCTTCTTCAGGGCGACGATATCTCCGGAAAGTTTGAGTCTCTCCGCAAGCAGCCTGATAATTTTTTCATCTATCTCATCTATCTTGCGCCGGATTTCCTTCAAATCCTCCCCATCCATCAAACTCCCTCCACCCGGGCCCCCTCCACCGCCGGTCGGGTTATCAGTATCCTCCCCGGCCAATCCCGCCAGGCTCCCACGATGTCAACAACCTTCTCTGGCTCGGCAACGGCAACCGTAGCGGAACCGGTTCCGGTCAGGCCGGCGGCCAAAGCACCCTTGGAAAGGGCCACGATCGCTATCATCGGGTCATGGCCGAGGGCGGTGGAATAGAGCAACCCGTTCAGCGTCAGGGCCTTCCAGATGTCACCGCGCAAAGCCATCCGGTGAACCGACTCCACAGGCCCCCGGATGTTCCGCAGATCTCGGGGGCTCACCTTGGCCGTATAAAACTTGGTCGGGGGAACGTGAACCACCACCATCAGCTTGGGATCCACCTTAAATTTTTTCAAAATCCTGCGCTTCAGGTTGTCGGTCACCACGCCGCAGCCATACAATGAGGCCGCCGCGTCATCGAGGGCGCCGGTCACGGTAACACCCGCTTCAAAGGCCGATTCTATGCCCAGATCCAGCACCTGCTTCAGCCTTGGTTTCTGGTCCAACGCCGCAAAGGTCGCCAGCACTGCGGCATTCGCTGCCGCGCTGCTGCTGGACAGCCCCACCGCAATTGGAATTTCAGAGTTGGTTTCAACGATGGCACCATATTTAAGCCCCAGACTCTGAAGCACCCTGCGAACGCAGATCTCAATTAACCTCGGGCTTTCTCTTTTTTCACCAATTATCCGGCCCTTTATTCTCCCATCATTCGTCAGCCTCACCCGCGCCTGGACCCTCAACTCCAAGCCAAAGGCCGCTCCCCTTCCCGCCGCGATCGCGTTGACCACGGTGGCAGAAGCGCAAGCGGAAGCGATACCAACTCCCCTCCCCAAACCAGACCCACCTCAGCCGAATCTATCGGGATTGATTTTACCAGCGCGGATCATCTGGTCGGCCAGAACCAAGGCCATCATGGCCTCAGCCACCGGAACTATCCGGGGGCAGATGTTGGGGTCAAAACGCCCCTTCAGCCGGATCTCAGCTTCCTCCATCTTTGCCCAGTCAACCGTGCGCTGTGGTTTTGATATCGAGGGCGTTGGCTTAACCGTTAGCCGCACCACGATTGGCATCCCGGTAGAGATGCCGCCGAGAATTCCACCCGCTCTGTTGGTCTCCGCAACTATTTTGCCATCTTTGATCCTGAAGGCATCGTTGGCCTCGGAACCACGTAGGCGCGCCATTTTTTCACCCTCACCTATGCCCACCGCTTTGACAGACCCTATGGACATCATCGCGGCGGCTATCTCGGCATCGAGCTTCCCAAAAACTGGCTCCCCCAACCCTGCTGGAACCCCATGCGCCTGCACCTCAACAACCCCACCGGTGCTGTCCCCCTCAGCGGCGGCCTGCAGTATCGCCTTCATCATCAATTCGGCCTTTTCCGGGAGGGCGCACCTCACTGGATTTTTTTCCACGTTCCTCCGGATTTCCTCCCGCGTGGGCTGACGGTCAATGGCCACCCCGGCTGCCTCCACGGTGTGGCCCAGAATCTCAACGCCGTGTGCCGCCAGCAGTTTCTTGGCAACTGCCCCGGCGGCGACTCTGCCTATCGTTTCCCGGGCGGAACTTCTCCCCCCTCCGCGGTAGTCCACATAACCATACTTGAGCCAGTAGGTGAGGTCAGCGTGGCCGGGGCGTGGCTTAGTTTTGATCTTTTCGTAGGGACGAGAGTCGACGTCCAAATTACGAACCAGCATGCAGATGGGGGTGCCCAGCGTTCTGCCTCTGAAGACCCCGGAGAGTATTTCAACCCGATCCCTTTCCCTGCGCTGCGTGGTCAAAGCCGACTGGCCTGGGCGGCGCCGGTCCAGCTCACGCTGAATGTCCTCCTCTCGCAGCGGCATCCCTGCCGGCACTCCCTCGACGACCACCCCAACGGCCGGACCGTGGCTCTCGCCGAAGGTAGTTATCTTGAAAATTTTGCCGAAGGTGTTTCCTGCCATCACCATACCAATGAAATCCTCGATTTTAGTCTATAAAGCATAACCTGTGACACGCGCGATTTTGCCCCACAAAAATCGATTCGGGCCGGCTTTGAAAATAAAAGCCAAAAATCATTTCCCCGCCACTTTGCCAAAATCACCCGGCAAAGGCTGATGGTGACAAGGCTCAGCAAAAGGAACCCGCCTTTTCCAACATCACACCGCGTGCACGCACCTCTCCTGGGCCGCTCTTTTGAAGTATGGCTCACGCCTCTCCACTGCTTCAACAAAGGCCTTTCTTGCCCCATCAAGATTACCCGCCCGAACGTGAGACAGGATGTCCACCAGATTGTCATTTCTCATTAAACAGGGTTTGAGATAGCCATCGGGGGTTAGCCGCAGGCGATGGCAGTGGGCACAGAATTTTGTATTGTGCATCGGGCGCACCACCTCCACCTCCCCTCGAGGCAACAGGTACCTTTTGCGGGACTGCATCAGGCGCCTAGTCCTAACCGCGACGGCTCTGGCAGCAAGGTCACGCTCAATCTCGTCAAGCGCCATATGGTGGGCCTGGAAATCCTCGCTGTTGAGGTCCACGAGCTCGATGAGCTGAAGGATCATGCCCCGCTCAGAAGCAAAGTCAATCATCCGGTCAACCTCTTTCTCGTTGATCCCCCTGAGCACGACCATATTCAACTTAACGGGGACAAGCCTGGCCTCCAGTGCGGCCTCGATCCCCTCGAGGACCCTCGGCAGTGAATCTGTTCCGGTAATCTTGGAAAACTTCTCAGCGTCTAGGGTGTCCAAGCTTATGTTCACCCGGCTCAGTCCCGCCTCCGAGAGCTCCTGCGCCTTATCCGGGAGGAAAACACCGTTCGTCGTCATGGAAACCTCCTTTATCCCTGGCTGAATCGAGGCAGCCACTACGTCGACGATATCGTCACGCAGAAGGGGCTCACCCCCTGTGATCTTGATCTTCTCAACGCCGAACCCCGAGACAATCCTTATTATATCACCGATCTCATCTGGCGTCATCTCCCGGGAACTGTCGGGACACCCCTCCCGATGGCAGTAAAAACAGCTGAAGTTGCAGTTCTCGGTCACGGATATTCTAAGACCGTTGATGGAACGACCATATCTATCGATCAACATTGACCACCTTTATCTCCACTTCCCTGCCCGGAGAACTCAACGCTGCCACCATTCCCCCCACCACGCCCGCCAACAAACCCTGCGCAAACTGGTTGAGCGGCACCTGCCTGCCATCTACCTTCAAAACGACACTGCCCGTTAGAACTGGACAGTCCTCCCACCGCCTTCTGCCCGAAACCACGGCGAGGGCGAACTCTCGGCAGCTCACGAACCCGCACTGCTTACAGTCGAGATCAAAAAGGGGCGGGAAAGTCCGCTCTTCGACAAGATCCGTTATTTCTTTAACCTGCTTGAAATTGAAGGAAGGAACCGAGGACCATTTAAGCCCAACACAAGCGATGGTGAGTTCATCCACGAGCTCCTTAGCCTCAGCCTCGCTCTGCGCCACCACCACCTTTGCCAACCCGCTGAAACTTTTGAATCCCTCGACGATGACGAAGTCCACTCCGGACAAACTTTTTAGGATCTCCTCAAGCCTTGCCGATCGTTTTTCAATTTTGGCGACCTCACCGGGGGCCAAGGACACCACCAGCTCCGCTCCGGCCTTGGCGTGCGCCCAGGTATCCTTGCCTGCCCTGTCGATGGTGAAGTGCTTCTCAGGTATGTGCTTCACGGTGCCCACACGGTAACCTCGTCTGGTCAGCTCTTTGATCATCGATACCACGAGCCTCGTCTTTCCCACGCCGTGATAGCCCACAACTGAAAAGGCCTTAAACACCGTCAATCCCCCTCGAAAAGCTTCACTTCCACGACTTCGCCCTCTTCAACCATCTCCCGCTCCAACGGCACCTCAATGTAGCCGTCGGCGGTTGAAAGAGAGGTTATCGCCCCGGAGCCCTTGAGGATCGGCTCCGCAAATTTCTCGCCGTTTTTTTCCAGCAGCCTGACCGGAATGAGCTCACGCCTGCCCCTGGCGGAAAGGACCCTGGCCGCTAGTTTGGCCGAGATGGTGCTCCGCCTGCCCCGGGGGACTCCGGAAAGCTCGTGGAGGTAATCGGCAACCAGCTGGTCAAAAACCATCAGCGCCGAAACGGGGTATCCCGGCAGCCCAAAAACGGGTTTATTTTTAACCACGGCGATGAAGGTCGGCTTGCCGGGTTTTATGGCGATCCCGTGCACGATCACTCCGGGTTTGCCCAGGCTGGCTATGGCCTTGGGTGAAATATCGCCGGCGCCAACCGACGAGCCGCCGGAGATCAAAACCACATCAGCAATCCCCAAAGCTCTCTTCACCGCTCTTCTGATTGCAGGGGCCCGATCGGGAACAATACCGAGAAAGACAGGCTCGGCGCCACAGGCCCTCACTGCTTCCCTGAGCGACGTTCCGTTGACATCGTAAATTTTTCCCGGCCTGAGCTTTTCCCCCGGCTTCACCAGTTCGGAACCATTGGAGATGATGGCCACCTTGGGTTTGTCCCTGACTCTGATCTTTTCGACCCCAACGGCTGCCAAAACAGAAACATCAAGATGATTGAGCCGTTTCAATCTTTTGATCACCACCTGGCCTTTTTTAATGTCGGACCCCCGCTTGGTAACGTTCTCCCCGGGAGCCACGGCACGATAAACGGTCACCTCTCCCTCCGCCGCCACGGCATATTCCGACATCACCACGGCGTCGGCTCCTCGAGGCAGCGGTGCCCCGGTGGTTATTTCCGCGCAGGAGCCGGATCTGAGGCGCATTCTCGGCCAGGTCCCGGCCATTATTCGACCGGCCAGATCAAGAGTTACGGGGGAATCCTCGGCTGCTCCAAAAGTGTCCGAAGCCCTGACCGCATAGCCGTCGTAGGCCGCCCGGTCAAAGGGTGGGACATCTATCTTTGAAATCACTTCCTCGGAGATGACCCGGCCAACCCCCAAGGAGGCTGGAATGACAACGTCGCGCGGCTTGGGTCTCCAGTTCTTATTCAGCGCGGCCCTTGCTGCTTCCAGCGTGACCACGCGCGGGAAATCAAACATGTTATCGCTTACTTATTAATCATCAAGGATTATAATTTCCCTTTTGGTTAAACGTTAACGTTTAATAAAGATTTCAATTCAATCCCCCCGGAGATATCGTTTCGCTAACAGTTGTTAATTCCTTTGTTTCCCCCTGTGATATCCTGAGGTTAAGCTATCGAACCAGTAAAAGGGGTTAAGCGTTTGTCAAAAATCGTCGGGGGCTGTTTTAGACTAAGCGTTTGATATGGTGATCACCGTCGCGTGGCAAGTTCTCTTATGGACGTCAAGCCCCACGTACATGGGCATGTTTTTTACCACCTCCACATCGATGGTTTGTGAGGTGGAGCCCAAAGCGGAGAACTCAGCATACCATCAACAAACCAATACGTTGAAAACATTTATAAAGACCAGCAGGCATGTGCTTAACGTGAAATTATGGTAGGAAACTTAAGCCCCTACCAATCTGCGATCAAACAGCTGGAAATTGTTGAAGAGATACTGGGTTTGGACCCCTCTGTAACCGTGAGACTAAAATACCCGCGCCGGGAAATCATCGTCTCCGTCCCGGTTCGCATGGACAATGGAGAAATAAAGGTTTTCACTGGCTATCGCGTCCAGCACTGCCATGCTCGAGGTCCGTTCAAAGGAGGCATAAGGTACCACCCCAAAGTCGATCTAGACGAAATTAAAGCTCTGGCTATGTGGATGACCTGGAAATGCGCCGTAGTAAACATCCCCTACGGTGGCGCCAAGGGCGGTGTCGCTGTGGACACCAAAAAACTATCCCGGGGAGAAATAGAGCGATTGACCCGTCGCTACACCGCGATGCTTTTGGATGACATCGGCCCCTTCAAGGATGTTCCGGCCCCGGACATGTACACAGACGCCCAGACAATGGCTTGGATAATGGACACCTACAGTCAATTCAAAGGGCACATGGTCCCCGAAGTCGTCACAGGAAAACCGATCGAGCTTGGGGATCGGAGGGGAGAAGAGAGGCCACCGGACGTGGTGCCGCAATTTGCGCCAGAGAGGCTGCCAAACAGCTGGGGATGAACATGAAGGGGCTGACCGTCGCCGTTCAGGGTTTCGGAAACGTGGGGCAATGGGCGGCAAAGATTCTGGAGGAAATGGGCTGCAAGATTATTGCCCTCAGCGACTCCACCTGCGGCATTTACAATCCCAAAGGATTTGATGTCAAAGCCGTGATGGAGCACAAGGAGAGGACGGGTAAGCTCCGCGGCTTCAGCCCGAGCGAGGAGATCACCAACGAGGAGCTGCTGCAGCTCGAATGTGACATTTTGGTTCCTGCCGCAATGGAAAATGTGATCACCGAGGCAAACGCCAGCAAAATCAGGGCAAAAATAATATCCGAGGGTGCCAATGGTCCGAGCACGCCCAAGGCCAGGGAAATACTGTACCAGCAGGGGATACACGTGATTCCAGACATTCTCGCCAACGCTGGTGGTGTAACCGTAAGCTACTTTGAATGGCTGCAGAATCTTCACCGCGAGCACTGGAGCGAGGACTTCGTCAACCAGAAACTGGAAGACCATATGGTGAAGGCCTACCACGATGTCCTGAAGACGGCACAGCAGTACCGGGTTGACATGGCCACGGGAGCCTACATCCTCGGGATCAAGAGGGTCATTGACGCTCAGGAAAGACTCGGCCTCTTCCCGTAAACTGCTTTGACTTCCACCAAACTAGCGGTCTTGCTTTCAACCAGCAGGATGGGCCGGGCCAAAGCTACTTGGAAAACATGCCGGCTGCCGTCGAAAAATTTATTATTCTAGAATTTACCAGCTTAAATTGCGGGGACAAGCCGGTAGAACAGGCTGAACTCCACCTACGGGTGAGGGGGATCCACGGAAAAACTCAGCGCAGCTGGGGGAGGCCGTGGATAAGGTGCGCGGAAGTGCGCATCGAAGCATGGATGCCGGATAAAGATCTCGAAACGAAAGCGCGGCTGGGTAACCGAGCCGCTGCGGAGTAGTTTCGCGATCGTCCCCGCACAAATTTCTCAGACGCTACAGCAGCGCTAAGCTACATTGCCGGCAACAAAAACTTGTGCTCCCAGTCGCTGACGTGCGCCCGGTAGCTCTCCCATTCCTTTTCCTTCACGTAAATGAAGTGCTTGAAAAGGTGGTCGCCAAGCGCCTCCCTGATCAGTTCACTTCTTCGCATGTAATCGAGCGCTTGGCCCAAGTTCTCTGGAAGCGACTCTATGCCCAAGGCCTCGCGCTCCTCAAAACTCATGTGGTAGATATCCTTTTCCACCGGCTCCGGTGGTTCTATTTTATCCTCAATCCCCTTGAGGCCGGCGGCCAGCATTACCGCAAACTGAAGATAGGGGTTGCCTGCTGGATCTGGGTTACGCAACTCTATGCGGGTGTGCGACTCCCTGCCCGCCGGTACGCGGATGTAGGCGCTCCTGTTTCTGTTGGCCCATGAAATGTAAACTGGAGCCTCGTACCCCGGCACCAGTCTCTTGTAGGAGTTCACCGATGAGGCCAAGACGGCACAGGTCTCCTTCGCATACTTCAAAAGCCCGCCTATGAAATAAAGGGCATATTTGCTCAGCTTGTAAGGGCCCTTGGGATCATAAAACAGGTTCTTGCCATCGACGGTTGTGAGCGACTGGTGTACATGCATTCCGGAACCGTTGACGCCATAAATGGGTTTGGGCATAAAAGTGGCGTAAAGACCGTGACGGTAGGCGATGTTCTTGGTGACGTACTTCATCATGGCAACGCGGTCGGCGGAAGTCATGGCATCGGCATACCTGAGGTCTATCTCATGCTGCCCGGGAGCCACCTCGTGGTGCGAGGCCTCGACATCAAAGCCCATCTGGTTAAGATAGTTCACTATTTCCTTTCTGATGATATCGCCTCGATCTCTCATGAGGTCAAAGTAACCGCCGTAGTCAGAGGGCCTGGTCGTGGGCAGACCCTGCTCATCCAACATCAGGAGGAAGAATTCATACTCCGGGGCCGTGTTGAAGATCCATCCCTTTTTCTTGGCTTTCTCCAGCTGACGTTTCAGCGCCGCGCGGGGATCGCCCTCAAAGGGATTCCCCTCATGATCAAAAACATCACAGACCATTCGTGCGGTCTTGAAGTTGTCCTGGAGCCAAGGGATGATCACAAAAGTATCCGTGTCCGGCATCAAACGCATGTCAGATTCCTCGATCGTAGCGTAACCAAGAACCGAGGAACCATCGAAGAAAACACCCTCCTCAAGGGCCTTTTCAATCTTGGTGGCCGGAATGGTGACATTTTTCACCGTTCCCAGAATATCAGTGAACTGCATCTGGACGAATTTTATACCCTCCTTTTTCACCGTCTGAATTATCTCGGCCTTGGACACCATCTCAACCCCACTCTCCTCCTAGTCCTGTGTATTTATAACTGGCGATTCTGTATGATCAAACATACAAATCACCTCAGCCCTCGTTTTCCGGCGTTATCGCTCTTCCGCCGTAGAGTTCAGTGATGGTCAGCCTCAGGGCACCGTTCTCCCAGTAAATTCGGAAGGAAAACATCTCCGCGGCGTAGTTCTCGTTAAGCTCGCGCTCCAGCGCCCCAATGTCGGGGGCCTCCTGGGCCCAGCTGTAGGCAAGATTGGCGAGGTAGAGCATTCTTCCATAGCGGGGGGCTATTCCCGCGTCGAGCTTGATTCCATAGGCCTTGGCCCCGGAAACATGGCTGAACGTCGCTGCCAAGTAGCCGTGGGCACGAACGCTACCGTCGGGGAGCCACTCGATCTGAAGGGAGTTCTCGTCGCTCAGAGGGACATGGATGTTCTCAAAATTGGAGTAGGACCAACCCGCGGCAATGCGCTGGTTGAAGTAGTCGCGCAGGCGGGCCTCAACTTCCGCCTTGGATCCGGCAAATTTGCCCGCCTCAAACATTGCAGCTGCTACCGCCGATCGAAGCGAGTCGTTTAACTCCGCTTCGACGGCTGAGGCCACCGCCCGCGTGGTATCGACGGCCATCCTTTTTTGGAAGGCATCCATCTGGCGGGCATAACCCGCCTCGAAGGTGTTCAGGGCAACAACCCCGGAAAGAACCACAAAAACTGTGAATATCGCCAGCAGTTCCGCCGATCCAGACTCCTCCCTCAAGGTTTCACCCCATCTTGAAGATCGTTACGGTGGCATTCGCCTGCGCCACCCGATTTTCTCCCGCCCCTGCGATCACAATGGTGAACTTTCCAGAAAAGGTGAACTTCTCCACATCCGGTGCCGGTGGTCCAACGTCCTTCGGGGAGAACTGCACCCAAGAGGAATTTTCATAGGCTAGCTCCAAAACTACGGCATATCCGGGTGGGCGCAGGTAGGAGAGCAGGAGATCCAGTTCCGACCTCAAGTAGTCACCGGGGACCACTTGGGGCGAGACTCCGATCACATTCTCGGCGACCGCGCCAAGATAGCTGAGCGAGTAATTCTCCACTTGGGAGAGCTCCAGGGTCCGGTAAAGATACTCGGCTTTCAGCTGCATCTGCCTGTCAACAGCCGAGTTTATGGCACCAAACCGGTAGCTGTGTAAAAGCACTCCGGCAAACACCACTATTAGGAACATGAAAGCTATTGACAAAATGTCGCTCACTCCGCTTTTCTCCCGAGACAACCCTCCTTTCAGGACCGCCACACTTTAACCTCCAGCTTGGCGTAGATCAGGCGCCCCTTTTGATACAAGGTAACTGGCACCACTATCGCGCTGACCGGTTTTCCCTCCGGAGGAGACGGGCCGTAAGGACCCAAAACCGTCTCGTCGCGGGGGTTGTAACGGAGAGTTATCTGGTAGAGAAAATTTTCACCGCCAACTTCCTGCCTGAAATCAAGCGAAGAGATCTTCTCCACGTCAACGACATACTCGCGAGTCCGGTAGCCCTCGACAAATGCCAAGCGGTTGAGAACCAAGTTGTTCGTGACCGTGGTCGCCGTGTCGATGAGTCCGGCCGTCGCAAGCATCTCCTGGTGCTGGCTGTAGGCGGAAACCAGCAAGGTGAGGAAAACTATGACGAGAAGGATCGCCAAAACCGACTTAAAGATCCTGATTAAATCCGTTTTACCACCAGCCTGCCGTTGCTGATGAAAATGGAGAGATCATGGCTACCAGGGCCGAGTTCTGTGGATTCCTCCGAAAAAAATAGCGCCAAGCCACCCTCCGGAACCCCATAACCATCGATGAAAATTCGATTTTCCACAAACCTCATGTGATAGTTTCCTGGAATGTTCACCCTGATGTTCTGCGTGCTGCCGGTGGATATCACCGTCCCGCAGACCTCGACCACCTTCAGCGCCGCCTCCCTGGCCGCAGCTTCATCCGCCAGGCCCCGAACGAGAAAGAAGCCAAAGATTCCAATTGCCACCGCAAAAGCGCTCAGGATGACCAAGCCTATGGTGCGCAGCGCCGGCATGGAGATCTACTCCACCGTCAGCTCAAACGTGGCTGTCTGCTGAACCCCGTCTGTGCCCGTGGCCTTAATGGTGATCGTGGTAACGGTCGGCTGTGCTGAGCTGCCGACGACAATGGTCATCGTGGAGCCGAAGGCAGGCACCCCGCTGCTGGGTGAAAAGTTAACCGCAACGTTTGCCGGCAATCCTGAAGCTGAAAGGGTTACCTCTTTGTCATAGGGCCCGATGCGCTGCACCGACACGTTAACGGTCACGGTGCTCCCTGGACTCACCACGGCGCTAGTGGGGGAAACAGTAACCGTGAAGGAGAGCATTCCGGTGGCCCCCTTTCCGGCCCATGTGTAAACAGCATAGCCAATTCCCAAGCCGATGACCAGAAGGACGATGCCTGCAAAAAGTTTCATCGCGAGCGGTTCGACGCCCCGCTGATCAAGTCCCTTCCTCACTCAACCACCCCCGACAGTTATTAACGTTAGCAAGAAGCTCGTGACGGTAAATATAGCTGCCGAAACGATGACCGACTTCGCCACGGAGTACCATAACTCCACCCTGTCGCCAGCGGCCCTGATGTTGGCTATGTATCTGGCGATTATAAAGCTCAAGGCCACCGAGGTAACCCCCATCACCAGCCTCAGAAGGGCGATTTCCATGACCCCCATGGCACCGAGCAGGAAGGGAATACCGGTTACCCCAGCGGCGGCTGCCTGCGCCGACATTGAGAACTTCATCCCCGACATGAAGTCCATCACCCAAACCGACATGGCGCAGACAACCGGGATGAGAACAGCCGCCACCAACCACAGATTTCCCATCGCCTCATCGATCCTTTCGCGAAAACGGCGCTCCACCCTGTGCAGGGTTTGCAGGAAATCCGCTGCCATCATGCAGGCCCTTCCGGCGGCGGCCTCGCTATCGCGTCTGATCCGGGAGATGATCTCGAGAAAGCTTTTTATCATCGGGTTGTACCGGCTACCGCGACGTCGCTCGAAAAGGGCCTCGTGAAGGTTGAGGCCGTAGCGCTCCATTTTCAGGCTGAGGTCTCGGAGTTCATAAGCCAGCGGCGACCCGGCCATTAAACCGGCCGCTTCCTCCATCGCCTGGGGCATCGGTTTGCCGTCAAGCATTCTCGATCCCATGGTATTCAGCGCGGTGCCCCAGTCAACCAGTTTTCGCCGCTCCTCCTCCCGAATTTTCGCTCTTCTGGAATTGTAAAGTAGGGCATAGACACCAATGGCCGCGGCTACGGCCCAGACAAACCAAAAGGTGGAGAAGCTGAATATCACAAAACCAAGCTGTCCCCCGGTTTCCCCGAGCAAATACAACACCCCGGGCCAGGCAATGGCCGCAAACACCAACAGTGGAACCAGAGGGGAAGGAACTTTTCTCCCCAACAGGATCACCTTTCCCGGAGGCGGCAAACGGGGATCATCTTCAGGGAGAACAGGGATCTGTATGGTGGCGGGGCGGTGGCTTCCCATGAACTCAGTAAAGATCAAAAAAGCGACCACCAGGCCCACGGCGATGGTGGCGAAAAATTTCAGGTCAACGAAATTGAAACCAATAACCCCAAAAATAGGGGAAAGACCCACGACGCTGATGATGGCCAGAGAGCTGAAGGTGAGAAAGGCCAACGTGGGCATGACGAGGCTGTTCAACCGGTTGGTGAGCTGTTCCTCGGCACCCTCCAAGACCCGCTCCGGTGCCCTGGCAACATCAGCCAGTCTTACCGACTCCTCCTTCGCCCCCGTTGACCTGAGGAGGTCAAAAATGGCCTGCCGGGTGCTGTCGTCTATTTCTCCCCACTCATTTGCCACCACTGTCAGAAGGTGCCGCACCGTTTCGTAGCGCCTGCGCTCATCAAGCTCCAGCAGTCCCCTCTGGAGATCCTCGGCCAGTTTACCCTGGCTCATATCAGCCGCCTGCACGGTGGCGCCGCGGATATCTGGGCGGTGGTAGAGGGAGAAACTGAGCAACATTATGGTCTCTATCGCCTTGCTCTGAGCGTCGGCTCTGCGCCTGGAAGCAGCTGAAGCCGGGTAGCTCTGAAAGGCCATCATAAAAATACCACCGATTAAAAATCCGGCTATCGGCAGATACAGGGTGCCGAGCGGGTCGCCGGTGGAGAGAAAGGACCAGAACCAAACCAGGACTGATGCCAAAACCGGCAGGACTAGGGAAAAAATCAGACCGGCAGCCCAATCCTTGGCTTCAATTTTTATCTTGGCCTCCTTCAAATCTCGGAGGGTCTTTTCACTTAACTTTGAATTTTTCGTGAGAGGACCAAGAATCCTTCCCGAAAAGGCACAGAACTTCTCGTAAAATCCTCTCTCCCGTGGTTTAAGAATTCTCTGCAGGGCCTCGCGGACATCGCTTGGAAGGGGAAATCTTTCGGGGAGAGGTGTCAAGTTTTTCTCAGCCAAGACAGCCACTCCTCCAGAACCTTTGAGTAATTCGGAGCGTTCTGTTTCAGCAGGTAGAAATAGGCGTTGTAGGCCCGGCTCACGAAGGGCAGCTCCAGATAGCTGGGGTCTCCCGATTTACTCGCCAAAAGCAAAAGTTCCGACTTCATCTTTGCTTCAGTTAAAATTGCTGCCAGAAAGTCTTCCTCGTCGATCGCCAGCCGCTTGCAAAGCGCAGGTATCAACTGGCTACCGCCCCTTTCCGGAGGCAAGAACGTTACCCTCTTCACCACCTCCTTCATGTCCAGCTTGGAGAGGTCCCTAGAATCCAACCGCTTTATCAGCTCCCTCGGTCCGCTCAGAAGCTTTGATGACACCAGCCTGTCCTGCCTGCGATCATCAACAAACATCTCGGAATATCTGGGCTCATCCTTCCATTCCTTGAGCACCTCTGATATCTCAACTATTCTTCTGATCGTTCCTCTTGGAGTGGAGAACCTCGCCGTGCTGATGATAAAATCAATGTATTTGAAGGTGGCCTGGTGGAGGCCCATGATGTGCACGATGAGGTCGAACATCTCCGTTTTGCTCCGGGCGTGAAAGCTCGCCACCACCGGCTGCGACCCCTGCCTTGCCGCAGCGCCAAGTGCCGCCCTCACTGCTTCAGCCGCTCGAACTTCGGTGATCAACCAGTAGCTGGAACCTCCCCTGAGAAAGGCCGTCACCTGCTTCTCGAGCTGCTCGGGATCCGAGACCCGCACGTTGGCCAGCTTGTAGCCGTGAGAGACGAAATCCTCAATGTGCAGCTCCTCAGTGTCCTGAAAGGCCACTATCCGGTTATGCGGGCCGATCTCGGGAATATAGGTCTCGACCTGAGATGTCTTCGCTGTACCCATCTCCCCTATGACAAAGGCGCTCGACCCGATGCGAAGAACATTTCCCAGAAAGGAACTCGCCAGGGGTGTCAGGGTGCCGCGATCTAAAAAGAGCGGCTGCGTCCATGGCTTGGAACGGCGCTTGCGAACAGCGATATCGACGCTGCGGGTCCAGATGGCAGGGTAACGGCTCAAGAAGAGACGCATTCCCAGCTCGGGTATCTCCGCGTCCAGCTGGGGTCTAATTTCATCGAAGGAAGTCCCCAACCTTGAGGCCAGCGTCTCACCCAGGCCAAGCAGCGCCGGAGTTGTCCAGTAGATCCCCGTTTCCAGCCTTCCCCAGCGCTCGTGTTCCACATATATGGGCTGAATCTCCGGTGGGGCGGCCACAAAAATGTCGGTTATGTAGTCGTCGTGGCTGAAGGGCTCCAGCAGGCGGTAGGTCAACCAGCTGGCCATCATTTCAGCCAATCTGCGAATGCTGGAGGCGGGGGTTGACTTTTTCTTCTCGCGTAGCATGTGGAGCAGTGCATTGTACCACTCCTCAGCAAAGGAGTATGCCCGCGTCGAATAGGCAAATCTGGCGTGCCCGGGCGCCTCTTCGATCTTGACCCGGAAGGCGGAGTCCAGCAGCTCGAGCTGGTCAGCGGGAAGATTGAACTCCGGCAGGATCAGCTCGTAGAAGGGGACGGGATTGTTGCGCTGCTCATAAATGTTCACCTTACCGCGACCTCCGGATAGATCATAGCTGTCAATCAAGCGGGCGTCCTTGGGGGGCGGGTTCCACAATCCCTCAATGAAAAATGGTTTAGACCTAGCAGCAAAAATTTCATCGTAATTTTTAGAGGACAGTTGTTTAAAGAGGGGGAATTTTTTCAAGGTCGCCTTTATAGCGTCAACTAGCTTGAAGAAATTTTCCTCGCTGCATTTTTTGCACTCAGGACTGCTTTTTATCCTGGCAAAAACCAAGCTGCTGTCAATGGGGCTGAGGTCATGGGGATTGGCCATGATCTTATCCAGCGCCTCAAGCACAGCGCTCATACGGGCATCGACGCATTTTCGGCATTTTCCCTCTCCCTCTTTTTCGCCGTAAAGAGAACGATCCAAAGCGAGCTGCTCGGCCATCGCGATTGTCCTCGCCAGTCTGGAAAGATCGCGCGAGCGATAGGTCCTCACCACGGGGTTTAAGAGAGTGACTTGATCCACCTCGCTCTCGGTGCGCAGCCGGCTGATCACGCAGTAACGGCACCGGGGCTCGTTGAGCGTTGAGGGGAAGTTGCACCCGTGGCAATCAAATTCAGCCACCTTCAGCGGGCCAGAATCCTTAATCTCAAGTGTTGGGCATTCCATACCGACCATAATAATCTTTGAGCCTTAAAATAAAGCTACAGTTGAAAGGGAGCAGGCCGATCTCTGGCTTTTGACCTCCAAAAAAAGAACAGCGGAGCAATCAAACACTAAACCCTTTTTCTGAAGAAATAAATTGTCTTTTGAATCAAATGCCTAACGACCTGCGCACCAGGCTAAAGGGCTACCTCTCTGACGAGGAACTGAAGCTAATCCGGGCCTTCGACATCGTGGGGGACATCGCCATCGTGAAACTCCCGCCACGGCTCCTGCCCAAAAAACACCTGATTGGAAAAGCATTGCTGGAGGTACAAAAAAATGTCCGGACGGTGCTTAATCAGGTCTCCCCCGTGAAAGGTGACTTTCGCACGCGGGAGCTGGAGGTGATCGCGGGGGAAGAAAGGACGGAGACCATCCATCGCGAATCCGGTTGCTCCTTCAAGGTCGACTTGAGAAAAGTCTATTTTTCCCCCCGCTTGGCGGCGGAAAGGCTGCGGGTGGCAAAACAGGTGGAGCCCGGCGAGGTGGTGGTGAACCTGTTTGCAGGAGTTGGCAGCTACTCCATCATCATCGCCAGACACAGCCAGGCGGCGGTCATCTACTCCATTGACATTAACCCCGCCGCCTTTGAGTACATGCAGACCAACATACGCATCAACAAGGTTGCAGACCGCGTGGTCCCCATCCTAGGTGATGCCCGGGAGGTCGTGGAAAAAAGACTTGCGGGAAAAGCCGACCGCGTCCTCATGCCCCTCCCCGAACTTTCTCATGATTTTTTCGGCGTTGCCCTCAGCGCTCTAAAGCCCACTGGGGGAATAGTGCATTTCTATGACTACGGGGAGGAGCCGGACATCTACGGGCCCTCGCTTGACTTCGTGAGATCTAATGCCGCGGCGCAGGGGTTGGAGATAAAGCTGCTAGCGGCAAGAAAAATCCGTTCGTACGCGGTGCGATGTTACCACATTGTTCTGGACTTAAAAATAAGCCGGCCTGAAATTTGATCATTTTTGCTGCCTTTTGCGGATCCTTCCCGAAGCCAGCCCTCTCAACCAGCGCTTTCTCAGCTTCTCCGCCAGCTCCCCGTCCTCAACAACAAGCGAGCCACGATACCCACATTCCTCGCAATCATAAACGGACCAGAGCTGGGGCAGCCCCGAGGCCCATCTCAGCCTGGCCGAGCCGCACCGAGGACAATATCTTTGACTTTCCTGTGATCTCACTTTTTTACCTCAAATCTCCAGCAGGCGGAAGTTGACCCTCGACGCTTCGATTTCAACCTCAGCCGCATATCCTTTGATCATCGGGCCGGGATTCACGACGAGTGTGCGACCCAGCTGATCCACGCCGCGACCTTCGTGGACATGGGCGCAGAGAACGAGCAGGGGCTCCTTCTGCTCGATGAACTGGCGAATGCTTTTGCTACCCACGTGGGTTCCCTCCCTGATGCGGTCGACCTTGGTACCGTGGGGCGGGGCATGGGTCACCAAGATCAGCTTTCCTTCTGCGGTGCAAGAGGCTGCCGCCAGCTCCTCCTGTATTTCCGTCTCGGTAAGCTCAAAGGGGGTATTGAAGGGGGTAAGGTTGGAGCCGCCCAAGCCCAGGAAGGTAAACTCACCGAACTTTGCACACTTGCCGTGAAGGTTGACGCCCCTTCTGTCCAGAACTTGAAGAATCGACTTGGGGTCGCAGTTGCCAGGCACACAAAAACAGGGGATCCCGGCCTCCTTAGCCAGGTCCAGCAGGCTCTCCGCTACCTCGGGTGGGCCGAAATTGGTCAGGTCCCCGATTAAGACCAGGCAGTCGTAGCCCCGTTGAAGCAGTTTTGCGAGGTTATTTTCAGCCCCGGAGTTGCCGTGAAAGTCCGCTGCTGCCAGTAACTTCACATAAACACCTAAAGTAAGAAAAGGGCTGCCAAGTATTAAAATCGTTTGCTGAGCCCCGCCAGCGTCGTCCACCTGCTCTCAGCTGCCCGAAAAAACTTATATTGTCCGATGACGAATAATTTTGATTTCCGGTGATAATCTTGGCGTCCCAAAAACAGAAAATATTGGAAATTTTAAATTTGGCCAAATCTGAAAACAGACGGGAACTCTCTGAAATCGAATCAAAGCGCCTGCTGGAGGCTTGGGGCATTCCGGTCAACCGCACCGCTCTGGCGAGAGATGTTGAGGAAGCGGTTAAGATCGCCCGGGAAATTCACTACCCTCTGGTGATAAAGATAGCCTCCCCCGACATCATCCACAAGAGTGATGCAAAGGGAGTCATGGTGGGAATAAGCTCGGAGCTGGAGCTGAGGCAGGCTTTCAAAGAAATCATCAAGAACGCCCAAGCTTACAAGCCCGACGCCAGAATACTGGGCGTGACAATACAGGAATATCTGCCGCCGGCCCGTGAGGTAATCGTGGGGGCGGTGCAGGACCCATCCTTTGGCGCCACCGTCATGTTCGGCCTGGGCGGCATCTGGGTGGAGGTGCTCAAAGACATAAGCTTCAGGCTTGCCCCCCTTACCATTGAGGAAGCCATGGAGATGATCAAGGAGATCAAGGGCTATCCCGTCCTCGCCGGATTAAGGGGCACACCGCCAGCGGATATAGAGGCGGTTGCCAGCCTGATCCAGAAAGTTGGACAGCTCGCCCATGAGTTTCCGGAAATAGCGGAAATGGACCTTAACCCTGTCTTCGTCTACAACTCTGGAAAAGGAGCGGTTGCTGTTGACGCCCGGATAGTTCTTGGAGAGGGCAAGTGATGTCAGACGCACTTCAGACCCTCTTCGAACCCAAATCCATCTCCTTAGTTGGTGCCTCGGAACTCACCGGGGAAGATGCAATCTATTCAACCCATTTTCATTACTTGGTGCAAAACGTTTCCAGCTACAGAAAGGGAAAAATCCACCTGGTCGACCTCAGCGGAAAACTTGAGGGAAGCTTCAAAAGCATAAATAACCTCAGGGCCGAGTTGGATCTGGCCCTGGTTTTGCTGCCTGAAAAATTGCTGACCAGAAACCTGCAGAAACTGCTTTCCCGACAACCCAGAGCCATGGTGATAATGGAAAGCGAGCTGCGCGAGGCCGAGGAGTTGATCAAAGCGGCAAAGAGAAAAAAGATGACAATTATCGGCCCCGGCTCCATTGGGATCGTCAACACCCAAAATGGTTTATCTGCCATCTCGGAAAAGGCATCGATCTTAAGAGGACATGTGGCCATTGTTTCCCAGGACAGCTGCATCGCCAGAAGCGTTCTAAATTTTGCGGCGGTGACCGGAATCAGCAAGCTGATCAACATCGGCGATAGCCTCGGCACCGACGAATCGGAGGTTCTGAGCTATCTTTCCCAGGATAAAGAGACCAAAGTCATCTGCATCTACCTAAAGAGAATCAGAAATGGTCGGAAGTTCGTTGAAGCAATGGCGGCAACCGTTGCAAAGAAACCGGTGATCGTTCTCAGCAGTTATCCCGACAACAGGGGCATATTCGAGGCGGCGGTGAAACAGTCGGGGGGAATTCTGGTTCAAGACCTCCAGGAGATGCTAAATGGCGCCACAGCGCTGGCGAAGCAACCGCCCCTCCCCGGTGAAAGAGTTGCGATCATCGCCAACGTCTCCGGACCGGCGGAACTTTTAGAAAAATATCTTTCCAAGATGGGTATGGCTCCGGCCCAGCCGTCCATGGAAACTCTGGAAAAAATAAAGGAAAAACACCCTAGGGCTGAACTCTCTGGTTTTGTCCATCTCGGAAGGTCGGCCAAGGGAGACATCTGGAAACAAGCTGCTGAATTGCTGCTCTCGGATAAAGAAGTTGATGGATTAATTGCGGTGAACTCAATGGGATTCACCCTCTTTAACTTGGAGGATCTCAGGAAGGTCATAGAGATCGCCAAAAAAACGAGGGAAAAGCCGGTTTTGGCGGTCACTCTTTGCGCCAGCGATGGTGCTGCCTTCCGAGAAATTGCGGCAAGATCCGAGTTGCCCATTTATACCGATCTTGAAGACGCTGCGAAAGCGATGAATGTCCTAAGGTCCAGGGGCAAACTGATCAGAAAATTCCTGAAGGATTGAACTTATCTCGGTAGGAACTGGCCGAAGCCCGGAGCCACGGTTATTTTTCCCCCTTCAGCAATCACTTTTCCTCTCAGTAGGGTCATCACGGGCAAACCCCTGACCCTCATGCCCTCATAGGGCGTCCAGCCCACCTTATAGTGCAGACGATCGGCTGATATCTTCATCTCCTCGTTAAGATCCAGAATCGTCAGATCTGCATCAGAACCCTCCTGAATGACTCCCTTGCGAGGGTAAAGTCCGAACAGCACCGCAGGCTTGGTGCACATGGAATTGACCAGCTGCTCAAGCGATAACCTGCCCTTGACAACGCCCTCGCTGAGCATTATGGGCAAGAAAGTTTCCACCCCTGGAACCCCTGAAGGCGCCTGCCAAATATCAGTCCATCCTATCTCTTTCTCCTCCTTGGTGGCGGGAGCGTGGTCCGTCGAAACGATATCGATCGTTCCATTTTTGAGGGCCTCCCAAAGAGCGGCGCGATCACTGGGTGACTTGAGCGAGGGATTCACCTTTAGATAGGGGCCGAGCCTCTCAATGTCCTCGCGGGTGAAGACCAAAAAATGGGGGCAGGTCTCAGCGCTTACATGGCTCCCCTTTTCCTTCGCCTTCTCCACAGCCTCGCAGCCTTGGCGCGTGGTAACGTGGGCTATGTGTGTTCGACATTCCGTCCTCGCTGCGGATTTCAGCACCTTTTTTATTGCCTCTTCCTCCGCCTCGTTGCTGCGTGATTCCGCGTGGGCCATCGGATCCTTCCTCCTTTTTAGAGCCTTGGTGCCCTTGCTGAGAACCTTCTGATCCTCGGCATGCACAAAGGTGACCCCGCCAATGGCTTTCACATAGCACATCAGCTCTTCAATTGCATCGTAGGACATCTGATAGGGATCACAGGTAAAAGCCTTGAATGATTTTATGCCGAAGCAGTTGATCTCCGGAACTTTTTTTATCGTCTCAGCGCTCATGTTTCCGGCGTGTAAGGCGAAGTCAACGATGCTGTTTTTGCAGCCAAGGTCAATAACTTCTTCAATGCAGGGCCCGGACACGATAGGGGTGTCCCAAGGCATGACGATGACAGTAGTCACCCCTCCTGCAGCGGCTGCGGAGCTGCCGCTGGCGAAGTCCTCGCGGTTAGGAAACTTTCGATCATATAAATGAACGTGGACATCAACCACCCCTGGGATTATTATCCTGCCCTTGGCATCTATTTCTTGGTCTCCCTTGGGAAGGCCGCTAACGGCGATTCTGCAGATGCGACCGTCCTCTATGGAAATCTCCCCGGTTATCATGCCCTCGGGAAGGACTATTCTTCCGTTACGCACGACAAGGTCGACCAAAAAAATCACCGGATAACCAATTCATTTGGATATGGCTGAAACTGCCGCCTTTATATCTTCTTTGCTCAAGGTTTTGGCTCCTCGATGCTCGGTGAGTTTAAGAGCCTCTCTGGCCACCCTCACGGCATAATCTTCAAGCACGATGCTCAACTCTAGAGCGGCGTCCCGGGAGACGCGAACCTTGGCAGCCTTCTTTATCAGCCTGGCCATGGTGGCTATCAAAAATTCCGTCATTTTCCTCTTATCTTCATAAAAACATCCCGGTATTTTAGCCTGTTGCCGCCTCACTAAGTTTTAAACCTACCATAACGATTTCACTTAGGGGTTGAATGGTCGAACTGTTAATTAAAAACGGTCTTATTGTAACGATGGACAAGGACCGGAGGATCATCGCTGACGGCTCTGTAGCCATCGATGAAGGCCGCATCATATCGGTGAAAAGAGGCTCAACTGGTAAGGGCAAGCCCGAGGAGGTAATTGACGCCAAGGGAAAGATTGTCATGCCGGGTCTCATCTGCTCGCACACCCACCTTTACGGCATGTTGCTTCGAGCTGCCCCGCTCAAAATAGAGCCACCAACTGACTTTTCCCAGATCCTCCAGCGCGTCTGGTGGCCCATGGACGAGGCGATGACCAAGGAAGACGCTTACGCCAGCGCCCTGATGGCCTCTCTTGAGTTCATAAAAACAGGGACTACGCTGTTTGCCGACACCTTCTCGGGTCCCAACGCCGTCTCGGGAGTTCTCGACAGAATTTCTGCCGCGGTGGAGCAGTCCGGGATGAGGGGGATAATTTCCTTTGAAGCCACCGAGAGACACACTCACGCCGAGGGCTCAAAGGGAACCAAGGAAAACGAGCGTTTCATTCTGAAAACTAAAAAGGAAAGGACGACCCGGGTTCACGGAATGTTCAGCATCCACGCCTCTTTTACCGTGTCCGACGAGCTGCTGAGATACACCAAGGATCTGGCCAGTCGCTACAAGGTTCCGCTGACCATCCATACCGCGGAGGGGCTGTGCGACCTTTATCATAACTATGAGCGCTACGGCAAGAGGACCATCGAAAGGCTCAGAGATGCCGAAGTTCTCGGTCCCGATGTAGTCCTGGCCCACTGTGTCCACGTCAACGACGACGAGCTGGCCATAATTAAGAAGACGGGAGCCAAGGTGGCACACAATCCCATGAGCAACATGCTGAACGCAGTTGGAGTGGCACCCGTGGTGAAGATGTTGTCTCTGGGGATCCCGGTGGGGCTGGGAAACGATGGCTATATTTTCGATGGCTTTGAAAACATTCGCGCGGCTTTCCTTTTGCACAAGGTTGCGCTCCAAGATCCACGGGCAATATCGGCTATGGAGGCTCTGGAGATGGCGACCATTCGCGGTGCGGAACTCTACGGCCTTGAGAATGAGCTCGGCTCCATAGAAGTCGGAAAACTGGCGGACATCATTATCGTGAACCCAAAAAGAGCACCAACGCCCATAGGACCTGAGAGCGTGGTCGGTCACTTGATTAACACCGTCAGCGGGGGCGATGTCGAAACGGTCATCGTGGGAGGAAACATACTTATGCGGGACCGAAAGATGTTATCGCTGGAGGAGGAAGAGGTAATCAAAATATCGAGAAGATCAGCCGAAAGGATCTGGCAGAAGCTGGGAGCAATAAAAAAGAGGTGAAATGATGGTGGATCTCTCCGTTGAAATCTGCGGGCTGAAGTTCAAAAACCCGATATTGCCCGCCGCAGGCCCAACTGTGCGCGATGCCAACAGCATGCTCATGGCGGTGGAAGGTGGGGCCGGGGGACTGGTCGCCAAAACCATCAGCGTCACCCCGGCTCAGGTGCCCAGGCCCTGCATCGTGAAGATCAAAGACAGCATATTAAACGCCGAGCTTTGGTCCGACCTGCCGGTGGAACAATGGTTGAAGGTTGAGTACAAGAAGGCCAAGCAAGCAGGGGTCCCGCTGATCGCGAGCATAGGCTATAAAGCCGATGAAATCAGGGAACTTGCGCCCAAGGTGGCCGCGGCCGGCGTTGACGCACTGGAGCTTTCCACTCACTACCTGGGCAACGACCCGATGCCGGTTGTGGAGGCCACCAAGGCCGCCAAAGAAGTTGTTGACATACCAGTCTTCGTCAAGCTCAGCCCTAATGTTCTGGACATTGCCCAATTCGCTCGGGAGGCGGAAAAGGCGGGGGCTGATGGCATAGTCGCGATTAACACCTTGGGCCCGTGCCTTGCCATAGAAATAGAGAACGCCATGCCGATGCTGGGGAGCGCCTACGGCTACGGCTGGCTTTCCGGACAGGCGATAAAACCTCTAGCGGTAAGGTGCGTGGCCGACATCGCCCGTGCGGTCAAGATACCTGTGATCGGCGTGGGGGGCATCACCACTGGAAGGGATGCCATTGAGTTCATCATGGCCGGAGCCTCCGCAGTTCAGCTCTCGACCGCGGCGATCATTCGCGGGCACAAGATATATGGCATAATAGCCGACGAGATGGCCAAGTTCATGAAGGCAAAGGGCTACAACACGATAAATGATTTTAAAGGAATTGCCCTGCGACACCTTCCCGAGCAGCCGCTGCGCGTGACGCCGAAACCGGTTGAGGTTCTCGTCTCCAAATGTACTGCCTGTGGGCTCTGCGAGAGGCACTGCCCCTACAACGCCATAAAGATCGTCGGCAGGGCGGCGAAGGTCGACGCCTCCAGATGCTATCAGTGTGGCCTCTGCGTGTCCGTTTGTCCCACCCGGGCCATCAGATACTAGGACCACCGCCCGAGGTGGTGGAATATGGAAGAAGCCATTCTCTGGACGCTGTTGATCTTCCTAGCTCGACTAACCGATGTCTCGATGGGAACACTGCGCACCATTCTCATCATTAGGGGCAGGAGAGGGATAGCGGCCTTTTCAGCCTTCTTCGAAATAATGGTCTGGGTGCTGGGAGTGAGTCGGGTGATAACTCAGCTTGACCGCTGGTACTACATCGTTGCCTTTGCCCTCGGCTTTGCCTCTGGAAATTATCTCGGCAGTTACCTTGAGGGAAAAATCGCCTTGGGCTATCGTTTTGCCTATGTCGTCCCTAGTGAAAAACAAACAAACTTGGCAGAGATCCTCAGAAAACAAGGCTTCGGGGTGACTGTGATAAAGGGTGAGGGGTTAAAGGGCACCGAATACGTTTACAACATTGTGCTGAGGAGAAAGGATATCCATCGATTCTTGAAAACCCTCGAAGCCAACGACAAAAAGGCCTTTTACACCATCATGGATGTCTATGCCCTGCATGGCGGCTACATGCGAAGCGCCACCAAAAGAAAAATCTAGCGCCTGGAAAAATGATTAAATAAACCGCCAAAGGAAGTTGATGTGAACCTATGCACGAGAAGATCTATAAAAAAATTAATGAACTTTTGGAGCGGGGCGAGACTTTCGCTGTGGTGACCATAGTTAGAACTCAAGGCTCCACCCCGAGGAAGGCTGGGGCAAAGATGATTGTCTTGCCCGATGGCAGCACTTTTGGAACAATTGGCGGCGACTGTGTGGAAGCTGGTGCGGTGGCTGAGGCTCTCGAGGCCATGAAGGAGGGCAAATCAAAAACTTTCACCGTCGCCCTCAAGGAAGAGGAGCTGGGAGGTATCGGGATGAAGTGTGGCGGAATGGCTGAGGTCTACATCGAGATAATCACACCAACTCCCAAGCTGTTAATCATCGGTGGCGGAAACATCGGTTCCCAGCTGGCAAAGCTCGGCCACGATGTCGGCTTCTCGGTGACGGTTATCGACCCGGCCGTGAAGAGGGAGGACTTTCCCGAATTCGTCGAGGTCATTCCGGAACCCGTGGAAAAGGGGGTGGCGAGAGTCGCGATCACCACGCAAACGTACATCGTTATCGCAACGGGACACAAATATGATGAGGACGCGCTCAGAGCCGTGATAAATTCCAACGCGGCTTACATCGGAATGGTGGGTAGCAGAAGAAAAGCAGCGGTGACTCTCAAGAAATTAATTGACGGGGGCATTCCTGAAGAAAAAGTTAAGATGGTGCACACACCGGTGGGGCTGGACATTGGCGCCGAAACCCCTGAGGAAATCGCCATCAGCATCATGGCGGAAATAATAAAAGAGCGGCGCAAACCCGGCGCCACCGGAGGCAGCCTCAAAATTTCCTTTTAAATGCTTCTAAACTCTCCGGGGTATCGATATCGGTGATGGCCCATTCACCCGCCTCAATTGTTTCGAGCTCTCTCTTATGCCGGTGGATGACGTCACGCAAAAACTGGTCTTTACCCAGCGCCAGAATTTCCTCAAACAAACTTTTATCGAAAAGAACAGGGTGTCCCTTCTTGCCCCTGAAAATGGGGCAAACTATCTTCGCGCCATTTTTCCAAGCTGCTATTGCCTTTTTCAGAAAACTGACCTCGATCAGAGGTTGATCACCCAAGGCAACGAAAACAGCGTCGCAATCCTTCACGCTTTTCAAACCCTCCTTAACGGAGGTGACCATGCCGTCGAGATAGTTAACGTTAACAGTCCATTTCACGCCCAGTCGCTCCAGGAGTGGCAGGATCTCCTCTGGCCTGTGTCCGAGCACCACCACGATTTCATCAACAACCTCCCTGAGGGAGCTTATCACCCATTCCAACATTGGCTTTCCCTTTATCTCAAGAAGCAGCTTCTGAGTCCCCATCCGCTTGGACTCTCCAGCGCCCAAGATCACGGCACCGATCACGATACCACTGTTGCGGCTGAACTTAAAACCCTGCAGTTCTCCGGACCTTAAATTTTATTAAAAATGATGAATGAATTGCTCATGAGAATCTAAAATGATTGACATAAAGAAAACACACCTGACAAAAAAACAGTACGAAATCCTGAAAATGAGAATAGCGGGCAAGAGCCTCAGCGAGATAGCTAGAGAGCTGCACACGAGCAGGGCCAACGTCAGCTCCATCGCCAGGACCGCGGAGGAGAACATCAGAAAATCAAGAAACACTTTGAAGTTGGTGGAAATGATCGACTGGCCGATAAAGATAGATGTCAGGGCGGGGGCCAACATCTATGAAATCTCAGAAAAAGTCTTTCAAGAAGCCGACCAGAGAAGAATCAAAATATCTCACAATTATTCAGATGTTGTGAGGATGATAACCAAGGCCCTCGGGACTCCGGGTCTCAGGCGCCGGAGGGCCCTCAAAGATTTCAGCATCGTGGTCAGCCGAGAGGGAAAAGTTGAGATCTTCTAGATTGGTCCCCCCATCCCACAACTGAAAACATCGAAACTCAAGGAAAACTGGGGCCATTATCTGATCTAAAGAGGTTCTCAGCGTCTCCGACTGCCACTGTATCGGCCGCGGCTCTGATATCCGCCACCAAATCTTGGTCTGAAGGGTCTGCGCTCCTGTTGGTATTCCGTGGCGCTGAGGTCAACTTCCGTGTTAACGTTTTTTATCTCCTGATCTGACTTTGTCATCTTGCCATATTTCCCGATGTTAAGGCGCATGTGCCCCTGAACCAGAGAAACATAGCCGTTTTCTATCGACAGGACGTCTCCCTCGCTCACCGACCCAATCTGTTCCTGCCAGAGCGAGAGCAAAACTGTGCCCGTCTCATCACCCACGCAGGCCTCGGCCACCTTCTTGGGCTCGCCACCGAACCTGCTGGGTATTTCCTTGGGTTCTCCGACGCTCATCACCTTGACCAGAAGGTTTACTCTTCTGGACTGTGGCGTGAGGTCCTTTACTTTCACCGTCTGTGCCGGTGCTCTTTCCACCATTGGATCCATGTAGATTCCTTTTTTCTCTACAGCCTCCAAGTATAAATACCAGGGTGGTGGGGTAAAAGTCAATTTAGCCCAGCAACTTTTTTCTCCCCGTTTTCAAAATCAGTTTTTTATACCTTCAAAGAAGTTTAAGATAAGTTGATAACATGGCGCCGCAGTTCAGAATAGAAAGGCTAAGGCACAACGGGGTGCTTATCCCAGTCTACGAACCGAAGGGTTTTTCCATCAAGTTAAGGGGAAAGACCATAAAACTGACCCCGGAACAGGAAGAGATGGCCGTTGCTTGGGTAAAAAAACTGGGAACCGACTACGTGAAGGACCCGGTGTTCGCCAAAAACTTCGGCGCCGACTTCTCGAAAGCCCTGGGGCTCGAGACTCCGGTCGACATCTGGGAGTTTGACTTCTCTGAAATAATCCAGTGGGTGGAGAGTGAAAAAGCAAAAAAGGAACAGATGAGCCGCGAGGAGAAAAAAAGGCTGGCTGAGGCGAGGAAAAAGGCCCGAGAGGAAAATAAGCAAAAGTATGGATATGCTGAAGTTAATGGCAAGTTGGTGGAAATTGCCAACTACACCGTGGAACCTCCTTGCATCTTCATGGGGCGCGGCGAACATCCCCTCCGCGGAAGATGGAAACCAAGGGTGAACTATGAGGATATTATCCTTAACCTCTCAGAAGACGCCCCCACCCCTCCCACCCCCAACGGACGGAGCTGGGGTGGCCGGGTCTTTGAACCGGAATCCCTGTGGATAGCCAAATGGAGGGATAAACTGACCGGTGAACTGAAGTACGTCTGGGTAGCCGACAGTGCTTTCTTCAAGCAAGAGCGCGAGAAGGACAAATTCGACAAGGCAAACGAGCTGGAAAAAATAATCGACAGGGTCCGAAAACACATAAGCGAAAATCTGGAATCAAAAGACATCATGCGCCGGAAGATAGCCACCGTCGCCTATCTTATCGACACACTGAAGATGAGGGTTGGCGACGAAAAGGATGAAGACGAGGCAGACACCGTTGGCGCCACGACTCTCCGCGGTTGTCATGTTCAATTTGAGGATTCAGATACCGTGAAATTTGACTTTTTGGGAAAAGATGCGGTGAGGTGGACAAAGAGCATAAAGCCACCACCCGTCGTCATCAGAAACCTGAAATCTTTCATCAGCGGTCCTGACAAGCCGATTTTCGACGGCATCCGCTCGGAAATGGTCAACGATTTCCTCGGCGAGGTCGCCCCCTGGCTAACCGCCAAGGTCTTTCGCACCTATCACGCGACCAAGGTGGTCCGGGAGTACTTGGCCAAAACCAAGGTGAACCCCGAGGACCCCGAGTTCAAAAAGAAGTATGTTGCCACCATGGCCAACCTTGAAGCGGCGATTACTTGCAATCATAAAAGGAAGCTGCCGAAAAACTGGGAAGCTTCCCTAGAAAAAAAGAAGGAGCGGGTAAAGGCCCTCGAAGCGAAACTGGAAGAGGTCAAGAAAAAGCCAAAATCAGCCAGACGCGCGCAACAGATCAAGAGGCTGAAGGAAAAGATAAAGGAAGCCAAGCTGAAGGTGGAGCTAGCCACCGCAACAAGGGACTACAACCTGGGAACTTCACTCAAGAGTTACATAGATCCCCGGGCCTTTATCAACTGGGCCAAAAAAGTTTCATATGACTGGAGAAAATACTACCCCAAGACACTGCAGCGGAAATATGCTTGGGCCGACGCTGAGGAGAAACCTGCAGAGAAAGCTGATTGACGTCCCCAGCTACCAAGTTAACCTTTGAATTCCTCGTAGCCAACTATCTGCTCCAAGCTCTTCTTTCGGCGAACGAAATGAATCAATTTTGACATCAGGTCCAACTTTTTACGGGGATAGCCAACCGCCAAAAGCGCTACCACCTTGTAGTGCTCGGGAACCTTCAGGATTTCCTTCACCAGCCCTTCGTCAAAGCTGCCGACCCAGCAGGTCCCGAGGCCCTCCGCAGTGGCCGCTAGGACCATGTTTTGCATCGCGATGGAAACGTCAACAACGTGCCACTTTGGCGATGCCCTGCTGTCACCACAGCCAACTATCACCACCGGAGCCTCTTTGAGAAAACCGGCGAATCTGCCGCTCCTAGCGATCTTCTCCTTTTTCTCGGCGTCGGTCACCACGACAAAGTACCAAGGTTGAACATTCTTTGCCGATGGCGCCAAGCGAGCGGCCTCTAAAATTTTTTCAATTTTATCCTTCGCCACGGGGATCGGCTCATAGGCCCGGACCGACCTCCTCAGTTTAATGGCTTCGAAAACATCCATCTCTACCCCACCAATTCCGAATAATTTTTTAGTTTTATCTCTATTTTGGAGAACCGCGCTGGATATCCCTTTGATTAACGGGCGTTTCTCTCCGGAGGAATGACCCATTATTGAGAAATTCCGCACCTGATTGACCCAATTTCCTAAAAACCATTGCTTGCCAGTAAAAACAAGACTTGGGAAACAATTAATCCTTTTAGAGGCTCTGGACTAGATTAACTCTGATCATATGGAGTCCTTGGACTACCTAGCGATGGCCATCCTCGCCGCCATTTTCATCGGTCTGGGCTTCACCCTCTACTACAACTACCAGTGGGGCGCCGCGGAGAGGGAATTCGAGGCCACGGCGCAGCTTTTGGCCGATCGAATCAAAGCCATGGCGCAGCAGGACGTGGGGACGACGGAATACCTGGAGATTTTCGTCCCAGCCAGCTGTGAGCTCAGCTTCTTTGACAACATGGTCTCAATAAGGATCGGCAGCAGCTCGAGAAATTTCCCGGTAGGAATCTCCGTCAGCGGTTCTGTTCCCAGCGGGCAAAAAGTGAAGCTTCTTCTTCAAAGATTAGAGGGTGGAATACATGTCAGCACGACTTGAGGAAAAAGGCGCCCACAATCTACCCCTGATAATTCTCTTTGGCGCCATCTTGGCCATGCTCTTTGCCGTTTTATTCATTTTGATATACGATCAGCAGCTCAACGCCATGGTTGACGAACAAGCCAGATCCCTTGCGGATGAACTGGCTAGCACGGCCTTTGCCTCGTTATCAGGTGGGTTGCACACGGTGGAGCTGCCAAAAGACTTGGCCGGCAGCACTTACACTATCTCCGTTCAAGAAAACAGCATTTTTGTGGTGAAAATTTTGACCGGCAGAAGATCGGGATCCTCTTATTCCGCGGTCGTTAACGCCACCGTATCTGTAGAGAACGGCAACTTCCTACCCGGTGGTCAAGTCTTCTTCTTGTTCAGCAACGAAGTGATCCTCGTCAGCGCCGTTCCCATCGAACCAAGGGCTGAAAAAGTTATTCAAGTCATTTCAACCGAACCACCCCTGTTCTACCATTTCTCCAAGAAATTGCCCCGGGAAGCTGCTGCAATAGTCGCTGCATATTTTTACGCGGTGAAAAGGCATCCTGAAGAAAATGTGGTCGTTCTTTCTTATGCCCGGTGGGAAAACAACTCCATTCTAATAAAGATTAGAGAAGGCAACGGCATTTCAATAACCCGTGTTGTTGGTAAGGAAAACCAGACCAAGATTGGAGCGGTCGAAAACTCTTGGGTTATCGAAATTCTGGAGAACTATGAAGCGACAGATAACCTCAGCTGGGAAACCTGTCCTTCCCCCGACAACGCTTATTTAACGGGCTGGCTGCACTCACCGCAAGCGGTGCTTAAACACCTCCGATCAAGGACCTGGATCCGCGTGAGCGATAATGCAGTAGTGGCTGTGCCTGAGGATGCTGTCATCAAGGCAGCTGCGGTGACAACCAAGGTAGCAACTTACCCTGTTTGGAAAGTTCAATTCGGTGACTATACTATATTTTACCAAATGTTGCCCTGGTGGGAAAAAGAGAACACAGCGGGTTTTGTTTTTCAATCCTCGCCGGAGCTTAAGCCGCTCACCTGATCTTAATACAGCACCACTTCAACTTCCTGTCCCTTCTCAAGCCTTTCCACATCCTCGGGCACAATTACGAAACCATCGGCTCGCGTCATCGAACTGAAAGCACTGGATCCTGTTATCGCTATCGGCTCTGCTAGAACCGCCTCTCCCTCACGTTTCAATCTGACCCTTACCACCTCAAGCCTGCCCAGCGCTGAACTGATCTTCCGCGCCAGCTTCGCGCGCAGACAACAGCGCCCATGTTCTGGCGCCAATCCCTGCATCACCAGAAGTGCCGGCCTGACCAGCAGATCAAAGGCAACCAAAGCAGCTACGGGAAAGCCGGAAAGGGCAAAAACAGGTTTTCCCTGAACTACTCCAAATCCCGTGGGGCTCCCTGGGCGGACGGCCACTCCGTGGAAGAGGAGTTCACCCATATCGGCTATGGCGTCCGGAACCAGATCCTTCTCACCAACGGAACTGCCACCGGAAACCAGCAGCATGTCAACATGCCTCGTCTTTTTGAGAATTTTTTTGATGATCTCTGGATCGTCGGGAGCTATGCCCAGAATTCTGGAAACACCGCCCCAACGCTGTACGCATGCCGCGAGTGAATGTGAGTTGGCGTTAATTACCTTTGCCGGCTCCAATTTTTCTCCCGGCCGCACCAGCTCACTGCCCGTCGCCAGAATGCCGACCACTGGTTTTCTAAAGACACGTATCCTCAGCTTACCCATTGCCGCCAGCAGCCCTATCTCCTGAGGGCGGAGAAACTGCCCACGTCTTAACGCGACCTCTCCGGCACGGATGTCCTCACCCATGGCCGAAACATTTTTGCCCGGGGTAACTGAGGCAAAAACCTTGAGCTTATCGCCCTCCAACTTGGTATTCTCAACCATCACCGAGGCGTCGGCTCCCCGGGGCATCATGGCGCCTGTCATTATCTTGGCCGCCTCGCCCTTTCTTAGGAAAACCTTGGGTGGAATACCGATCTCCACCGAACCTACCAAGCGTAATTCCACGGGATTCTGCGGGCTGGCTCCAAAGGTATCCTTTGCTCTGACCGCGTAACCATCCACCGCGGAACGATCAAAGGGGGGAATATTAATTTCGGAGACGATATCCTCAGCGAGGACTCTTCCCAAACCACTTTCCAAGGACACCTCTTCCGATCCGAGCGGCTGGACCTTGGAAAAGATGATTTCAAGTGCCTTGGAAAGCCTGGTGTACTGTGAGAAACCTCGCATTCTTACTGACATCTCATTCACGTGCATGCTTGACAACGTGCCCGAGCTCAGGAAGAATCAAATCCATGCCTATTTCAACGGCATTGGGGGCGCCTGGAAGGCAAAAAACTGGTTTTCTTTTGATTATTCCCGCTGAGGCGCGAGTTAGCAGCGCCGGTGTCCCCACCATATCATAGCCCACCCTCCGGAGTATCTCTCCAAAGCCAGGAAGTTCCTTTTCATAGAGTGGCGCCACCGTTTCGATCGTGACGTCCCTGCGGGCGATGCCGGTGCCGCCGGTGATGATGATGGCGTCAATTCTGTCGTCGGCTACAAATCCTTTCACGGCTCGGCGGATCTTCGCCTTTTCATCTGGCACGATCGTCCTCAGCGCCTCGTGCCCGGCTTCACGGGCCTTCTGAACTATGATCTTGCCCGAGATGTCTTCATCCAGTCCCTTCGCCATTGCTGCTGACCGTGTGTCGCTGACCACCAGCACGGCGATCCTGAGCTTTTTCGGCGCCCCTTTTCTGTGCTCCTCGAAAGTCAACTTTTCACCTTTTTGACCACGTGTATTTCCTCAATCCGCGTGGTCGGGTACTGTCCCATTTCATCCTTCTCCAAGCCCTTCACCATATCCCAGACGGTCAGGAGGGCCCCGATCACCCCGGTCAGCGCCTCCATCTCAACTCCGGTCTGTCCCACGCTCCTGACTTCAACCTCGGCGCGGACTCCGGTTTTTTCGATTTCAAGATCGACATCGACCCCAGTGATGGGGATGGGGTGGGTGAGCGGTATCAGTTCAGTGGTGCGCTTCACGGCCATCACCGCGGCCGTCTTGGCAACGGCGAAAACATCACCCTTGGGCACATCCTTTGAAGCTATCTTCTTTAGAGTCTCCTCCTTAAGACGGATGAAGCCGCTGGCTCTGGCCATTCGGAAGACTGCTTCCTTTTGCCCGATATCGACCATGTGGACCATGTCACCACTTTAGAGAAATCTCTGGCTCGAAATATAAGTTTGGGTGGCGGGGCCATCAACCGACTGGGCCGAAAAACGAATCCGTGATGTTCTAATAGTACATCGGGCTGATGTGGCGCTCCTCAACTGGTGTCCATATGAAGGTTCTGCCAAGCTTTTCCCGCTTGAGCCTCCCCGAACATTCCAGATGCTTCAGGACCTGGTTGACCTCCCTGACCTTCCAGTTTAGGACTTTGGCGATGTCGGCCGAGTTATAAAGACCAAATCTTCTAACGACGAACTCAACCACGCTTCTTTTGACCTCCATGGAAAAGTCCTCTTCGCTCTCGCCTTCGTCTTCCTCCTCCTCAAGGTAAATTGGTGCCTCTCTCATCTGGATCACCACAAATTAATTTAGCTGGTCTTTAATTTAAACTGCGCCTCTGAGATCAACTCTTCAAAGGTATCTTCAGGCAAAACCTCGCCCAAACCAATGCCAGGACAATCCTCAGCGAAATTGAAAACATATCTGTTCTCTTTTTTACAAACCGAAAAAGGATAAAAACGACAAACCAGGGGACGGATGTCATAAATTCTGCAGGACTTTCCCTCCAAAAAGACGCACTTACCTGCTCTTTTTTTCATCTTGTACTGATATGGTCCTTTGCTCGGAATCGGGGTTGCAAACGACAGCGGACTTAATCCAGTTCTTTCCGCGATCTCCTCGACCTCGCTTTTGGTGAGAAGCAAATTCCTGCTCCGATGCGATGTGTCACCGCAACACCGCGCACATCGCTGGCACTCAAAGCGCAAGTTTTTCGGCACCAGAAGATTCATGGTTAAAACTCTCTGCCCCCGGGATTTAACTTTTTCGCTCGCTTTTTTTTGACCATCCTAAAAATCAGATTTACGCGGCAAACACTGCCGATTAACAAACAACAGAAAGATGGTTGCTACTCTTCGTGGCCGGAGGGGTTAAAATTTTTCGGAATCTGTTATTGGACCGAATCGGCTTGAGCCTGGGCAGATAAACTAAAAAAACTAGAAAAAACGAAATGACATAGATGTTTTTAAAAAGAATCTTCAGCAGGCCGCCTCCGCCCGAACCAGTCGTGGAAAGCTTCAGTTTAGATTCGCTGAAAGATCGCGTCACCAAGATGATGGAAGAAAAAATGGAAAAAGCTAGATCCCAGCTGACTCCGCTGACCGCAGAGATTAACAGAGCATGTGCCGCGCTCGCGACCGCTCTGAAAGAGCTTTACAATTCAGACCCCGATGAGGAAGTCCACCTAGGTCTAATGAAATCAGCAATGGAAGCGAGAAAATTGATCTACGATAAAATTTCACGCTCGCTCGGCTACCTGAACTGCCCCCAGGAGTTAACCAGCGATTCCCTCATTAAATTCAACGAGAGAATCTCTAAAGCAGCCGACACCATCGCGGAGGCCATGAAGACCCACGGACGCTACGTGCGTGCCGTTTTTGGCCAGAAATATTTGGAGTTTGAGTCCTGCCTGCGGGAACTGCACGAAGTAACCATCCGAGCTCAATCATGCATTACCGAGACCACCGGGGAGATTCAGCGTCTGAATTCCATCCTCTCGGAAATTTCACTCTACCACCAGACAACTCGGGAAATGGATCAAATTGGAGAAAAAATAAAGTCACTGCGGGAGAGGGTCAATGGCCTCGAGGCCAAAATCAACGAGGGGTCCTCCCAACTCACCGGGTTAAAATCGAGCCCGGAATTCAAGCGGGCCACAGGATCTGCTGAGGAATTTGAAAGGATAAAGCAGGAAATCAGCAGGAGAAGGGAAATTGCCGCCGGCCTAATTTCTGAGCTGAACAGGCCCCTGCGCAAGCTGGAAAAGTTGGTGAGAAGCGGGGAACACCGCATGGCCCCTGAACTTCAAAAAATACTGGAAGTTTCCATAAAGGATCCGGCCGGGGTAATTGCCTCGGAAGAAACCATAGCTGCCTTTGAGAGGCTCCTCCGAGAAGCAGCTGAAATCGTCAACTCTGGAAAAATAGATCTGGACAAGCGGGAGAGAAAAAATCTGCTCGATGCCGCGCGTGATCTCTCGCCAAAGCTGCAGCAGACCAGAAACACTCTGATAGCTCTAACAGCGGCTGCCGAGGCCAAGAAAAGGGATTCCGAAAATCCCGTCGTCAGTCAAGCCGCCGAACTCGAGAACTCGATAAGACAACAGGAGCATGAGCTGAAGGAGACGCTGAACTCCATCGAACAGCTCGAGAGGAGGATTAAACTGATGCAGGGGGAACTGGTCTCAAGGAAAGGGAAACTGATGACGCTCGCCAGCGAAGCGCTGGGCGTAAAGGTGGAAATCACTTCTTAAAATCAGTGTAACCGCATTTGCCACAGGCCCAGCGGTCCTTATGGTCCGCCATGAAAACACCGGGGCCGCAGCGGGGACATTGGGGCCTCTGCCGCTTCACGGATTTTCCATCCACCTTGTAGAGCTTTGATTTCGAGGCTTTAACCTTCTCCGCCATTTTTATCCCTCTCCTTTACCCGATTTAACATCAGCTTGAGGTGCCTTTTTCTCCGGCTTTGATTCCGCCGGTTTTTCCTCCTTGGGCAGCCCACGCTTCAGCAGGTATTTGGGCTCCATCAACTCCAGCTGTTCACGGGTGCTGTAGACTCGCGCAACCCCCGTGGCCACCTGGCAACCATGTGAGCTGGTAAACCTTTCTATCACCAGCAGTTCCTCAGATGTTCCCAGAAGTGAAGCTAGCTGGGAACGAACCTCAATCCGGCTCGGCGTCGGGCCTCCCGTGTGATCTACCCTGAACTCAACCTCAACCCTATTAAGCAGCGGGTTTTCTGTCCTCTTGACCAGTTCAACTTTCATTTTTATCCCCTTTTTCCATGGAACTCTTCCAAAATAAACTCACCGTTTGGCATTCTTTGGCCGTCAAAAAATAGTGTCGCAATTAGCTATAAAAAATCACCCCACAAACTTGCTCAAAATATCACGCATCTCCTGGCGCTTTTTTTCATCAACTTCCACCAGGACGAGCCCCGCCCGCGGCTGTCCATACACAACCACCGCGCCATCAGGAGAGCTGATGACCGCAGGAATCGTGGCCAAGTCCTCCTCACCCTCCACAACTATCTTCACCGGTGGCTTGGCCGCCTTTATCGCCGCCCAGAGTTCAGGGGTTATCGTTGCAGCCGGGTTCTTGACCCGGACAACACTGCCGCTGAATGAGTCTATTAAGGAACGCATTTTCTCATCGATCGGAGATCTCATTGCCTTAAGATCCACTATGACCATATCTGGCTTTATGCCGGCATGCAGGAAACTAGAAGTCACCGTATCCCCCACCGTTACTAACCTAGCGGGTTTGATTTTCCTGAGATGTTCAACAACCTCGGAGAAACTGGAGAACAACCGACCCAGCGGTTGTTGCAGCAGGGGGCGCAGACTTTCGGGCAGCCTCAGCAACCGGTCCTCAACCATGAAGATCAACATCGTTTGATTTATAGTCTCAATAAAATACTTCGTTTGAGTTGGATAAATGGATGTTTTTTCCCAATTATCTGAACCCGTGAGGCAGGTCGTCAAGAAGATGGGGCTTAGCAAGCCGACCAAGCCACAGGAGCTGGCCATACCCGCCATCTTGAGCGGCAGAAACGTGCTGTTGATTGCCCCCACCGGCACGGGAAAAACTGAGGCCGCCCTTCTGCCTGTGCTGAGCCTTTACCTGTCGCAGAAACACCAGACCGGGATCAAAATACTCTATATCGCCCCCCTGCGGGCGTTGAACAGGGACATGCTTTCCCGGCTTACAAAAATGTGCCAAGAGTTGGAAATTAACATTGCGGTCAGACATGGCGACACAACCGCGGTGGAAAGACAGCAGCAAAAGGCGGAGCCGCCGGAAATGCTGATAACAACCCCGGAAACGCTCCAAGCAATACTGCCCGGAAAAATCATTGGAAAGCACTTGAAAGGTGTGCAGTGGGTAATAGTGGATGAAATCCATGAACTGGCTGCAGACAAAAGGGGCGTCCAGCTTGCGGTTGGGCTGGAGCGCCTTTCAAAAATTGCCGGTGAGTTCCAGCGCATCGGCCTCTCGGCCACCGTTGGCTCCAAAAATGAAATAGCCAAGTTTCTTGCCGGTACGGAACGCCAAGTCGAGATTTTGGACGCCTCGATGGAAAAGGAAATGGAAGTCAAGGTTGAAAGCCCAATGCCGACAAAGGACGACGTTGAATTGGCGGAGCGGCTTTATGTTGACCCCACGATGGCGGCACGGCTCAGAAAACTGCAGGAGCTGATCAATCAACACGAATCGGTGCTGGTCTTCGTTAACACTCGGGAGACCGCGGAAATGTTGGGATCCAGGCTCAAGCTACTCGACCCCTCGCTCAAGGTGGGGATCCACCACGGCTCCTTGGCCAGAGAGATCCGAATAGAGGCTGAAGAAGAATTTCGCAACGGGCGTCTGAAAGGACTCATCTGCACCTCATCCATGGAACTTGGCATAGACATCGGTGCGGTGGATCTGGTCGTGCAGTACATGTCTCCCCGTCAGGTGACAAGACTGGTTCAGAGAATTGGCCGTTCGGGACACCGCGTGGAGGCGCGCTCCAGAGGAATTGTAATTTCATCCAGCCCCGACGACATCGCCGAGGCAATGGTCATCGCCAGGAGAGCCTTGGCCAAGGAACTGGAAGGGGAGAGATTCCATGATCTTGCTTTAGACGTCTTGGCTCACCAGCTCGCTGGAATTTCGCTGGACCGGGGCAAGGCCAGCATCGATGAGGCCCTCTCGCTGCTGAGGCAGGCTTGGCCCTACCGGGGGCTGGACGCGGGCACTGTTGAACGCATCCTACAACAACTCAGCTCGGAGGGAATTATGTGGCTGGAAGATGGCCTGTTTAAGCTCCGTCGGCCGGGATTTTCCTACTACTTCACCAACCTATCGATGATACCGGACACACGACGCTACACCATAAGGGACATCAGCTCCAGAAAAACCGTGGGCACTCTAGATGAGGAATTCGTCGCCTACCACGGAGATCAGGGCCTAGTCTTCATCATCAAGGGGGAGGCCTGGAAAATAATCGACATCGACCATGAACGGAGGCAAGTTCTGGTTGAGACAAGCAACGACCTGCTGGGAGCGATCCCCGCCTGGGAAGGGGAGCTGATCCCCGTCCCCTTCGAAGTCGCTCAGGAGGTCGGCTGCCTCAGATCAAGAATCGCTGAACTCCTCAGCGAGAATCAAACAGTTAAACAGGTGGCCTCCACGCTGGGGAAGGATTATCCCATCGACGAGGACACGGCAAGCTGGCTGGTTGATCAGATTCAAGAACAAATCGGCTGTGGGGTCCTTCCAACTCATGAGCTGCTCTTGATTGAAGCCAGCGAAAACTTTGTGGTTCTGCACGCCTCCTTTGGCAGCCTGGTCAACCAGACAATTGGGCTGGTAGTGGCCGCTCTGCTGACGACAAGGATGGGGGCAAGCGTAGCAATTAAGGTGGATCCTTACCGGATCGCCTTCAAATTGCCGGTTGAGGCCAGCCCGGAACTCCTCCAGGGCATCCTCGTGGAATTGAAGCCACAACAGCTGCTACCCATCTTGAAAATAATTCTCAAAGACAGTGCCATGTTTAAGTGGCGCCTCGTGCAGGTGGCCAAGAGATTCGGGGCAATTAAAAGGGATGCCGAGCTCGCTAGGCTGAACCTGCGCCGCCTGGTGAAATCTTTCGAGGGCACGCCAATATACGAGGAAGCTTTCAGAGAAACGCTGGTGGAAAAGCTCGACGTTGAGAAAACGAGAGAAGTCCTTGGCCTTTTATCAACGGGAAAAATTAAGATAAAGACATTGATCGGCGCTCCAACACCGCTGGCCTGGCCTGTGTTGAATGAAATCTCTGGTGGTGAGCTGATCATACCCAAACGGGCGGAGCGGGAAATAATACGTGCACTCAGGCGTAGATTGGATCAACAGGTCGTGCGTCTTCACTGTCTCAACTGCAACGAATGGTCCATCACCACCAGAACCGGTCGCGTTCCCGATCCACCGGTTTGCCAAAATTGCGGGGCTAGGCTGATCACTCTTTTGCCCCGCGAAAGCCAGCAGCTCATGAACGCAATAAAAAAACACGCTTCAGGAAAACCCCTCACCGCCGCAGAAGATCGCCTAGTAAAGAGGGCCTTCCAAGCCGCAAACTTGGTTCTGACCTACGGCAAACGAGCGGTGATTGCCCTTTCCGGCCGTGGCATCGGCCCCCAGACGGCGACCAGAATCCTCGCCAACTGCACGCGGGACGATGATTTTTACCGGGCAATCCTCCAAGCAGAAAAGATCTATTCCCGAACCAGACGTTTCTGGGCTACTTGAGCCGTGACCTGTTCACCGCCGGGAACACAACCTTGCCAAGTTAACCGGCAAACAACTTCTGCAACTGTTCAAGCTTCGGCTCAATGACCTCTGGCCTTTCGACCATTTTCAGCGCGGTAGCAACATCCTTCAGCCCACCGCCGGTTACCTCAACCACAACGACATCGGATCTGGAGATAACCCCGCCGTCAAGCAATTTTTTCAATCCCGCCAGCCCCGCTGCTCCAGAGGGCTCGGCGAAAATCCCCTCGCTTCTGGCCAAACGCTTGACGGCCTCCAGTATCTCGGCGTCATTTACCGTCTCCGCAGTTCCCCCCGAACGCTTGATCGCTGGAATCGCTGTGTCGGCATCCCAAGGATAGGGGTCAATCAACCCTCCCGCGACCGTCCTCGGGTCGGGCCAAGGGGGAATTTCATAGGGCGGCGTCCCCTCCCTAAAAGCCTTGACGATGGGGGCACAACCCTCTGCCTGAATGGCGACGAGCCTGGGCACCCCCTTTATCAAACCGATCTGTTCAAACTCAAAGTAACCCTTGGCGTTGCCGGAAAGGAGAGTTCCGGCCCCGGTGGGGACGATCACCCAGTCGGGGGCTTGCCAGCCAAGCTGTTCACATATTTCATAAGAGATCGTCTTTGAGCCCTCCGGCTGGTAGGGATTGAACGCCCCTCCGCTGGGTATCGGGTGCCAGCCAAATTTCTTCCATGATTGCAGCATGAGCTGATAGGTTGGATCACCAGCCCCGCCCGCCTTGGGCTGAACGACGCGCGCCCCGTGCATCAGCAGCTGGGCCACCTTGCTCTCAGGGGCTCCCGCGGGAACGTATGCATAACATTTAATTCCGGCCTTTGCCGCATAGGCCGCAAGCGCTATTGCGGCATTACCGCTCGAAGCGCACACCACCGTGCGGGCCCCAAACTCCACGGCCTTCGACACCCCAACGCTCATGGGTCTGTCCTTAAAAGAAGAGGTCGGGTTCCGCGTCTCGTCCTTCAAAAAAAGATACTTCATTTTCAGCTCTTTCGCCAGATTTCTTGCCGGAATCAGCGGTGTGCCCCCCTCCCCCAGAGAGACAATGTTCTTTTTTCTCGCCAGCGGCAGCAACTCAAAATACTTCCAGACGCCGCCCCTTCTTTTGCTCAGCTCGATCCTACTGATCTTTGCTGCCACGGCCTCGTAATCATAGATCACGTCGAGCTTTCCGCCGCACTTCCCGCAGGTGTAGAGCCCCCGCGAGGGGCGATATCTTCTGCCACACCTGAAACACCTCAGCTCCAAAATGGGCAATTTTTCACCTTCTGGTTTTTATCCCCGAAGATAATGAAGTGCCCTGCAGTTTTAAATCCCCCTACGCCCAAACTTTTATGGGAGATGGAATGACGGTTGATATCTGGATCGAAATATTTCTGGTCGCTATCATTCTAATTCTTCTGGGTTGGATCCTTTACTCCGGCGGCGGGTCGCGCCACCGCAAGTTGCAGCAGGAAATCGCTGCCCAGCGGGAGGAGCTGAGGGTGCTGAGAGAAGCCAACGAATCGCTGCGCAACGCACTCGGGATCAGCGAAGAGGGCAAACTGAGACGCTATCAGGAGATATTTCAGTTTGTCAGGGATCTGGAAAGCCTCCGAGCAGCCATAGCCGGCTCGACCATCTCCCAGAAGGTCCTCCGCGACAAATATGGTGAGGTTCAAGGAGCTGAACTCCTCCAAAAAATAATGGACGCTAGGCCAAACATTGACCCCGCGGTGAAGAGAAGGCTGGCCGACGAGATCTTGGTGGGTGAAGCCGGCAGGACAATTATGAAAAGCCTGGATCGGGGGGCCTCAATCGATCGAGCCGCCTCCGCTGCCGGCATGCCTTTGATCGTGGCCAAGGGACAGATCAGGAGGCTCCAGATACTGGGCTACTTGGACTCAAGGCTGAAACCAACGGAACTTGGACGCCGGGCCTTAGAATGAAGGGCTTCCCGCCAGACTTGACCACTGAGTGCCAGATTCTTTAGTACATCCAGACCAACTTGGGCACGCCTGGGAAACCATATCCTCCTTTGAATCTCGCCGGCTCCCGTCGGGCAAAAATCTGCCGACCTTTTACCAAAAGAATCGCGACTAAAGCCTGGCGCTGCCGGACTTCCGTAAAACGTAAAAAGCGAGGTCATAGTTTATAGTGGGAGGAAAATGGTCAGCCTTGGCAGAAATTTCAAAAACTGCCTGTTAATAGAACACCTTGAGGGGCAGGAAAAATTCGCCTTCATGAAAGGAGAGCTTAGCCTAACCTCGATTAACCCGGCTGCCCTGAAGGCTAAAAGAAACATCGAAAGACAAATCAAGGTTATTTCGGATCTCGGAATGACCCACCTTGAAATCGAACTGGATTCCACCGATGCCTATCTGGACTTTGACGCCGAGAGGAGGAAAAAGATCAATGAACTTGCCAGATCAAATGGGCTGACCCTGTCTTTGAATCTCCCCTCCTCATTCGCTAATGGTGGCGTCTGCTCCCTCAGGGAAGAGGACAGGGAGGCTGCCACCGAAATTCAAAAACGCCACATACAGTTGGCCGCAGACATTGGCGCCGTCCACGTGACCCTGCCCCCTGGAAACATCCCACCGGAAAACAGGGTGGAGAATTACCGGGAGATGGCGCACAGCTCCCTTGTCAACAGCTTGCTGGAGCTGGGAAAATTTGCCAGCGGGCTGGGCCTGAACCTCCACTTGGAGAACAACACCGCCTTTGAAGGGATCTGCTGTGAGATCGACGAATGCCTCGCGTTGGTAAAGAGGGTCAGGGAACAGGGGGTGCCACTCTACTTTAACTTTGACCTTGGAAACTGGCTAACCAGAGCTGAATTCACGCCACCGCCAGCAGAGCCGGAAAGTTCCCTTGCGCCAATACCGCCCGATTACATTAAGGAAGTGCGTTTAAGTGACTACATCCCGGGGGAAATGATTCTCCGGCCGCCGCTGCACCTGGAGTGGGGGATGCTAAAGCATTCAAACCTCAAGCGCTACGCCAGGATGGTAAAAATAAAAAAGGTGGAAACCGTCGTCGTGGAAACGGAGATAAGAAGCATTGAACAGGCACTGAATTACAAAGATCTCCTCCGCAACGAGACCGATTATCTAGCTCACCTTTTCCAGTAGGTCTTCCAGAACCAATCCTACTTCAGCAGTTTGGCAATCTCTTCATCAGAAAGTTCCCGATAACCATTCTTGTCAATGACCGCCACGACCGTCTTGTCGCCAGTGGCTGCATCCCTCTCTATGGCCGTTTTTATTGACCTCGCTGCCAGCCTAGTACACTCCTCCAGAGACATGTCCTCACGATACATTTGCTCCAAGACACCGTAAGCAATCGTCGAGCCTGTCCCCGCGCTGGCGAACTTCTCCTCCTCGATTTTCCCACCCACCGGGTCGAGGAAATACAGGCAAGGGCCACTCGGATCTATGCCGGCTATCACCCCGGCGACGATGTAAGGAAAGGCCCTTCTTCCGAAAAGAAGGTTTGAAGCCACCTGCACCAGCCCCTTCGTCGATATTGGGCGGCCCTGATTCAGCCGATAAAGGTTGGCCTCGGCCCTGAGCAGGCTCACGAAGCTCTGAATATCGCCGGAGTTGCCTGAAATCGCGGCGCCGATTAATTCCTCCAGCTTGAAAATTTTAGGAACACGTTTGCTGATCACCAGATAATACGAGGTTCCCCGGCTGTCTGAAGCGAGGGCGATTCCCTCCTTGCACCTCAGGCCAACGATGGTGCCGGTAAATCCAAACATAGCGATCACAATTTACTAAACCTATGGATTATAATAATTATCGCCTAGCCATAACCGCGGCAAACAAGACCACCGCCGTAACGAGAACACCGAATAAAAGGAAGATCGTGAGATCCGGTGGTGGTGTGGTTGGCGGTGGGGTCAACTCAGGAGATGATGTTGCCGGCGAGGTTGGCTCCCGAGGTGGAGTTGTCAACGTTGGTGATGAAGTTACCACAGCAGCTATCGTGACCTTATCACTGCTTTTGGAAAGGAAAGCATTGAACCTGCTGTCGGAACTTTCAAAAACTACGCTCGAGTTCAGTTGCTGGGTGGTGCCATAAGCAGGTTCTTTAACCCTGACGGCAAAGCTGGTGGTCCATTGTTCCTGACTGGCGAGAGCCGCCTTTTCCCGTTTAGTTGTCAAGGCCTCAAACATCGCATTGTCGAGATGCAGCTCAGCAACGAGGTTCCTAACCCCTTCCCTTCCCATGTTTTTCACAGTAAGCATTACCGTCATTATTCCATTTTCTAATTGGGGTGACGCCTGCAAAAGAGACTGAAGCAATATTTCAGCTTCTATTGTGCCGGTGGAGTTAACTAGGAGTTCGGTTGGCTGCCCGGAATAGAACTCAAAGTTCCAGCTAACATGGCCCGGGCTTGGCCAACTAATGCCATCAGGATTTACCGCCTCGTCACCGCCAACCGAAGCTCCAGCGATGTGGGTGTAATCCATACGGCCGAATGAACCCACATATCTCGGCCAAACGGCATCTGCCGGTATCCATCCATAATTGGGCAGATAGAAGATCACGTATGCATGGCCCAAAACATCTGCGTTCTCTGAAACACCGGCCGGGTTGTAAAGGGGCAAAAACGCATAACCGGAGACAACCTTGGCCGGAATTCCAGCGGCCCTCAGCAGCGCGACCATCAAGTTGGAAAATTCCGTGCAGTCTCCCCTTCCATTCTGCAGGGCCCAGAGGGCGCCGTGTTCCACGGGCTGTGTCTCATATCGCAGCAGAGAACCACCACCGGTCTTCTCGACCAGCTGATCAAAAATCTGCCTGGCCTTCTGGTAAAGGTTATTCGTGTTTTCGGTGAGCCGCTGCGCCAAGAGCCGGATTTCCGGGTCATCGCTTTCCCACAGACCCGCCACCGGCTGAGTGTAGATGAGCAATTCCTGTGGAATCTCGGTTCCCACCTTCTCGGGGTCAACCTCCAAATCAACTGCCCCCACCTTCAAAACCTGGACAACTTCTACCACCTTTGTCTCCCCCGGGGCCAGATCTCCCAGCGCTATTTTTGTCCACCGGTTGTCCTCGGTCCCCACTATCTCAGGAAAAATCTCCTCACCATCAAGAGTTATCCTCTCGCTGATGACCTCCTGATTACCCCAGCCTGAAACCCTGCCGAAGAGATATACTCCCACGTTGACGTTGACGGCCTCATTCTGCCCCGTGTTCTGGACTCGATAGGTCATTTTGATGGTGTAGACTGCGGCTTCCTGGGGCTGAGCACTGGCGAGGGGCGCCGAAAGCAGCAGCAGAAAAACGACCAACAGCGGCAATTTCTTCATAGCCACCAGAAAACTTTGACCCACATCATTAAAAGATCTCCAGCTTACCCCGCCCTGTTTTATCCCTTATTAAAACCTCTCCCGCAAAGCAGCGGCGGGGAAAATGTCTGAAAAGGCGACAATCAAATTGAGCTTGATCTGTTCTTTGGTCGGTCTGGTTACCATATATGCGGCCGCCATGTTGGCCCGTCCCAAAGTCACCCCAATTGCCAGCCTGAACAATGGCTTCGTCGGCCTCAGGGTCTTAGTATCGGGACAGGTGATAGACTACCGCGAACATGAAGAGGGCCACCTTTTTCTGAAGTTGAAGGACTCCTCCGGTGGGGTGATCAGCGTGCCCATATTCTCCAGAACCCGCACCCAGATGGAAGAATCAATTGAACTGCTGGATGTGGTTGAGGTCAACGGAGAAGTAACGGTCTACCAGGGTGAACTCGAAGTGATCCCGGGAGGAGCCAAGGACATTAAAGTTATCCACGTGGCGCCGGTGTCATTGTCCAGCATTACTGAGGAAAACGTGGGCATGCCGGTCAAGGTTCAGGGGGTAATATCAAAACGGGAAATCGTCGGGGGTGGCAACATTCTTCTGACCTTGCAGGAGGATGGAGGCCAGCTGCAGATATTCATCCCATCTTGGATAGCTGAAAACGGCCTGCCCGAGATGCACGTGGGCGACACCATCCGGGCAGACGGCTGGATTCAACTCTATAACGGAAAAATAGAGCTAAAGCTAACCAGTGCTTCACACCTGCACCTAGTCGAGGATGGCTAGATGCTGGAGGTGCTCGCCTACGCCCTGGCGGGTGTGGTTTTAGGGACAGTGACTGGACTGATTCCGGGCCTACACGTCAACAATTTAACTCCCATCTTGATCGCGCTGACCGCCGCTGCTTCAACGGGCATGGTGGCCCTGATAGTCGCCATGTCGATCACAAACGTTTTCACCAGCTACATCCCGGCGACTTTCTTGGCCGCACCGGAAGAAGGCACAGAACTGTCCGTGCTACCAGCCCACCGGCTTCTCCTTGAAGGGCGAGGATACCAAGCGATCAGATTTTCGGCGATCGGTTGTCTGAGCGGCGTGATGGTGGCAGCGGCATTATCACTGCCGTTCACCGCGATCATAGCCCCGGCCTATGAGTTGATCCGCCCTCAGATGCACTGGCTGCTGATCGCCATCGCCGCGATAATGATTTTGTTGGAAAGATCATTGGAGAAGATCATCTGGGCGGTGGTGGTCTTTCTGCTGTCCGGTTTTCTTGGTCTGCTGTCGCTCGGAACCAACCTTATGCCTGCTGACGCTGCCCTCTTACCGCTTCTTTCAGGTCTTTTCGGCGCTAGCGTGCTTTTGCCCAGCATCGCACATTGCAGCACCATCCCAGAACAGCACCTGGACGAGGAACCGGTAGACATTCGTGCCTGCATCAGGCCCATCTGTGCTGGAACCGCGGCGGGGGCCTTCACGGGGATTGTGCCGAGCATCGGGCCATCGCAGGGGACCGTCCTGGCTCAATTGATTACCCGCTCACGGGGCACGGAGGAATTTCTGATCTCCGTGAGCAGCGTGAACATCTCCAAGGCCATTTTCTCATTCATCGCCATCTTCGCGATTGGGAGGGCCAGAAGCGGTGCTGCCGTCGCCGTCGGCAAAATAATGGATGCCAGCAGTGTTAATCCGCCCTTGATAATCGGCGTGGCTTTGTTTGCCGGGGGGATTGCCGCCATCCTGCAGCTATCGCTGGGGCGGCTCGCCGCGAAGCATATGGACCGGTTCCCCTACCGCTGGCTCTGTCTCGCCGTTCTCGCTTTTATGGTGATATTCACCCTTTATTGCTCTGGCCTGGCGGGTATCATCGTGCTGGCGACCGCCACGGCCTTGGGGATCTTGCCAGCCGCGGCCAATATCAAGAGAACACATGCCATGGGGGTGCTCATGTTTCCCTGCATACTCTTCTTCGCCGGAATAAGAGAAAGTGTTTTAACAGCTCTTGGTCTGTAAAAACACATCCGGCGGCAAATCCAGTTTTCGGGATTGTTAAAGTATTAGCCTTCCAGCTCCCCGATGTGAATTGTTTCCCAGGTCACTTTTCCCTGCTCAATGACTTCCTTGAGCTTCCTCTCCAGCGGGGTAAGGGCCGCGTTCTTGCCAGTTTTAACATCAACGAAAGTAACGCCCCTCGGCTCTCCTTCCTTGTACCCGTCAAACACCACATAATCAACGGGAGAGCCCAAGAACCTGGCATCGGCGGGCTCATGCCGGAACAGGGGCAGAAGCGGCGCCAGCTGCTCACCTATCTTGCCCTTCAGTATGGCACGGCTTTTTTCCAGAACTTCCTGCCGGATCCTTTCCTCGAACTCAAGTTTCCAGCGTTCAAGCTGGGCGGCCAACTGTCCCCGCAGGTAGAGATAACACAGCACTATTCCCAGCACCATCCCCAAGATGAAAATTATTATTTCCAGTATCCGATCACCCCCCAGTAACGGATGCACCCAGAATTTCAATAACTTTTTCGCTGGAAGTCAAGCCGCGACAGGTTATTAAAGGGGCGCTCAAATAGGTTGTTGAACCAAAGAGACGACCGGAGGGCGAAAATGAACCTAATAATTCTGGGAGCACCTGGCTCCGGAAAAGGTACCCAAACAACAAGGCTGAAAGCCAAATTGAACATCCCGGCCATTTCCACCGGCGATATATTCCGGAAGGAGATCAAGGAGGAAACTGAACTTGGTAAAAGAATTAAAAAATATCTGGACAGCGGCCAGCTAGTCCCCGATGAAATTGTGATTGATGTTATCAAGGAAAGGATTAAACAACCCGATTGCAAAAACGGTTTCATCCTGGATGGATTTCCCCGGACGCTGGAACAAGCGAAAGCACTGGACAAAATTGTGAAGATAGATGCCTGCATCAACCTCTCGGTGCCGAAGGAAATCATCGTGAAACGGCTTTCGGCGAGAAGGACCTGCAAGAACTGCGGTGAAATCTACAACCTGCTAGTCCTGAAGCCGAAGGTCGACGGCGTCTGCGACAAATGCGGTGGACCACTTTTCCAGCGAGACGACGACAGGGAATCTGTCATCGAGGAGAGATTTCGGGTATACGAAAGGCAGACCGAGCCCTTGTTGAAGTACTACGAAAGCAGGGCCCCGGTGATAACGGTCACCTGCAACTCCGTGGACGCTCCCCCGGAACTGATAACGGAGCAGATCATCAACGGCTTGAAGAGGTTAAAGCTGATAGACTAGTTTACAACGATAACAGGATCAATCCCGTCAAAACTGCTGCGATGCCTATCTTTTGATTTATTTCCACCAATTCGTGAAAAAATATCCGCGCCAGCATGATGGTAACCATGGGAAAAGAGGCGGCGACCGGAGCCACGACAGCCGTGAATTCCGACGCCACTCCCGCCCCATAAGCCAAGAAAGCGGCTGCCTCCAAACCACCAACGACAAGGACCATTCTTGCGACGCTTTTGGGGAATGAAACCTCTTTCCCGGCCATTCTTGAGTACGACGCTAAACTGAATACCGTGACTGCCTTTACTGAAAAAATGGGCAAAAACCAGCCGAGTTCGGCCACAAGCTGGTCAATGAAGACATAGTGCAAACCCCAAGCCAGCATGGATACAGCCGCAAACTTTGCCCCGGCGGCGAGATTTCGCAACCTGAGCCTCAACAGATCATGCAATTTGAAGGATGTTAGAAAAACCCCTGATATCGTCAGAACAACGCCGGCAGCCTGCAGGGAGGTCAGGCTCTCCTCAAGAAAAATCAGGCTCAGAATAACCGTGACCACTACCCATGAAGCCGAGATCGGGCTGACTATCGAGACCTTCCCCAGCTGCAGGCCCCTGTAAAAGGCCAGGCAAGCGACCACGTTAAGAAGGCCCGTGATCAGAATGAGGGCGACCGTGGAGGGAGATGGCATGAAAGCTCCCAGCGATACCAGTACCAGAAATAAAAATGAAAGACCGATCGTCTGCCCCCAGAAAAGGGTTTTGAACACCCCCACCTTTCTAATCGCCTTCGCGGCAAAGTAATCCGCGGTGCCCCAGCAGAGCATTGCCACTAGACCCAACGCAATACCTGGCGAAACATCCATGGGTTCACCCGATTTTAATGCGTATTTACCCAAATATTTGCTTCAGCTACTGCTTATCACAACACCTATGGCGATCCTCGCCAAGCCTTTTACAAACTGCTGATCAATAATCGGTTGTATGGAAAAGGTTGAACTGGTGCTGCCCGCAGGAAACGAACTTTGCCTCCGGGCTGCGGTGAAAAACGGTGCTGACGCAGTGTACTTCGGCTTGGACAAATTCAACGCAAGAATTTTGGCGGAAAACTTTAACGAAAGAAATGTCTTCGGCGCCATCCGCCACTGCCACAACAATAACGTCAGGGCCTATGTCGCTTTCAACACTTTGGTGAAAAACGATGAACTCAGGGAATACTTCAGGTTAATAAACGTCTCCTACTCTGCCGATGCCGATGCCATCATTATCCAAGACCCATGCTTCATTCCCCTGATCAAGCAGAACTTCCCTGATCTGAAGATACACCTCTCCACTCAGGCGACGATCGTCAACAGCCACTCCGTACCAGATGGCGTCGAACGAGTTATACTCGCGAGAGAGCTGAGTTACGATGAGATAAAGGCCCTGGCACAAAAATTCCCCACCGAGGTGTTCGTCCATGGTGCCCTGTGTTTCAGCTACAGTGGGCTCTGCTTATTCTCCTCAATTGCCGGGGGCAGAAGCGGAAATCGGGGGATGTGCGCCCAGCCATGTCGGAAGAAGTATAACAACCAATATCCGCTGAGCACCATGGATCTCTGCCTCTTGCCCAAGCTGCCAGAGCTAATTAAAGCCGGGGTTGTTGCCCTGAAGGTGGAAGGCAGGCTGAGGGGCCCTCTTTATGTGGCCACCGTGGGGCGCATCTACCGAAAATACATTGACGCCTATTATCGAGGGGAATTCAACATTGACCAGAAGGACATTGAAGAGCTCATGGTGGTCTTCAACAGGGGTTTCACCACCGGATTTGCTTTTGGCGACAACGTTGTGGACCCTAAGAAGCCCATGAATCGAGGGCTATTCCTGGGCGAACTCAGGGGCGGCAAGTTAAAGCTTAGATCAGGGTTGAAAGTTGGAGATGGCGTGGCCCTTTGGGTTGGTGATGACATCAAGGGTTACACGGTAAGGAAAATCTTAAAGGATGGGGTGGAAGTAAAAGAGGCCTTTGCCGGAGATGAAGTTGAGATAAACACCTACGGCGCGGGCGACGGTACCCCTGTTTACAAGACCTCTTCTGTTGACATGAAGTTGGAACTGGGGGAGGAAATAAAACCAGTAAAGGGTGTGATTAGAAGGACTGAAATCAGGCTGCCGGATTTCAAAGTCGTTGAGAACACCTCGGAAGTCAAAATTTTTGCCAAGACCTACGACAAAAATGAGGCACTAGCCGCCGACAGGGCTGGAGCCGATGTGATCTACTACGATGTCCTAAAGGAAGACAGCCTGGAGGTGAAAGATCGGCTCAAGCGTTCAAGATTTTTTGTCTACACCCCGAGGATACTTTCAGACAAACAGCTGGTCGAGGTCGCTGAAAAAATAAAAGAGATAAAGCCTGACGGTGCCTTGGTGGGGAACCGGGGCTTGCTGAAGCTATTAAATGGAGTCACCATTCACCTAGATTATTCCTTCAACTGCTTCAACGACATCGACCTGAACTGTTATCCCGGCATCCCCATCATCTCGCCAGAGCTAAATTTTGAGGAGACAATTTCCCTCAAAAATAAGCGCTTCATCGTGATGATCCACGGGGACATAATTTTGATGACCAGCAAGCAGAAATTAAAGGCCAAGGAGTTGATCGATGAAGAGGGCAGACGTTTCCGAGTCAGAGACAACCATGGTTTAACGGAGATCCTCAACGCAAGCCAGCTGGGGCTATTTAACAAGGCCCGCGATTACGTCAGAGCTGGCATAAAATATTTTTACATCGATGTCGAGAAAAACGCTGCTCGTTGGATCCGCATTTATCGAAAAATACTAAATTTTGAACCATTCGATGACAGAGAAATAAAGAAGGGCTATACCACGGGTCACTTCAACCGAGGGGTATATTGATGACAAAAGCGCTCATCATTTGACTAAATTATTTTGACCGCGATTTCATGGCGTGGCGGAGGTAAATTGCAGAGACAACGACCAGCGTTGCCCCAATGATGGCAAACGCCACCCTGTCGGTCAAAGTGAGTATTCTAAAGCCAGCTTGCCAGAGCAATCCTGCGCCCAATGCCACCAGAATAGGGATGTAGGTTGTCGAGGGATTGCCGCCGAAGCTTTTTTTCAAGCTATCGCCGATGAGCGGCAGATAGGATATCGTAAGAACAATACCGACAACCAGCATGGCCAGATCTGTCCAAAATGAACTGGCGTAAAGCTTGGACCCCTCGAGCATTAAAAAGACCCCGGCTACCAGAAGAATTATCGCTAACGCCGGCCTTTTCAACCGAAGCACCACAATTGACTCTGAATCTATCTATTTAAAGTTGAAATTAAACCCTCCTGATTGGTCGTGCGAAGATGAGAGTTGCCGTGCTCTTCACCGGCGGTAAGGACTCCACCTACGCCACCTACCTGTCCCTAAAAGAAGGCCTTGAGGTGAAATATCTCCTCACGATGGCCTCCAAAAACCCTTATTCTTGGATGTTTCATTCGGTGAACATCAACGCCACGAGATATCAGGCGGAAGCCATCGGGATCAAACAGATTTTGAAACCAACGCCGGGTGAGAGGGAAAGAGAGCTGAACGACCTCAAGGAAGCCATCGCAGGGATAAGGGGGGAGATCGATGGAGTCGTCAGCGGGAGCATCTCCAGCTCCTACCAGAAAAACCGGGTTGACCTGATCGCCAAAGAACTGGGACTGGTCTCGCTAACACCGCTGTGGGGGTCTGATCCCATCGAACTCCTTCACCAGATGATAGACGCCGGCTTTGAGGCCATCATCATCAGCGTGGCCGCGCAGGGATTTGACCAGAGCTGGCTGGGCAGAAAAATCGATGCCTCCACAGTCGATGAATTGGAAAGGCTGAGCAAGAGACAGGGGATAAATCCAAGTGGTGAAGGTGGGGAGTACGAAAGCTTTGTTTTAGACGCCCCCATTTTCAAAAAAAGGATTGAACCCATCGAAGTGGAAAAGGTCTGGTGTGGAAGCAACGGATATTTACTCATCAAGCAAGTTAAAGTTGTGGAGAAGTGAACCATGAAAACCGCTCTGGTATATTCTGACAAATATCTGGAGCACAACCCCGGCATGGGCCATCCGGAGAGGCCGGAAAGGCTGAAGGCCATCGTCAATGGCTTAAAGAGATTCAGCCTCTGGAGTTCGCCAGAGATCAGAATAGTTGAGCCCAGACCGGCCGAACGTGATGACATCGCGCTGGTCCACGACCCAGATTACATCTCGCTTGTAGAAAAAATGAGCGCGCTCGAAAGGCCGATCGACGGCGACACTCCGACGAAAAAGAACACCTTTGAACTGGCACTACTCGCCGCTGGTGGCTCGATCAAAGCAGGTGAACTCGTGATGTCTGGCGAGTTCAAAAATGCTTTTGCTCTGGTGAGGCCGCCCGGGCATCACGCCTGCCGGAATCACGGTGGAGGGTTCTGCTACTTTAACAACATCGCGGTGATGATCGAACGCCTGAAGCGAGATTTCAGGCTGAAGAGGATATTCGTGCTCGACTTTGACGCCCACCACGGAAATGGAACACAGGAAATATTTTACGCCGATCCCAGCGTGTTGTACATGTCGTTGCACCAGCACCCGTTAACACTTTATCCTGGAACCGGCTTCCCTGATGAAATCGGTGAAGATAAGGGGAGGGGTTTCAACGTTAACGTTCCGCTCGAGCCCGGCAGCGGGGACATCGAGTACGGTGAGGTGATGCGGGAGATATTCGTCCCCCTCTGCGAAAAATTCAGGCCAGAGTTGTTCGCGGTTTCCGCAGGATTTGACGCCCATTTTGATGACCCCCTGACTGGCCTGCGTCTCTCCACAGAAGCTTACGGCTGGCTGACCACCATGGTGATAACTCAGGCAGAAAAGTTCTGTGAGGGCAAGGTGGTCTTCTTGCTGGAAGGAGGCTACGACCTAGAAGCCCTGGCGGGGGGCGTCGTTTATGTGGTCAGGGCAATGCTGGGGGAAAGATTCCATCCTCCGGAGGAGAGAACGAGGCTGAAGTTAATCGATGAGTTGAAAATGCTCCTCTCAGAGAAATGGTCGCTGTGATCAGGTGCCAAGTTCTCTAGCTATTTGCTCCACAACTTCCACGAATTTCTCGATTTCCTGCTCTAAGTTGAAAAAGTGAACCGAAGCCCGGACGGTGCCGTTAACCCGCAGGTGCCGCATCGTTGGCTGAGCACAATGGTGCCCCGAGCGGACGGCGATCTTGGCCAGTTCATCCAGCATTGAGGCCACATCATGGGGTCCGAGCCCGCTGACGTTGAAGCTGACCACGCCTCCACGCCGTTCCAGATCTCTAGGGCCGTAGACTTTAACCCTGCTGTTTTCTTCGATAGCGAGCATGAGCTCAATTAACTTTCTCTCCCTCTCGGCAATCTTCTCGATGCCTATGTCCATCACATACTCACATGCCCTGCCCAAGCCAATAATACCCGGAATGTTCGGCGTCCCCGCATCGAAAAGCTGGGGAGGCTCAACCAGTTTTGAAGCATGCAGCTCCACATCCTCCACAATCCCTCCACCAGTCAAAAGTGGCGCCAGCTCCCGAATCCTCTCCTCGCGGGCGAAGAGGAACCCTGTCCCCTGCGGTCCCAGCAGCCCTTTGTGGCCCGGAGCCGCTAAGAAATCGCAGTGAAGTCTACCGACATCGACGGGCATGTGTCCAATCGACTGCGCAGCATCCACCAGGTAGATGATGTCGTTTTCCTGGGCCAGCTTTCCAATCTCCTCGACCGGTTGAATGCTCCCGATAGCGTTGGAAACGTGGTGGGTAGCAATAAGGCGAGTGTTTTTGTCAATCGCTGCCTCAAACTCAGCGGGGTCAAGGAGGCATTCCTTGGAACTTCCCACTATCTCCAGCTTCACGCCTCGCTCCCGCTCCAACTGCTGCCAAGGAAGCAGGTTGCTGTGATGCTCGAAAACCGTGGTTATAATTTTATCACCCTTTCGGAAATCAAGTCCTCGAGCCACAAGGTTTATGGCCTCGGTTGTGTTCTTCGTGAAGATGATCTCATTAGACTTCGCTCCGATTACCCGAGCAATTTTCTCCCGGGCCGATTCAAACTCTGCAGTGGCTCTTTTAGCAGCGCGGTGGAGACCCCTTCCCACGTTTGCGCTGTACTCATGATAATAATCAAGCATTGCCTCGATTACAGGCTCCGGAGTGGGAGTTGTCGCGGCATTGTCGAGGTATATGATCCCGGTGCGCAAAAACGGTATCTCGGCCCTGACCTCTTCAACGCTTTTCGTCAAGGTTTCGCCCCGTCCTTTCTCCAAGGCTTAATCCTTTGCTGCCAATTTTAATCTGTCTGTCCCATCTAAAACCGAGCAATTAAAGAAGTCGGGTAAGGCCGGTTACCTGAATATTTCCCACACCGGGGATTTTCGAGAGTTCATTTTCCAGAGGCTCTGTCCCTCCCGCCGCATCCTCAACGATCGCGACGACCTGCAGAGCCTCCAATCCAAAAGCGATTGGTTCCCGAGAAACCGAATGCACCCTGACGCGCTTCCTGATCTCCGCCTCCATTTTTTTAAGATCAATCTCCGCGCTCTCCGGCATGATCCGCAGGGTAACAGCAACTTCCGCCATCTGAACACCTCAAGGTCCAGTAAAACCACAGTTGGGGCAGCGGTAAGGGTTGCTCAGCCGCCGGCATTTAGCACAGCGCAAGATCTCCACCGCGCCGCATTTCGGGCAGGGAAACCTGACGACGATCTCGCCCTGAGCTATATCGCGATTGCAGGATGTGCACACGTTAACCATGTTCTCGCCATAATCGTTGGTTGCCACACCTATAAAAAGGACATCTCATCCTCAGGGCATTACTCCCAGTGATGCATTGAGCTGCTGAATTGGAAAATCAACGCTTGTCTATTTTTTATTCAATCCCTTTAAAAATATACCCCATCTGATTAAAACTTGAAAGAGAATTGATAAATGGGCCCGTAGTCTAGCCTGGATAGGACATGAGCCTGCGGAGCTTAGGACTCGGGTTCAAATCCCGACGGGCCCGCCATTGAAAACATCAGTAAAAAAGGACTGACGGTTTTTACTAGCTCGGTTTGAAAGGTTAGTTATTTTTATAGGCTGTAATCGAGAGATAAGTTGACATGATGGCTGAAATTGGAATAATAGGTGGCACCGGTCTTTACGACCCGAAACTTCTCAAAAACATCGAGGAAATCGAGATTGAAACCCCTTATGGACCGCCCTCTGATCGCATAACCCTTGGAGAGCTAAACGGGAGAAAGGTGGCATTCCTCCCCCGCCACGGGAAAAAACACACGATAAGACCGACCGACATCAATTATCGGGCAAACATTTTCGCGATGAAAAAGCTCGGTGTGACCAGGATCTTGGCGCCATCGGCCGTGGGCTCCCTGAGGGAGGAATACCGTCCAGGAGACATTGTCTTCGTGGATCAATTTATCGATCGGACAACCAGGCGGGAGCAGTCTTTTTACACTGCCGAGAAAGTATGCCACATTTCCGTGGCCGAACCCATGTGCCCTGAAATCAGGAGAACTTTAATGGAAGCGGCAAGGAGAGCCGGCATCGAAGCTCATCCCAAGGGAACTTATGTTTGCATTGAGGGGCCAAGGTTTTCCACCAAGGCGGAATCCAGGATGTTCCAGAGCTGGGGGGCGGATGTCATCGGAATGACTTTGGTCCCGGAATGCGTCCTAGCCCGCGAGGCCGAGATCTGCTATGCCTCCATAGCGACCGTTACCGACTACGATGTCTGGAAAGAACATCCGGTAAGTACTGAAGAGGTTTTAAAGACGATGAAAAATAATCTAGAAAAAGTCAGGCGTTTAGTCGCTGAAACCGTGGCGATAATGCCAAGGGAAAGAAACTGCGAATGTAAAAATGCTCTGCAGAACGCCTTCGTCTGAAAGGAGGTGAATCCTTGCTGGATCTCAAATCGAAAATCAGGAGAATACCCGAGTTCAAGGGCGTGGTTTTCTGGGACATCACCCCTCTCTTGAAGGACAAGATTGCCTTCAGAGAATCAATCAGGCTCATGGCCGAGCACTTCAGGAACAAAAAAATAGACGTGGTGGTTTCCAACGAGGCGAGGGGTTTCATCATCGCCGCACCGCTGGCCTACGAACTCGGCACCGGTTTCGTCCCCATCAGAAAAAAGGGAAAGTTGCCCGCCGCCTGCATGGACTACACCTACCAAAAGGAATATGAGACCGACACCATTGAAATTCATGAAGACGCCATAGAACCGGGACAAAACGTTCTGCTCGTCGATGACCTGCTGGCAACCGGCGGCACGATGAAGGCCAACATCGCGCTTGTAGAAAAGCTAGGGGGAAAGGTCGTGGGCATCGGCTTCCTCATCGAGCTTGGCTACCTCAAAGGAAGGGAAACTATTGGAAACAACTACGAGATATTTTCATTAATAAAAATTGATACCCCTCAGGGCTAGCCTGCTCTCCAAGGATAAAACATTTGCCATGGAGTTTGAAGAACCGACCCTTGAAAAAGTGCTGCTTTAAAGCTCGATGGGGTATTTAAAAAGGGTGAACAGCTGATCGACTTTAACCTGAAATTGATCGTGCTGTTGGTCTTCCTTGCCTGTTACGGGCTAGCGATCTCACGAAAGGTCAAGCTCGCCTATGTCGGGATCTCCTCCGCCGCTCTCCTAATTTTCCTCCTCCTGCCCACCAAGGCGATGACGCCCGAGGAGGTGTTGAACTCAATCCGCTGGAATGTCCTAGGGATCTACTGGGGTTTCATGATGCTCTCAATCGTTTTTTCTGAAAGCGGGGTTCCGAAACATCTAGCCAGACACGTGCTCCACCACACAAAAAACGAGGGGGTGGCTCTCCTCGCCCTATGTGCGATAACCGCCTTTCTTTCCAGCTTTCTGGAAAATGTCGGGGTGGTCTTGATAATGGCGCCGATAGCGATGGAGGTTGCCCGAAAGACCAAATCCTCGCCCCTGCTGTACCTGATTTCCATTGCCATCAGCTCCAACATGGTGACGACGGTTTCAATGATAGCTGATCCTCCGGCAATAATACTGGCCTCCGAGGCGGGGATGTCCTTCTTGGATTTTTACTGGTTCCAGAGCAGGATTGGCCTGGGAGTAATCTCAATCGTCGCTGCTTTAGTCGGACTCGCCACCCTTTACCTCTGCCACTTCAAAAAAATGAAAACCAGAGTCCAACTGGAAGAGGAGGAAATCAAGACGAACTATTTGCCCACCGTGGTTTTCATCGCTGGAGTGACCGCTCTCGCCCTGAATTCCTATCTAGGGGTCGGCCCGGGAGTCATCGGCGTGATCATTGGATTGCTCTCCTTAATCCTGGGCTTCAGAGATCTACCAAAAATGGTGAGAGAATTCGACTGGAACTCGTTTTTCTTTATCATCGGCATTTTCATCGTGATAGGTGCGGTTGATGAAGTCGGCATACTCGGAGATCTTGCCAAAGCCATCGGTGGCCTCGGCCTTAACAATCCCGTGTTAACTCTGGCCATCTTCGTCTGGCTCTCGGTTGCCCTGTCCTCTTTTATAGACAACGTCCCCTTCACTGTGCTTATGCTCCCGGTGGCCAGAGGTGCTGCTTTGGCTTTGGGTGGCGGTAGCCTCACCTATGCGCTGATGTACGGAACTCTGGCCGGCACGGGCATCGGCGGAAATCTTACCCCGGTTGGTGCAACGGCAAACGTCTTTGCTGTCGGCTTGCTTGAAAAAAGAGGACACCGGGTGAGGCTGAAGGACTACCTGAAGATCAGCCTAGCTCCGACGATACTGGCAGTTCTAGCAGCACACCTGATGCTCCAGATGCTCTGGATTTAAACTCTCAAAAATCTGGGCGCTTAAATGCCCCTGGCCTGCAGCCTTTCCTCCGGCTTTAGCATCTTAACGTCAATGCCTTTCATCGGGGCCGGCAGGTTCTTGCAGGCCTCCAAGACGACCTCAGGATCATCGTAGTAGCGGGTTGCCTCGACTATCGCCCTCGCCATCCTCGCGGGGTCACTGGACTTGAAGATACCGGAGCCGACGAATATTCCATCCACACCCATCTGCATGACCAATGAGGCATCGGCGGGGGTGGCTATTCCTCCGGCGCAGAACCAGACGACGGGCAACCTCTGAAGCTTTGCCGTCTCCTCAACCAGCTCCACAGGCACGCGGTATTCGCGGGCCTTTGCCTCCAGCTCGTCACGACTCATCCCGGCCAGCTCCGCTATCTGGCGCTTGGTGACTTTTATGTGCCTCACGGCCTCAACGATGTTCCCTGTCCCGGCCTCACCCTTTGTTCTGATCATCGCGGCGCCCTCGTTGATCCTCCTCAGGGCCTCCCCCAGATCACGTGAACCACAGACAAATGGAACCTTGAACTTTCTTTTATCCACATGGGCCTCCTCGTCAGCCACCGTGAGCACCTCGCTCTCATCGATCATGTCCACGCCCAGAGCCTCAAGTACCTGGGCTTCGGCAAAATGACCGATCCGACATTTGGCCATGACGGGTATCGTCACTGCGTTCATTATGGCCTCGATTATCGCCGGATCTGCCATGCGCGCGACCCCACCCGAGGCTCGAATGTCTGCCGGAACCGCCTGGAGCGCCATGACGGCCACGGCCCCGGCCTCCTCAGCGATGATGGCCTGCTCTGGATTCGTTACGTCCATGATAACTCCGCCCTTCTGCATCTTGGCGAACCCACGCTTGAGCCGCTCTGAGCCGAAGACTATCTCCATAAAATCACCTGTATATGACTATTATCGCCCAATCCTAAAAATATAAGGTTTTTGCTAACGCTCCTTGGAATCCATAAATTTGAACAGGTCCACCAGCCTGCAGGAGTACCCCCACTCGTTGTCATACCAGCCGAAGACCTTGACAAAATTACTCCTTTTACCCAGCACCATCGTGCTTCCGCCATCAATTATGCAGGAATGAGGGTTGCCAACGATGTCAGCTGAAACTATGGGGTCCTCGGTGTAATCCAAGATGCCCTTCAGCTCACCGGCGGCGGCATCCTTGAAGGCGTGGTTTACCTCACCCACCGTCACTTCCGCTTTTAACTCAGCCGTTAAGTCGGTTATGGAGCCATCGGGGACGGGGACTCTCAGTGCAATTCCGTCCAGCTTCCCCGCCAGCTTGGGGATAACTATGCCTATCGCCGTGGCGGCGCCCGTCGTGGTGGGTATTATCGAGGTCATTGCAGACCTGGCCCGCCGCAGATCCTTGTGCGAAAGGTCCAGGACTCTTTGATCATTAGTCACCGCGTGGCAGGTCGTCATCAGTCCTTTCTCCAGACCAAATTTGTCGTCGAGGACCTTGGCCATCGGCGCCAAGCAGTTAGTGGTGCAGGAAGCCATGGAGATGATGTGGTGCCGCTGGGGATCGTAAATTTCCTGATTAACCCCCAGCACTATCATCACGTCAGGATTTTTTATTGCGGCGGAAATGAGCACCTTTTTGGCGCCGGAGTTTAAGTGCTTACTGATGCTCGCCCGATCGTTAAACTTACCGCTAGATTCCAGCACATATTCAACGCCCAGGTCCCCCCAAGGAATTTCCGCGGGGTCCTTGTAATTCAACACTTTTATTTCCTTTCCATCGATGATGATCGAGTTTTCCGTTCCCTCAACTTTGTTTTCCAATACCCCAAAGACGGAATCATATTTTAGCAGGTGGGCGTAGGTCTTTGCTGGAGACGGGCTGTTTATTGCGACTATTTCAAACCTCTTCATGAATTCTTCATCGGCCAAGGCGGTTCTCAAAAAAACTCGGCCGATTCTACCAAAGCCGTTTATACCGACTTTTCTCACCATTTTCCCTACCAACACTAAAATGCCTCTGCGATAATTAAAATATGCTGGCGGCTTGAATTTGAAATTTTTCGGATGACTAAAGCGCGAATGATATAAGGACTGGAGAAGAAAATTCATTGGGGGTGGAATTTTGGAAAAGATAGAACCGAGGGAGGAGTTGAAGCCCACGGGCCTGATTGGAATTTCGGATAAACAGATCGACTTTCACTTCAACACCCACTACAAGGGATATGTGAACAAGCTCAACGAGATTTTGGAGAAACTGGAAACCGCCGACAGGAGCAAGGCCAACCAGAACTACAGCGAGTACCGGGCTCTCAAGGTCGAGGAAACATTCAATCACATGGGAGTCGTTTTGCATGAGCTGTACTTTGAAAACCTGAAAAACGGCAGGGGCACCAAGCCCGGCGAAAAACTGACTGAAATGATCAACAAAAATTTCGGCTCTATGGAAAAATGGAAGGAGGACTTCAAGGCCTGCGGAACTGCCCACAGGGGCTGGGCTCTTCTGGTGTTTGATCTAAGCACGGGAAGATTGATCAATAACGGGCTGGATGCCCACAACGTCTACAACCTGAGCAACGCAATTCCCCTGCTGGTGCTTGACGTCTACGAACATGCCTATTACGTCGACTATGGGCCGAAGAGAGCACCTTACCTGGACGCCTTTCTGGAAAATGTCAACTGGGAGGTAGTGAACAGAAGGCTTGAAAGGGCCCTTCGCCTCCGAGGATGAAACCAGAACTGTCGAGAATTAAGCTATTATAGAAGGCGGGGTGAAACTTAGGCTGGTGGGCTATGCCGCTCCATATTGCCGAAAGTGTGCTGGGCGTCTTCGCTTTTGATGATAAGGGCAAAATTATCGCCTTTAGAGAATTCCCGCGCGACCACGCAGAAGTGGCGGGAAAAATTGCCAGCATTCAGATGGGAACTCCGACCGAGGAACACCGCGGGCTCATCACCGAGCTGATGAGAAAGGGCCATCGGGAGTTCACCTTGGAGTTCAAACCACTGGCCGAAAAACTTCAGGAGGAGTTCAAAAAAGCAAAGTTCGAGGTTTTGATACCGAACGTGGCGGGATCGATGCTGCGAGAAAAGCTTCAGGACATCGCCGAGGAAATCGGCTTTGAAGGAGTTGACGATTTCGCCCGCGAAGTGAACTTCATCCTCACCCGCCACAAGCTCCGCACCGAGGCAGCCCAGCGAGACAGCTTGATCATTCAGTCAATTGGTCTACTTGACGATATCGACAAATTTACCAACATTCTGATAGGGCGTGTACGGGAATGGTATTCCATCCACTTCCCCGAGCTTGACCACCTTGTTCCCGACCACGAGATCTATATTAAGCTGATAATGGCACTCGGCCAACGCAGCGAATTCACCAAAGAGGCCATCATGAAAGCGGCGGGGCTGTCTGAAGAGGAATCGGAAAAGATAGCCGAGGCTGCAGCCAACTCCTTGGGGGCACAATTTGATGAAATAGATTTAAGCTCGTTGAGAAGGACCTGCAAGGAGATACTTGAACTCCACGACCTCAGAAAAGAGATAGCTGATTACATCGATGGACTGATGTCTCAGATTGCTCCCAACCTGCGCGCAGTGGTCGGCAGCGCTATCGGGGCGCGACTGATTGCAATCGCCGGCGGCTTGCAGGAACTCTCCCGCATGCCGGCGAGCACCATCCAAGTTCTCGGGGCGGAAAAGGCGCTTTTCCGAGCATTAAAGAAAAAGGGCAGCCCACCCAAGCACGGCGTGATCTTCCAGTATCCGGAGGTTCGCGGAGCCCCGAAGAAACTGCGGGGAAAAATCGCGCGGGCCCTTTCCGGAAAAGTTGCCATCGCGGCGAGAGTCGACGCCATGTCGGGTGAATTCGTGGGCGATAAACTGGAGGCAGAACTCAGGGCGCGAATCGCGAACATCAAGAAAGCGATAAGGAAGGAATTATGAAAGCAATTGAGCACGAACGCTTCAAATCCGTTTACTGGATAGAACTCGACGACGGCACGCGCAAGCTGGCCACGATAAATCTCGATCGCCACAATCAGGTTTATGGAGAGAGACTCATCGAGATAAACGGCGTGGAATACCGGCTCTGGGACCCCTACCGAAGCAAGCTCGCGGCGGCAATCGTCAAAAATTTAAAGGAAAACCCGATAGCTCCCGGAAGACAGGTGCTCTATCTCGGCGCGGCGAGCGGGACAACTTCCTCGCACGTCTCAGACATCGTGGGGTTAAATGGCTGCGTTTACTGCGTGGAAATTTCCTCCCGGCCCATAAGGGACCTGCTCCGGGTCTGCGCGAGGAGGAAGAATATGCTGCCGATACTGGCCGATGCCCGACAGCCGCACAGCTACTGCTCACTGGTCAAAAAAGTCGACGTCATCTATCAGGATATCGCTCAGCCCGACCAGACCGACATCCTGCTGGCCAACGCGAGAATTTTTCTGCCGGAGGGCGGCTTCGCGATGCTATCGCTAAAGGCCCGCAGCATCGATGTAACCAAAGAGCCTCGCGAGATATTCAGAAACGAGATGGAAAAGCTGGAGAGGGAAATGGAAATCATCGACGCCAAGATCCTCGACCCTTATGAGAAGGACCACGCGATGTTTGTCCTGAAGAAATGAATCATTGTTGAGTTCAGTTGATGCTAAAGCTGAAACCATCGACTAAATTACAATTTAAGATGAAAGCGCGATCAATAATTATAAAGACCTTTGCTCCAGAGATGCAAATATGCCCTACAATTTCAACTTCGACCTCTCGCGGATGCCCCAAGAATTCAACAAGGCCCTGATCAAGATGGCCTATCAAAAAAACATGCACAAAAGGATCGCAACAACCATCAGAAACCTGGTTGAAAAATTGAGGATTCAAGAAATCGGTGGCTTGAACCTATCAGATTTTACCACACTGATCGAGGACCTTGTCGACATCCATTTTCACAACATCTTGGAAAGGGAAAAATTTCAGAGGACGAAGAAAAGGGCGCTCTTTCTGCCCCACTGCTCGAGAAAATACCTTGACGGCAGGTGCCAGGCGCACTTTGACGCCAGCGTGCCTTCCTACATCTGCGCTGGCTGTTCTCCCGACTGTCTGATCAACATGGCGGTGGAGCTCGGCAAAAACAAAAACTACGATGTATACATTCTGCCTGGCGGGACCTGTCTGTCGCAGATCCTAGGAAGAAATGACTACGACGGCGTGGTGGGCGTCGCCTGCAGCCAAGAGCTGAAACAGGTCGAAGAACTGCTGAAGCGCAGGAATCTGCCGGCTCAAGCGGTGTTTTTGACCAAAAATGGCTGCGCCAACACCAAGTTCAACCTCAAAAGCCTCGAGGAAATTTTGTAACCGTCAACGCGTTGTCACTTCACACCCAGTCTCGGTGACAATCACGGTGTGCTCCGCCTGTGCCACCTTGCCCTTGGCACGTTCCGCCAAGACATAGTAGGGCCAGAAAGCGCCGCTACCCACCAGCTCCCGGAGGATTAACTCGAGGCGCAACTTTGACATGCGCTTGGCTAGCCATCTTTCCGCGAACGGCAGCCCATTGTAATCTCGCTTCACGTCGCGTAAAAGCTCCCGAGACATGCGCAGGCGGGTTGGAACATCGCGCAAGTATCGGAAGATGTAAAGGTCCTTTTTATCCTCCACAAATCCGGCTCCATCCGTGACGAAGGGTTCAATGGCCAGCACGTCGCCAGCCTTCAAAATCATCCCGGTTGTCTCCTTGACATTGGGGATGGTGAGCCCCGAGTGAAGATCCCACCGGGCCAAACTGTGCCCAGTCAGATTGCGTATCGGCTTGAACCCGGCCGCAGTTACCGTCTCCTCGACCACCCTGCCGATCTCGCCGACATCTATTCCCGGTCTCACCATGGCAATCGCGGCTTCAAGCGCTTTCTCCACGGCCTGAACCATTTCTGCCTTCTCACCCGTCGCCACCGTGAAAGCGGTATCGGCTATGTAGCCATCCACGTGGGCTCCGATGTCAACCTTAACCATGTCTCCCTCCTTGATCACGGTAACATCATCCGCGGGTGGGCTGTAGTGGGCCGCCACTTCATTAACCGAAACATTGCAGGGAAATGCTGGCTTGGCTCCCTTTTCCATAATGAGCCTCTCGGCTGTCTCGGCTATCTCAATCAGGCTGACCCCTGGCTTGACCAGCGGCCTCACCTGCTCGCGAACTTCGGCAAGCAGCTTTCCTGCCTTCCGATATTTTTCCAGTTCCTCTTGACTCAACACCATATCACCAAACGAAAGTTGTTTAATGCGCGGCACCAATTAAAACTTGGGGTTTATGGAGGACACCTTCCTCACGGAGTCCCAGCTAAGAGTTCTCCAGCTCAGGCTGAGGGGGCTCACGCAGGCTGAAATAGCCCGCAGGCTTAACACCTCCCGCGCCAATATCAGCATAATCGAACGCCGGGCCAAGGAGAACATCGCGCGGGCGGAAAGAACCCTGAAGCTTGTGGAAAGGTTAAAGGCCCCGGTGACAATTACCGTCAACCCGGGAGATGACATCCTTCAGGTGCCCCAAAGGATCTTTGAAGCCGCCGATGCTGCCAAGATCAGGGTTAACTTGGGGACCGCCGAAATCATCGCCAAGATAAAAGAGGAGGCCGGGGACAGAATTCACGGGCGCTCCGTGACCAAAGGTTTCGAGGTATCCCTGACGTCAGATGGGGAAATTCTCATTTCATAAATCTATCCAGCCCCACCTGCCGCTGCCTCTCAAATTTCAGGTCAATTTCGCGGTATCCCAGCACTTCCATAATTCTCATGACCGCGGGAAGGATCTGGTGGCCCACGTAGTAATCAGGATCATATTCCCTGCCCTTGAAATCCTCCACCGGCACCGCTCTCTCGCTGATGCTTCCCGGACCCTTGACCTCAACGTAAGCAATCATCATGCCTGGCTCAATCTCATGTCCCAGCTCCCTGAGGCGCTTTGCCGCCACCACATGGGGCCCTATCGCCTTGTAGCTCTCGATGGGCATCTTGAGCTGGGTGTAGATGATCAGATCCTCGAGGTTCACCCGGCCCTCATAAACATCCCGCGTGGTCTTCCTGATGATCTCTGCGGCCTTCTCGGGAGAGCCATCACGCAGGATCGCTTTCAGCACCTCCTCCTGTGTCTTCTTGGCTATCGCTGCCCAGTCCCTGCGAACGAATTCCAGCCCCTTGACGACCATGCGGCCTTCGTCATCGATCATGGCATAGCGCTTCTTCGTTATGAAAATGCCGCGGGGATAAAATCCCTCAAGCTCCAGCTCCATGATGCCCGGCAGGCTGTCGTTGACTTTTTTCAGAAAAGCCAGGGCCTCCTCGCGCGTCTTGCCATTCAGCTTGCAGTGCAAGCTGTCGGTGTCCCCGTAGACGACCTCGAGGCCAAACTCCCTCGCCATATCAATGGTCTTATGGATGTAGTGTCTGCCGAAGCTGGTCACGCTCTCGGCACACTCTTTGGAGTACCACCGGGCCCGGGGATAGCCCAACATACCATAGAAAGAGTTGGCGACTATCTTCATGGCCCATTGCCGGGCGTCAAGGGCACGGTATTCCTTGGTGCCCCGGACCAGCTTTTTGAGCTCCGCCTTCAGCTTCATCCTCTCCTCAATGATCCGCTGAAGGGTTGCAGGGATGAACCCCTTCCGGCGCCGGCAGAAGTAATACTCCAAACCCGGCACTTGCTCCCTTTCCCCCGGCTTGCAGTCCTTGCAGTTCAGAGTGGAGGGATCGATGTTGTGGGTGACGATAATTGAGGGATACAGGGAGCGGAAGTCGAAAACGACCAAGTTCTCGTGAAGTCCTTTGACGGGCTCCATTACATAGGCGCCGACAAAAGTTTCCTCCATCCTCTCCTCGTATTCCTCCCCCACGGGTCTGCCGGGGACCAGCTCGCCGATCCTGTGTGCCTCGGCCACGAGCAGCCATTCCACCAGCTGGCCCGGGGTCATCCTCTGCACATCAAAAAGCGTCTGACCAACAACACGCGTCAGCCCCAGAAAGAGAGGCAGCAGCTCCAGCCCCACCTCCAGTGTGGCATCGGCATCGGACATGGAATATTCCAAAAACTTGCGGCCCGCATCGCCTCCCTTTTCCCAGGCGTCCACCATCTCGGTGAACTCAAAGTCTGGCTTCTCCTTTCCGAGCAGGTGGCGGTAGACATCGGCCAGCGAGTAATGAATCAGCTTGATCGACCCGATGGTGGCGAGAAAATCCACCATCGCAAAAACATCAACGTGAATGCGGCCGCGTATCTTAGACGCAGTCGCAAACCTGCGCTTGCGCACCACCAGCTCGGAGCCGTCGCGCCCCAGATCAAGCTTTACCTTCAGCTGCTTGGCTCGGCTGCGAATGTAGGGCAGGTCGAAAAGATCTGTGTTGTATCCCAGCAGGATGTCGACATCCCTCTCCTTCACCAAGTCAACGAACCTCTTTATCATCTCCCGCTCGCTGCCCACAACCTCAACATATTCCTGACTTCTCTCAAAATTCTTCCAGGTGATGACCTTTCTCAGCCCGTGGTTGTCGGCCAAGCTGATCATGATTATCGGATCCTTGTCCGGCCTGACGCTTCCTGTGGGATTGTAGACCTCGATATCAAAGCTCATAATATTCAGCTTGGGCTCCTCCACCTGAGCCGGCCTCGGCGGGGAGTCCAAGATTACTGTTTTGATCCCCTGTCTCTCCTCAATTCTACCGTCAAACTCAACGCCCGCCATCGGGGTTAGTCCACGATCAATAAGGTAGCGCCTTGCCGGGGGGATATCGAACTCGTAGATTTCTCTGACCCCCGGCAGCTCTCGAATCTTGTGCCGCAACTTGGAGGAATCCTTTGCCTGGTAAAAGGAGACCTTTATCGCTTCGACTTCGTTCCCTAGAAAGGTCCTTTTAACTATCTCAACTCCCTTGGGCCTGATGCTAACACCGTCTTCCTCCACCTCCACCTTCTCGATGAGCTTGCTGGCCTTGGCGGGGTGATCTGAAACAACATAAAAATACTCCTCAAAATTAGGGTCGATGGCCACCAATACTTCTGAGCCAGTTTTCACGAATAGCCTTATGCTGGGTTTCTCCTCCTCTTCAGCATAATCAACGTCCAGCAACAGGCCCTTCATCGACATCACAAGAATTTGGGGCGCTCGGAATAAAGACTTTTAATTTTTCCAACGATTTCTTCAACGGCTGAATCGCGGGGGCAGAGGGCTCAAAAAGGTTTAAATCCTGACACAAAGTTTTATTCTCAGTGATTTGAATGCCCATACCAAAATATGTTGGTTCCATGAGGGGAAAGGATTTTATCAACACTCAGGACTTCAGCCAAGCGCAGATAAAAAAGATCCTCGACGCTGCTGATGACCTGAAGAAAAAGTTCAAGAAGAGAACACCGACACCATACCTTCCCGGCAGGACGCTCTTCATGATCTTCTACAACCGCTCGCTCCGCACGCGCAACTCCTTCGAGGCGGGAATTTACCAGCTGGGAGGACATGCCCACTTCCTCAGCCCTCAGGACCTCTACACGCCGACCCTGCCCGAGGACATGGTTCCCTACGCCACCGAGGCGATATCAGACGTGGCCCGGGTCCTGAGCCGCTACGGCGACGCCATTGCCATCAGGATCTACGGCGACGCGGCCAAGTGGACCATCGGCCGCGGGCACCGAGTCGTACAGGAGTTTGCCAAATGGGCCGATATTCCTGTGTTGAACATGGAGGACGACATGCACCATCCATTCCAAGCCTTGGCCGACATGCAGGCGGCGCGGGCGGTGGAACCGAAACTGGAGGGCAAGAAATTCGTTGTCTCCTACGCCTACTCCGGAGGCCTGAAGCCCCTCGCCGTCCCGCAGAACGAGGTGTTGATCACAACCCAAATGGGAATGGACGTGGTGCTGGCCCACCCCAAGGGCTTTGAGCTTGAGGACAGCATCATCAAAAGCTGCCAAGAAAACGTGGAGAAATACGGCGGAAGTTTTGAGATCTGCAATGACATGGAAGAGGCCTTTGAGGGAGCCGACTTCGTTTACCCCAAGGCCTGGTCGCCAAAACAGTTTGTGCCGCCCTACAACCCGACCGTTGACAAGGAGGGGGCCTCAGCCTACCAGGCAAAGTTCAAGAACTGGATAACCACTATGGAACTGCTGGACAAGACCAACAAGGCCTACTACATGCACTGCGGCCCGGCCGACCGGGGACAGGAAGTCACCGACGAGGTCCTTGACACCTACGAGCGCTCGCTCTACTTTGAGCAGGCAGAAAACAGGTTGCACGTGCAGAAGGCAGTAATGGCCATGGTAATGCCTTAGGCACCCTGACGCTGAAGTTAACCCCCGCCAACCAAGGGGAAAAAGGAGATGCCCTCCTTTACTTCAGCGAGCATCCTTTTGACCCTCTCGATGTCAGTGGCATCAACATAAATGCCGTCGATGATGACCGATTGCCCCTCGTAGAATTTTTTCTTTATGAGTTCTAGGGCTTCCTCTACAGTTAGCTCCTGAATTACATGACCGCCCTCAAGAACCTTAACCTTGTCCATTCTCGTTTACCCTTTAGACACCTCAAGTGCCGCCGCCTTTATCGCCTTGATGATGTTGATGTAGCCGGTGCAGCGGCAGAGATGTCCCTTCAGGGCTTCCTTTATTTCTTCCACGGTCGGATTCGGATTAATGTCCAGCAGGCCCTTTGCCATTATGACTATTCCCGGAATACAGAAGCCACACTGAATCGCGCCGTGCTTTACAAAAGCCTCTTGGATCGGATGCAGTTTTCCGTTGGTCGCTAGGCCCTCTATGGTCGTGATCTCCGCCCCGTCCACAGTGACGGCCAAGGTCAAACAGGAGAGCCTAGGCTCGTTGTTGATCAAAACCGTGCAAGCGCCGCAGTCGCCCGTCCCGCAGCCATATTTGGTGCCGGTGAGGCCCAGCTTGTTCCTCAAAACATTCAAGAGAAGTTCATTGGGCTTAACGCTCAGCTCGCAATCCTTCCCGTTTACCTTTAACCTAATCTTTCTTTCCTCCATAAAGATCACCTTGCTTTCCCCCATGCCTCCCGAACCACTTTCGGAAAGAGATACTTCGCCACCTCCCTGACGTACCAGTTGTCGGGGTCTATCTCCTCCACGACCGCGTCGCAGGCCTCCTCGATGGCTCTTTCGTTGAAAACCTTGCCCTCAAGCAGCTTCTCTGCCTTCTCCACTCTCTTGGCTACCTCCACGTCTCCGCCGATCGCTATCCTGCAGTGTTCACAGACGTCTCTCCTCCGGCCGATGACAACAGCAAACTTGATCTTCGTCTTGATCTCACCAAAGGCGGCACCATATCTGCTGTCAAGCACTGGGAGGTGAATTTCAGTAAGCAGCTCATCCGGGGCCAGCGATGTTTTGCGGTTGCCCACATACACTTTTTCTATTGGTATTGTTCTAGATCCTCGAGCACTGACCACTTTAACCCACGCGTTCAGCACCAAAAGCGGTGTTGCCGTGCTGGCAGTCGGGGCAGCACTGCAGATGTTCCCGCCGATGGTTCCCATCATCTTGATCTCAAGCTGGATGCTCTTCAGGGCTTCAAGGAGTATCGGAAAAGACTGCAACAGCGGTGACTTGATCAGGTCAAAAAAGGTTGCGTTGGCACCCACCACGACTTCATTGCCCACCTTCGCTATTGAACGCAGCTCCGGTATTTTGCCGATGTAAATCAGATATTTGGGGTTCACCTTTTCGACTTTCATGTCCACGATCAGGTCCGAGCCACCGGCGAGCACCCTGGCCTCCTGGCCATACTTGGCCAGCAGGTTCACCGCCTCGTTAATTGTTCTGGGCTCAAAGTACTCGAACTCACTCGCCAATATTCTAGTGTTCACCATTTTACTCACCACCTTTCTCCTTCAGAGCCTTTAGCACCCTTTCAGGCGTTATCGGAGTTTGTCTGATCCATACACCGATAGCGTTGTAAATTGCGTTGGCCACCACCGCAGGCACAGGGTTTATCGCCGCCTCGCCTATCCCCTTGGCTCCAAAAGGTCCGGTCTCCTCGTAGGTGCTGGCGAAGAAGACCTGGACGTCATCGGGGTTGGGCATGTCCGGGGCCTTGAGGATGTTGTACCCGGAGAGGAAACCCTTGTTGGTCAACTCACCCGTTTTTCTGTTGTATCTGGTGTCCTCATACAGCGCATAGCTGAGCCCGCGGTAAAAGCTGCCGTGAATCTGGGCAACCGCATAGATCGGGTCAATGACGGTGCCGCAGTCGGCGCCGACCACGGCCCGCACCGGCCTAACCTCTCCTGTCCTCTTGTTCACCTCGACCTCAAGGAAGTAAACGGTATAGGCTGGCGGACACTGAGCTTGCCTGAGGCTATCCACGGCGGCGATCGTCCCCCAGTTCTTGTTCCTCGCGGTTGCCGCCACTTCCCTGATGGTTATCTCCTTGCCGCTGATCCCCTCGGCGTAAATTATTCCCTGTTTGCGTTTTTCATCAGGCCTGATCTTGAGGTACTGGGGATAGGTTCCCAGAATTCTCGAAGCATACTCCAGCAGTTTCTGTCTCACCTGTTCGGCAACCTTCTTCAGGGTTCCTCCGCCGACGTAGACTCCCCTGGTGGCGTGCAGACAGACATCATAAACCGAAGTACAGGTGTCGGTCGGTGCCAGTTCAACGCAGTCAAGAGGCACACCCAATGTCTCAGCTACAATTCTCAACCCAGCTTCAAGAGCACCTCCGCCCATGTCCTGCAGCGATGCGATGACATCGACCGTCCCATCCTCGTTTATCTTTATCATTGCCCCAGAGAAGTCGACCGCCTCGCCAGGCAGAGGGCCGCCAGCGCCTGAGGTGTGGAAACCGCGGGCCATCCCGATGCCCCTCACGATGTCTCCCTTCTTTTCCTCAGGCCTGCCCCTGTTGCGCCAGCCGATCATTTCTGACCCTTTCTTGATGAGTTCTTCGACACCGCAGCTCCTGATCACCGATCTAACCGTCGGGCCCTGTCCCCAGAAGACATCGCCGAGACCCACATAGTTTTTCAGTTCAACCTCAATGGGATCCAAGCCCAGCTTCTCCGCTATTTCATTCATCATTGTCTGGGCGATGAAGTTCACCTGCGGGTTCCCGAAGCCCTGCATGGCACAGGCGGGGGCCTTGTTCGTGTAGACTGCCTTGGCCGAGTACTTGATGTGCGGTATCTTGTAAAGGTCGACCAGCCATCCGGCCATGCAGCCGATGAGGGGATATGCTTGGATATTGTGCGCCCCGATGTCAACAACGACATCCATCTGCCCGGCAACGAGCCTGCCGTCCTTTTTGGCGCCAAGCTTGTACTTTATGATCATGGAATACCTGCAGTGGTCATACATGTCTTCCTCTCTGGTCGAAACCAGCTTGACTGGTTTCTTGGCCTTCAACGCGAGGGCAACGCAGATCGGCAGTATCGTGTTCATCTGGATGCTGGAACCGAAAGATCCTCCAAGAGCCACCTTCTTCACACAGACTTTGTTCAACGGGATGCCAAAGATTTCACCGATGAGAATCCGGCAGTTATGGATCGTCTGCGTCGTCGTCCAGATGGTAACCCCGCCGTTTGGCTCGGGGACACACACCGCTGATTTAGTTTCCAGCTGAGCGTGGTAAGGTCTGCCCAGCTTGGCCTCCCTCTCGATGACAATGTCTGCCTCCTGGAATCCCTTCTCAACGTCCCCCTCGGCTATCTCCAATTTGGCAGCGATGTTGTTCTTTATCTCAACTACCTTGTCCTCGATAATTATGTGGTCATGCAAATTGGGTTTGCCCGGCTTCATCGCCACTATCGGGTCAAACACCGCCTCCAAGGGCTCATACTCAACTTCTATCAATTTAAGCGCCTTTTCGGCTTTCTCCTCCGTCTCCGCCGCCACAGCGGCGATCGGCTCCCCCACATGCAATGGCTTCCCCGTAAGCACCGTCCTGTCCTTGAAGGTCGCCGAGGGAATGCTGACAATTCGCTCGTTGTACTTTATCTTCGGCGTTTCCTCAAAGGTGATACACACTGCACCCATGGCCTCGGCTTTGCTGGTGTCAATCCTCTTGACCCTGGCATGGGGATAGGGGCTCCTCAGAACTCTGCCGTAGAGCATGCCGGGAACGACAACATCGGTGGTAAACTTCTCCTGTCCGGTAACCTTGGGAATCGCATCCTTTCGGGGGGCCGGCTTCCCTACCGTGTAAAATTGGCTCGACAATCTTTCACCTTTTTTTGTCATGCCTTTTTTTGTTCCCGTGAGATAAACTTGGTTTGCAAATAAAAACTTTGTGTTTTGCAAAGGGTGTGTCGAAAAATTCTGAATTTTTAAATGGTCCGACGGACCACTCTGGATAGAAGCAGGGGCTGGCCGAGGAGGTGGTGACAGGTGATCGAAGATGACCAAAGGTTACCACGCCGCCCGGCACAGCGCCCAAATAGACGATGTCAGAGCGGTTTATAAGACTGCCCTTGACCTGGTGGCGAGGCTGCCGCCTCCCTGGCAGAGGTCCAAACGGGGCAGGAAGCCAAAGCTGTCGCCCCGCGGGTATCTCGCCGCCTGTATGGTCTACGTGTGCCTGGATCTCGACTACCGGGGGATGGAGGGTCTTGCTCCCCACTTCTCGGAGAAGACGATAGACCACTCAACCTTTGGCAAGAACTTCAAGCGGCTGCGGCCCGGATATGTGGGGCTGGTCCTGGGGCTGCTCCGGAAGAAGCTCAGGGACCTCGTCGAGATCGACTTCTACTTCGTCGACTCCACGGGCATCTCGACGCCGCGCCTGAAAGCCCGCGTAAGAGCCCTTAAAAAGGCAAGAGAACGCGAATTTTACAAGCTGCACGTGCTCGCGGGATATTCCAGCGGGGCCAGGGCTCTGGTGGTCTTCGCCGCGAGGGTCACCAAGCCGAACGTCGCCGACGGAAGCCAGCTCAGCTACCTGCTCAGCGGCCTCGATGGCGAGGGCAAGCGCCTCTTGGGCGATTCCGCCTATGACTGGAGGCGCAACATCGAGCTCGCCCTGAGGCATGACTTCAGGCCGCTTTTTAGGCCGCGGAAGGTCGGGTACCGCGGCCTGTTTAGGAAGGAGGTGCTCCGCGACTTCAGGCGGAACCGCAAGCTCTACCGGCGGAGGGGCATCGGGGAGGCGATATTTGCGGGCATCGAGAACCGCTATGGGGCCCACACGAGGGGCAGGAGGGCCAGGACGAAGGTCCTGAGCATG